>Ga0209388_1000233_pt1 | contig 11354 bp, 9 predicted proteins | sample Rivendell_Oct201_7_FD_188348 | JGI IMG/M metagenome (GOLD analysis project Ga0209388, IMG submission 188348) | Vadose zone soil and rhizosphere microbial communities from the Eel River Critical Zone Observatory, Northern California to study diel... | ecosystem: Environmental > Terrestrial > Soil...
CCACGCGACCCTGGGCGTTGCGCACAGAGACCTCGGGCAGGGTGGCCACGAAGCCGCGGCCCGCGTCCTCGAAGTCCTGGACGTCGCCGAAGGGCAGCGCGTCGAGCACCGCGCGCTGGTGCGCGCGGGTGGCCGGCGTGGCGTCCCGCGGGCCCTCCGCGTCGGGAGTCATTCCGCGGCGGCCGCGGTGACGAGGCCCGGGACCACGGTGGCGCCGGGCAGGGCGCGGAAGACGTCGGGCGTGACCTTCACCTTGAGGGAGCGGCTGCCGCCGCCCAGGATGATCCAGGGCAGCGCCATCAACCCCTCGTCCACGTAGATCGGCAGGTCGGGAGGCAGGGCGAACACGGTGACCCCGCCCAGCATCATGCCGGTCAGGGCGCGCGTCTCCTCGGGATCGGCGAAGGAGAGGCGGGAGACGCCCAGGAGCTTGCGCACGGTGTGGTTGACGTCGAGGCGGCGCGTGGCCCGCACCACGCAGGCGCAATAGCGCTTCGGCTCCTTCTTGGAGCCCACGATGATGGTGTTGGCGGACTGCTCCATGGGATAGCCGTACTGGGCGCAGAAGGCGGCGGTGTCGGCGTACTGCGGGTCGATCTCGACCATCTCGTGATGCCGCGCGAGGCCGTCGAGGACCTCGCGCACTCGCTGCTCGATCGGGTCGGTGGCGATGACGATCTCCTCCTGTCGAGGTGGGGATTCGCGCGGCGAGGCGAGCATACCGCCGCCCCCGCGAATCCGCTAGAATCGATGGGGACGGGAGGATCCCATGCCGACACCGGACACGCGGGCGACGAGCGAGCAGGAATCCCGGCGGGTGGCCGAGCAGGCCCGCCCGGAGGTCTGGGAGGGGCGGGGCTTCCTGCGCGACCTCTTCCTGGGCCAGCTGTCCCTCGACCTGATCCACCCGTTTCCCCTCCGGCCCAAGGAGCGGCCGGAGTTCACGCGCTTCATCGACGACCTGCGGGCGTTCCTGCGCGACCACGTCGACCCGGCGGCGATCGACCAGAGCGGCGAGTATCCGCCGGCCGTCCTGGCCGGGCTGCGGCGGCTGGGCGCCTTCGGGATGAAGATCTCGCGCGACTACGGCGGCCTCGGCTTCACGGTGTCCGAGTACTGCCGGGCCATGGAGCTGGTGGGCAGCTACGACGGCAACCTCGCGGCGGTGCTGTCCGCGCACCAGTCGATCGGGGTGCCGCAGCCGCTCAAGCTCTTCGGCACCGTCGAGCAGAAGGCCAAGTACCTGCCGCGCTGCGCGGCGGGCGCCATCTCCGCCTTCGCGTTGACCGAGTCCGGAGTCGGCTCGGACCCCGCGAGCCTCGCCACCACCGCCGAGCGCCGCGACGATCATTTCGTGCTCAACGGCGAGAAGCTCTGGTGCACCAACGGGACCCTCGCCGAGCTGCTGGTGGTGATGGCGCGCGATCCGCAGAGCCATCGCATCAGCGCGTTCATCGTGGAGACCGGGTGGGAGGGCGTCACGGTCGAGTACCGCTGCCGCTTCATGGGCCTCCGCGCGCTCGCCAACGGCGTCATCAGCTTCCGCAACGTGCGGGTCCCGCGCGAGAACCTGATCGGGCGCGAGGGGCAGGGGCTCAAGATCGCGCTCGCCACGCTCAACACCGGGCGCCTCACCCTGCCCGCGGTCTGCGCGGGCGCGGCCAAGCGCTGCCTCGAGATCTGCCGGGGCTGGGCCGCGGCCCGCGTGCAGTGGGGCGCGCCGATCTGGAAGCACGAGGCGATCGGCCACCGGATCGCGGACATGGCGGCCACCACCTTCGCGATGGACTCGGTGGCCATCCTCGCCGCCGAGATGGCCGACCGCGGCGGCTACGACATCCGTCTCGAAGCGGCCGCGGCCAAGGAGTGGAACACGGTGCGGGCGTGGGAGCTGGCCGACCAGACCCTGCAGATCCGCGGCGGGCGCGGCTACGAGACGGAGGCCTCGCTGGCCGGGCGCGGGGAGGCCGCGATCGGGGTCGAACGCATGCTGCGCGACCTGCGCATCAACCTGATCTTCGAGGGCTCGAGCGAAATCATGCATCTGTTCATGGCCCGCGAGGCGGTCGACAAGCACCTCGAGGTCGCGGGGGCGCTCGTCGACCCGCGGCGGAGCGCGACCGAGAAGCGCGCGGCCCTGCCCCGGGTGGCCGCGTTCTACGCGCGCTGGTACCCACCGCTCTGGCTCCGCGGGCTCGCGACGCCCGCGCGCTACGGCGAATTCGGGCCCCTCGCGCCCCACCTGCGCTTCGTGGAGCGGAGCGCCCGCCGGCTCGCGCGGGCGACCTTCCACGGGATGCTGGTCTTCCGGGCCGGGATGGAGCGGCGGCAGGCATTCCTCTTCCGGACCGTCGACATCGCGATGGAGCTGTTCGCGATGGCGGCCGCGGCCACCCACGCCGCGCGCCTCGCCGACGGGCGCTACCCCGAGGCGGAGCGCGCCCGCGAGCTGGCCGATCTCTTCTGCCGGAACGCGCGCCGCAAGGTCCGGCGGCTCTTCGCCGACCTGTGGCACAACGACGACGCCCTCAAGGGTCGCGTCGCGGCGGCGGTGATGGGCGACCGGCACGCGTGGCTCGAGCGCGGGATCCTCGAGCTGGGGCTGCCGGCCTCCGCGTTCCGGCCGCGCCCGTTCTCGCGCGGCGAGGCGGCGCGGGAGGGCGAGCCCGCGCCGGCGGCGCGGACCTAGCCGCGCGCGCTCACGGCCCGCCGCCTTTGGGATGGGCCTTGAAGAAGTCCCAGATCAGCGCGGTCGCGTCGAAGTCCCGGCATACGCGCCCGATCAGCAGCTCCGGCAGGTACTGGGCGCCACCCGGCCAGGTGTGCCCGCCGCCGTCGAGGCGCACCAGCGTCACCTCGCTGCCGTCGCGCCCGCCCGGGTAGATCGTCCGGAGGCCGCCGCAGCGGTCCTTGCCGTCGGCGGGCAGGGGCTCCCGCACCGGCTCGCGCCCGCCGTTCAGCGCGGCCCAGCGGCGGGCGGCCTCCTCGGTATCGATGATCTTGCCGCGGCCGAAGGCGACCGCCCCGCCGTGATAGGGCACCAGCGGGTCGCGCGTGCCCTGGAGCATCAGCACCGAGACCGGCTGCTCCGGTCGGAGCCACGCCTCGGGCGGGTCGGCGATCCCGCCGACGACCGGGGCGATGGCCGCGAGGCGCGCCGACAGGTGCGCGGCCAGGTAGTGCGAGAAGATCCCGCCGTTGGAGATGCCGGTCGCGTACACCCGCCGGGGGTCGACCGCGTGCGCGCGGCCGATCGCGTCGACCAGCGCGGTGACGAAGGCCACGTCGTCGACGTGGTCGCGGTGCGCGCGCGAGCTGGTGAACTCGCGGCCGTCGTTCCAGTTCTTCTCGATGCCTTCCGGGAACGCCACGAGGAAACCCTCGCGGTCGGCCAGGGCCGTGAAGCGCGTGAGTCGCTCGGTGCCCGGGCCGGTGCCGCCGCCCCCGTGGAAGACGAGGACGAGCGGGGCGGGAGCCGGGCCGAGGGCCGGGGGCACGTGCAGGTGATAGCTGCGGGTGATCCCGTCGACCTCGAGGGTGTGGGGCACGAGGGCCCGCTCCGCCGCGGCCGCGGCGGAGGCCGTCAGGAGCGCGGCCAGGAGAAGGGCGAGCGTCCGCGCCCGTCTCGCCGATCGGGAGCCTGCGCGCCCCGGGGAAGGGGTACAATCGCCGCTGCTCCGGAAGGAGGGGCCCCGATGACCACCGACTTGCTCGAGACCGTGAAGGACGGCGTGGCGGTGCTGACCCTCAACCGGCCCGACCGGCTCAACGCCATGTCGCGCCCGATGCTCGACGCCCTGCTGGAGGCTCTGCCGCGCCTCGCGGACGACCCGGCGGTCGGCTGCGTGGTCCTGACCGGCGCCGGGCGCGGCTTCTGCGCGGGCGGCGACGTCAAGGCCATGGCCGAGGGCAACGAGCTGGGCGGCCAGACGATGGAGGAGAAGGCCCAGGCGCTGCGCAGCCGCATGGAGACGTCGCGCTGGCTGCACGAGATGCCCAAGCCCACCATCGCGATGGTGCGCGGGCCGGCGGCGGGCGCCGGGCTCTCGCTCGCGATGGCGTGCGACATGCGCGTCGCCTCCGACACCGCGCGGCTCGGCACCGCCTTCGCCCGCGTCGGCTACTCGGGCGATTTCGGCGGCAGCTACTACCTGACCCAGCTGGTGGGAACGGCCAAGGCCCGGGAGCTCTACTTCACCGCCGACCTGCTGGACGCCCAGCAGGCGCTCGCCCTGGGGCTCCTCAACCGCGTCGTCCCCGACGCGCGCCTCGAGGAGGAGACGATGGCGCTGGCGTCCCGCCTGGCCCGTGGGCCGCGTGTCGCCCTCCGCTACATGAAGCGAAACATGAACGCGGCGGAGAGCGCCTCGCTCAAGGAGATGCTCGATCTCGAGGCGTGGCACCACACGCGGACCGGGATGACCGAGGACCACCGCGAAGCCGCGCGCGCCTTCGTCGAGAAGCGGGAGCCCCAGTTCAAGGGGCGCTAGCCCCGGCCCGCCAGGCCAGATAGAGGATGCCGAGCGTCATCCCCGCGATCACCGCGGCGGTGGCGATGGTCGAGGCATGGGCGAGCCAGGCGAGCGTGGTGCTCGTGAGACCGACGAAGGCGAGGCCCACCACCGGGATCATCGGCGCTCCGCACCCCATCACGGTGCAGCCCCCGCTGGCCAGGCCGAGCACGCTGCCGGCCGCGCCCAGCAGGCCGCCCTGCCGGGCCGCCTGGAGCCCCCGGCCGGCGCTCCCGGGCGGGCCGCGCCGGTCGCGCCAGAGCGCGAAGTAGGCGCCGACCAGAATCGCCATCACCCCGAACCGGACCAGATCGGCCGCGGTCACCGCGAACCCCCAGTCGACCCCGAAGATCCCGTCCGCCGAGAACCAGAAGAGCGCCAGGTTGAAGGCCCGATCGAGCCGCTCGCCGAGGGATCCGGGGCCCGCCCGGAGGTAGCCGGGCAGGCTGGGCAGCCACGGATTGAAGGTGAAGTAGTCGACCCGCGCGCGGGCGACCGAGAGGACCACCGGGGGGACAAGGATGTCGAGGGCGAACACGGTAGCCGCCACGCCCGCGAAGGTGCCGCGCCGCGCGTGGAGCGCCCGGCCGAGACCCGCGAGGACGCGCCTGAGCCCGTGCATGGTCCCCCCGGGCCGATTATAGAGGCAGCGCCGAAGTCCGGGGAACTTCTTGCGCTCGCGCCAGTTGCTGGGGCAGTATGGCGCTGCATGACCCCCGCGCAGCAACGTCGTTCGAGCAGACCCCCAACGAGGAGGGCCCACACATGACTCAAGAGGTCAGCCGCCGTGACTTCCTGGCCCGTCTGGGCGTGACCGTCGGCACCGCCGCCGCCGGCGCGGCCGCCGCCGCCGGAGTGCCTCTGGCCGCCGTGCCGCTGGTCAGCCCGGCGTACGGGCAGCCCAAGGGCACCGTGCCGGACACCCCGTTCAAGATCGCCCACATGACGTTCTTCACCGGGCCCGCCGCGGTCCTGGGCGAGCCGTCGTTCAAGGGCCACACCCTGGCCGCCGAGGAGATCAACGCCCAGGGCGGTCTGCTCGGCAAGCGCAAGATCGAGACCCTGAAGGCCGACGAGAACGCGGGCACCGACGCCAACGTGAAGGAGATGCGGCGCCTGAAGCTCTCCGAGAAGGTCGACCTCTTCACCGGCGTCATCTCGAGCGGCAACACCCCCGCGCTCGGTCCGGTGGCCGAGGAGCTGAAGCTGCTCACGATCTTCGTGGACGGCTGCACCGACTTCCTCTTCGACAAGGCGGTACCGAATCCCCACTACATCTTCCGCATCACCAACATCCAGTCGGCGGACGGGGTCACCTGCGGGCTCGCCGCCGCGATGACGTGGGGCAAGCAGATCAAGCGGATCGCCCACATCCATCCCGACTACTCCTACGGGCGCAACGCCTTCGACCACTTCAACATCGTGATGAAGAAGATGGTGCCCGGCGCCCAGACCGTCTCGGAGGGCTGGCCGAAGCTCGGGACCACCGACTTCACCTCGCACATCACGAAGGCCATCTCGTCCAAGCCGGATCTGCTGGTGTCGTCGGTGTGGGGCGGCGACTACGTGGCGCTCTACAAGCAGGCGCTGCGCTACGACATGTTCAAGAAGATGAAGTTCGCGTCCACCATCGCCTTCGGGGTGGCCCCGCACGCCATCGGCAAGGATCATCCGGAAGGCGCGATCGCCGGCGTCCACTCCAACTACTACTTCAACTACCCGCCGAACAATCGCTGGCCGCTCAACACCGAGTTCGTGAAGAAATACTACGACCGGTGGAAGGAGTACCCGAACTTCCAGTCCGAGGGCGCCTACTCCACCCTCTACATGCTGAAGACCGCGGTCGAGAAGGCCAACAAGCTCGCGGGCGGCTGGCCGGAGGACGACGCCATCATCAGCCAGCTCGAGGGCCTGATGCATCCGGGCCCCGCCGGCTACGTCTACATCCGCCCCGACACGCACCAGGGCTACAAGGACGCGATGACCGGGTTCAGCATCAACTCGCCCGACTATCCGTTCCAGATCCTGGACCCGAGCCGCATCATCACGATCCCGATCCGCAACATCACGGCGCCTCCCGGCTGGCCAAAGGGGGAGCCGACCTCGACGTATACCTGGATCGACAAGACCTGGCCGCAGATGAAGGCCTGAGGCGGGCGACCGAAGAGGCCCTCTCCCCCGCGCGGGGGAGAGGGTCGGGTGCTCCGGTGCGATCCTTCGCGACCCTCGCCGCCGCTCTCGTCGCCCTCGCGATCCTGGCCGCACCGGCCCGCGCCGGGCACGAGCTTCCGTTCTACCCCGGCTACTATCCGCAGGAGATCCGGCTCGAGACCCTGACCCCCGCCGCGGCGGTGCCGCTACTCCGTCGCAGCACGCTCCACGCTTACGTGGGGGCCGATCCTTTCGGGGGAGGCCGCCTTCCGGCCAATGTGAGCGCGGTGGAGTCGCTCGCGGGCTACGTCGTCGTGACTCCCGGCGCCGCGCCGCCGGGCGCGGACGGCCCGGGCGCGCGCTGCGCGGGCGCCCTCGCGGCCACCCGGGCGGTCGGCGCGGCCCGCGTCGCCGGCTTCGTGGCCCATCCATACCCGATCACGCCGTACCACGGTGACTATCTCGAGCACTTCGACCTGGCGGAGGCCTCGCGCCGAGCGGTGGAAGGGGCGGCGGCGGGCGCGCCCCCGCGTCTGATCCCCCGCGGCCCCCTCGCGGAGCGGCTCGTGCCCGCGTCGAAGGGAGGGCCGGTGGCCAAAGGCGACGCGATGGTCGTCGAGGAGATCGACCTCCAGGGCCTGCTCGCCCCCTACATGGTCGCCGCAGGCGGCTCCTTCAGCCCGCCCTGGCTCAAGGAGGGATGGTTCCACGCCTACCTGCTCCAGGCCTCCACGATGACCGATCCGGCGGCCCGCCCGGCGGCCGATCAGCTCTTCCACCGGCTCGTCTCCGGCGCCTACGAGGGTCCCGCCGAGCGGGCCGACATCGCCCGGCGCCTGGTCGGTCGCCTGGGGGCCGGGTGCGAGCGCGTGGTGCTCGGCTACTCGGTCCGGCGCGAGCCGTTCAACGCCGAGTTCTCCCAGGGCATCGAGAATATAGCGTGGGATTCGCAGGCTGGGTTCGACTCCGACATCTTCGTGCGCACCGCCAAGCTCAAGGACTTCCCGTGGAACGGCTGGATGCGCGTGGGCATGGCCACCCGGCCCTCCGCGGCGTGGAACCCGATCGCAGGCTTCACCGATCCGGCCGGGCGCCTGCTCTGGGCCGCGCTCGGCGACCCCGCGTTCCTGCCCGGGCCCTACGGCGCGGGACCGGTCCCGCATCGCGCGGTGCCGGCCTCGGTGGCGGTGGGCGGCGCGGCGGGCGTGGAGATCCCCGAGGACGCCCTGCTCCCGGAGCCGGGTAGCGGTGTCCTCCGCGAAGTCGGCCGAGGCAAGACCGCGAAGGCCAAGGTGGTCTACCGGCTGTGGGGCTCGGCCGCGCACGACAACACGCGGGTGAGCCCCGCGGACGCGGTCTACCCGTACGTCTTCGCGGCCCGCTGGGGCACGGTTCGCGCCCAGCCCGGCGTGGAGTACGACCCGGCGGTCGACGCGGCCACCCAGACCGCGCGCCAGGCGCTCGCCGGGTTCCGGGTGGTGAAGGTCGACAGCGAGGTGCGACGCTACGCCGACATCACCTTCACCTACGTGGTGCCGGTGGTCGAGGTCTACCTGAACGCGGCCTCGCCCGATCCCGAGGTGCTGGCCGCGCTGGCCCCGCCCTGGAGCCCGGTGCCGTGGCACGTGACGGTGCTGATGGAGGAGGCGGTCAAGCGCGGGGTGGGCGCCTTCTCCGCGGGCGAGGCGCGCCGCCGCGGGGTCCGCTGGCTCGACCTCGCACGTGACGCGAAGACGCGCGAGGCGCTCGGCTCCATCCTGGACGGTCTCGCGCGCGAGAACCACGTGCCGGAGCCGCTGCGCCGCCTGGTGGCCGCCGACGAGGCGCAGACGCGGTGGGCCGCGCTCAGACAGTTCGCCCAGCGACGCGGGCACTACCTGGTGACGAGCGGGGCCTACCAGCTCGAGAAGTGGAGCGACGCCGCGGTGGTGCTCCAGGTCTTCCGCGACATGAACAATCCGCTCGGGGTCGGGACGTACGACCGCTTCGCGGTCCCGCGGCGTGCCTACGTCGCGCGCATCGCCGCGCGCGGCGACCGGATCGAGATCTCCCCCGAGATCGAGCGGCTCGAGAAGTTCCTCCGGCAGTACCGGCTCGTCCGGGAGCCGCTCGGGTCGGGAGCCGACGAGGACAAGGTCGACGTGCCGGCCTGCCGCTTCGTGATCGTGGCCGCCGACGGCCGCGTCGCCGCCGCCGGTATCTCCCGCGACGTCCAGGCCCACCGGGTGGTGGTCGACCTGAAGGGGCGGCTCCGGCCGGGGGCGTACACCGCCCTGGTGGCGCTCGTCCTGGGCGACAACTACGTGGCCCCCGAGGTCGCGACCGCGCAGTTCCGGGTTGAAGGCTCCCCCTGAGTTGAGGCATCTTATCCGCTCATGGATCTTGCGACCCTCGTAGTCCATCTCCTCAACGCGCTCCTCTACGCGTCGGTGATGTTCCTGATCGCGGGCGGGTTGAGCCTGATCTACGGGGTCATGCGCATCGTGAACCTGGCGCACGGCAACCTCTACGCGTTCGGCGCCTACGTGACCGCGTGGGCGGTGGGGCGCGCGCTCGGCACCGCCACCGAGGCGAGCCTCTGGATGTACGCGCTGCTGCCGGTGGGCGCGGTGGCCGCCGCGCTGCTGGGCGCGGTGCTGGAGCCGACGCTGCTCCGCCCCCTCTACCGGCGGGCGGAGGAGTACCAGCTGCTCATCACCTTCGGCCTCCTCCTGATCCTGGAAGACGTCATGCGCCTGCTGTGGGGACCGTACCCGCTCCAGGCGAGCGCGCTCTACGAGGCGCTCGGCAGCCTCACCATCGGCGAGTCGATCTACCCGACCTACAACCTGGCGGTGGTCGTCATCGGGGGCGTCGCGGCGGCGGGGCTGTGGGCGTTCGTGTACCGCACCCACTTCGGGGTGGTGCTGCGGGCCACGTCGCAGAACATGCGGATGGCCTCCGCCCTCGGGGTCAATGTCAACCGCGTCTACGTGCAGGCCTTCACCCTCGGCTGCTTCATGGCCGGCCTGGGCGGCTCGGTGATCGTGCCCCAGCAGGGGGCGGTGCTGGGCATGGGAGTCGACGCGCTGATCCTGGCCTTCGTGGTGGTGGTCATCGGGGGCCTCGGCAGCCTCGAGGGCGCGCTGATCGGGGCCCTGATGGTCGGGCTCGTGCGCGAGGCGGGAATCACGTTCTTTCCCGAGATCGAGCTGGCCGTGCTCTACCTGATGGCGGCGGTCGTGCTCCTCATCCGGCCGGCCGGGATCCTGGGGCGCGCGTGAGCCCGACCGCGCCACCGCGCCGGGTGCTCGCCTGGTCGGGGCCGGTCCTGGCCGCGCTGATCGTGCTGCCGTTCGTGGTGCCGCCCTACCAGACGGTGCTGCTCTCCTACGGGCTCGTGCTCGCCATCGCCGCGCTCGGCTTCAACCTCCTCCTCGGCTACACCGGCCTGCTGTCGTTCGGCCACTCCGCGTACTTCGGCGTGGGGGCCTACGCGGTGGCCTTCATCGTCAAGTACCTGAAGCTCGAGTCCATGGAGGCCTTTCTCCTGGGCGGCATCCTGGCCTCCGGCGCGGTGGCGGCGATCTTCGGGCTGCTCTGCGTGCGTTACACCAAGATCTTCTTCGGCATCCTCACGATGGCGCTGTCGCAGGTCCTCTGGAGCCTCGCGTTCAAGTTCTTCTGGGTCACCGGGGGCAGCGACGGGCTCCGGGTGCCGACCCCCACTCTGCTGGGTGGGCTCGTGCGGGCGGGCAACGACAAGTTCGAGTTCCTCTCCCACCGGTACTACTTCTACGTGCTCGCGATCTTCGTGGTCGCGGTGGCGGTCATGTGGGTGATCGTGCACTCCCCGTTCGGCCGGGCCCTCCAGGCCATCCGGGACAACGAGACGCGGGCCGAGTTCGTCGGGGTGCAGGTCTGGCACTACCGATGGGTGGCCTTCCTGATCTCGGGCATGTTCACCGGGCTGGCCGGGGCGCTCTGGGTGCCGCTCAACGGCCTCACCACCCCCGACATCCTCCACTGGACCTTCTCGGGCAAGATGGTCTTCTTCACGGTGCTGGGCGGCTTCCAGACCTTCTTCGGCCCCATCGTCGGCGCGATCATCTTCAATTACCTCGAGACCTACGCGGTCGGCCACACCGTGTACTGGCAGATGGTCCTGGGCATCGTGCTGGTGGTGCTGGTGCTGGCCCTGCCCGCGGGCATCGTGGGCACGGTCCGGCGCCTCCTCCCGCGCCCGGTGCGAGCGGTCTGATCGTGGATCTCCTCAGGACCACCCAGCTCACCAAGTCCTTCGGGACCACCCGCGCGGTGGACCACGTGGACTTCACGGTGGCGGCGGGCGAGGTGCTCGCCCTCATCGGCTCCAACGGCGCGGGGAAGACCACGCTCATCAACCTGGTCAGCGGGCTGATCGCGCCCGACTCGGGCCGGGTCGACTTCCAGGGGACCGACATCACGCGGGCCTCGATCCATCACAAGATCGGGCTCGGCATCGCGCGCAGCTTCCAGCTCGTGAACCTCTTCGACCAGCTCTCGGTCCAGGACAACGTGACCCTCGCGATCTTCTCCCGCGAGGGGCGCACCCGGCGCCTGTTCTCGCTCGCCGACGCCGACACCGCGGTGCGCGACGAGGGGGCGGCGGTGCTGAAGCAGTTCGGGCTGGACAAACGCGCCGGCGAGCCGGCCGGCGGGCTGTCCCAGGGC
>Ga0209388_1000249_pt1 | contig 11066 bp, 9 predicted proteins | sample Rivendell_Oct201_7_FD_188348 | JGI IMG/M metagenome (GOLD analysis project Ga0209388, IMG submission 188348) | Vadose zone soil and rhizosphere microbial communities from the Eel River Critical Zone Observatory, Northern California to study diel... | ecosystem: Environmental > Terrestrial > Soil...
CGGTGCGGCCTGGCAGGGACGCAAGGTGGGCAGCTTCGGGCGGGCCGGTGCCTTCTCCTTCTACCCGTCCAAGAACCTCACCGTGATGGGCGACGGCGGCCTCCTCGTCACCGATGACGACGACGTGGCCGCCCGATGCCGCCGGCTGCGCGACCACGGGCGTCTCAACAAGGACGTTCACGTCGAGATCGGATTCAACCTCCGTTTCAACGACATCCAGGCCGCCGCGGGCCGCGTGCTGCTCCGTCGCCTGGACGCCATGAACGATCACCGCCGCCACCTGGCCAGCCGGTACCACGCCGGCCTTTCCGGGCTGCCCCTGGCCCTACCCGGAGAGCGGGTTGGCGCCCGTCATGTCTACCACCTGTACGTCGTTCGGACGCCCGAACGCGATGCGCTCGCGACGTTCCTCAAGGAGCGAGGCATCGCCACCGGTATCCACTACCCTGTCCCGAGCCACCAGCAGCCCGCGATGAAACAGTTCAACCCTCCGACCCTCCCGCGCACGGAGCGGATCGTCGGCGAGATCCTGACGCTGCCGATCTCGGCGGGCCATACCGCCGCCGAGATCGACCAGGTCGCGAGCGCAGTGCGGGAGTTCTTTCGCGCCCGATGAGCGGGCGGACGTGCAGGTGGTCCATCGCCGCTTGCGCGAGGGCAAAGGCCTCGCGCGACCCGCCTTCCCCCGCATACTCCACGAGTCCCGGGGGGCGCTCAATTCCCTGCAAGGTGATGGCGATTTGCTACCCTAGCGGGCGTGCCCGGCCAAGGAGGCGGGGCTGCCATGGCGCACTGGCTGTTGAAGTCCGAGCCCGAGGATTGGTCGTGGGCCGAGCAGGTCGCGAAGGGCCGCCAGGGCGCGGAGTGGACGGGCATCCGCAACTTCTCGGCCCAGAACCACCTGCGCGCGATGAAGAAGGGCGAGCAGGCGTTCTTCTACCACACCGGCAAGGAGCGCGCGATCGTGGGCATCGTCAAGGTGATCGCGGAAGCGCACCCGGATTCGACCGATCCCGCCTGGCGCTCCATCGACGTCGCCGCGGTCGAGCCGCTGCCGACGCCGGTCGGCCTCGATCGGATCAAGGCCGACAAGCGCTTCGCCACCATGGCCCTGGTCAGGCTGGCCCGGCTGTCGGTTCAGCCGGTGACCGACGCGGAGTGGCGGCTCATCTGCCAGATGGGGGGTCGCGGCTAGGGCCACTCCTGCCGCGCCCGCTCGCGCAGCTTCACCTTCTGGACCTTCCCCGAGCTGGTCATCGGGAACTCGTCGACGAAGACGACGTGGCGAGGAATCTTGAAGCTCGCCACCCGCCCGCGGCAGTGCTCGATCACCTCCTGCTCGGACAGGGCGCAGCCGGCCGCGAGCTGCACGAAGGCCACCGCCACCTCGGAGAGCCTCGCGTCGGGTAGCCCGACCACCGACGCCGCGTTGACGGCGGGGTGGGTCATCAGGAAGGCCTCGACCTCCATGGGATCGACGTTCTCCCCGCCGATCTTGAGCATGTCCTTGTAGCGGCCGAGGAACCGCATGTGGCCATCCGGGCGCATCAGGCCCATGTCGCCGGTGTGAAACCAGCCGTCGCCGTCGATGGCCCGCGCCGTCTCCTCGGGCCGCTTGTAGTAGCCCGGCGTGACGATGTACCCGCGGACCAGGATTTCTCCCGGCACCGACACCGGCTGATCGGCCCCCGTCTCCGGATCGATGATGCGCACCTCGTAGCCGGAGCCGGGATAGCCGTTGGCCTCCACGCATTGCTCCTCGGTCGAGTCGAGGAAGGAAAAGGTCACGCCGATGCCGACCTCGCTCATCCCGAATCCGGTCATGAGATTGCCGAACGTCTTGCGGGCGCGACGGGCGATGGGGATCGAGCTCGACATGCCGGTGCCGCAGATCCCGGTACGCACGCTCGACACATCCCGCGGGCTTCGCTCCTGAGCGTCCAGCAGCTCCTTGTAGTGCGTGTCGAAGCCGTGGATGATCGTCGCCTTCTCGCTCGCGATGAGATCGAGACAGTGGCCCCCGTCGAAGGTCTCGGTCAGCACCTGACGGGCGCCCCGGATCATCGACATGAGCGGCCCCTCGATGAAGCCGAAGGCGTGGAAGAGCGGCAGGTACATGAGGATCACGTCGTCGACGGTCAGGCCCATGCGATCGCCGTGATCCCAGGCGTTCCGAATCATCCGGTGGCCGTGCACGGCCCCCTTCGGGAACCCGGTCGTCCCCGACGTGTAGAAGATGAAGGCGCTGTCCTCCGGATCCACGCGAGCGGCCCGCTCGTGTAGCGCAGCCGCAGTCACGGACACGCCGCGATCCAGCATCTCGCGCCAGTCGGCCACGCCGGTCTCGGCCCGATCGGAGAGCACGACCACGTGGCGGAGGCAGGGGAAGCGCGGGTCCGGCCGCGATCCCAGCGCCGGCACGACCTCGCGGATCATGGCGAGATAGTCGACCGGCCCGGAGCGGTCGGCGAGGACCACCGCGGCGGCGTCCGACTGGCCGAGGATGTAGGCCATGTCCTCGGTGCGGAAGCGCGTGTTGACCGGTACGAGCACGGCGCCGATCTTCATGATGGCGAACATCGCGTCGATCCACTCGGGACGGTTGACCATCCAGAGCGCGACCTTGTCCCCCGGCGCGATGCCGAGGGACAGGAGTCCCTGCGCCACCGCGTCGACGCGTGCGTGCATCTCGGCGAACGTCCAGCGTCGTCCCTGGAAGGCGAGCGCCTCCCGCGGACCCCACTGGCGGGCCGCCCGCTCGGGCAGAAGTCCGATCGTCTGCTTCGCGTACCAGTCGCCCATGACGGCCTCGCGTCGACCTCGACGTGTCAGGCGCCTGTCCCGCGCGTTCCACCCTCCCCCTGCCTGCGCAGGAAGTCCTCGACCTCCTTCATCAGCCGGTCCGAGTCCAGCTTTCCGCCAGGCAGTGGCGACTGCTCCTCGCTGACCGCCGCGTCGTACTCCTGCTCCAGCTTCCGCACGTGCTCTCGGGTGGCGCGGTCCCGAGCCACCGCTTGATCGCACTGGGTACGGAAGTCCTGGATGGCCTCGGCGAAGTGGGACATGTCCGGGCTCAGGTTCAGCAGCCGGGCCACGTAGGTCACCAGGGATTCGATCGCGGCCGGGTTCTCGGAATCGGGCAAGTAGTGCGGCGCTTGCCCCATGAACCCGACATGCTGCATTCCCCGTCGCTCCGCCGCGTCCAGGACGACCGTGGAGATACCGGTCGGGCCTTCGTAGGTCGGAGGGTGATAGATGCCCCAGGCCTCGAGCAGCGACTTCGCGGCGGGGTCGGTGCAGCGGGCCGTGACCCGCACCGGCCGGGTATGAGGAGCGCCCGTCAAGAGGGCGCCGAGCGAGACGATCCGCCTCACCCCACAGCGCTCGGCCACGCCGAGAAACGCCTTCGTATAGGTCTGCCACCGCTGATGGGGCTCCGGGCCGCGAAACAGGAGGAGGCCGTCTCGCCCGTCTTCGGGATGCCACGCCCGGAACTCGCTCCGTGGCCAGTGGATGTCGCGCCCCCCATCGGCCCTCAACCGTACCTCGGGCCGCTCCTGGGTGAACACGAAGAATTCTTCAGGGACTATCCGTGCGAGTCGCGTGGCCCGGAGGTCGCGGGCCAGGTGGCGCAAGGCGCCCGTGGCCGCCCGGCCGGCATCGATCCAACCCCCGAACGCCATGACCATCGTCGTCAAGTTGGCGGGCGGCTCGCGGTCGAACTCTACATTGTCCATGCGCCCCTCTCGGCATAGGCCAGTGTCGGCAGCCGTGTCGGCTAGCCCGGATTATAAACACCGCTCTGTCGATCGCTTGCGGAAAGATACGGCAAGACCCGTGGACGCGCCCGGAGGAATCCCCACGACAGGTCGTCAGGGTGGGCATCGAGCTGGACGGAAAGCTGGCCGCCCCTCCCGCGCGATCTCGACTTCTCGCGGATCGACCCGCGCAAACAGAAGATAGACGCGAGCGGCCACTACAGTCGTCCGGATTTGCTGAACCGGAGCGTAGGGCCGGTTGCGCCCGAGGAGGTCGACGATCACCTCACACGAAGTGGCGTGCGCCTGGATGACGCTACGCGTGGAGGAGCTCGAGCGCCTCCTCGTAGATCTCCATGTTCTTCCCATAGGAGATGGCCGACGCCTGGGCCGCGCTCACGAGATGCCGCCAGCGCCACGGAAGGCGGGTGGCGTGGAACTCCTCGAAGGTCGCCTGATGGTGCTTGAAGGCGTGCATCTCGGTGAAGTTGTCGTGAACGACGATCGTGGCCAGACGGCGGATGAGCGCATCCGGGTCGTATCCGAGATCGGCATACTGCTGCGCCAGGTTCACGGTGTGCTTCACCTCGGGTACCGCGCGCATCAACCCGAGGTTGGTGACCTGCGACCAGTCGGTCGGCGGCTGGGTATAGATGCTCTCCTCGAGCGCATCCAGCAACGCGCCCTGGGTGCGATGGGGCAGCGCGGCGACGGCTTCCGGATTCGGCTGGGGCGATGGCTCCATGCGGTTCTGCGTCGAGCGCACCTCGGGGCCGGTGTGCCACGTCAGCAGCGCGAGCAGCTTGTTGCGCAGGCTCACGCCCGGGAGCTTCAAGAGATACCGGCGCAGGTTCGCGCCCGTATGCAGGTGCACGTCCATCGGATTGCCGGTGAGCGATCGCATGAACAGGCCGGCGGCCCCGATCGACAAGGCTTCGCCGGACCCCTGGAGCGACAGACCGTCCGCGAGGGCCCTCGCGAGCATCCTCGGGATCTCCGCATAGGCATCGCACCGGGTGATCGCCTCGCCCAGGAGGCCGATCGCGGGGGTTTCTTCCGGGCTCGTGTGGAACCCCAGCGGGCGCGTCAGGAGCTCGTATTCCTCGAGCAGCGACTCGACGTCCCGCAGCGGAGGCGGCGTGGGGAACCGGCTGACGTACCGGACGGCGGGGCGCATCAGGAACGGCGTGTATTCGCGTCCCAGCCAGTCGAGGGCGCGCCAGGTGAACATGGGGAAGATGAAGTAGTGATCGTCGAGCGTGTTTTTCGGGATCGCCACGGTCAGCAGCACGTCCAGCGCCTCGGCATGCGGGATGTTGTCCCAGAGCCAGAGGAAGGCATGATCCGCGGCGTTGTACAGCCCGCGATCCACCGCGGCGAAAAACGCCTTCTTCGTGCCCTCGACGCCCCCCGAGTCCACCGGCTTGGCATCCGCCAGGATGTACGGGCCCATGCCGGGATGATTGATGTGCTTGTTCGACAGCGCGACGTGCTGAAGGATCGGCAGGAACCGCTGTTCGCCCGACACACGCTCCACGGTGTGGTGGAGCGCATGAAGCCCGACGAGGGGGTGCAGCGGCCCGCCATGATGGCCGGGCGGCAAGTCCGAGGAACGAGTGACCGCGAGCGCCGACGCGGTCAGGAGCTTCTTGACCGACATGCCATCGCGCAGCTTGCCCAGGGTGGCCTCGAGGATCCGGCCGGGGTCGGTCTCCTCGATGAACTGCACCACCGGCTCGATGTCATCGGCAAACCGCACGGGCCTGTGCATGATCTCTCTCCTCTCGTTCCAGTTCGGGGGCCTGGCGCCTGAATCCTACCGCGGAGCCGGGTCCTCCGCAGCAATCTTGTATGCAGCAGGCTTCGATGCGGTCCGGCCCGTGCCGGCCCCGCCCCCACTCCCGTTGCCTACGGGGGGCGCGGGCCCCGCAGGCGGGTCACGGCCAGACCGGGGTCGGCGCGGATCTCGTCCTCGGTGAAGCGGACGTCGCGCCAGCGCTTGGACGCTTAGAGCTCGGTCTGCTCCCAGAAGCGGGGCGAGGCCGGGTCGCCTGTCTGGCCCGACACGAGCAGGGCACGGGCGCGCGGACCACGGTCGGTGAACTCGAGCACCATGACGAAGCTCGTCCCGCCCGTGATCGGATAGCCCTCGCTGGTGAGCAGGCGACTGCCGGCCACGGGCTGTCCCGCCGGCGGCCCGGGCTCGAGCGTCGTCGCGTGCGGACGGAAGTGGACGAAGTTCGTGACGCCCTCCCAGAAGCCGTGACCGCCGTGAATGGGCACCTTGCGCCCACCGCGGTCGGCGCGCTGGACCTGCCCCAGCGGGACGTCGACGGCCAGCCCCGCGCGCTCCAGCACGCGGACAGCCTCGGCGAGCGCATCGAGAATCTGGTCGCGCCCGTCACGTGGGGGCGCCAGCCCGCGCGGCGTGTCGACGGGCCGCTCCGGATCGAAGTCCTCGGCGAAGAGGGCCCCGGCCCGGAACTGGTCTCGCGCCTCGAACCGGGTGATGAACTCGCGCCAGAGCACCGCACCGCGGCTGTCGAGGTCAAAGCGCCCGTTCCACGCCGCCAGCGTGCGGCAGGCCAGGCCGAGGTCGACGGTGACGGCGTCAACGATGATCGAGGATCGCCCGGTGCAGCGCTCGACCAGCGGAACGCGCAGCAGCTCGCTGGCGAGGCCGCGGTTCTCGAACGCCACCGCCGCCAGCTCGTCGAGGGAGAACTTTCCGTCGGCGCCGGCGGGCCCGGCGGGACTCGTGTCGGTGAGGAGCCGCGCGTTCATACGGGTGCGCAGGCTGCGGGACGTGCGCTCCGGCCCGAACGCGGGCGAGTAGCCGACGAGGCGCGCCGTGGCGTGGGGCAGCCAGGCGCTATCGTTGGCGTTGAACACGTAGTCGCGACGCTCGAGCTGGGGCGAGCGTGCGAAGGGAACGAGCCCGGGGCCGCGCGGATCGGGCTCGCGCGACCACTCGAAGCGCGAGTCGCTGCCGTCGAGCAGGATCGCGCCCCGGAGGTCGGCGGCGCGGGTGCCGGGGTCGGTCTCTCGCCGTCGCAGCCAGTCCGCAAGCACATCAGGCGCGAGGTCGGGGACGGGCGAGGCGTCCGCGTACCACGCCCGGCCATCCGCACTGGCGGCGATGGTGTTGACGAACGACGGCCCGCCGTGCTCGGCATGCGCCTGCTGGAAGGCCGCGAGGCTGCGCGCCCGCGCCATGGCCAGGTACAGGGCCGGGCTACTGAAGTTCGCCGCGTTGACATCGCGATAGGCGACGGTCCGATCCGCCGTCCATCCGACGCCGGGCAGGTTGACAACCGGCCCGTAGTGGGTGAGGTACACCGTCCTCGTCACCGTGGTGAGCGACCCATCGGGCTGGCGTACGTCGACGGAAACCTGGCGCGTCTGCATCCGGCGGGGCGCACCGTCGTAGACGTACGCCGTGGGATCGCCGGGGACGAGCCTCAGCCGGTAGAACGCGACGCGGCGACCGGCGGAAACGGTGTGCGTCCAGGCCACCGCGCGGTTGAACCCGATGCCGACGCCGGGAGTCCCGAGCGAGTTGATGCCGTAGACGTCGAGGTCACCCGGCACGGTGAGGTGCTTCTCCCAGAATCGTGCCCCACCCGTCCAGAACCAGTGAGGATTGGCGAAGAGCATGCCGCGCCCGCGCTCCGAGCGCTCGGCGCCGATCGCCCAGCCGTTGCTGGCGGTGGCGGGGGGCTCGCCGGTCTCCTCAGAGCTGGCCGGCAGCGCGGCGGTCAGCGGCGCAGCGCCCGGTGGCGCGGCGGTGGCGATCTCCATCGCGAGCCCGGCGGGAAAACGCCCGCGCCGCGCCAGGTCGACGGCGCTGATCGGCCGAACCCAGGACTGCCCCCGGCACCAGCCGGGGATACGGTCGACGGGCGTCTCGGCGAGGTACCGGTTGTAGCCGCTGGCGTACCCGACCGCCATGGCCCGCCACTCGGGCGGCATCGCGTCGAGAATGAGCCGGGCCTCGTCCTCCGTGCTGAAGGCGCGCGCCACGACGTCACTGGCGAGGTGCACGTTGCGCTCTCCGGATCCGAAGTGGCGTGCCCGTTCACCGCGAGCCCGCAGCACCTGGTCGGCGAGGGTGCAGGCGTGGTCCTGGGCGAAGGCGTAGCCCTCCCCGTAGCCGAGGCTGCCGAAGTCGGCGGCCACGATGTGGGGCACGCCGTAGCCGTCGCGGCGGATGGTGACGTCGTAGGCGTCGGCGGTGGGTGCGTCGCGATTCTCGAGCGTGCAGGCGGTCCCGAGGAGAAGGAGGAGTGGGAGCACACCGACGAGTCGGAGACAAGAAGCACCGAGGCTGGTCATCGGCGAGCTGCGATCGGCGCCACGCATGAGCTCCTCCACGGGCGGGCGGTCGAGCACCGCCTCGCGTCTGCGCGCTGGGTGGCGCCGACCGTAGCGCGGCGTCGGGTCCGGCGCAAGAGCGTAGGCACCTACAGCAGCTCGGCCAGCCGGCGCACGCCCGCCCGGATCTCCCCTTCCGTGAGCGCGGCGTAGCCAAAGAGGAGGCCCGCGCGACGCGGCGGCTCGGCGTAGGACGGCGCCACCGAGTAGATCCCCACCCCGGCCCTCGCCGCCCGCGCGATGAGGGCACCGAGCTCCCGCGGGGGCACGTCGTTCAGCCAGACCACCAGGTGCACGCCGGTGTTCTCGCCGGCGACCTCCACGCGGCCGCCGAAGCTCTCGCCCAGCGCGGCGATGAGGGCCCGCCGGCGCCCCGCGTTCCGCGCGCCCGCGCGGCGGAGATAGCGCTCGAACTGGCCGCTGGTGATGAGCTCGGCCAGCGCCTCCTGGTAGAGCGGGGCGGAGAAGCGATCCGCCACCCACTTGGCGGCCAGGAAGGAGCGTATCAGGGCACGCGGCAGCACGAGATAGCCCACGCGCAGCGCGGGGAACAGGGTCTTCGAGAAGGACCCCATGTAGATCGCCCGCTCGTCACGGTCCAGCGACTGGAGCGCCTCCAGCGGTCGGCCCTCGTAGCGGAACTCGCTCACGTAGTCGTCCTCGACGACCCAGGCGCCGACCCGGGACGCCCACTGGAGCAGGGCCAGGCGCCGCTCGAGCGGCATGATGACGCCGCTGGGGAACTGGTGGCAGGGCGTCACGTAGGCCAGCCGCGGGCGCTCCGCGGCGGGCGGGAGCTTGGCCGGATCGAGCCCGCTCGCGTCCACCGGCACGTGCAGGAGGCGGGCGCCCACCGCCTCGAAGGGAATGGTGGCGCCGGGATAGTGCGGCTCCTCCACCACCGCGCCGTCGCCGGAATCGAGCAGCACGCGCGCGATCAGGTCCAGCGCCTGCTGCGTCCCGTTCACCACGACTATGCGATCCGGGTCGCTCACCACTCCGCGCGCCCGGCCGAGGTATTCGCTGAGCGCCGCGCGCAGCGGGGCGTGCCCGGCGGGCGCGCCGTACCCGAGTGCCTCGGAGGAGGCGCGACGTGCGTGAGCGCCGAGGAGCCGGCGCCAGATCTCGCGCGGGAACTCGTCCATCGCGGGTCGGCCGTAGCGGAAGTCGTAGCGGAGCGTGGGGCGCGGGCCGGGCGGGCGGGAGGGCCCGAGGTCGAGCCGCGCGGTCAGGCGACGCGCATAGGCGGAGACCGCGGCGGGACGCTCCGTCGCCGGGCGAGCGGGCGCCGAGGCCGGCCGCCCCGGCGCCACACCCGCCACGGAGGTCGCGCCGCGATGGCGGCTCACCAGGTAGCCCTCCGCGGCAAGCTGCTCGTACGCCAGCATCACGGTGTTGCGCGACACGCCGAGGTCCCTGGCCAGCGCGCGTGTGGAAGGCACCCTGGTGGCCGGGCCCAGGCCACCGGCCCGGATCTTGGCCTTGAGCGCCAGGTAGACGCGGCGATAGAGTGGCCCGCCTCCCTCCCGCAGGCTCAGCAGCATGGCGCCTCACTCGGGGGCCGGACAATCTGGCCCCGTGGATTCACCAAAATCTGGCTCTTCCCCGGGGCCAGCATCGGGCCTAGGATAGCCGTGCTCGAACGACAACGGAAGGAGGAAATGACCATGGCGAGCAGCACGGACGAGCTCGAGACCCTCGAGGGCTTGAACCGCGGCTATCTCCTCGCGGCGGAGAAGTCCGACGTGGCCTGGTACACGGAGCACCTGGCCGAGGACTACCGCGCCACCAACCCCGACGGCTCCTTCGTGGACAAGGCGGGCTTCCTCGCCCGCATCGGACGGCCCCACACCATGACGAGCTTCCGCGCGCCCGAGGTCCGCATCCAGCGCGTGGGCGACCTGGCCCTGATCCACGCCAGTTTCGAGGACACGCGGCCGGACGGCGGCCACGGCCGCGGACGCTACACCGACATCTGGCAGCGGCGGAACGGGCGCTGGCTCTGCGTGTCCGCCCACTTCGCGAGGTGCTGACCATGGCTACCGACCAGGCGACGCTCGAGGCGCTCAACCGTGAGTACATCCGATCGGTCAGCGAGGCGGACGTGCGGTGGTTCGACGCGAATCTCTCCGAGGACTTCGTCAACAGCAATCCCGACTGCTCACTCCTGGACCGGGCGGGCTTCCTCGCCCAGATCGCGCGCGGATCGACCGTGAAGAACCTCGGCATCGAGGACGTGCTGATCCGCGTGCTGGGCGACGGGGCCCTGATCCACGCTCGTACCACGTACACCAAGGCGGACGGTCAGCCGGGCGCCGGGCGCTACACCGACGTGTGGGCGCGACGCGGGGGCGGCTGGATGTGCGTGGCGGCCAACGTCACGCGCCTCTGAGGCGACTCAGCCGGCGATCGTCGTCCGGATGCTGCCGAAATGCGCGTCGATGTGGGCGAGGAGGATGCGCTCGACCAGCTTCTCGGCGCTCACGGGGGGCATCCCCGCGAACACGGTGCCGGCTCGTGCCAGCTCGCTATCCGAGAGGCGACGCACGGCCGCGGCCGCCGCGGCGGCCTCCTTCTTGTGGAGCGCGATCGTCTCCGCCTGCGTGCAGCCCGCAAACTCCTTGGCATGCTGGGCGTTCATCTCGTCGAGCGTCGCGCGGGTGAAGTGCGGCAGCGTCCGGCCGGCGGCGATCGTCTCGATGATCCGGGTGGCCGGCTCGTAGCTGCTCGCGATGTGGTGCGCCGTCACCGCGACCGTCCACTTCTCGGCGGCGGTCGTCTTCTTCCAGTCGGCGTCGGTCAACTTCTCGAGAAGAATCGTGGCCTCTTCCACCTTCGCCTCGAACTGCTCGGCGAACGCTTCTCCCTTGGCTCCCATGAATGTCCTCCCCGGACTCTGCCTCCATTGACACGACGAACGAGGCAGGCTGAAAT
>Ga0209388_1000250_pt1 | contig 11012 bp, 8 predicted proteins | sample Rivendell_Oct201_7_FD_188348 | JGI IMG/M metagenome (GOLD analysis project Ga0209388, IMG submission 188348) | Vadose zone soil and rhizosphere microbial communities from the Eel River Critical Zone Observatory, Northern California to study diel... | ecosystem: Environmental > Terrestrial > Soil...
TTGGGAACTTCTAGCCGGGTGGCCGAAGCGGAACGGGCCGTGGTTCGTGACCCACCTCCCCCCGCCCCCCGCGCCGCCGCCCTCCCGACCGCCCGCGACCTGGAGGCTAGAGGCCGGGGCGGAGGACGATGACCTTGACCGGCTCGCCGGGCGCGATGGTGGTCTGGCCGGGCACGATCGCGAGGCCGTCGGCCGCGACCATGGAGCGCAGGACGCCGGAGCTCTGGGTGCCGGTGAGGCGCGCGAGGTACCCGTCGTCGGAGGCGGTGAGCGTCACGCGCAGGTAGCCGCGCCGGGTGTCTCCGTTCCGGATCGGCTCCTGCGCGCGGGCCGCGATGGTGGCCCGGTGCAGCCGCGTGTGGCCGGCCATGCGCAGGATGGCGGGGCGCACGAAGAGCTCGAAGGTGACCATCGCGGAGACCGGATTGCCGGGCAGCGCGAAGGCGGCGAGGGCGCCCTTGCCGTCCTGCGGGATGGTGGAGAACGCGATCGGCTTGCCGGGCCGCATGTCCACGAGCCAGAGGTGCTGCTCGGCCCCGAGGCGCGCGAGCGCGTCCTTGACGAAGTCGTGCTCCCCCACCGAGACGCCGGCGGAGGAGATCAGGATGTCGCAGCCGAGCCCCCAGCGAAAGCGGCCCTCGATCTCCTCCAGGCGGTCCCCCGCGATGCCGAGGCTCACCGGCACCGCGCCCGCCTCGGTCACCTGCGCGATCAGCGAGTAGCTGTTCGAGTTCGGGATCTGACCGGGCCCGATGCGACCGCCCAGATCCACCAGCTCGTCCCCGGTGGAGAGGATGCCGACGCGCGGCCGCCGGATCACGCTCACCGGGCTCCCGCCCACGGTGGCGAGCAGCCCGATGTCCGCCGCGCTCAGCACCCGCCCGCGCTCGAGCACCCGGTCCCCCCGGCGCATGTCCTCGCCCCGCGGCCGCACGAAGTCGCCCTCGCGCACCGGTCGCGGCACCAGCAGCGTGGGGCCGTCCACGCCCACGTCCTCCTGCGGGATGATCGAGTCGGCGGCCTCGGGGAGCGGCGCACCGGTGAAGATGCGGAAGGCCTCGCCGGGGCGAATCGAACGCTCCGCCATGCCGCCCGCGGGCACCCGCCCCGCCACCGTCAGCCGCGCGGGGGACGCCGCGCCCGCGCTGGACGTGTCCACGCTGCGGAGGGCGTAGCCGTCCATCGAGGAGGCGGGCCACGGCGGCATGTCCAGCGGGCTCTCCACGTCCTCGGCGAGCACCCGGTGGAGGGCCTGGATCAACGGCACGCGCTCGTCGCCGAGCACCGCGACCCGGGACAGGATGCGGTCGAGCGCTTCCTCGACGGAGATCACGCCCCGTATTCTACCGCGGGGCGCGAGGGGGTCGGCGGGCTACTTGGGCAGGTTCAGGACCGGCCGGTAGCGGACGAGGAACCAGTTCCGGCTGAGCACGAACAGGGCGAAAAACCCGAGGGTCACCAGCACCTCGACCGGCCCGATCGGCACCGTGTTGTCGCGCAGCAGCGCCGGGAACACGAGCAGCATCCGCTCGAAGAAGATCGCGATCCAGCCGAAGAACAGGATCACCTTGAAGACCTGGTGCCGCTCGGGCGGGCGCCCGGTGAGGCGCTTGAGCAGGTACGAGAACGGGATGAGCCAGCCGATGATGAAGATGGCCCACGCGATCCCGCCCCACGGCTGGTTGAAGAAGCGACGCGCGAGGTAGCGGGTCTCGACCGGCACGTTGCCGTACCAGATGACGAGGTACTGCGAGAAGAAGAAGTACATCCAGAACACGCTGAGGGCGAAGGTCAGCTTGGCCACGTCCTGGATCGCGGGTGGGGCCACGTGGGTCAGCCCGCGCTCGTTGGAGCGGATGGTGAGGTAGGTGACCAAGCCGAAGCCGGGGTACATCGACGTCACCACGTAGTAGCCGCCGAAGAGGCCGCTGTACCAGCGAGGGTCGAGCGACATGAGGAGGTCGAACCCCCACAGCGAGAGCACGATCATGTAGAGCACCAGCAGGACCGACGAGAGCCGATAGCGCCGGTCGATCGCGGCCTGGGTGTCCTGACCGGGCTGGTCCTCCACCAGGATCGCCTTCACCAGACGCATCGCCACCCAGTAGAGCAGGAGCGAGCCCAGCCCGATCCGCAGGGCCATGAACGGCACGTTGAGCCAGGCCGCCTTGACCGGAATGGGCTCGGTCACCCACGGGTAGAGCGTGGCGCGGCCGAAGAAGAGCACCACGAACAGCACGAGCGAGACGGGCAGGAACCCCGCGGTGGTGAGCGCGATGCGCTTGATGCTCGGCGACCAGCGCCCCTCGGTCACCTGGATCATGCCGGCCACCGCGGGGCCGGTGATCGCGAAGCTCGACCAGAAGAGGAGGTTGACGAGGTAGATGCCCCAGACCCGCGCGGGCTCCGGACGGGTGACCCCGTACAGGAAGGCGACGATCCCGAGGACGGCCAGCAGGATGAGGAACGGATGGGGCCGGGCCGGGCTCGCGGGGGTCGCGGTCATCGTGCTCATCGCTTGGCCAGGGTGCGGACGTAGTTGACCACGTGCCACCGCTCCTCGGGAGTGAGCGCCTCCGCGTAGGACGGCATCACCGCCCCACCCGCGGACAGGTAGCTCTGCCAGTAGCCGTCCGTCCGCACCTTCTGCAGATCGGGATTGCTGAGGTCGGCGGGCGACACGAACTTGGTCGAGACCGGGCCGTCCCCCTTCCCCGAAGCCCCGTGACACGGCGTGCAGTAGATGGTGAACAGCTCCCCGCCCCGGCGCACCGACTCCGCGCTGGCCGCCACCGGGTTGCGGCGGGCCGCGGCCGCGTCGCGCTCCGCGGGCGAGTGGTAGAGCTGACCGCCGTTGCGCGGCAGGCTGCCGGTGGGCATCGAGAAGTTGTACTCCCCCGGCATCACCCGCTGCGTGTAGAACATGTTGTGCATCCAGCGGTACCCCACCGCCCCGCCCAGCACCGCGCCGATGCCGCCGATGAGCAGCAGGCAGAGCAGGAAGGCCCACTTCATCATCGCCGCACCTCTTCCGCCCCCGCGGTCGACAGCACCGCCTGGACCGCGTCGATCCGGTCGTCCGGGCACGCCACCGCGACCCCGAAGCGGTCGACGCTGAAGCGCGGGTCGTAGGTGGGCGACGGCTTGAGCCTGGGCAGGCGGCCGAGGATCAGGATGGCGAGGGCGCTCGCGAGACCGCCCAGCAGGATCGTCAGCTCGAAGGCGATGATCACGAAAGGCGGGATCGACACCGGAGCCTTGCCGCCGGTCACGAGCTCCCACTTGAGCGAGGTCCAGATGGTGATGAAGAACCCGGTGGCGGTGCCGGTGAGCGCGCCCACCAGGGTGAAGAGCCGCACCGCGGACAGCGGCCGCACCTTCTCGACCTCGTGCTCGATCTCCTCCACCGGGATCGGGGTGTAGACGGTGAGATCGGAAAAGCCCTTGGCCCGCAGGTCACGGATGGCCTGCAGCGTGGTGTCCACGTGGGCGAAGACGCCCAGCACGCTCGCGGTGGCCATCAGGGGTGGCCCCCGTGGGAGGCCGCGTGCTTGAGCGGATGGGGCAGCACTTCCTTCACCTCCACGATCGAGAGCGACGGCATCACCCGGATGAAGCCCAGGAACAGGATGAAGAACCAGGCGAACGATCCGACGATGATCGCGGAGTCGGTGACGGTCGGATAGTAGGTGCCCCAGGTGTACGGGTAGAAGTCGTGGGCGAGGCCGGGCACGATGATGTTGAAGCGCTCGAGCCACATCCCGATCAGCACGAAGATCGACACCACGTAGAGGGTCACGACGTTGGTGCGCGCCTTCCGGATGAGGAGCACGAGCGGCACCAGGCAGTTGCAGAAGTACATGCCCCAGTAGGCCCACGCGTACTGCTTGGAGGCCTTGGCGAACACGCTGGCCCGCTCGAAGTGGTCCCCGCTGTACCAGGCGGTGAACACCTCGCAGGTGTAGAAGTAGGTCAGGATCAGGCTCGTCACCAGGGTCAGCTTGGCCATCGCGTCGAGGTGGCGATCCGTGATGTAGGGATACCAGTTGAACAGGTATCGCATCGGGAGGATCAGCACCAGGACCATGGCGAAGCCGGAGAAGATGGCCCCGTCGACGAAGAACGGGGCGAAGAGCGTGGAGTGCCAGCCGGGCACCAGGGCCATCGCGAAGTCGAACGACACCACGCTGTGCACCGAGAGCACGAGCGGGGTGGCCAGCGCGGCGAGCAGGCCGTAGCCGCGGCGATAGTGGCGCCACTGGTGGTCGGAGCCCTCCCACCCGAGCGACAGCACCGCGTAGATCTTCCGCTTGATGCCGGTCGCGTTGTCGCGCAGGGCCGCGATGTCCGGAACCAGGCCCACGATGAAGAACACCACGCTGATGGTGAGGTAGGTGGAGATCGCGAACACGTCCCACACCAGCGGCGACTTGAAGTTCGGCCAGAGGTAGCGCTGGTTGGGATACGGCATCAGCCAGTAGGCGAACCACATCCGGCCCGCGTGGATCAGCGGGAAGAGCCCCGCGGTCATGACCGCGAAGACGGTCATCGCCTCCGCCCCGCGGTAGATCGAGGTCCGCCACCTCGCCCGGAAGAGGTAGAGGACCGCGGAGATCAACGTCCCCGCGTGGCCGATACCGATCCAGAACACGAAGGTGGTGATGTACATCGCCCACATCTGCGGGGTCCGCTTGCCGGCCGCCCCGATGCCGACCCAGATCTGCCAGGTCCAGGCCGCGACCCCGCAGGCCAGCGTCAGCGCGACCAGGCACATCCAGGCGAAGTACTTCTCCCCCGGCATCCCGATGGTGCGGATGACATCGCGGTTGACGTCGGCCCAGGTGGCCTGCGTCGCGGCCGCGTTCGGGGCGGGCAGGGTGCTCATGCCTTGTGGCCCCCCTCGGGCTTGCCGTGTGGGCCCGCGGGCTCGCTCCGGACGACCTTCTTGAGGTAGGTGACGCCCGGCGTGGTCCCCAGTTCCTCGAGCACGTGGTAGCCCCGGGGGGAGAGCGCCAGCCGCGACACGAGGGCGCTCGCGTCCTTGAGGTTGCCGAAGGTGATGGCCTGCGTCGGGCAGGTCTGCTGACACGCGGTCTGCATGTCGCCGTCCTTCACCTCGCGTCCCGCCTCGCGGGCCATGTCCTTGGCCGCCACCGTCCGCTGCACGCACATGGTGCACTTCTCCATCACCCCGAGCTGGCGCACCGTGACGTCCGGATTGAGCTGCAGGTCGAGCGGCGCCACCCACGTGTAGTTGAACCAGTTGAACTTCCGCACGTGGTAGGGGCAGTTGTTGCCGCAGTAGCGCGTGCCCACACACCGGTTGTAGACCTGCCCGTTGAGGCCTTCCTTGGTGTGGTACGCGGCGTAGACCGGGCAGACCGGCTCGCACGGCGCGACCTCACAGTGCTGGCAGAACATCGGCAGGAACATGTTGACCGGCTTGGCCGCGGTGCCCTCCTGCCACCGCTCCACCCGCATCCAGTGCTGGATGCGGCCGTAGGCCACCTGCGCCTTCCCGACCGTGGGCACGTTGTTCTCGCTCTGGCAGGCCAGCACGCAGGCCTGGCAGCCGGTGCAGCGGTCCACGTCCACCGTCATGCCCCAGCGGTACTCGGGGTACTTGACCCGCGGGTACATGGTTGGATGGCTCGCGTGCTCGGGCGCCTTGCCGCGCAGTTCCGTCTCGCGCGCGGCTCCGAGACCGACCCACTGAGCGATCTCGCGATCGTCCTGATCGAACTGGGCCTGCGGCACGGCGAGCGGCCGCCGGCCACCGGTGGCGGCGAGCGTGACCTTGACCGCCAGGTGCGGCAGGCCGCCCGAGACCGGATCCGGCGCACCGGGTAGCAGCTCCATCGGGTTGGCGCCCGCGTTGAGGTACCCGGCCTGGTCCGCGGTGCCGGTGGCCGCGTTGCCCTGGTTCGCGAAGGCGCCGGGGAACTTGTGCCCCTGCCCCATCGCCACCGCCACTGCGCCCGGATGCACGAGGTCGGTGGGGTAGGCCGGCAGCTCGATCGACCCGTGCGGAGACGTCAGCTTGACCAGGTCGCCCCGCTTGACGCCCAGCTTGGTCGCGGTCTCGCTCGGGATCTCGACCCACGAGTCCCACGCCACCTGGGTCATGGTGTCGGGCACCTCTTGCAGCCAGGGACGATCCGCGCCGCGGCCGTCGTAGAAACGGCTCGACGGGTAGACGATCAGCGCGTGTGTGCCGTCGCCCTGGAGCTTGGCCGCGCCGGCCTGGACGCGACCCGCTTCGGGACGCAGCGTGACCGCGGGCGAGGCCGGCTGACGCCACACGCCGCCGCGCCGGAGCGCCGCTTCCCAGAACTCGCCGAACGGGGCGGTGCTGCCGTAGTCGCGGGCCACCCGCTGCCATTCGTCCTTCAGGTAATCGCCGAACGTGGCCCACTTGAGCGGGCCCTTGCCTTCCTCGAGCCCGAGCGCCGTCCGGCCGGCGCGGAGGAACACGTCGCCGGTGGAGAGCGCGGAGACGGCCTTGCGCTCGATCTGCACCGGACCCATGGTCGGCTGCATGAGCCCGAGCACACCGTCCTCGGACGTGTAGTCGCCCCAGGACTCGAGCGAGTGCAGGATCGGCAGCACCAGGTGGGCGCGCGCGGTGGTCTCGGTCGGCCGGCCCGCGAGGGCCACCACCAGCGGGACCTTGGCGAGCGCCTCCGTGAAGCCCGACTTGGGCGGCATCGCGTACACCGGGTTGACGTCGACCAGGACGAGCACGTCGATCTGGCCGGCCGCCATCGCCTGGGTCAGCGCCATCAGGTCCGAGTACGGGCTCACCTTGCCGAGCGGCAGGGCGCTGCCGAAGCGCACGCGCGTTCCCACCGCGCCGATGGCGGCGTTGAGCAGGTTGACGGCCACCAGCGTGTCGGTCGACGTCGACCCGGTCGAGGCCATGCCTCCGCCGATGACGAGGCCGCCGCGCGAGCGGGCGAGATCGCGCGCCACCTGCTTGATCGTCTCGGCCGGAATCCCGGAGGCGGTCGCGGCGCCCTCCACGTCGCCGGCGCGCGCCGCCGCGCGCAGGGTGTTGAGGTCGGCGCCCGAGGCGTGGAGGCCGTCGTCGACGATCACCCGGAGCATGGCCAGCGCCAGCAGGCTCTCGGTGCCGGGGGCGTTGCGCAGCCACTGGTCGGCGTTCGAGGCGGTGAGCGAGAGCCTCGGCTCGACGTGGACGAACGTCCCCTGCTTGCCCTGGTAGAAGGCGTGCATCCGCGCGAAGTCCGCGGTGTAGCCCTCGCAGTTGAGCCACGTCTCGAGGAAGTCGGCGCCGAACGAGACCAGGTAGGTGGCGTCGCCGATCGCGTAGTCCGGGATCGCGTCGCGGCCGAAGGCCACCCGGTTGGCGGCCCGGATCGACTCGTAGCCGAGCGGCTCGTAGGCGATGCGGGGGCGCGCGCCCAGCACGCGCGTCCACTCGTCCATCAGGCGGCCGAGGCTGCCGGTCTCGAGGCCGCTGACCACCGCGATGCGCGCGCCCTGCCGCGCCTTCGCGAGCGGGCCCAGCTTGTCGGCGAGCTGCTTCTCCGCCTCGTCCCACGTGACCGACTTGCCCGCCGCGAGCGGGCCGCGGAAGCGGTCCGGGTGGTAGAGACCCTGCAGGCCCGCGTGGGCCCGGATGCAGAGACCGCCGGTGTTGGTCGGGTGATCGGGGTTGCCCTCGAGCTTGATGACGCGGCCGTCCCGATTCTTGGCGATGAGGCCGCAGCCCGACGGGCACTCGCGGCAGACGGTGGAGAAGTACGCCGGGATGCCCGGCACGATGTTGTCGGGCGGGATCACGTAGGGGATGAACTGCTCGGCCGACGGCCCGCAGCCGCCGGCGGCCGCGGCGGCGCCCGTGGTGGCCACGATCTTGAAGAACGACCGGCGATCCATCACGCTCATCCACTCCTCCGCAGCCCAGATGCTGGACGTTCTTCGCTACCGGCGAGGCGCGCTGTGGATGAAGACCGGCGGTCTACCGCGTGTATCCGGGCTCCAGCCTTGTGAACCCTATCACGTGGAAAAAGCGAGTGTCAATACTACTTCGACGCTACTTCGACGCTACTTCGCCTTCTCCATCGCGCTCCGACAGGCCCGGGCCGCCGCGACGAGGTCGCCGTCGCCGTGAGCCAGCGAGACGAAGGCGGCCTCGAACTGCGAGGCGGCCAGGAAGACGCCGCCCTCCAGCATCGCGTGGAAGTAGCGCGCGTAGCGGGCAGGATCCGCGCGCTTGGCGGAGGCGTAGTCGGTGACCGGGCCGTCCGTGAAGAAGACGGTGAGCATCGAGCCCACCCGGTTGACCGTCACCGGGACGCCGCTCGCGGCGGCGGCCTCGGTCACGTCGCGCTCGACGCGCGCCCCCAGCGCCTCGAGCCGCTCGTAGGTGCCGGGGCGCTCGAGCGCGCGCAGGGTGGCGAGCCCGGCGGCCACCGCGAGCGGGTTGCCGGAGAGCGTGCCGGCCTGGTAGACGCCACCGAGCGGGGCCACGCGCTCCATGAGCGCGCGCGAGCCCCCGTATGCGCCGACCGGCAGGCCGCCGCCGATGATCTTGCCGAGGCACGTGAGGTCGGGCCGCACGTCGTAGCGGGCCTGCGCGCCGCCCCACGCCACCCGGAAGCCGGTGATCACCTCGTCGAAGATCAGGAGGGTGCCGTGCCGCGTGGCCAGCTCGCGCAGCCCGGCCAGGAAGCCGGGCGCGGGCGGGACCACGCCCATGTTGCCCGCCACCGGCTCCACGATGATCGCCGCGACCTCGGCCGGGTGCGTCTCGAGCTGGCGCCGCACCGCCTCCAGGTCGTTGAACGGCACCGTGAGGGTGAGCGCGGCCAGCGCCCTGGGCACGCCCAGGCTGTCCGGCACCCCGAAGGTGGCGCCGCCCGAGCCCGCCTTCACGAGCAGGCTGTCGGCGTGGCCGTGGTAGCAGCCGTCGAACTTGATGATCGCGTCGCGCCCGGTGACCCCGCGCGCGAGCCGGATGGCGCTCATCGAGGCCTCGGTGCCCGAGGAGACGAGCCGCATCATCTCCATGCTCGGCACCGCGCGGCGGATCAGCTCGGCCATCTCCACCTCGCCCCCGGTGGGGGCGCCGTAGCTGGTGCCGCGCCGCACCGCCTCGCTCACCGCCTCCACCACCGGGCCCGGGGCGTGGCCGAGGATGAGCGGACCCCACGAGCCGAGGAAGTCGACGTAGGAGCGCCCGTCGACGTCGAGGATGTGGGCACCCTCGGCCCGCGCCACGAAGAACGGGGTGCCGCCCACTCCCCGGAACGCGCGCACCGGGCTGTTGACCCCGCCGGGCATGAGGCGCTGGGCCCGCTCGAAGAGGGCGTCGGAGCCGGTCATGCGATCAGGGCTTCTGGAGCTCGGTCGGCACGAAGTCGCGCGTGCCGGAATCCCAGACGAAGGCGGCCGCGTCGACCACCCGTCGCTCCACCACCGAGAGCACCACGTACACCGCGTCCGGGTACGCCGGCTCTCCATCGATGAGCGCGTTCTGGCGGTCGGTGGGCGAGAAGTAGGCGCCGGTGTCGATGTGGGAGTGGTAGATGGTGGCGACCCGATAGCCCTGCCCCTCGCGCCGGCCGATGGCGAGCAGATCCTTCGGGTCGATGAAGTAGGCGGTCCGGGAGTCGCGCGGATGCCGCTGCGGATCCTTGTCGTGGAGCTCGTCCTGGATGTTGCGGCACGGTATGAGGACCCGGTCGCCCGTCGGTGCGTCCCTCACCAGCAGGACCCCGCAGCACTCCGCCGGGTACTCGGCCACCGCCTGCGCGTGGACCCGGGCGAGCTCGTCGCCGGTGAGGATCATCCCGCGAGGGCTGGCCCGCCGCCCGCCGGGGCTGGCCCGCCGCCCGCGAGGGCTGGAATGATCGAGACTTCGTCCCCGTCCTTCAGCGTGGTGTCGAGCCCCTGCAGCGCCTCGATCGCCTCGTTGTTCACGTAGATGTTGACGTGGTGATGCACCTCGCCCTGGTCGTTGCGGACCAGCCCCTTCAGCGCGTCGAACTGATCCTCGAGCTCGTCGAGCAGCGCCTTGACGTCGGGCGCCTCGACGGCGACGCGATCGGCGTTCTTGGTGGCGCGGCGGAACGGGGTGGGAATGTAGACCTGGACACTCATGGCCGCTCTCCTAGAAGGTGACGCTCAAATAGCGCTCGCCAGTATCGCACAACACCGTGACCACCACCTGGCCGGCGGGCAGCGATTCGGCGACGCGGCACGCGGCCCACACGTTGGCCCCCGACGAGATCCCCACCAGCAGGCCCTCCTCGCGGGCGAGACGGCGGGCCGTCGCGGTGGCGTCCTCGTCGCGCACCGTCATGATCTCGTCGAGGACCGAGCGGTTGAGGATGCCGGGCACGAACGACGCCCCGATGCCCTGGATGCCGTGGGGCCGGAAGCGGCCGCCGGAGAGCACCGGCGAGCGGGCCGGCTCGACCGCGACGACCCGCAGTGCGGGTACGCGCTCCTTCAGGACCTCGCCGACCCCGGTCACGGTGCCGCCGGTGCCGACCGCGGCCACGAACACGTCCAGCCGCTCGTCGGTCGCCTCCAGGATCTCGAGCGCGGTGGTGCGCCGGTGCACCTCCGGGTTGGCCGGGTTCTCGAACTGGAGCGGCATGAAGTAGTCGGGGTGCTCGCGGCAGATCTCCTGTGCCGCGAAGACCGCGCCGGTCATGCCCTCCATCGCGGGGGTGAGGTGGATCTCGGCTCCGTAGCGGGCGAGCAGCCGCTGCCGCTCCACGCTCATGTCGTCGGGCATGGTCAGGATGAGGCGGTAGCCGCGCACCGCGCACACCATCGCGAGCCCGATGCCGGTGTTGCCGCTGGTCGGCTCCACCAGCGTGGCGCCCGCCGCGAGCACGCCGCGGCGCTCCGCGTCCTCCACCATCGCGAGCGCGATCCGGTCCTTGACGCTGCCCCCCGGGTTCAGCGACTCCATCTTGGCCAGCACGGTGGCGCCGCCCGCCCGCGGGAGACGGTTGAGCCGCACCAGGGGGGTC
>Ga0209388_1000252_pt1 | contig 11004 bp, 12 predicted proteins | sample Rivendell_Oct201_7_FD_188348 | JGI IMG/M metagenome (GOLD analysis project Ga0209388, IMG submission 188348) | Vadose zone soil and rhizosphere microbial communities from the Eel River Critical Zone Observatory, Northern California to study diel... | ecosystem: Environmental > Terrestrial > Soil...
TCGGTGAGGAGCTTCGCGATCCCGAAGTCCAAAAGCTTGGGCATCCCGTCTTGCGTGACCAGGATGTTGCTCGGCTTCAGGTCCCTGTGGACCACGAGCCTCTGATGCGCGTACTGCACCGTCGAGCAGACGGTGACGAACAGCTCCAGCCGCTGCTGGGTTGAGAGGTTGTGCGAGTCGCAATGGCGATCAATGGGCTCGCCATCGACGCATTCCATTGAGAAGTATTGCCAGCCCTCCTCCGTCGTCCCACCGTCGATGAGCCGCGCGATGTTGGGATGCTCCAGTTTGCCAGGATCTGGCGCTCGGCCTTGAAGCGCTCGATCACGAGCTCCGAGCCGGTCCCTTCCCGGAGCAGCTTGATCGCCACCTGCTTCTGGTACTGGTCGTCATCCCGGACCGCCCGGTAGACCGCCCCCATGCCTCCGTGGCCGATCTCGCTCAGCACGCGATAAGGCCCGATGTGACGGCCAACGGGGCTCGCCCCGGGCGCGCTCGAAGCGAGGCGCGGCAAAGTGCCCTCGAGCACGCCGCTCAAGAATCCGCCCGCCTTTTCGTCGGAGGCGAGCATCCGTAGAACCTCGTCCGCCAGCGTAGGATCATCTGTCGCCGCTTGGGCCACGAAAGCCGACGCGGGCAGAGCCTTGCTGCTGCAAGGCAGCCTCGAATATCTTCTTGACCCGGCACCAGCGCTCGGGCGTCACGGTTCCCCCCGCTCCTCCCCGACCTTTTATACCGGCTGTTCGATCCCGGTTAGCTCCACAACCCGTTTTGCGACGGCTGGCTAATCGCCCTCGTCGCCCGGCCTGTCATCCCTTCCGCCGATGCGCGACTCAACCGCCTCGCGGATGGTCTGTTGCGCGTCGCGGTCGAGGATGTAGCGGTGCCGGACGTTGTCCTGACTCACGCGAGTCACTCGCTGAACGTAGCGCTCGTGGTCTGGGTAGAAATCACCCAGCATCCCGACGTCGAAGGGAAGGGAGTAGCCCCATCGCACACAGGCACCCGGTCCAACGTTGAAGCCGACGTTGTAAGCGGTGGGCACCGCGAGCTCCGACAATCGGATGCCTCCCAGCGCGAGTCCCAAGTCATCTCGGGCAATCACGGAGGGACCGCCCGGCGGTCCATACTCGACGATGTCGATGCCCGGCGGGCTCGGCGGTGCGACGTGCTGGCGCACCCAGCGCACCAACAGGTCGAACGCGGACGCGAGCACGTAGGTGGTTGGAACACGAGTTCCAATCGAGGGTACATCGCACTGCGGTGCCAGGGCCGCCTCGGAGGACGTGCCCCGATCCCGAAGCTCCAGTGGCTCACGGCTGGCGCGCAGATGCTGGTCGACATGCGAGGTGCCGGCGACCTCCCAGGTGCGAAAGCGGCTCGTGTCGTCTTGGCGGACCGATGCCTCGAAGGCCCCGACGTCGTATTCGGTCAAAACCTTCCAAACTGGGTCCGTCAAATCCGTTCGGATGGGATTGCCGAGCGACGATAAGAGCAAAAAGCCCTGGTAGACGTTGGCCAACGGGTGGATTGAATTGACGTACGCGGAGAGCCGGAAGGCCGACTGGGACTCGCCCACAGCGATGACCGTCCGCGGCCTGAATCCGGCCAGCGGGTCGATGCCCTCGGGATGGCGGATCGCCTGTCCCGCCTGAGAGTAGATGTCGTAACACAGAGAATCGTCTGTTACCGATCCCCCGTCGGTGACGTCGAGCGATCCGTATCGATCCGGGCTCCAGACCTTGAGCTCGTTCACCCCCACTCGCTGCGCGGATACGCCAACCCAGATGTAGCCAGCGCGCAGAATGTGCTCCCAGGCAAAGAACCAGGTGTTCTCCGCATCGAAGCCGTTGGTGACGTTGTACCATTCGACCAGAACGGTGCCATTGAACTGGCGGCGGTCTGCCGGACGACGGACGACCATTCGGGTGAGGTAGGGATGACCGTTCGCGGTTCCGGAAAAGAAGAACTCCTCCTCGATGTAGCCATTGGTGGCCAAATCATGGTTCGTCGCGAAGAATGGATAATCGTGCGACGGGTTCCCAGGAATCACTGTGGCTGGAATTGGCCCGATAACGGTTGGATTGGGCACCGGATCGCCAAGCGCCGGAGCTGCGGCAGCAATGGCCAAGATGGATGCTAGCAGCGAGTTGGACATGGTTCCCCCCTTGAGGTGCGGCGTTGAAAAAGCCGCGCAGGCTAGGATCCGCGTTTCAGCCGAGTCAAGGCGCACCGCGACCGTCTCGTGTCGCTCGTGATGGCTCGCGTAGGGACTTCGACAGGTGGCGGGTGATCTCTAGCTGTCGTCTTTCCCCGTCCGTTTGCGATCTCTATGGGTACAGGCCCAGCACGCTTGCGGGGACCCGAACCTAGGAGAAACAAAAATGAGCAGGATGAACACGAAAGAACCGAGTACGAAAGTAAGTCGGAAGCTGTTTCTCAATCGCGAAACGGTGCGGAGTCTCTCGACCGAATCGCTTGAGAAGGTCGCTGGCGGATGGCGTCCATCAGTTTCTATCTGCAGTCTGGTTGTCTGCATCACGACTTGGTGATTGTCTGAATGCGGGCAAAACCGGAGGCCCAGTCACTGTTGCGAGGGACTGGGCCTCGATCCTTTTTGCGCGTAATTGGGTATTACTACGCCACACGGTGCCGGAGTGAAGAGTCCCCGACTCCCGGCGCAGCCCTACCCATCACTAGAGAGGTTGAGCAAAAAATAGGCTAAGTGCCTTTTTTGTTGCCCAACAGTTGCTCAACCTGTGGACCTGGGTTTGTTGAACGACGAAAAGAGATCACCGAGGCCCGGAGCTTCGCTGCCCTTGTTCGCGATCTCCGAGAAAATGTCTTTGAGCTTTTGGCCCGCGGCCTCGACGTCCTTCAACAGATCGGCCGGTGAAGCAACCTCCGTCGCTGCCACGCCGGTGCCGCCATCCTGCTTCCCATCCATCGCAGGCTGCTCCGCGGAGGCCGCATCGACATCCCGGAGAAAGCACTCGACCGCCACCTGGTACTGCGCAAGAAACTCTCGCAGCGTCTCCCTCGTTCGCTTGAAGTTCCTGCCGCTGAGAACCACCTCGTCGCCCACCAGTTTGCAGTGAAAGCCGTTGTAATCGTACTCGGGCGCCGGTGCGTCTTTCGCGCGCGATTTCCCGGGGCAACGGCCGGCCTTTGCCAGCACCTTCGCAACTCGCGCTTCGGTCTCCTTGGCCGACCACTCCTCCTCGGCAGCCCGTTTCGCCCATTTGACCCTGGCGTTCAAGTCTTTGATTCGACTCAGATATCGGACGTGTTTCTCCCCGATCCTGTCCCGGGACAGGATTTCTTGGATAGCCTCCGGTTGGTCGAGAAGATCGACGATCCGCTTGACCGAGGAACCGGAACTCCATCCGTACCGCCTGGCGATCTCCTCGTAATTCAGGCTGCACGGCGGTTGCGTGAGTCGCTTGTATCCGGCCGCCTTTTCCATCACGTTGGTGTCGGCTCGCACTTCATTTTCGGTGACGGCTCGAGCCGCCGCCTCGGCGTCCGCCATCTCCTCGCAAATCGCCTGAATGGTTTCCCAACCCAGCTCTTTGGCGGCTCGCCAACGCCGCTCCCCTGAAACCAGCTCGTACTCGTTCGTGGATCGCGGCCGAACCAAAATTGGTGTGCTCAAGCCGGTCGCCCGCAGCGATTCGATCAGCTCCTTCTGCTTCGCGTCATCGAACTGAGTTCGATACTGATACGGTGATGGGTGGATGGAAGTTAGCGGGATGAGCTGCAGGATCGGTGGCTGGCTCACTGGTCCCCCTCCTTGGCCAACCCCCTTTGCCTAGCAAACGACTTGCCAACCCAAACCCCAAACGCAGCTACTCGCTCGATCGCTAATCGTCAGGTTGCCTGGACGTCAACGTCCTGCGCTTCTGCAGGGCGAAAGCCTTTAAGGGGGCCTCACGCGGCGGCTGGTTGTGCTCGCCAATGATTGCCTGTTTCGCGCAACCGAAAGCTAGGCGTGGAGGCTTTGCGGTCGATTTGCTTCGGAAGCTCTTCCACAACACTCGGAGCAACCGGCGGGTATTCCGTTAGTGGGTCCCTGGTCAACGCCATGTAACGCAGAAGCAAATCGACCATGCGGCTAGGTTCTGCCTTGCCATTTTCCCAACGAGAGAGGGTTTCGGGACTCACGCCAATAACGCGAGCGAAATCGGCTCCCGAGTAGCCGAGATACTTTCTTAGGAATCGAATCTCTTGCGGCCGGAGCGGCGACGACCCAGTAGCGACCGTGCGTGCTATCGTCCGATGCAGTTCCTCTAGCCTCGGAAGCACGACCTCCGACCGGCCACAACTCCGACACCGCCGAACCTCAACGCCTAACAGGATTACGTTGTCCAGGCCGCTTTCGGTATACCGATAGTTCTCTTTCCTGCTCTTCATTTCTGTGCCGCACTCGCACTTCATCATTTTCTCCATGCCGTAACGATAACCATTTCGATCCGAGACCTAAAAGCGACCACTACAACCATTCGGTCGGTCTCCACGCGGTAACGCCAAGAGCCGTCCTCCAACCTTCCTTCTCTGTCGATTCGACCAGTACGCAGCACATTGTCGCAACGCATGATTTCGGTTCAGCCGATTTCCGTTCACGCACTCTTGATTTATAATCATGTATTGACTTTATGTCAAGTAGTGTTGTAATGAGGGCTGGCGGGGTTGCGCAGGGACCCTGCGCGAGCGGCGCCAGCTCGGCCCGCAGGCGCTGGTGGACGATCGGTACGCAAAGTTCCGCAAGCTGGGACCCGGTGACCAGCCCCGCGCCCGGCGATGGCGCCTGAAGATCAACCACGGAGCGCTAAAAAAAGATCTCCGTGCGCTCAGTGGGCTCCGTGGTTGATCCGAAGCCGTTACTTTTTTGCGGCCAGGTCCTGCGCGATGGTGGCGATGAATGCCTCGGCACTGATGAACTTGTCCTTCCCGCCCCAGGCCGGCTCCCAGGGCGCGAGAGCGTGCTCCTTCTGCAGCTGCTCGACGCTCTTGCCGCCGGCGAGGCCTTTCTTGACGACGCCCACCATCTCGTCGAGGGCGCCGCGGAACTTGCGCACGTCTGCGATGGTCGAGACCTCGCCGTGGCCGGGGATGACCTTCGCGTCGGCCGGCACCTGGCCGAGGACCACGTCGAGCGCGGCGATCATGCCCTTCACGCTCCCGCCGCTCTGAAGATCGACGAAAGGGAATCCATAAGTGACGAAGTCGTCGCCGAAGTGGACGACGTTGCTCTTTGTGAACCACACCACCAGGTCGCCGTCGGTGTGGCCGCGGCCCGGGGCGAGGGCGCGGATCTCCTCGCCGTTCCACCACAGCGAGAGCCCATCGCGGAACGTCACCACCGGCAGCGCTGGGGGCGGCGCCGGCTTGATCTCCATGCCGAAGATGTTCCCGCCGGCGATGAGGCGCTTACGCACGTTCTCGTGGGCCAGGATGGCGGCGGTGTCGCTGAAGAGCGCGTTCCCGCCGGTGTGGTCGAAGTGCCAGTGCGTGTTGATGAGGAAGCGCACCGGTTTCGCCGAGAGCTTCGCCAGCGCGGCGTGGATCTTGGGCGAGAGCGGGGCGAACTGGTCGTCGATGATGGCCACCCCGTCCTCGCCGACGCTGGCGGCGATGTTCCCGCCCGCCCCCTTGAGGAACCAGACGCTGCCGGCCACCTTGCTGGTCTGGATCTCGACCTTGCTGAAGTCGTGCTCCGGCGGCGCCGCCAGCAACAATGCCGCGATCAATGCATGCATGGGGGCGCGCACGCTAGCACGCCTGCCCTGGATCGTAGGACGGATAAGCGGCATTCTGTAGACTCGGGGTGCCTCCACGGTCCCCGCCATGGCGACCGCGCTCAAGGTCCGAGGCGGCCCGAGGCGGCAACTTGGTAGAGGGAAAACTCTCCTCACGACATGGCTCCGCCTGCAGCAGGAGGATCGCGGCGTTGGCGGCGTTTATGGGCACTCGGGGGGACGAGCGCCCAATCGTCCAACACCAGCACCCTCGATACGCGCGAGTTTTTCGAGCGGTCGCACGTAAGAGCCATCGGCGTGCGCAGGAGCGAGCACTTCGTACCGTCATGCTGCTAGGCTGGCTCAATGGATGAGACGTCCGCTCCCCCACCCCCTCGGCGCGCCAGATTTCTCGGTCCCCAGCTGCCGGGAGTCGTTCCGACGATCGCGGCCATAATCTGCGTAATTGTTTTCGTTGGGATCCAAACTAGCCAGGGCGAAACAGTAGACCGACTCCAGCAGTGGGGCTGGGGGCCTGCGTCCGCAGTGTGGCAGGGGAAGGTGTGGTTGCTCGTCACTAGTGCATTCGTCCACACCCAACTATGGCACCTCGCGTTCAATGTGTACTGGCTGTGGCAGTTAGGTCAGCTAGTCGAACAGAATCTCGGGCGGTGGAAGACCCTCGCCTTCGTCGTCGGCTCTGCCGCATTCTCGTCAGCTGCGCAGCTGCTCATCCGCGATAACACAGGTATCGGCTTCTCGGGCGTCGGCTACGCTCTCTTCGGTTTCCTGTGGATAGCCAAGCGGTACGTGCCCGTCGTCCGCGAAAGACTCACCCCCCAGATCATCTGGCTCTTCATCATCTGGTTCTTCGGCTGTTGGATTGCGACGCTGACAAACGTCTGGGCCGTGGGAAACGAGGCCCACACCGCAGGACTCGCCCTGGGACTGGCGCTGGGTGCTATCCGCTTCGACTCAAGGTGGCGGCGGCCCGCGCGCGCGGCGATCGCCCTCGCGTCAGCCCTGGCGTTGGGCGGCCTGTTCTACGCGCCGTGGTCGAAGTCATGGACCGCGGTGCAGGGACAGCGGGCCTGGGCGCGCCGCGACTTCAACGAAGCCCAGGCCTGGTTTCGCAAAAGTCTAGCGCATGGACAGGATCCCGCCTGGGCGTGGAAGTGGATTGCCTACGCCGACGCCTACGCCGGTAACCAAGGTGAGTTCCGCAAAGATCTCGATGCGCTGCGAAAACTGGACCCGCATGGCGCCGACGAGGTGCTCACTCAGGTTCGTGGTTCGGTTTCTGGCGAATCCGCCGACTCGGGCGCGAAGGTCGTGAATACAAGTGGTCGATGACCGGGTACGCTGAGGCGTTGACATCTGTACACGCTGTGGCGGGCAGGGCATCGCAGAGTGCTCTCGATGGTAACGAGGAGATTCAAACGCGAGTGACAGATGCTTCCTCTAAGCGACCCGAAGTGGAAAGAATTCCAGGAGGCATAAAAAGGATCCCTGCGAGGCGCAGAACCTTGAGAAGCGCCTCATCGATGCATCTCGTGACATCGATGTCGTAGTCGCGCGCCACTGACGCATGAGATTTCGCGTGATTTGGCGAGGCACGGCGAATGCAGCGCACGCGCGCGTATGCACCCCTCCTTCCCGGACGTCCTCAACCCCCAATCGCTGCATCGGTGGCTGCGCAAGACCGCTCTGGCCGCAGTCCCCATCCTCGGGCTGACCGGCTGCGACGACTGCACCGAAACATCGAATTACACGAGGGAGGGATACCTGCCCGCGGACGCGGGCTGGGTGGTGGGATCCGTCCACAGCTCGGCCGAGTGCAGCCGCTACTGCCCTAGCAGCCAAGTCTGCTGGCACTACGACTGGGACCGCTGCACGGTGGCGGGCGACGGCCGTCTCATGTGCACCGGAACCGAGGTCTTCTGCGGACCGCGGCCGTGCGGGCGGCTCCCAGCGGGCCTGCGCCGCGCGAGCATCGCACTGGCTACGCCGGTCGCAACCGAGCTTGCCGCCGCGGCGCATCTCGAGGGCGCGGCCGTGTTTGCCTTTCGGTCGTTGGAGCGCGAGCTGCTCGCGCACCGGGCTCCGCTGCAGCTCGTGCGGCGCGCGCATTCTGCACAGCAGGACGAGAAGCGGCATTATGTCTCAATGTCCCATCTCGCTCATCGGCATGGCGCGCGGGTGCCCACCGTCGACGTCGACCCCGCGCCGGTCCGAACGCTGCTAGAGCTTGCCCAAGAGAACGCGATCGAGGGTTGTGTGCGCGAGACGTACGGCGCCGCGGTCGCGGCCTTTCAGGGTGAGTGGGCTGCCGAACCCGTGGTTCGGCGGGTGATGCGATCAATTGCGGTCGACGAGGCCGAACACGCATCGCTCGGCTGGGCAGTGGATGCTTGGGCGCGCACCCGACTTTCACGCGCGCAACGTGTAGTGGTCGACGATCAGCGCTCGCACGCCCTGAACGAGCTGGGCCAGCAGATTGAGCGACCGGTCACATCCGAAGCGATGTCGATTCTGGGAATTCCTGGCACCACCCAGGCGGCCGCGCTCAGCAGGGCCCTCGCACCCCTGTGGGAGCAGTGGGCTTGATCCGATTTTTCGTTGGAGCTGCGCGACCGGAGGGAGTCGAACCCCCGACCTTCGGATTCGAAGAACGGGAACATTAATCGGGCAGACGGGCGTCATGACTGAATTCTTCCGAAACTTCCCCCGGTTGCGGGCAGGAGCTGGTCCACGCAAGTCCACCGGAATTGACTCGATTCCCCCTATTTTGGACACGATTTGGACACTGTTTGCCGACCCAGACCATCCGGTGGGAAACCCGATGGTCGTTTACGTCAGGCAGCTGCGTTGGAAAAAGCCGGACGACGCGAGCTAAGCTCGCTCTTCCAGGAGGGTCCCCTGAATCGCTATTTTAGAATGATCTTATTGTGTAGTTGTTTGCTGATGCTGGCTCGGTGTAGCGGTGGCGGTAGCTTTTGCGACCGTCTCAGCGGGTCCCTCTCAAGCTTGAGAAGTAAGGTGCAGAGCTGTCCGACTCTGCAGCAATCGGTCACGGTGACCGTCCCTTACGACACCGCCACGTGCAACCAGGCGATAAGCCACTGCTCTCAAGCGGACCAGAACACGCTCAACCATTTTCTGGACTGCCTAGGGAACATACCGAACTGCGTCCAGGGGCAAGAGACTCAGTTCACAAACAGCTTAACCACGTGCGGAAATGGTCTGAGCTCGATCACGTCGTGCTAGAGGCGGCCGCCGCCCAACCGGGAGCCAGCCTCGAAAGGCGCTGCATTCGTACCCTCCCCCTCGAATCAGGCAAGAAGCGCCCCCGCCGGGTGGTGCTCGCGTTCCTCATCGAACGCGATCCGGATTACGCCAGCCGACCTGGCTGAGTTCATCGATCGTCGGCGCTCCTAAGCCAAAAGCTAGATCTTCTGCAGGTCGCCGGGCTGCAATTCCTTCTGCATGAGCAGTTGGAGTTGATCGACTTTTTGCAAAGCATCCTGCAGGTTTTCAATTATGTTCGAGGAGTTTAATCCTGCTTCCCATGCAGTCTGCATGGATGCCCAGCACCGATTCTCGGTCTCCAGGATCTTTAATGCGAGCGCTCCGACAGGCTGGGACAAGTAAAGGGCTTTCAGGGCGTGGTAATTAAACGCCTTCGACAGCTGCGTTCGGGCACTGTGGATGCGGACTCGGCGGAGCACCCGGCGAAGCTCCTCGATCCCGTCTTCGCGGTCAGCCTTGATCCGTCTTAGAAGTGCCTACCTCGTGAACCTTGCTGGTGGAAAGCTGCGCCTTGAGCATTTCTCGCTCTAGACCGTGCTTCAGCTGCTCGGTGAGGCGCACCAGCTCGGCCTTGTGCGACTCAAGCTCGGTCTGACGCTCGGCCTTCTGTCTTTCTTCTCGCCTCTGAAGATACCAATCTAGACCTCGCTTGCCGCCGTAACCGAGTACGCTTAAGGCAGCAGCACTGCCGAGGATCCACCCGAACAGATCCTTGAGGAGCGTTAGGAAGTTCACGCCGTGCTCTTCGAATCGCTATCCGCTGGCCTCCGAATTCCACGCAACCGAAACTCCGCCCACTTGCTCGATTGGAATCGAGGGCACCGGACGGAAATGAAGACGGGTTGAAGCACTACCTGCCGCATCAACCTTCGAAGGGTGCTCAAGCTGAGTGAAAGGAGCGCCGCAGCTTCGTTGAGAGTGAGCAAAGCACCGAGTTGGTGAGGACGAAGCACATTTAATTCGGTTGTCATGGAACACCAAAGCGAGCCACGGAACGTCGGGCCGTATTCTATACCATCCGTTTCGACTGTCCCCGGTCCTCCGCCTCGCGCGAACGTTCGCGCGATCGACTTTTCGATCCGCACCCGCCGGATCGACTTGAAGCTTGGGGCACTGCTCACCGCTTGAATAAAAAACTCAGAAAAACTACTTGTGTCGTTGGGCGATCTTGGATGATTCGAGAATTCCTTAAGAGCCCTTTTGGGCCGACGGGCTCGACTTGGCGGGAGCCGTTCCCATCCTTTTCCAACAGAGAGAACCATTGGTGGACAGTGCGATGCATGTCGTTCGAGCGAATCGAGCAATGCTCGCATCAAGGAACCAGTCCAAGGACGGACTACGGTTCCGCCGCAGAAGGTTCTAGCGATGTTAGAACCAGGGGAGGTTGATATACAAAGCACCTAGCCAAAAACAGGCAATTAGTACCGCTGCCATCAATCCCCACCACTGACGGTTGAGTGTGAGCACCAGCGCAAGCGCAAGTGCCAGGAGCGCATTTACTGCAATCGTGCCGTACAACCGCCCACTGTAATCATGGCCTAGAAGTATCGGCCTTGCGATAAGAAATGCCGCGCAGAAATACACAGTCTGAAGGGAAAGCAATAGCAATATTATTTTACTCCTCTTGCTTCGCTTCCAGTCCAGGATGATCAGTAGGAGTGGAGCGACGAAGGTTAAAGCTACGGCAATTATGATGTTCAACCCATTGCCTGGCATCTTCCTTGCCCTCTAATCCGTCCACCTGATACCGACTAGTGTCTAGCGCTCAAGTCGGCAGCGATCTCGCTACTCAACCTTCGCTCCAGCGTCTCCAACTTCCTGACTGGAGAGAATCCCCGTCGCATCCTTTAGTGTTGGGAGGTCCTAGTGCCCAGCGCTCACGTTGGCGACGGCTTCGCTGCCGACCCAGCGCTTCATCTTCCGCAGCTCGGTCTTGAGATCTGCAATCTGCCTCTCC
>Ga0209388_1000262_pt1 | contig 10860 bp, 9 predicted proteins | sample Rivendell_Oct201_7_FD_188348 | JGI IMG/M metagenome (GOLD analysis project Ga0209388, IMG submission 188348) | Vadose zone soil and rhizosphere microbial communities from the Eel River Critical Zone Observatory, Northern California to study diel... | ecosystem: Environmental > Terrestrial > Soil...
GACATGGCGGGCTTCGCGGAGGCGGCCGCGCTCGCCGCGCCGCCCGGCACGCGCTACCACTACAGCAGCCCGAGCACGCTGATCCTCTCCCGGGTCATCCGGGACGCGGTCGGGGGTCGCGCGGAGCACGTCCGACGCTTCGCGGAGCGCGAGCTGTTCGCCCCACTCGGCATGCGCGGGGTGACCCTCGAGTTCGACGCGACCGGCACCCAGGTCGGCTCGACCTACATGTACGCGACGGCCCGGGACTGGGCGCGCTTCGGCCTGCTCTACGCCAACGACGGCGTCGCGGACGGGCGCCGGATCCTCCCCGAGGGCTGGGTCGCGTATTCCGCCTCGCCCACCCCGGGCTCGCGCGACGGGTACGCCGCCGGCTTCTTCACCAACCGCGGCGAGAGCGAGTTCGGCCGGCTCCGCGTGCGGGGCGGCATGCCCGCCGACTCGTTCTTCGCCTCGGGCACCCAGGGCCAGCGCATCGTCGTCGCCCCCGCGCACCACCTCGTGGTGGTCCGGCTGGGCCGCTCGCAGGACTGGGCGACCTTCGACATCCGCGGCCTGATCCGCCTGGTCGCAGACGTCGACCAGGCCCTTTCAGGTCCTGCGCGCTAGCTCGACGCTCGCCGCCCGCGCCGCCACCGCCCGATCTCCTGGCTCACGAGCTGGAAGGCGTTGGTGGAGGTCCAGTAGAGGACCATGCCGGCGGGAAACGTGTAGAAGAGCAGGAAGAAGAGCCCGGTCATGGACGCGAGGTTCCGGCGCTGCCGGCGCACGAGCGCCGGGGTGAGCACCGGGGAGCGGAACCGCAGAGTCGTCGCGAGCGAGACGCCGCTCATCAGGAACGGCAGCAGGTTAAGCGCGCAGCCGAAGAAGGGTACGCACGCGGGCAGCGCGGCGAGCGCGTCCGGGCGCGACAGGTCCGGGATCCAGAGGAACGGCGCGCGGTAGAGATCGATGTCCTCCGCGAGCATGTCGAAGACCGCGATGAACACCGGGATCTGGATCAGGAAGCCGGCCAGGCTCTTGAGCGTGTAGAGCGGGTGGACGCCCAGCTCGCGATGGAGCGCGAGGGTGCGCCGGGTCCGCTCCTCCCCCCGGTGAGCCGCGTTGATCGCGTCGAGCCCGGGCTGCAGGCGCGCCTGCGTCGCGTTGACCTGCTCCTGCAGCCGCTCGGCCACCGCGGCCAGCGGCAGCAGCAGCACCTTGACCGACACCGCGAGGGCGATGATCGCCACCCCGGGCTGGCCGAGCAGCGCGGTCCACGCGCGGAGCAGCTGGAGGAGGCCGAGCGCGAGGGCGCGCAGCCACCACCAGAGACCCGAGAGCAGCAGGCGCCCGAGCTCCGGATCCACGCGCGCGAGCGGCTGTCGGTCCACCGGGCCCGCGTAGATCGTGTAGCGCCACTCGGTCGGCGCGGGCCCGGCCGCGGCCGGCTCCACCAGCGCCACGCCGGGCCCCGGGCGAGGCTCGACCGCGGCCCCGGCGCCGTCGGGGCGCGCGAGCATCGCCCAGAACCGGCCGCGCACCCCCGCCCAGTCCCCGGCGCGGAGCGTCGCTCCGGGGCCCGGCGGCTCGGCCACCGCGTGGACCGCGCCGCCCGCGACGGTGACCCGGCCGACTCGCTCGAGCATCGCCGCGACGCCGGCGGCCGGGGCCGGGAGCAGCTCCCGCCCGGGCGCGACCTCGAGCGCGGGGCGCGCGGTGGCGGCGAAGGCGGCCGCGCCGGGCCCGACCAGCCGCACCGTGAGGGTCGTCTCGTAGCCGTCGCGCGAGAGCGCGAAGGATTCCTCCAGCCGGACGCCGTCGACCGGCAGATCGGTCCGGAGCGTCGCGCGGGAGACCGGGCCCTCCGGGGCCAGCTCAGCGGTGAAGCGCAGCCGCCCCAGGTCGATCGGCCCGGCGGGGCCGTGCAGGATCAGACGCGGCTGCGGATCGTCGCCGTCGCCGGTGAAGCGGATCGACGTTCCCGACTCCGCATCGGCCCGGAGACACGAGGGCCGGCACGCGCGCCAGGTGACCGACCGGCCGCCGTCGAGGGCGAGCACGATCTCCAGACGCTCGGTGGCGACCCGCACGAGCTCGCCTGTCCCGTCGGCCGAGACCCCGGGCGCCGGCGCGCCCGCGAGCAGCAGCACCACCATCAGCGGTAGAACCGGCCCATCTCCTTCTGCGCGCTCAGCAGGGCGTCGCGCGGCGGCATGGCGCGCGGGATCAGGTGATAGTCGCGGCCGCGGATCTCGTAGTAGGCCGGGTACACGATCGTCACCCGGTCGGGCTCGAGGAGGGCGAACTCGGTGTAGCTCGCCGCGACGAGCCAGCTCCACGGGGCGTCGGTGTAGAGGTCGTGGCCGCTCGAATAGTCGGACGGCGGGTTGGTGCACCCGAAGAGCCCGGAGACGAGAGTCGGCGCCAGGTCGTTGTGCGACGTCCGGCGCTCGACGAGCCCGGTGGGCCGGCCGGGCCAGCGCAACACCAGCGGGGAGTGCATCTGGTAGTCGCTGTAGGACGTGCCGTGCCCCGAGAAGCCGAGCCCGTTCTCGTCGAACTCCATGCCGTGATCCGAGGTGATGAGCACGATCAGGTCGTCGAGCAGGTTGCGGCGGCGCAGGTCGTCGAGCACCTGCCCGACCAGCCCGTCCACGAAGTGCACCGCGCTCAGGTAGAGCGCGGCCAGGCGCTGCAGGCGGGTCGACTGCGCGGGCGGCTGAAACATGTGGGGATAGTTGTCGGGCGGCTCGCTGGACACCACCGCGTTGTAGTAGAGGAACCCCAGGAAGGGCCGCGCGGGGTCCCGCTGGTCGAGCCACCGGAACCACTCCTCGGTCAGGGTGCGGTCCCGTCCGCTCGAGCCCGGGTAGGGCGAGCTGGTCTCGAGGCGCAGGTTGGGGATCCGGGCCAGGGCCGTGCGGTCGAGGCCGACGATCCGGTACACCGGCGAGCTCGCGAAGATCCCGAGCTGGTACTCGTGCTGCCGGAACAGGTCCATCATCACCGGAGGCCGGGCGAAGCCGGCGAACGCCTCCCAGTAGGTCGCGGGCACGCCGTAGAAGATGGAGAACATGCCGGCCCGCGAGGAGTTGCCCCCGCTGTAGTGGGAGGCGAAGCGGGTCGCCCCGCGCGCGAACTCGCTCAGGCGCGGGGCGTACTCCGGGGTGAGGACGTCGGCCCGCATGGCGTCGATGACGATGATCAGCACGTTGGGCATCCGCCGGGGCGGCGAGCAGGTCAAGGGATGGAGCGGGTACTTTAGCTCCGCCGGAGGCCGGCCGAGCGCGGCCGCGACTCCACGCTCGCGGGCGACGACGCGATCGACGAGGCCCAGCCGCACCTGCATCCGGGAGTCGCGCAGCGGGAAGTAGAGCGGCAGATAGCGGGTGAACGAGGTCACCGAGACCTCGTAGCGGGCCTCGAACCACGCGTGCATGAGGTTCGCGGCCGCGAAGCACAGCACGAGGCCGAGGGCCAGGTAGCGGCCGACGTGCCGGCGGGGGGCGGTCTCGGTGCGGCGCCACACCGCGCGCGCGAGCATGCCCTCGATGGCCAGGCCGAGCGCGAAGTAGATCCCGAGGAAGAGCCACGTCTGCGGGGCGAGCAGGGTCGCGGTCAGGATGCCGAGGTGATAGCGGTTCTCCGCGAAGACCAGGCTGTCGAGCATCAGGAAGCTCGCCGCCGCGCTGGCCAGCAATACCCCGAGCGGCACCACCACGCGCGGTCGCGGGAGCAGCAGGATGAGCGGGACCACCAGCAGGAAGATCGGCAGGTAGGCGAGCACCGCGATGTGGCCGACGTAGGCGAGCGGCGCGTAGACCCAGGCCGCCGTCGGGGAGAGCCGCAGGTAGAGCCAGAGGTAGCGCAGGCCGATGAGGGCAAGCAGGCCCACGTGCACCGCGGTGAACCAGTGCGCCCACCGCAGCAGCCGGCGCCGCGAGGTCATCGTGGCCGGCCGGCCACGCCGCGGCCGCGCTGCTGATCGGCGAGGCGCGCGATCTCCCGCGCCCCCGCCTCGACGCTCCGGCCGAAGTTGAACGCCCACTCCTCCCGGAACGCGACGCTGCGCTTGTGAAACGACTCCGCGTCCCGCAGGAGATCGGCCACGTAGCGGGGCGCGTCGGCCAGGCGGTCGAGCGGCAGGATCGTCCCGAGCTCGTGACGGATGCGCATCTCCATCGGCTCGAGGCCGAGCTCTCCGTACTTCGGGTTCCGCACCCGGGGCGGCACGTCGACGAAGAGCACCGGCTTGCCCAGGCCGAGGGCGTACTCGATCGCCATCGCGGACCAGTCGCTGATCAGGAGATCCGAGTCGAGCAGCGAGTCGCTCTCCTCCATGCGGTCCACGTGCCGGAAGCCCGGGTCGGCCCCGAACCGGGCGACCAGCCCCTCGACGAGCCGCGGGGCGAGCCGGGCGGTCTGGTAGTGCGGCCGCAGGATCACGCGGATCCCCGCGCCGAGCAGGGCCGCGATCAAGGGCTCACCGCACACGTGCAGGGTCGACTGCGGACCCCACGTCGGGGCGAGCAGCACGGTGGGCGCGGCGGCGGGGCGCGGCGTCCGGGCCGCCGCCGCGTCGACCAGCCGCTCGAGCCGCGGGTAGCCGTAGGGGAAGAGGTGCTTGGCGGGCAGGCCCGCGAGGGCCTCGCGCCGGCGGATCTCCGCCACGTGATGCGGGCCCGCGCAGAGCAGGCTCTCGTAGTGGTCGTAGGAGTTCTCGTGGTCGACCATGTGGGTGCTCCCCATGCTGTGGAACACGTAGCAGTAGTGCACGGGGTGGAGCGAGCGCTTCAGCTGGAAGTTCTGCAGATCGAGCATGGTGAGCACCATGACGTCGGCCTGGAGGGTCTGGAAGAGCCACGTGCAGAGCGCGGTCGACCGGATGCGGAAGGCGTGGAGACCGGGCCCCGCCGCGGGCAGGGCCACCGCGGGCTCGGAGGTGACGTGGCAGACGGTGCGGCCGAGCGGTCCTACCAGGACATCGATGAGGGGCTGCAGGTGATGCCAGTCCTGGTGAGTCTCGGAGTAGAAGACGAGGTTGCGGTCGCGGGGCGGGAGGCTCCGGAGACCGCGGTAGCTGGTCCAGTCCTGCCAGATCCCCACCGGTGAGACGGGCTATTCGTCCGCGGAGGTGGGGCCGTCCACCACTCCCGGCCGGGGGCCGCGCGGCTTGCCGCGAATCAACCCGATGAGCCGGTACCAGAACATCTTCACCGCGAGACCGACCGCCGCCGCCACCCCGATGACCGCCGAGAGGAGCATGCTGCCGGTTCCCGGATCGAGGTACGCCTCCGCCGGGGACGCGGCGGCCAGGCACGCCGCGAGCAGGCACGCGACCTGAAGGATTCGCGAGAGTGCCGTCATGTGAGTGATCACGAATATTCGAAGTAACACAATCGCCACCCGGACGCAATAAAAGGCGGCCCCGACGCGCCTCAGACCCTGAAGGTGTAGGTCCGGTTGGGGTCGCGCTCGATGTCGGGCGGAAAGCTCTTCCGCTTGTCCGCGAAGTAACGGATCCGATGATCCCCCGCCGAGCGGCGGTTGTAGGTGATGTAGAGGACGCGCCGACGCTCCCGGGTCAGGTTGGGGCCCGAGGCGTGGGGCGTGTAGGAGTCGAAGAAGACCACGTCCCCGGCCCGGGTCGGCACCGCCCGCGCGTCCATGCGGCGCATGTCCTCGGAGCTGAGCGGTTTCCACTCGTCCCCGACGAGCCCACGGGTGTGGTGCCCGGCCACCAGCTCGAGGCAGCCGTTCTCGGCGGTGGTGTCGTCGATGCTCACCATCGCGGTGATGAAGAGGTCCGCGTAGGTGCTCCAGCCGGCCTGCTGGTCCTGGTGGGGCTTGAAGCCGTCGCCCCCCGGCAGCTTGAAGTTGATCTTGTCCTTGAACAGCACCGCCGGCTCGCCGAAGAGGCGGGAGGCGTGGCCGCAGAGCTGCTCCCCGTCGCAGAGCGCGGCGAAGCCCGGATGGAAGGGGCAGAAGTTCTCGATCCGCTGCAGCACGCGCTCGCCGGGCTCGAGCAGGCTCGGCTCGAAGTACATCATGCAGTGACCGGGCCGCTCGGGCAGCGCCTGCAGCTCGTCGGTCCACGCCGAGATTCGCCGCATCTCCGCCGCGTCGAAGAGGCCGGGAATCACCACGAAGCCGTCCCGCCGGAACGCCTCAAGCGTCTCGGTCGTCTCGGTCGTCTTGCTCATCGGGTCGATCCTCCGGTCGTTAATATATATGCCCTCGCCCGGCTTCAGGGATCGAAATCCGACGATCAGCCCTCGGAGGCCCCACCGCCCGGGCGCACGCGGCGCTGGACCGGGAAGAAATGTACGTCCCACCGGGAGGCGACGAGCCCCCAGAGCCCGCGCGGATAGGCGAGCATCACGCCCACCGCGAGCGTGCCGAGCAGGATCATGTACCAGGCCCCGTGGTCGGAGAGACCCTCGCGCACCAGGAAGAAGAGCGCCGTGCCCACGAGCGGCCCCTCCAGCGTCCCGAGGCCGCCGATCACCGCGATGAAGATCGGGTACGCGGTCCAGTTGATGCTGAAGGCCGCGTCCGGCGAGATGCGGAGCAGGTTGAGGTAGATCAGCGCGCCGGTGACCCCGGTGCCGAAGGCCACCCCCACGTAGACCGCGAGCTTGGTCCGGAACACGTCGATCCCCAGCGTCTCCGACCCGGGCTCGCTGTCCCGGATGGCCATCAGCCCGAGCCCATGGCGCGAGCGGAGCACGAGATACACCGCGATGAGGGTGGCCACCCCGATCGCGAGGGCCAGCAGGTAGGTCGTCACCTCCCGGCTCTCGCGCGCCAGCGGGAAGACCGCCTTCAGGGTCCGGCCGGAGCCGCGGCCCAGCGAGGGCGTGTTGGCGATCAGCAGCCGGCAGACCTCGGCGATGGCCCACGTGCCCACCGCGAAGTATCCGCCCCGGAACCGGAAGACGAGCGCCGCGGTCGGCAGCGCGAGCGCCGCGGTCACCAGCCCGGCCAGCGGCACGGCCAGGAACGGATTCGCGCCGAGGTCGTCGGCCAGCACGATGAGGGCGTAGCCGCCGAGGCCCACGTAGGCCTGCTGGCCGATCGAGACGAGGCCCGCGTAGCCGGCGAGCAGGTTCCACATCTGGGCGAGCCCGAGCAGCGCGATGAACTCGACCAGGATCCGCATCGTGCTCGCGTCCCCCCACGCGGGCAGGCTCACGAGTACGGCCAGTACCAGCGCGGCGCCGACCAGGCCGGCACGGCCGGCCCGCGTGGTGCGCTCGACGCGGACGGTCCCGGAGCGCGCGGGAGGGCTCAGGCCATTCTCCGTGCCTTCGCGAACAGGCCCTGGGGCCGGAGGAGCAGCACCGCCAGGAAGACGAGGTGCCCGGTCAGGATGCCCCAGCCCGGCGACAGCTTGGCCCCGACGGTTTGGGCGACGCCGAGCACCGCGCCGCCCACCAGCGTGCCCCACAGCGAGCCGAGCCCTCCGATGATCACCGCCTCGAACGCGAAGAGCAGCCGGTCCGGGCCGCTCGCGAAGGTGAAGGTGGTGCGGATGCCGAGGAACACCCCCGCCACCGCCACGATGCCGAGGGAGAGCGCCATGGCGAGGCCGTAGAGCCGGCGGTTGTCGATGCCCATCAGCTCCGCGGTCTCCTGGTCGTCCGAGGTCGCGCGGAAGGCGCGGCCCACCGACAGCCGGCCGATGAGCCCCTGCAGCCCGACGAGGATCGCCACCGCCACCCCGAGCGTGATGAGCGGGAGCCAGCCGATCGCGAGCTGCCCGCCGAGCGCCACGCTCGCGGTCTCGATGCCGCCCGGGTTGAGCCGGCGCGAGTCGGCCGAGAAGATCTCGAGCAGGCCGTTCTGGATGATGATCGAGAGCCCGAACGTCACCAGGATCGGCGGCAGGATGCCCTGCCCGAGCAGCCGGTTGAGCACCAGCGTCTGCAGCCCGTAGCCGAGCGCGGCCATCGCCGGCGCGACCAGGACCAGGGCCACGAACGGGTCGAGGCCGAGCGACTCCACCGCCACCACCGCGAGAAAGGCGGCCAGGATGCTGAGATCGCCGTGGGCGAGGTTCACGATGCGCATGACGCCGAAGATCAGCGAGAGGCCGGTCGCGAAGAGCGCGTAGAGCCCGCCCAGGAGCAGCCCCTGGAGGATGGTGTCGACCCAGGCCACCGTCACACCCCGAAGTACGCGGCGGCGAGCCGGGCGCGGGTGAGATCGGCCGGCCGCCCCTCGAGCGACACCGCGCCCTTGCGGAAGCAGTAGACGCGCTGGGCCAGCTCCATGATCTGGCTCACGTCCTGGTCGACCACGAGGGTGGTGGTGCCCTCGGTCGCGATGGTCCGCAGCACGCGGTAGAGGCCGCGCACGACGATCGGGGCCAGGCCCAGCGAGATCTCGTCGACCAGGAGCAGCCGGGGGTTGGCCATGAGCCCCCGTCCGATGGCCAGCATCTGCTGCTCGCCGCCCGAGAGGTTCGGGCCGGGCTGGCGGCGGCGCTCGGCCAGGACCGGGAAGAGATCGTAGACGCGCGCGAGGGTCCAGGGGCCCGGGCGGCCGCGATAGGCGCCGACGAGCAGGTTCTCCTCGACGGTCAGGCTCGGGAAGATGCGCCGGCCTTCCGGCACCATCACCACCCCGCGAGCCACCAGGTCGTGCGCGGGGCGCCCGCCCACCGCGTCGCCCGCGAAGCGCACCGCCTCCGCGGGCACCGGCAGCACGCCCGCGATCGCCCGGAGGCACGTGGTCTTCCCGGCCCCGTTGGCCCCGATGACCGCGATGGTCTCGCCCTCGGCGGCCTCGAGCGAGACGTCGAAGAGGGCCTGGAAGCTGCCGTAGAAGGCGCTCAGGCGCAGCACCCGAAGGAGGCTCACTGCACGTCGATGCCCAGGTAGACGCGCTGGACCTCCGGGCTCCGCATCACGTCGTCGGGCGGGCCCTCGGTCAGCAGGCGCCCCGCGCTGATGACCGCGAGCCGGCTCACCACCGAGCGGAGCGCGTGGACGATGTGCTCGATCCACACGATCGCCACCCCCTCCTGGTGGACGCGCTGGATCACCTCGACGAGCTGGTGCACCTCCGGCTCGGAGAGGCCGCCCGCGATCTCGTCGAGCAGCAGCACCCGGGGCGCGGTGGCGAGCGCGCGGGCCAGCTCGAGGCGCTTGCGCTCCAGCAGGGTCAGGGTGCCCGCCCGGGTGTTGGCCCGCCCCGCGAGACCGGTCAGTTGAAGCGCAGCCAGGGCGGGAGCGCTGGCCGCGCGCTCGGCCCGTCCGCCCCCGAAGATCCCGCCCACCAGGACGTTCTCGAACACGGTGAGGGCCTCGAAGGGGTGCGGGATCTGATGGGTCAGCGCGATGCCGGCCCGGCAGCGCGCGTGCGTCGCGACCCGGGTGACGTCGCGCTCGTCGAAGACGACGGCGCCGCGCTCGGGCCGCAGACGGCCGATCAGGAGGTTGAGCGCGGTGGTCTTGCCCGCGCCGTTCGGCCCGATGACCCCGAGCGCCTCCCCCGGCGCGACCGCGAGGCTTAGATCGTCGATGACCCGCAGGGAGCCGAACGCCTTCGAGACGGCCCGCAGGGCGAGCAGCGCGCTCAGCCGCGGACGCTCACGCCTGGCCGATGGGCCGGAGCTTGGCGGAGGCGGGGATGCTCGGGGCGGCCCGGTTGCTGACCACCGCCACGTCGAAGCGGAAGTCCTTGCCGCGCCCCCACTGCCCGCCCACAAGCGGGGTCTTGGTGACGTTGGGCACCGGCCCCTTGGCCCAGCTGATCGGGCCCACGATCGTGCCGAGGTCGGTCGCCTTGATCGCCGCGATCACTGCGCCCTTGTCGTCCGCGGAGGCGGCGCGCTTGAGGGCGTCTGCGGCCACCTCGAAGAGGGCGTGGGTGAAGCCGAGGGGCTGGGTCCACTGCTTCTTCGTCTCCTTCGTGTAGGCGGCGGCCAGGTCGGCCGCGCTCGCGCCGGTCAACGAGGACTTGAAGGGGTGCCGCGGCGTCCACCACACCTCGGTGGACATGCCGTCTCCCAGGTCGCCGAGGGCCTCGACCGAGCGCGGGAACAGGAGCGCCTTGCCGACGGTGGCGATCTTGGGCTTGAAGCCCTGCTGGGCCGCCTGCTTCCAGAACGTCGTCCAGTCCGGCGGGATCGGCACGCCGGTGACGATCTCGACCTTCTCCTTCTTGAAGGTGGAGATCTGGGCCGAGAAGTCGTCGGAGAGATTGGGATAGCGCCCGGGATCGACGAGCTTGTAGCCCGCCGAGGCCAGCGCGGGCGGAAAGCCGCGCTGGGGATCGCCCCACGCGTTGCCGTCGCCGTCGTTCGGCCAGAGCGCGCCCACCACCTTGTTGGTGGGCAGCGTGTTCCACATGTCGACGAAGACCCCGATGATGTCCTCGAGGCCCCAGAAGAAGTGATAGGTGGACTTGAAGCCGGTCTCCGGCTTGCCGCCGCGGCCGAAGAACCACGGCTGCCACGGGCAGACGCTCGAGACGCACGGCGTGCCGTTGGCCTCGCACTGGTCGGAGACCGGGTTCGTCGTCTCCGGCGTGCTCGACACCAGCATGAGATCGACCTTGTCCGACAGGATGAGGCGCGAGGCGACCTCGGCGGCGCGGTTCGGATCGGACTGGCTGTCGCGCACCAGCACCTCGACCGGGAAGCTCTGGCCGCGCACCGCGAGGCCCTTCCCGAGCGCCTTGCGAATGCCGCCGACCACGAAGGTGTCGGTCTCGCCGAACCCGGCCAGGGGCCCGGTCTGCGGACTCACGTAGCCGATCTTGAGCGTTCGCGTGCCACGCTGGGCCACCGCCCGCCCCGGACGGATGCCGTGGAGCGTGAGAGCCGCGGCCGAGCCGCCGGCCATTCGCAGGAAATCGCGCCGACCACCC
>Ga0209388_1000266_pt1 | contig 10822 bp, 10 predicted proteins | sample Rivendell_Oct201_7_FD_188348 | JGI IMG/M metagenome (GOLD analysis project Ga0209388, IMG submission 188348) | Vadose zone soil and rhizosphere microbial communities from the Eel River Critical Zone Observatory, Northern California to study diel... | ecosystem: Environmental > Terrestrial > Soil...
TATCCGGCGTACTCCAGACCATGCTCGTGGAATGCACGGTGAAGGGGTTCGGATCGGGCCCACTCACATCGATGTCAACGCCGCCGTAGTCCTCGACGCTAAACCCGTCTGGGTTCGCGTCGCGGAACTCGCCCATCGCTGAGCCGAAGGAGTCGAGCGCGCACCCCTCCCGAATCAATCCTGCCCGGAGGTTCTGCTGCCGGTCGATTCCGAGCAAATAGATATCGGCACAGCGTACTCCCAGAACGGAATCCGGTGGTGCTCCAGCGGCACCTGCGAGCCGAGGAGCAACCAAGGTCATAACAACGAGCACCACGCTTGAGAGAAAATGAGCTTGCCGCACGATGCGCCCCTCTTTCTCAGTTGAACAGGCAACTGGCGACCGGCTTGCTTGCCGAGGAGCGAAATAACACCGTTCCCGGAATTGCAATGTGAAATGTCAGCGCGGAGGGACGGGAGTGGACAATTGGCGCTCGCGCAGGTACTGGCGAGCAAGATCCGTGTAGCTTTGGGCCGAGTGAACGATCCAGTCCCTCTCCTTGGCCGTCACCTCGCGCACCCGGCGCGCCGGTGAGCCCAAAATGAACGACCGCGGGGGAAACTTCTGTCCAGGAGTCACCAGCGCGCCCGCGCCAAGGAAGCACCATTCGCCGAGCTCGGCGAGATCGAGCAGGATCGAACCCATGCCGACCAGGCAGTGGTCCGCCACCTGACAACCATGGAGCACCACACGGTGCCCGACCGTGCATTCGGCGCCGATCACCGTTTCGCTGTGATTTTGGGTGGCGTGGGCGACGCACCCGTCCTGGATGCTGCTTCGCGCGCCAATCCGGATCGCGGCGTGATCACCGCGCAGCACCGCCGCCGGCCAAACCGAGGCCTCCTCGCCAACCTCGACGCTTCCGATTAGAAACGCACCGGTGTGGATGAAGGCGGCGGGGTGAACCCGCGGCGTGAGATTTTCAAAGGTCTCGATCGACACGAGGCGCTTATACTCCGCGCCGCGAGGCGCTTCGAAGGAGAAATGAATGCGAGTCTTGGTAGCGGATGAATTTCCAAAGGCCCAGCTCGAGGCGCTGCGAGGACTGGGGCTGACGGTCGATTTCCAACCGCAGCTCAAAGCCGAGGACCTTCCGGTTGCGGCTCGAGACGCCTCAATCCTTATCGTACGCGGCACCGAAGTGACCGAGAAGGTTTTTGCCCAGGCCTCGGCGCTCTCCCTGGTGATTCGGGCGGGAGCAGGGGTGAATACCATCGATGTGAAGGCGGCCAGCGCTCATGGCGTTTACGTAGCCAACTGCCCTGGCCAGAACGCGATCGCGGTGGCGGAGCTGACTTGGGGTTTGATCCTCGCAGTGGACCGGAAAATTCCCGATGCGGTAAACGCCTTGCGCGAAGGGAAGTGGCAAAAGAAGAGGTTTTCGGCCGCCCGGGGGCTTTACGGCCGCACCCTGGGCATCATCGGGGTGGGCAGCATCGGAACAGCTGTCGGACTGCGCGGCCGAGCCTTTGGAATGCGGGTGCTCGCCCACAGCAGATCCTTCACCGGTCGAAGGGCCGGAGCGTTGGGTTTTGAGCGGGCGGAGAGTCCAATCGCCGTGGCGCGGGGAGCGGACCTGCTGACGGTTCATGTTCCCGCCAGCAAGGAGACCAAAGGGTTGATTTCCGCGCAGGTCCTGGCTGCCCTTCCCTCGGGCGGGTTGTTCGTCAATACCTCGCGGGCCGATGTAGTGGACCAGCAGGCTCTGTTGAAGGAGGCGAAGAGCGGGAGAATCTGGGTGGCCACCGATGTCTTCGAGGGCGAACCGAAGACGGGAGAGGCGGCATTTTCGAGCGAGCTCGCCAAGTTGCCAAACGTCTATGGGACACATCACATCGGCGCCTCCACCGAGCAGGCGCAGGATGCGATTGCCCAGGAGACGGTGCGGATCGTGGATAGCTTTCTCAGCGGCGGCGTGGCCCCCAATTGCGTAAACATCGCTCGCCAAACCCCGGCTAGCCACCAGCTGATTGTCCGGCACCACGACAAAGTGGGCGTGTTGGCGAACGTGCTCGATGCCATTCGCGAGGCCGGCATCAACGCTCAGGAAATCGAGAACACGGTCTTCGAGGGCGCGGCGTCTGCCTGCTGCAAGATTCAACTGGATTCCCGCCCATCGGAGGAGGTGCTGAACCGAATCCGCAGCCGAACCGGCGAGGTGATTTTCGCCGATCTGGTGGAGCTGAGGGCTACCCCCACCCCCGCCACATCCAATTGACTTGCCAGCCGCGCACCGTTCCTTAGTCTGTTTGCATGAACCAGCGCTCGGTCGCGATGGTATTGATCGCCACAGGTGCGGCGCTTCTCATCCTCGGCGTGTTGGTCCGACTTGGCGCGTTCTCCTGGTTTGGAAGGCTACCCGGGGATTATGCGCACAAGGGGGAACACGTCTGGATATTCATCCCCATCACCTCGATGATTCTTATTTCGTTGCTGCTCACGTTGGGGCTCTACCTGCTCCGACGGCTTTTCTGAGGATTGCTGGCCAGCCAAACAGGCGTAGGATTAGGCTAAAGGTATGAGCTTTCCAATCCAGCGAGGCAGACGGCTCAGGCGCTCCGAGGCAATCCGCCAGATGGTCCGGGAGACCGAGTTGTCACCCTCGGACTTCATTTATCCCTTGTTTGTCACCGAGGGCCGCGGCGTGCGGCGCCCAGTCACATCGATGCCGGGCATCTACAACTTGTCGATCGAGAATGCCGTGGAGGAGGCGCGCCAGGCGCACAGCTTGGGAGTGCCGGCCGTCATTTTGTTCGGCATTCCGGATCGCAAGGATGCCAAGGGAAGCGGTGCCTATGCGTCGGACGGGGTGGTTCAGCGCGCCATCTCCGAGCTCAAGCAGTCAATTCCCGCGTTGCAGGTGATCGCTGACGTCTGCCTGTGCGAGTACACCGACCACGGCCATTGCGGAGTTCTTTCCGGCCAGGACGTGCAAAACGACGCCACCTTGCCGCTTTTGGCCCAGATGGCGGTGACCTGCGCCAAGGCAGGCGCGGACATCATCGCCCCTTCGGACATGATGGACGGACGGGTTGGCATCATCCGTAAGGCCCTGGACGAAGCGCGTTTCGACTCGGTTCCAATCCTGAGTTACGCCGCCAAGTACGCTTCGGGCTTCTACGGTCCATTCCGGGAAGCCGCCCAGAGCTCGCCGAAAGTCGGCGATCGGCGCGGGTACCAGATGGACCCGGCGAACGCGCGGGAGGCGATCAAGGAGGTTCTCACCGACATCGAAGAGGGGGCGGACATGGTGATGGTCAAGCCCGCCCTGTCCTACCTGGACGTGATTTGGCGGGTGAAACAGCAAGTCAACGTGCCGGTCGCGGCCTACAACGTATCGGGAGAGTACTCGCTGGTGAAAGCTGCGGCCCAGAACGGCTGGATTGACTACTCGCGGATCATGCTTGAAATTCTCACCTCGATAAAACGCGCGGGCGCCGATTTGATTTTGACTTACCACGCGCTCGATGCGGCGCGTCTTCTCTAGCGAGCCGATGCCTTCAAGCAAGAAGAAGAAAAAGAAGCCTCCCAGTCCGCGGCCAATTCAATACAAGGTCGTCGAGCTTTCGACGGTGGATGAGGGCACGCTGGAGCGGACGATTAACGACTGGGTGGGTCAGGATTGGAATCTCGATGGAATCCAGTTCGCGATGCGCGAAGCCTCCAAGCGACCGGCAATGGCCTTTCTCCTCTTCACCCGGATGCGTGAGGTGGAGCCCCAGAAGCCCAGCGCGAGGTCCATCCAACGGTCGCAACCCCCGGTTTCACTGGTGAGCAGCGGCGCCGACCGGGCGCTCGAGCGGCTCAGGCAGCTGGCGGAGGATGCACCTTCGCCGAGGAAAGACGAATGAGCCCAAAACCCCTGATGTCGACCCAACCGGCGGCCGCCCACAGCGGGCTGCGAGTAGTTTCCGCCGACGAAAAATCTCCTTATCCGAAGGCGTCGCTGATTTTGCGAGGCATGGCGCGCCTGGTGGACGTGGCGATCGCCTGGGGCTTTTATCTTCTTGCCGGCCGCGCCGGCTTCGTGGTGGCTGTGCTCTACATCCTGTTGGCCGACGGTCTCTCCCAGGGCCAGAGCCTGGGCAAGAAAATTTTCGGGGTCAAGGCGCTGTATCTGCCGAGCCGGACGGCTGCAAGGTTTCGCGAGAGCGTGCTGCGCAACGCGCCGTTTGGGCTGATCGTCTTGTTGGGAATGATGCCTCGCCCGTTGGGCTGGGTGGCGTTCTGGAGCGGTGCGGTGGTGATCGCCGGGATTGAAGCTTGGAAGGTGTTCCGGGATCCGCTGGGCATTCGGCTTGGTGACATTTGGGCCCAGACCCAGGTGATTGACGGTAAGGTGGTCGCTGGCGCGCCAGAGGTGGCGGATGCCGGCGACCCGGCACGGGAGCCGGGAAGCACGATGTCCATTTCCGGGCAGCCTTCCAATCGGAGGAATCGCGTTGCGCATCGCCCTCACCTTTAACCTGCGCCTGTCCGACTCTGAAGAGGAGGCGGAATTCGACACCGAAGACACCGTCAACGCTCTGGCTGGAGCAATCGAGCGGCTGGGCCACCGCCTCGAGCGATTTGAGGTCTCCGGACCGGCGTCCCGGATCGTTTCCAGGCTCGAGGCCTACAGCCCGGACTTGATCTTCAACACCGCCGAGGGTCGCCGCGGCCGCTTCCGCGAGGCTTTCTATCCAGCGCTCTTCGAGGAACTTGGATTTCCGTACACCGGATCCGACGCGTACGCCTTGGCCGTCACCTTGGACAAACAGGTGACCAAGCTTCTGCTCAAGGAGCACAATGTCCGAACGCCGAACTGGCAGTTCATCGAGCACGCCTCGGAGTTTCGCCCGGGACTGCTTCGGCTTCCGGTGATCGTCAAACCCAACTTCGAAGGATCCTCGAAGGGAATCACTCAAGAATCGATCGCTGAAACGGAAGACGAGGCAAAAGTTCGGGTGACTCAGGCGCTCGAAAATTATCCGGCAGGCATTCTCGTCGAGGAGTACATCGCCGGCCGCGATCTGACCGTGCCCTTCCTGGAATCCCTCGAGAACGACTTCGGGGGGGTTTTGGCGCCGGTGGAGTACGTGATCGATCCCTTGCTCGGTTCCGGTCGCCGCTATCCAATCTACGACTACGATCTCAAGACCAAGCACGAGACGGCGGTGTCGGTTCGGGCGCCCGCTGCGATTTCGCACGAAGCCAGCGCCGCGCTGCGCAAGACGGCGCAGGAGATCTTCCGGGCGCTGGACTGCAAAGACCTGGGGCGGATTGACTTTCGGCTGGACGAGAAGGGCATGGCTTACTTCCTCGAAATCAACGAGCTGCCCTCGCTCGAGCCGGGGGCTGGGATCTATGCCGCCGCGGCATTGGAGGGCCTGCACTTCGATGCGGTGATCAACTCGGTGATCGCGAGTGCCGCGCGCCGCTACAAGATCCGCGACAGCTCACGGCGGCAAGGCAAGCCAACCCGCAAATCCGGACCGCTGAGGGTTGGATTCGCCTACAACGTCAAGCGGATCATCCCTACTGCCGACGCGGTCGACGACTCGGAAGCGGAGTACGACTCGCCCAGCACTTTGCAGGCGGTTCGGGAAGCGATCGCCTCGTGGGGCCACGAAGTGGTGGATCTGGAAGCCACCCCGGAGCTCCCATCGGTGCTGCAGTCGACCCCGTTGGACGTGGTGTTCAACATCGCGGAAGGGCTCAAGGGGCGCAATCGCGAGAGCCAGGTTCCAGCATTGCTCGAGCTTCTCGACATTCCGTACACCGGCTCGGATCCAGCGACGCTGGCGATTGCGCTGGACAAGGGTCTCGCCAAGAAAATCGTCCGCCAGCATGGGATTCACACCCCGAATTTTCAGTTGATGACGACCGGGAAGGAACGGTTGCTCAAGGATTTCACTCGCTTTCCTTTGATGGTGAAGCCGGTCGCGGAGGGCTCTTCGAAGGGCGTGGTCTCCAAGAGCGTTTGCGGCAACGAGCCAGAGCTTCGCGAGGTGGTGAGGGAGATCGTTGATAAGTACCAGCAACCGGCCCTGGTGGAGGAGTACATCTCGGGACGCGAGTTCACGGTTGGCCTGTTGGGCGAAAAGCGGCCAAAAGTGCTGATGCCAATGGAGATCGTTTTTCTCGACAAGTCGGAGAAAAACCCGGTCTACAGCTTTCAGCACAAGCTCGACTGGAACGACCGGATTCGTTACGACGTTCCGGCGAAGCTCGACGCGGGACAACTCGAGCGGCTCAAGGCCGCCAGCCGCGCCGCATACATGGCGCTGGGGTGCCGGGACGTGGCGCGGATGGACTTCCGGATGGACGAGCGCGGGCGCTTCTACTTTCTCGAATGCAACCCGCTTCCGGGCCTAACGCCGGGATGGAGCGACTTGGTGTTGATCGCCCAGGCCGAAAGCATCGATTACCGGACCTTGATCGGTGAAATTCTCAGCGGGGCAATCCGCCGGTACAAGGAGCGGGAGCAGCGCAAGGGAGGAAACGGCAGCTCGGTCAAGCCGGTCGAGGAACGGTTGACCACAACCATCGACCAGAGGGCCGAAGCCAAGGCTTGAGCGGCGGCAAGCTTTCCCACGGGGAGCTCGACGGGTAAGTTCGCGACCGATGTCCGATTGGTTCGACGACAACGAGCCGCGGGTTCGGGCGCGGGAGCTGGGCTTGCCGCTGGGTCGGTTCAAGCCCGGCAAGTACAATGCGATCACCGACGTCGAGGGCGTCCTGGTCGGCCACTCCACGATTATTCGTGGCTCAGGGCCTCTTCGACCGGGACAGGGCCCGGTCCGTACCGGCGTGACCGCAATCATGCCGGACACCGGTAACATCTTCTCGGAGCGGATGACCGGCGGCGGATTCGTCTTGAATGGGGCGGGCGAGGTTTCCGGCCTCACCCAGGTGATGGAGTGGGGCCTGATCGAGACGCCGATCCTTCTTACCAACACCATTTCGGTCGGCGCCGTCTCGGACGGAGTCGCCCGCTACATGATCGAGCGCTACCCAGGAATTGGTGACGAGCATGACGTGATCATCCCGATCGTCGGCGAGTGCGATGACAGTTGGCTCAACGACATTGCCGGTCGGCACGTCAAGGAAGAGCACGTGGTCGAGGCGATCCGAAATGCCAGCGGGGGCCAGGTGGAGGAGGGGGGCGTGGGCGGTGGCACCGGAATGATCACCTGCGACTTCAAGAGCGGGATCGGTACCTCCTCGCGAAAGCTGCCCGAGGTGTTTGGCGGCTTCACGCTGGGAGTGTTGGTGATGTCCAACTTCGGCAAGATGCATAACCTGAGAGTCGGCGGTCTGCCAGTGGGCGAGGTCCTGGCGGAAAAATTTCGCAATCTGCCGAAGCGGGCCGAGATGGCCGGATCGATCATCGCGGTGGTGGCGACCAACGCGCCGCTGCTCTCTCATCAGATCGATCGACTGTGCAAGCGCGTCGCGCTGGGAATCGGTCGGGTTGGCTCGTATGCGGCACATGGTTCGGGAGAAATCGTGGTGGGTTTTTCCACCGCAAACCGAATTCCGCGCCGCACCCAGAAGATGGTCTACAAGATGAAGATCCTTCTCGATCAGCGGCTCGACCCGCTTTACGAGGCGGTGATGGAGGCGACCGAAGAGGCGATCTTGAACTCGATGTGCATGGCCAGGCCGATGAAGGGGATCAACGACAACTATGTTCCGGCGCTCCCGCTCGACGAGGTCCGCCGCTTCGTCGACGCTTGCAGGCCGATTTTCGCCTCGGTGAAGAAGGGGCCTCAGGTGCCTGCGGCGCCGGCTGCGAAAGAAAAGCCTGCGGACATTCACAAGGAAGGAAGCGTGAAGGTGGGCGAAGCCCTTCCGACCGAGGTGCGTGGCGCCGAAGGGATCCCTTATCCCACCAAACCTCCTCCCGAGGAGGGGCCCGCGGCTCGTCTGCCCGACCCCAACGAGACTAAGCTCTCGTAGGGGATTGTTGAGTCCTCGACTTCGGTGGGCAGATCGCTAGTGTGCGGCGGAAGGGGAAGTCGGGCGCTCCCGGATATTGGCCATGCCCTCGAGGAGACTTGGATGGCACGAAGCAAAAGCAAGCATCGTCGCGTTCGGATGAAGATTCGACAGCACTGGAAGAAGCGCCGCGAGCGGAAAAAGCAGGCCGAGAAAAACGCGCCGAGCGCCAAGCCGAAGAAGTAGCCGCGAGAGCGCGGCTGTAGCCGCAGTTTACATTGGAGGAAACTCGACGTGAGCACGCCCCGATGGGCCAAGCCTTTGTCTTTGGCTGTGGCCTTGGTAGCAGCAACAAGTCATGCCGAAGGAGTCGTGGTCCTCGATTTTGGAGGGGACGCCCGTGGGAAAGTTCATGCGCAGATGGAGAAAGCAATTCGCGCAGAGGGCGTGTCGTTGGTCCCGCTCCGTAAATACAAACGAGAGGCGGATCGCCGACGCGTCCGAGGCGCCCGCGCCGGCAGACCTGCCGCGGTGGCCAAGATGTCGAGCGCGATGGGCTTATCGGGCGTTGTAAAGGGAAAGGTGAGGAGGCAAGTGCTGCTCGCGACCGTCGTGGACGCGAGAGGACGTGAGGTGCTTACCAAGTCCGTGCGGCTGGTGCGTGGGACGCTTCCTGCCCAGGCCGCTGGGAGCCTGGCCAACGATCTGGCAGGCGCTTTGGGGTCCACGCCGAGCTTCGCGACGCCTCCACCTGCACCGTCGTCGCCGCCGCCTTCTCCCAAGTCTTCTCCCAAGATCGAGGCGAGCGTCGAAGCGCCCGAAATCAAGCCAGAGGTCGGCCAGACTCTCCCGGAGCTGGATCTCTCCCCGGACACGGGAAAGAGGGCGGAGCGGAGACAAGAAGCCGAGTCGAGCGTTGCCGCGGAAGCTGGAGAAGTGCAGCGAGTCGAGCGGCCGCAGCAACCTCGCAACCCAATCGCCCCAAAATTGGTCACTGCTCGGCTGACGCTCAGCCCGATGTGGCGTAACTACTGCTCTCGGCCCGGGGTTTCGAGCTGTAAGGACTATGACAATCTTCCGTCGGCCCAGAGGCCAGCGGGGGACACCGTGGACTTCAGGGCACAGTCTCCGTACACCGGTGTCGCGTTGTCCGCCGAGCTGTTTCCCTTGGCAGACTTCAATCGTTGGCTGGCGGGCCTGGGGCTCGAAGCAAGCTATGCGCGTGGCTTTTCGAACACCAACGTTACTCAGGGCACCACCACGCGATCGGTGAGTGGAACCGAGAATGCGTTTTCCGCCTTGCTTGCCTATCGCTACTACTTTCCGCTCGCGGTGATCGCCGGACCGCAGGCGGGCTACGGCGGTCTTCACTTCGGATACTCGGTCCGCAACTTTTCCGTGGATTCGAGTGCGGGGACAGCTCTTTTGGGTTCAAGCCGCAGCTACCCAGTGGCTGGACTCGAGGTGTCGATACCCATTGCCTCGTATCTGCGGGTTGAGGCACTCGGAAGTTATTTCTTTGGTCCCAAGGCGGGGAAGGACCAGCTAGCAGACTATGGCACCAGCGTAAGCAGCAGTGGTCTAGCGTTCGAGTTCGGCCTGGCGGGGGATGTTTTCGGCCCGTTTGGTTACGTTGCGAAGTTCAAGTACGCCAAGTACTCCGACACCTTCAGGGGCGCTGGAGCAAGCTGGCAAAACGGCGGTGTTGCCGAAGAAAGCTACTCGGGCATTTATGCCGGCGCCAGTGTGTCGTACTAGGTTCCTCTCGGCAGCCGGCTGATTCTCGCTTCGTTCTCTCGCCCACGAAGTATTCGGGCTCTCTGCCGTCGCTCTACCTGATCCACTCCGGCTCTCGCCCTTGCTCTAGAGGGCGGTCGATCCCACCTTTCTCGTGCAGAGACAGGAGGCACGAGAATGAAGAAGCGATGGCTATCGGCCCTGGCAGCGGCGGGAATGTGGACTGGGATTGCGTTCGGACAAACCGGTGTGCCGGACACGACGCCTCCACCACCAGAGACGGTCAATCCCGTCACCAACCGCCCGGCCTACACGAACTCAACGCCGGATCCCGACAACACCCTCTACAAGTACGACACCAATACCAACAAGACGAAGGGATTGACTCTGCTCGTTGGAGGAGGCGTCGAAGGCTACACGGGGTCCTTGGCTCCGCAAATCAGCCCGGGTCCAAACTGGGACGTCACGGTCGCAATTCGCCCGCTCACCGTCCTCGGCGTCGAAGCTACGTACACCGGCGCTCGCAATGATGTGCGCAATCGGTCCTCGTTTCCGGGAGGCAGCGGGCCGGACATCGTTCGCAACGGCGTCAACGGCGTGATTACCCTCGGCACTCCGACGGATATTCAGCCGTACATTCTCGGTGGAGTCGGAATCCATCACTACAGCGTGCGCAGCGGGCTCGCCGCCGCCGGCTTCCACAGTGACACCAGCGGGCGAATTCCCCTGGGCGCCGGGTTGAGAACTCATTTTGGCTACTTCACCGCGGATTTGCGCTTCGTCTACAACGTGCTCTTCAACCAGGGGTTCGCCAGGACTGTCGCCTCGAGGAACATCGCTGGCGTAAACTCGATCAATGGCGGCAGCTATGGCGGGATGCTCCAGATTGGCTCAACGTTCCTCTAAGCAAGGCTTAGAGCAAGCCTCCCCCCACGGCCCGGGCAACCGCCTCGACCCGATTGGACGCCTCGAGCTTTTGATAGACGTGCTCCAAGTGGGTGCGAACGGTAGCCCGGGAAATTTGCAGCTGATTGGCGATTTGCCGGTTGGTCAGCCCGAGCGAAACAAGCGACAACACCTCCTCCTCTCTCGCAGACAACTCGAGAACTGAAGGCCGGCGTC
>Ga0209388_1000270_pt1 | contig 10790 bp, 14 predicted proteins | sample Rivendell_Oct201_7_FD_188348 | JGI IMG/M metagenome (GOLD analysis project Ga0209388, IMG submission 188348) | Vadose zone soil and rhizosphere microbial communities from the Eel River Critical Zone Observatory, Northern California to study diel... | ecosystem: Environmental > Terrestrial > Soil...
AATGTGGACTTGGTCGATTTCTTGCTCTTCGTTCACCCTGACGCCTGCCGACCAGTCGGGGGCCCGCAGCGTCTTACAAGACAATGCGCTGGCCTCATACTCGTGTGGACAGGGCCTCTCCGCCGCCGTACGTCGGCACTGAACGCCGCCGGACGCCGCGGTACTACGTTCAGCTTCCCGTCGAGTCTGCGCGCGGCACCGGGGCCACCCTCGATGTCAACGAGGACGGGGTCCGCTTCGAGACCAACCTTCGGTTCGTCTATGGCGAGGTGGTGACCTTGCGGCTGGTGTTCCGTCACATCGCCGGCGACTACACCCACATCGACGTCACGGGCGCGGTGGTCCGCGTGGAAGAGGTTGCCGAGATGTTCGTCGTCGCCCTTCGCGTCGACGAGATCCACGTCGACTGAGACCCGCCCCCGCCGGAAGCGCTTACACGGCGCGGCCGGTCGTTGATCGAGCGCCCCCAAAACACCTCGAAAATCGCAGGATTCGCGGCTTGGTCAGGTCTTTGCAATTTCCTCGTTGCGATGCTCGCTGGGCCTACTCGGGGGCCGCAGCGCCCCATCACACAAGATGAGACGTTCACCTCGAGACCAGGAGCGGTCATTGCGGTTCGCCGGCCCTGAGCGCCGGCGGATGCCGCGCTACTACGTCACGGTCCCCGTGGAGTTCGACGGAGGGACCGGGACGACCAAGGACGTCAACGAGTCCGGCGTCCGCTTCGAGATCGATCAGCCACTGGCCCCGGACCAGTCGGTCACCCTCAGGCTCGTGTTCCGCGATTTCCAGGGCGGCGATCCCTGGCGGATGGCGGCTCGCGGCAAGGTGGTACGGGTCGAGACCAACGGGACGGCCTACACGGTGGCGGTGCGAGTCACGTCCTACGTGCTGGCAGAGGCGCCGTCCTCGGACTGAGCCGTGACGTCCTGTTGCCCTTGAAGCGCGGTATCATCCTCCCATCGTGAAGGCCGCCTGGTACGAGAAGAACGGTCCCGCGGCCGAAGTCTTGCGCGTGGGCGAGATGCCGGTCCCCGAGCCCGGCCCGGGCGAGGTACGAGTGCGGATCGTCGCCTCGGGCCTGAATCCGACCGACGTGAAGTCACGCGCCGGATCCCGGCCGATGGGCTTCCCGCGTGTGGTGCCCCACCAGGACGGCGCCGGTGTCATCGACAAGGTCGGGCGCGGCGTGCCCGCCTCGCGCGTCGGCGAGCGCGTGTGGCTCTACATCGTGCAGTGGCAGCGCGCGTGGGGGACGGCCGCCGAGTACACGGTCGTTCCCGCTCGCCTGGCCGTGACCCTGCCGAACAACACGACGTTTGCTCAGGGCGCGTGTCTCGGCATCCCGGCCGTCACGGCGCACCGCTGCCTGTTCGCCGATGGCCCGATCACCGGCCTGACCGTGCTGGTGACCGGTGGGGCCGGCGCCGTGGGACACTACGCCGTGCAGCTCGCCAAGTGGGCCGGCGCGACGGTCATTGCCACCGTCAGCTCGGCCGACAAGGCGGCGAGCGCGACGACCGCCGGCGCCGATCACACGGTGAACTACAAGACGGGCGACGCGGCCACGGAGATCCTTCAGCTCACGGGTGGCGCCGGCATCGATCGCATTGTCGACGTCGACTTCGGCGGGAACCTGTCGGTCAGCGCCCGCGTCATCAAGACGAACGGCGTCATCGCGAGCTACGCCTCAATGGGCGATGCCGAGCCGAAGCTCCCTTTCTACTCGCTCATGGCGAAGAACGCGACGATGCGTCCCGTGCTCATCTACACGATGCCCGACCGCGCGAAGGACGAAGCGGCGCGCGACGTGTGCCATCTCGCCGAGACTGGCCGTCTCGTTCACGCCATCGGCGCGCGATTCCCCCTCGACCGTATCGTCCAGGCGCACGAGGCCCAGGAGAGCGGCAAGGTCACCGGCAACATCGTCGTCGACGTCGCGCTGGACTGAGGTGTCGCGTCGAGGAGATCGTCGTCAGCGGATACGCTGCGGAGGCAGGTATCCGAGCAACAGCACGCTCAGGTTGACGAGCAGGAGCTTGTTCCACGCCGCGCTCGCCGCCGCTGCCTCCGAGCGCTCGAGCTCACTGTCGAAGAGACCGGCGAGCGCGGTCTGCGCGAGGCTCATGGCCCCGACCATCAAGTGCGGAGGAATCTGCCCGCCCGGGTCGTGGGCGCGATGGCTGTGGGCGATGCCCACGTTGAGCAGGTAATAGGAAAACTCCGCCGAGGCGGCGGCTTCCCCGGTCTCGCGTAGCCACCGGGCCAGGCTGTGCTTGCGCCGCTCCAGCCGTTCGGTGTCGACGGTGCCGTCCTCACGCAGGAAGAAGCGGGCCGAGCGTGGCAGGGCGAGAAACTTCTCGTAGAGCGCGGCGGTGAGGGCCTCGGCGTGCCGGAGCACGACGGGTGCCGAGCTCCGGATCGCGACGACGTCCCGCTCGGTCAGCTCGACGAACTCCATCATGTCGCGGATGAACCGCGGCATGTCGGTGGCAGGGAGATACGGCTCCGCGTCGTCCATGCCGGGAGCATGGTTCCGCGGGATCACTCGGTCAAGTCCTCCTGCGAAGTGTCACCTCGGTGTCGTGGCGGCACGTCGGGTAACACTCGATCGAGCGCCTGAGCGTCAAATGCCCCGGTAAACTCGAGAAACTTGGGCCTGAACGCTTGGCACTTCCCCTGCACTCCGACTGCGAACTCGACGAAGGGGGCTTGCCATGAAAGGGTTCGCCAGGCTGTCGGGTGTCGTTACACTTTCTGCCGTCGCGATGCTCAGCGCGTCCTCACCCGCGTCCGCCGGTGACCTGAGCATCGGTATCCGCATCGGCACGCCGCCACCGCCGCGGCCGGCGATTGTCGTCGCTCCCCAGCTGCAACCCGTGGTCGTCGTTCCTCAGCCCGAGCCGGTCTTCGTCGCGCCCGAGCCGGTGCTCGTCATCGAGCCCGGCGCTCCGGTCTACTTCCACGCCGGACAGTACTTCCGGTTCTTCAACGGGGCCTGGTTCGTCGCGGGAGGGTACGAGGGCCCCTGGCTCTTCGTGCCGCCGCATCGAGTCCCACCGCGCGTGCTCGCACTTCCGCACGCTTACAGCAGGATGCATCCGTCCCACGTCGAGGTGGTCGGGCCGCATCCCTGGCACGCCCAGCAGGAACACCACGGGCATTCGCACTGGCACGACGGCCGCGACTAGCGAGTCGGTCAGGCGGGGCGCCCGACCGAGAGGCCTGAGGAATGTTGATCAGTCGGAGAACTTGGCGGTGGCGTCGTTCGTGTCGTGCCGCTGCCAGCGCTCGACGCATCCACTGTGAAGGATCTGACCGAGCCGGGACGTGACGACATCTTCCGAACGAAACGCTTGGCCACACGCAGGGCACGCACTCATGATGACTCCTCCGTGCCCTGTAACTCTGCGATCGAAATGCCGTTCTGCAACTATCGAATACGACGTACCGACCGCGTTACGTCGAAGGCGGGTTGTCTGGAAAAGCGTCTCTTCGCTCGGGTGCCGGATCGCGAGCCTCGGCGCGATCTTCGATCCGGTCGCTGTCGGCAAAGTTGACGAATCCGCGCGCCGCCAAAGACGGCTGACGTAGGCCGTTCGTTATATCAACACGTTGGCCGTTCGGCCGGTCGTTTGCACTTCCACAGGCCGACCGCTCGGGGGTTGCAGTGGGGTGAAGTTGAAGGGGCGACCCGGTGCAGCCTTGTGTGGAACTCGCGCCGCCCGTCGAGCTCGTACCGTCGGCGGGCGGCGCTCAAGATCCTGATCGGCTGTCAGTCTCCGCGAAGCATCCGTTGCAAATCGTCGCGCGTGCGCGCGCGCTCTTCCAACGCCTTGTTGATTCGGTTGGTCTGCTCCTGGTAGGTCGACAGCAAGCGTCGATCCCGTGCGTCCAGGAAGTCGAGGACGGCCAGGGTGCTCTCCGCGTAGCCTCGCTGGGCCTGCCGGAGTTGTGGCAGCGCCACGGCGCGAAGCTCGGGGCCGACGGCGGCGTACCGTTGCTGAGCGCGCTCCAGCTCTGCGATCGCCTTGGCCCGCGCGTCCCGCAGCGTCACGTAGCGTTCAGCTGCGGCTGGATCATCTTGACGGAGCGCCTCGATGAAATTCGATTCTCCGGCGTTGTCACGAAGCTGGCCACGCGCTTGCGCGTGAGCGTCGGTCGTCGTCAGAAGAATCGACAGCAGCGCGATTCCGACGAGGAAGACGTGTGAAGGCAGCCGGGAGAATGGCACGCTCCGGTTGCGCTGCATCAGCACGTCACGCTGCGAGGCGGCCATTTCCTGGGCGGAGCTCGCTCTGGAAAATGTTTTCCCGGATTGTCATGCCGGCGAGCGGCTGCCACACTCACGCAGGTCATGAGCCCCGATTTCCATTTCCGAGTGGAGGTTCTCTGGATGGAGCCAGAACCCTGCCCCGACGCCCGCGACTGGAGAGATGTCACGGAGAAACACCTCTGCGAGAAGACGTTCCTCGTGGGTGACGTCGAGCACGGATGCGCCTCGCGCCGCCAGCATCACCTGCAACGACTCCACGTGTGCGTCTGCGGAGCGCGCCGCATCGAACCCTGAGGCGCCTCCGGGACCACCACGCGGACGGCTCGCAGCACGTTGCCGTCCGTGACCTCGGCGGCCGGTCCGAGTCGTGATCGAAGGTCTCACCATGATTGTTGGCTCCCGGCGGCCTCTTTGCGTACAGTGGAACGCATGAAGCTCTCGGCGAAGTTCGCCCGGCAGGAGAGTGAGGCGGCCCGCCAGGCACGGATTGCGCGACGGCGGATTCGCGGAGACCGAGTCGCGGCGATCCGGCAAATGCTGGGCCTGGGCTCGACCGATCGAGACGAGCCGCCTCCGGCTCGCCGCGCGGCCGCCAAGCCGAAGCCTTCGTAGCCTTTCGACGTCCAGATTTCGCACGCCGCCACGTCGCTCATCGACTCCCGCTGGCCCACACACTCGTCCCTCCGAAGCGGCGCTCCCAGCGCGGGATCACTTCCTTGTTGTAGACGTTGTCCGGAACCTCGCCGCGCATGGCTCGCAAGACCGATTCGGTCGCCCAGCGGATCCCCGGGCCGAGGCCGCTGCCCACGTTGGACGAGACCATGTGGGGCGAGAGGAGCACCTTGTCCCCGAGGTTGCGCAACGAGCTGTCCGCCGACAGCGGCTCCTGCTCGAAGACGTCGAGGGCGGCGCCAGTGATCTGCCCGCGCTGGAGCGCCTCGATCAGCGCCGGCTCGTGAACGCAGGGACCTCGTGAGGTGTTGATCAGGATCGCGTGAGGCTTCATCCGCGCGAGCTGCTTGGCGTCGATCAGGTGCCGCGTCTCGCGCGTCAGCACGACGTGCAGGCTGACGACGTCGGACTCCGCGAGCAGGGTGTCGAGATCCACGCGCGTCACGCCGTGCTCGGCGAACTTCGCGTCGGGGACGTACGGATCGGTCGCGAGGATCCTCATCTTCCACGGGCGCATCAGCGTGGCGATGCGGCTGCCGATCCGCCCGAGCCCGATCAACCCGAGGGTGATGCCGGCGTAGCCGTCGGCCCGTGAGCCGAAATACGTGCCCTGAAGTCCAGGGTCCCGCCACTCCCCGCGCTGCTTCAGATGGCGGTCGCGCTCCCGCACCTTCTTGAGCATCGTGAGCATGGCGGTGATCGTGCCCTCGGCGACTCCGCCCCAGTTCGATTCCGTGGGGCCGTGCGTGACCAGAACACCCAGCTCCGTCGCGGCCTCGACGTCGACGTCGTCCGTGCCGATCGTGTACTTCGCGACGATGCGAAGCCGGTCCGAGCTCTGCATGATGGCTCGGCTGATCGGCGCGTTGCGGATGGAGGTGCCCATCAAGGCATCGCAGTCCCTTGCCAGGACGACCATCTCAGCTTCGCTGTTGCCCTGCGGCGTATCCCAGGAAGCCTTGCCGAGCACCAGGGCACACCCCTCCTCCTCGAGTCTCCGGTGGGTCTCGCGCGCTTCGTCGACCGGAGCGAAGATGAACACCTTGCCGTGGGTCCCCATGAGTGCCCTCCCCTTGCCGTCGTTCTCGGAGTCGGCCAGAATCCACCTGGCGTGCCCTAGCTGATACCCCGACGCGCACGAGGAATCAAATGACTGAACCCTGGCGAGCGATCCCCGTCGTCGATGCCGATGGCCACATCACAGAGTCGACCGAACAGCTCCGTCCCTACTTCGAGGGGCGGCAGGGTGAGCGCGGCCACTGGGCGGGCCGCCGCTCCTACTATCCCGAGGACGGGTGGGATCGTTCGCTCGGCGGGCGGCTCGGAAGCAACGTGAACGACGCGAAGACGTGGCTCGGCATCATGGACGAGGGCGGCCTCGACACGACGGTGCTCTATCCGACCGCCGGCCTCGGCATCGGATGGGTGCGCGAACCCGACTTCGCCGTCGCACTCTGCCGCGCCTACAACAATTTTCTCCATCAGGAGTTCCTCGCCGTGAGCCCGCGCCTCAAGGGCGTGGCTCTTCTGCCCTTCCAGGACGTGCCCGAGGCGGTGAAGGAACTGCGCCGCGCGGTCACCGAGCTGGGGATGGTGGGAGCCTTCGCTCCGGCGGTGGGACTGCGCCTTCCGCTCGGACATCCCGAGTTCCATCCGATCTACGCGGAGGCGGAGCGTCTGGGGTCGATGGTCGCGTCTCACGCCACCGTGCGGGGCCCGCACTTCTTCGGCGCCGACGGGTTCGACAAGTTCGTCGAGGTGCACACGCTCTCCCATCCCGTGGCCCAGATGATCCAGCTCACTGGCATGATCTTCGAGGGTGTGCCCGAGAAGTACCCGCGGCTCCGGATCGGCTTCATGGAAGGCGGCTGCTCCTGGCTCCCGTTCTGGATGGACCGCATGGACGAGGAGTGGGCCAAGCGGGGCGCGGTGGAGGCGCCCCTCTGCCGGAAGAAACCGAGCGAGTATCTCCGCTCCGGCCAGCTCTACTTCGCCGCGGAAGGCGACGAGAAGTCGGTGCCCGAGGTGGTGCGCCGACTCGGCGACGACATCATCTTCTACGCGACCGACGTTCCCCACTGGGACAACGATTACCCCGAGAATCTCCGCGAGATGGCCACCCGTGATGATCTCGGCGCCGAGACGCGAAAGAAAATCCTGTCGGACAATGCTCGCCGACTGTACGAACGCGCATGAACGTGGCCGACAGTCTGTACAAGCGCCTGGGTGGCTACGACGCGATCGCCGCGGTGGCCGACAACCTCTTGCCGCGGCTGATCGCGGATCCCCAGCTCGGGCGCTTCTGGAAGCATCGGAGTGAAGACGGCGTGCGTCGTGAGAAGCAGCTCCTCATCGATTTCCTGTGCGCCTCCGCAGGCGGTCCGCTCTACTACGTTGGACGCGACATGAAGACGTCCCACCGCGGACTCGGGATCACCGAGCGCGACTGGCAGATCTTCCTGGGCCACGTCAATTCGACCCTCGACCACTTCAAGGTCCCGGCCCGGGAGAAATCCGAGGTGCTCGCGTTCGTCGAGAGCCTCGAGAAGGACACCGTGGAGTAAGCGACGGGTCCCGCCGGAGGTAAACCGTGGGGCGGTCGTGCTCGTCATTCCAACGTCGATGGACGACGACGGTCTGCGCCAGAAAGCCCGTGCGGCCATCCAGAGCGGAAGGCTTCCCACCCGCCGCCCTGAGCGGACGTGGGGAGGTCGAGGAAGTGGCACGCCGTGCGCAATCTGCGACGTCCCGGTGCGTCGCGACGACACGGAGCTCGAGATCGAGTTCGTTGCGGGCGGTCATGCCAAGGTTCTTCACGTCCACACGAAGTGCTTCGCCGCCTGGGAGCTCGAATCCTGAACTGATCGTGGTCCGGCCTGAGCCTCGGTGATGGCCCGGATGATCGACAGGCGTCGCGCCCTCCTCGTCGCCGCCCTCGCCGCCGCGCGTGTGACGAGCCGCGAGCCCGCGCTCCTCGTGGTTCACGCCTGGCTCGACTCCTGGCGTGGCATCGGCTCGATCGTGGTGGGCATGGCGCGCCACGGATACGACCTGTCGCTCACGAGTGACCGGGACGGGTGGCGGGCGACGTTCTTGCACCGGAGCCATCTGATGCAGCCGTGGATCGGCCAGGTCCTCACGTGGTGCGCGACACCGTGGCAGGCGGTCCAGGAGGCCGCGTGGCGGGCGATTAACGCCTTCCCCGTGGAGGACTGCTCGGTCGTCGACGAGTCACCACTCTAGCGTGATCGAGCTCTACCAGGTTCCGCCGAGCGCGTTCGTCCGGGAGCGCAACGCCCTGGCGGCCCGTCTCCGCACGGCCGGCCGGACGGCCGAAGCCGCAGACGTGGCCCGGCTCCGCCGCCCCACCCCGGTCCTCTGGGCCATCAACCGCGTCGCCCACGACCAGCCCGGCGAGGTGAAGCAGCTCATCGAGGCCACCGACGCTCTCAAGCTGGTGCAGCTCGGGCGCCGAAAAGACGTCGATGCGGTCGGCACTCGCCAGCGTCGCGCGCTCCAGAACCTCGTCACCCGTGCCGCGGCCGCGCTGCGGTCCGTCGACCTCGGTGGCTCGCCCGCCATGCTGCGTCGGGCCTCGGCCACGCTTCTCGGAGCGGCGGCCGATTCCCGTGCCCGCGCTCTGCTGCAACAAGGTCGGCTGAGCGAGGAGCTGTCGGCACCAGGCTTCGAGGTCTTCGGCGGCATGACGCCACGCACGCGTCCCGTTGCACCCGCCGCGCGACCGCGCCCGGCTACGCGGTCGAAGCAGGCCGGACCGACCGAGTCATCGACGGACAAGCGTGCCGCCGAGCGCGACGCCAGGCTCGCTCGTCAGCGTCTCCAAACGCTGGAGCGCGAGGCGCGTCGCCGGCGGCGCCGTGCCGAGCGGACCGGGACAGCCGCTGCGGCGCTCCGAAGGCGACTTCACGAGATCGACGAACGCCTGGCGCAGGAGCGGCGTCAGGCCGACGAGGCCGAGCGGGATGCTGCGAAGGCTCGGGAAGCGAACCGCGGTCGGTGAGCGACGGCAGGCTCGGCTGCGTCACTCCGCCCCTGTCACGGAGCCGCCGTCCGTCCAGAAGACCGCCTTCGTCCCGCCACACGACGTGCAGGCGGCAAGGTCGATGTGGAGGTGTCGGCGGTGGACCCGGACCGTGTTGGCCGCCGCGAAGGCGGCCTTTGGTGTCGCCCCGATCGCGTTCCCGATGCACCTGGAGCAAAAGCGGGCGCCACGACGAAAGTAGAGAAAGTCCTCGACGGTTTCGGCCAACATAGCTCGTCTAGCTCCTCGGCTGGCGATGTGTTCGACGGCGTCGTCTCCTCGACCGGGTTACCCGAAACGAGACGACGATCGCGGCGATGGTGGTGACGATGGCGGCGATGATCGCGATCGTTGCGGCTTCGCTCATCCACGTCGCCCACCGCAGGGAAAAGTCACGATGCCAGAGTGATCAGCAAGGCTCGCGCCAGAACTTCGGCCCGGGCGATTCTTGGCCCGCGATCTTGGAAGTCACGGATAACGCGTGGGAATCTTGGCAACCTCTCGACGGCTGCGCTGCCCCTGGCTGGATCCATCGTCGAAATCGCCGCGGGCAAATCCCGTCGGCGTTCATTTCCCCGAGCCGGGCGGTGCTTCAGAGAGACGTTTGGTTATAGAACTTTCGGCGTAACTGCCTCGGGCGCTGCCGCCGGCCGGGCCGCGGTCAGCGCTCGGCGGTCAGCCGGTTGGGGCCGCTGTTGCTGCGCAGGTGCTTGAGGTCGCCGAGCTCGCGGAGGGCCTTGAGCATCTCGTCGGGGATGGCCTGGGCCTTGAGCGTGCCGTCTTCGTTGATCCGGGCGTAGACGCGCGTCGCCCGGCCCTCGCTGACCTGGGCGCCGCTGACCGCGTTCTTGGCCTTGCAGTTCCAGTGCAGCGTGTGCTCGCCGACCTCGGCCAGCGTGATGGTCGTCACGATCCGATCGCCGTAGGCCGCGGGCCCGATGAAACGGAAGTGGATCTCGCCCATCACGAACGTCGTGCGGTCGTTCTTGATCATCTGCTCGATCGGGTAGCCAATGATCCGGAAGAGCTCGTGCTCGGTGTCGTTGAACCACGCGACGATCCGTGGGTAGTAGACGAGGCCGAAGGGGTCCGACTCTCCCCAGTTGACCGTGATCTCCTTCCAGTACATCGCCATGTGGTCGTCCTCCGTCGACACGCTACACGAGCTCGAAGTCCATCAGCCCGACCTCGGCCTGGAACCAGGCGCGCTGGAACGCCTCCACGTCGTCGAATGCCTGGTGGGCGACGCGCTTGAAGCTGAGCTGAGCACGGCACGGCCGGACGTCGAACGGGTACGGATCGAACGCGACCCGCCTGGGACCGACCGCCTTCATGGTGAGCCGGACACCCTCGTCATCACCCGCGGCATAGCTCACGGGCACCGGCTCGATGTGATCGTCGTAGGGATCCTGGCAGCAGAAGTAGAGACCGAGGAGATCCCACACCTGCATGAGCCGGTAGTTCGTCCAGACGCCTTTCGCGTCCAGCGACGCACGCTGGCGCTCCTGCCACGCCTCGTTGCGCGCGACGAACGCCTGGACCTGGGGACTCAGCGTCGTGAGGTTGTAGCGCCCGGCCGGGTGCTTGATCGTCTGGTAGCGCCCCTTCCAGAGGCCGGTGCGGTGCATGCTGACGATCAGGCCCGAATAGGGGTCGATGTCGGCCATCCAGTCGAGCGCCCACTGATAGGAGCCGAGCTGCGTGTCGGTCATCGGGACCTGGAGGAACGCATACGGCTCTCCGCTTTGCGGCGCGACCAGCGGGCTCGTCTCGTAGCGGAGCCAGCCGTAGTCGTGAAAC
>Ga0209388_1000272_pt1 | contig 10713 bp, 8 predicted proteins | sample Rivendell_Oct201_7_FD_188348 | JGI IMG/M metagenome (GOLD analysis project Ga0209388, IMG submission 188348) | Vadose zone soil and rhizosphere microbial communities from the Eel River Critical Zone Observatory, Northern California to study diel... | ecosystem: Environmental > Terrestrial > Soil...
GGCGGGGCGCGGCCCGGCGGGGTGGGCCGTATGTCTCTGCGGACGAGCTGCGGACGGTCCGGCGGGGCGAAGGGGACCGCGACGAACAGAGGGATGAGCGATACCGGCGGCGTCAGCTCGACGACCCACGCGGCGCCGGTGAGGGAGACCACAATGTCATCACCGTCGGCGTCGTCGTAGAGTCCTACGGTCCAGGTCGGGTCGGGCGGGCTGGCGTAGGCCAGCGGCGTGACGCTGATCAGGCAAGCCAAGAGCAGCAGGGCCAACGCGCGCGCCGGTCTCATGCGGCGAAGCCTAGCGCCCTGACCGCGACGCCGTCAAGCGTGGTGCCCGCTCGGGCGAGCGCGGGTGGGAGCCCACGACCAAATCCTCGCCCCTGGCGCCGCCGCCCTGGTGTAAGGTCGACCCGCTGGCCGCCCCGCTCCGTCCCTCCTAGACGATACGGCCAGACGGAGGGTCGCTATGGACCGACGCGCGTTCCTCCTCGGGACCCTGGCTGGCAGCGTGCTCGCCGCACCGATTGCCGCCGCGGCACAACAGGTGGGCATAGGGTCGTCGGAATGGCCGCCTGGGCCTAAGGGCCTTGGGCCGGGCGTCTCGATGTTAGTCGTTAACCGGCATCCGCACACGCTTCACGTCCGTTATCCAGCGGGACACACCGTCGGCCCGCACAGGCACATCAGCGGGGAGGATGTAACCGTGCTATCGGGGACACTCCTTATCGGCTGGGGCGAAGTGTGGGATCCCACGAAGTTCAAGGCGGTCCGCGCAGGGGAAAACGTCGTGGTGCCACCAGGCGTGGTCCATTTCTCTGCAGTCAGAGAAGAAACAGTAATGGAGGTGAAGATACTCGGTCCCTACAGTATTGAATACATCCTCGACGCGGACGACCCGCGGCCGGAAAAACGCTGACGATGCCGCTCCAGCCGCGCGTACTAGACCCGACAATGAGGCTCAGTCCCCGAGCTTGAACGTATTCGGCAAGCTCCCGGCGGTGACGCTCCGTGCTTTCGAGATCCGGGTCACCCAAAGGCTTCATCAGCGATTTCAGCAACAGCCACGACATTTCCACCGTCCCGGAACCCGCCACGCTGTTGCTGCTCGGCAGCACGCTGACGGGGATGGGACTGGCGTGGAGGCGGCGGGGAGGCCGCCTCGCGTAAGCACCGCCCAGACCGGGCCGCCCACGAGCGTCGGGCCTTTCTCGGCGCTCGTGTTGCGTTTACTCCCCCCAAGGCCTCCTAAAAGTTTCTGAGAACGTCCTACCCCGTGTAGCCTCGTGCTGGGAGGCTTCCTGCGATGCCTGCGACTTCAGACGCTCGTATGTTGCTCGGCGATCCTCATCTGAGCCCCGATCTGGCCTGCCTGGTCGACCGAGTGCGTCAGAACAAGCAGCCGTGGGTGGTCGTCGCAACGACCGCCCTCAAGGCATGGGAGGAGCGAGATCCGGCGGGTTGGGAGAAGGTCTCGGAGTGGCTCGCCGCCAATGGGGTCACCGTCGTGCGGGTCTGACTGGTATCGCTTACACGGTAAGTAGTACCTACTGACCCCTAGCGGGGATAGCCGAGGGACTTGAGGGAGTCGCCGATCTCGCCGAGGACGGCGGGGTCGTCGATGGTGGCGGGCACGCCGTGCTCGACGCCGTCGGCGATCTTCTTCATGGTCCCGCGGAGGATCTTGCCCGAGCGCGTCTTGGGCAGCCGCTTCACGACCGCGACGGTCTTGAACGCGGCCACCGGCCCGATCCGCTCGCGCACCAGCTCGACCAGCTCGCGGCACAGCTCCGCGTCGGTGCGCGCGACGCCGGCCTTGGTGACCACGAGACCCACCGGGACCTCGCCCTTGATCTCGTCGGCCACGCCCATCACCGCGCACTCCGCCACGTCGGGGTGCGAGGAGAGCACCTCCTCCATGGCCCCGGTGGAGAGCCGATGCCCGGCCACGTTGATGATGTCGTCGACGCGGCTCATGATGTAGATGTAGTCGTCCTCGTCCTTGTAGCCCGCGTCCCCGGTGAGGTAGAAGCCGGGATGCCGCGTGAGGTAGGAGCGCTCGTACCCCGCGTCGTTGTTCCACAGGGTGGGCAGGCTCCCGGGCGGCATCGGCAGCTTCACCGCGATCGACCCGATCTGGCCCGCCGGCATCTCCTGGTTGTCTTCCCCCAGCACGCGGATGTCGTAGCCGGGCACGATCTTGGTCGGCGAGCCCGGCTTCACCGGGAGCATGCCGAGCCCCACGCAGTTCGCGGCCATCGGCCAGCCGGTCTCGGTCTGCCACCAGTGGTCGACCACCGGCACCGCGAGCCGCTCGCGCGCCCAGATCAGCGTGTCGGGATCGCAGCGCTCGCCGGCGAGGAAGAGGGTGCGGAAGCGCGAGAGATCGTACCGGGCCATGTGCTCGCCCTTCGGGTCCTCCTTCCTGATCGCCCGGAACGCGGTGGGCGCGGTGAACAGCGCGCTCACCCCGTGCTGGGCGCAGACCCGCCAGAACGCGCCCGGATCCGGCGTGCCGACCGGCTTGCCCTCGTAGAGGATCGTCGTGCAGCCCTTGAGCAGCGGCGCGTACACGATGTAGGAGTGGCCCACCACCCAGCCGATGTCGGAGGCGGCCCAGAAGACCTCCCCCGCCCCCATGCCGTACACCGCGCCCATGCTCCACTTGAGCGCGACCGCGTGGCCGCCGTTGTCGCGCACCACGCCCTTGGGGATCCCGGTCGTGCCCGACGTGTAGAGGATGTAGAGCGGGTCGGTGGCCGCGACCGGCACGCACTCCACCGGGGACGCGGCCGCCGTCGCCTCCTGCCAGTCCACGTCGCGCCCCGACACCATGCGCGCCGGCTCCATCGGCCGCTGCAGGATCAGGCAGCGGCGCGGCTTGTGCGAGGCCATCTCGATCGCCTGATCGAGCAGCGGCTTGTAGGGAATCACCCGGCTGCCCTCGATGCCGCAGGAGGCGGAGAGCATCACGGTGGGCTTCGCGTCGTCGATGCGGGTGGCCAGCTCCTTGGGCGCGAAGCCGCCGAACACCACCGAGTGGACCGCCCCGATGCGCGCGCAGGCGAGCATCGCGATCACCGCCTCCGGCACCATCGGCATGTAGAGGATGACGCGATCGCCCGGCTCGACGCCCTGCCGCCGCAGCGCGCCCGCGAACCGGGCGACCTCGTCGCGCAGCTCGAAGTAGGTGAAGGACCTCACGGTCCCGGTCACCGGCGAGTCGTAGATCAGCGCGAGCTGCTTGCCGCGGCCGCGGTCCACGTGCACGTCGAGGGCGTTGTAGCAGGTGTTGAGCCGGCCGCCCGGAAACCACCGGTAGTAGGGCGGGCGGCTCGCGTCGAGCACCCGGTCCCACCGCCGCTCCCAGTGGATATCCTCGGCCGCCGCGGCCCAGAACCCGTCCGGGTCCTGCTGGGCGCGCCGGTAGGTCTCATCGTAGATCGTCGCCATCCTCATCGCCTCCTCGGATCTCGTGCTCCTGACGCGACCGGACTGTACACCGGTGCCCCGATGCCTTGCCAGCGGAACCGGCCGCGCCGTATCATCGACTCGACCATGACGCGCCGTCGCCGGCTGGCCGCCCTCGGGCTCGCGTTCGTCCTGGGCGGCGCGCTCCCCGCCTCCGCCCACGCCGCCGACGAGGAGGTGCGCACGATCCCGGCGCGTCCCGGCGTCACCGAGTCGTTCCTGCTGCTGCGCCCGGAAGGCACCCCGGTCGCCACCGTCATCATCTTCGCGGGGGGCGACGGCAACCTGGCCCTGACGCCCGCCGGGCTCGGTCAGCTCCAGGGCAACTTCCTGGTGCGGACTCGCCCCCGCTGGGTGCGCGAGGGCTTCGTGGTGGCGATCCTCGACACGCCGTCCGATCATCCGCGCGGACTGTGGAACTTTCGCACCACCAAGGAGCACGCGGCCGACGTGAAGCAGGCGATCGCGGCGGTGCGCGAGATCGCCCGGGTGCCGGTGTGGCTGGTGGGTACGAGCATGGGCACCCTCTCCGCGGCCAATGCGGCGGCCCGGCTCCCCGAGGGCGGGCCCGACGGCATCGTGCTCACCTCCTCGGTCACCGGAACGTCCAAGGCCAGCTACGAGACCGCGCTGCACGGGGGCCTGGAGGACATCCGGGTGCCCACCCTCGTGGTCCACCACAAGGACGACACCTGCGTGTCGTCTCCCTACTCGGGCGCCGAGGCGATCATGAAGGCGTTGAAGCAGGCGCCGGCCAAGGAGCTGCTGACGTTCGAGGGCGGGAGCCCCGCGATCTCATCGCCCTGCGAGGCGAAGGCCCCGCACGGCTACCTCGGGCTCGAGCCCCGGGTGGTCTCCGCCATCGCAGCCTGGATCCGCGCTCACTGACCCCGGGGCGCGCCTCAGCCGGTCGTCGGCTGAGCGCGCGTGCGGCGGATGCGGGCCTGGATGTCGCGAACCCGGTCCTGCTCGAAGTCGATCTGCACCTCGTGGTGCTCCACGTCCCAGTGGCTCACGGTGGCGAACCAGCCGAACCGCCGCCCGTGGTGCGGGACCAGGCGCTGGCCGCGGTAGATGACCGCGCGGATCTCGCCGGTGGGCAGGCGCTGCTCCTCCTCGGGCTCGCTGCCCACCTGCTTCAGCACCTCCTGGTATGTCGTCTCCCCCGGGCGGATGCGCCCGAGCGTCTCCGTCGACGGCACGCGGCCGGTGGCCTTCCCGGTGACCTCGCCGCGCCCGAAGTGGACGCGCTCCCGTACGGTCCGGGCGACGCGCCGCAGCAGGGTGCCGACGATCGGCCCGGTGAGGTTGCCGAGGCCGAGGAGCAGGGCCGAGAGCAGGATCGGCCGCCACGGCAGCCGGCCCCGGAAGTACACGAACTGGATCTTGAGCACCTGCGGCACGATGCCGTCGGCGGCCAGCAGCGGGATCGAGAACGTCTCGGTGTTCTCGCGCGTCTCGCTCATGCGCCGGCTCGCGGTCATCGGCACCATCTCGTCGATCTTGAGGTGATTCGCCTGGCCGAAGTTCACGGCCAGCCGCGAGAAGTCCGGGGCGAGCGGGATGACCCGATCGCGATTGCCGAAGTAGAACGGGTAGAGCGACGAGTACCCGACGTCGCCGAAGCTCAGCGTGATGATGTTGCGCCGGCCCCAGAACATCTCCTCGAGCCAGCTCACCCGGCGATCGGTGATCGATCCCTTCGCGGCGAGGTCGAGCCGGGGCACCCAGTCGAGGCTCGCGAGCTCCGGCTTCCAGGGGATGCGGATGAACGAGACCGGCTTCGCGCCCCGGGCCAGCCCTTCCGGCCGGGCGAACGTGATGAACGGCGCCTGGCCCAGGTCGCGTCGACCCGCCGCGCCCGCCCCGGTGCCCATCTGGGCCCGGCTGCGCGCTGAGTAGGCGACGTGACCGTGCACCAGCACCTTGAAGCCGGCGCCCTCCACCTGCCGGACGAGCGCGGGATCGGCGCCGTCGGCGCCGTCGGTGCCGACGAGCTGGCCCGGCCACAGGAGGTAGATGTCCTGGGCGATCTCGGCCGGATCGCGCGCCGGCGGCGGGGCCACGCTGAAGGACACCTGCAGCATGAGCGGGCCGGGGTTGCCGGCCACGTCCTTGGGCTCGACGTTCGCGGTGATGAGCAGCGGCGCGATCCAGAACTCGGGGTGCGGCTTCGACGCGATGAACACCTGGGCCGGGGCCGCGGCCGGGGTCAGCCCGAGGGCGAGCCCGGCGATCGTGAGCGCGCCCGCCAGGCGCCAACACCGGCTCACTTGGTGGGATCCTCCCCCACCCGCACCAACAGCTTCCCGAAGTTCTTGCCCTGGAGCAACCCGATGAAGGCCTCGGGCGCCTTCTCGAGGCCCCCCACGACGTCCTCGCGGTGCTTGAGCCGGCCCTCGCGCACCCAGCCGCCGCAGTCCTTCAGGAACTCGCCCAGGCGGCTCAGGTGGTCCGAGACGATGAAGCCCTTGAGCAGCACCCGGTTGACCAGGAGCGGGCGCAGGTTGGGTCCGGGCGTCGATTCGGTCGCGTTGTACTCGGAGATGAGCCCGCAGAGGGGGATGCGCGCGTTCTGGTTCAGGAGCGTCGTCACCGCGCGGAGCACGTCACCGCCCACGTTGTCGAAGTAGACGTCGACGCCGCTCGGGCAGGCCGCCCGGAGCGCGGCGGCCAGGTCGCCGGTCTTGTAGTTCACGCAATGGTCGAACCCGAGCTCGCGCACCACGTAGTCGCACTTGTCCCGGGAGCCCGCGATCCCGACCGCGCGCGCGCCCTTGATCCGGGCGATCTGTCCCACCGCGGAGCCGACCGCCCCGGAGGCGGCCGAGACCACCACCGTCTCGCCGGGCTTGGGCTGGCCGATGTCGAGCAGGCCCACGTACGCGGTCATCCCCGGCATGCCGAGCACGCCGAGCGCGGTGGAGATGGGCGCCTGCTTGGGGTCGAGCTTGCGGAGCCCGCCGCCCTTGGCGACCGCGTGCGACTGCCAGCCGTCGTAGCCCAGCACGATGTCGCCCCTGGCGAGCCCCGCGTACTTCGACTCGATCACCTCGCCGACGGTGGCGCCCACGATCACCTGCCCCGGCTCCACCGGCTGCGCATAGGAGCGGGCGCCGCTGATGCGCCCGCGCATGTACGGGTCGAGCGAGAGGTAGATGGTCCGGCAGAGGACCTCGTCGTCCCTGGGCGCCGGGCGCGGCGACTCGACCAGGTCGAAGTCAGCCGGCCTGGGCATCCCGACCGGGTGGCGGCGGAGCACGATCTGACGGTTCGCGGTGCTGGGCATGAGACCTCAGCGCGGGTCGTCGCCGCGACGGTAGTCGACGGTGATCTCGTCCAGGCGGGCCTTGAGCGCGGCGTCGAGCGGCTTCTCGGTCGCCGCGATCGCGTCGTCGAGCTGCTCGGGACGGCTCGCGCCCACGATCGGGGCGGTGATCCCGGGCTCGGCGAGCACCCAGGCCAGGGCCAGGCTCGTCGGCCGAAGGCCGGCCGCGGCGGCGAGAGGGCGCAGCGTCTCGACGGTCTCGAACTCGCGCTCGTGCCAGTAGCGGTCCTGGTAGCGCTCGGCCGCGTTGCCCAGCGTGAAGCGGGTGCCCGGGGTGGGTCCCGAGTCGCGACGGTGCTTGGCGGACAGCAGGCCGCCCGCCAGCGGGTTGTAGGGAATGACGCCGAGGCCCTCCTCCCGGCAGAGCGGCAGCAGGTCGCGCTCGATCTGGCGGAACAGCAGGTTGTAGCGCGGCTGCACCGAGTCGAAGCGCGCGACCCCGAGCACCTCGCTGCGCCCGAGGGCCCGCGCCACCTGGTAGGCGGGGAAGTTCGAGCAGCCCACGTAGCGGGCCTTGCCCGCCCGGACCACGTCGTCGAGCGCGCGCAGGCTCTCGTCGATCGGCGTCTCCGGGTCCGGGTGGTGGAGCTGGTAGAGATCGACGTAGTCGGTGCGCAGCCGGCGCAGGGAGCCGTCGATGGCGTCCAGGATGTGCTTGCGCGACGCCCCGCGGTCCCACCGCCGCTCGCTCATGGCCCCGCAGCACTTGGTGGCCACCACGAACTCGTGCCGTCGCCCCTCGAGCCAGCGCCCCACGATCTCCTCGGTGCGCCCCACCGTCTCGAAGCCGCCGCCCACCGGGTAGACGTCCGCGGTGTCGAGGAAGGTGATCCCGCCCGCGGCCGCGCGATCGAGGATCGCGCGCGAGGCGACCTCGTCGCACTGCAGGCCGAAGGTCATGGTGCCGAGGCAGAGGCGAGAGACGGCGAGCCCGGTGCGGCCGAGGCGGACGTGGCGCATGCGGTGAGAGTACCCAAGGGGCGCGCCGGGGGCAAGCAACGGACGGCGCGGGCCGCGCCGGAAGTGGTATAAGAGTCGGCCATGGAATACCGGGTGCTCGGGCGGACGGGACTGCGGGTGTCGGCGCTGGGGTTCGGCTGTGGCGACGTGGGCGGGCTCATGGTGCGGGGCGCGCCCGCCGATCGCGAGCGCGGGGTCGCGCGCGCGCTCGAGCTCGGGATCAACTACCTCGACACCGCGCCGGCCTACGGCTCGGGCGAGTCGGAGAAGAACCTGGGCCAGGTGCTGCGCGCGCTCAAGCCGCCGGTCATCGTGGGCACCAAGTGGCGGCTCGTCGCGGCCGACCTGGCCGACGTGGGCGGCGCGGTGGCGCGCTCGGTCGAGACGAGCCTCGGCCGGCTCGGGCTCGAGCGCGTGGACCTGCTGCATCTCCACAACCTGATCGGGCGCGTCGGCGAGGAGCGGCCCCTCGGGGTCGCGCGGGTGCTGGAGGCCGTCGTCCCGGCGGTGCGGCGGCTGCAGGAGCAGGGCAAGGTGCGCTTCTTCGGGGTCACCGCCTCCGGCGAGACCGGCGCGCTCCATCGCGCGCTCGCGAGCGGGGCGATCGACACCGCGCAGACGGTCTTCAACCTGCTCAACCCGAGCGGGGCCTACGAGGTGCCCGCGGGCTATCCCGCCCAGGACTACGGCCGGCTGCTGACGCTGGCACAGGAGCAGCGCGTCGGCACCATCGGCATCCGGGTGCTCGCGGGCGGGGCGCTGAGCGGCCAGGTGGCGCGCCACCCGACCGCGATCCCCACCGTGGCCCCGATCGCCTCGGGGCCCGACTACGCGACCGACGCCCAGCGGGCTCGCGCGCTGGAGCCGCTGGTGGCCCAGGGCCACGCGAGCAGCGTGGTCGAGGCCGCGCTGCGTTTCGCGATCACCGGCCCCGCGCTCTCCACCGTCCTGATCGGCTGCTCCGACCTGGCCCAGCTCGAGTTCGCCGCCGCCGCGGTCAACAAGGGCCCGCTACCCCCCGCCGCCCTCGCCTCCCTCCGCGAGATCTGGGCCGCCTTCTAGGAGGGGTCAGCGATTCGGGCCGCGGCCCATGGGATAGGGCTGCCAGCGGATCAGGGAGGTCTTGGGGAGGACGCCCGGGTTGACCGCGGAGCGGGGCCACTTGCCCTGCAGCACGGTGGCGATCTCGCGGCCCAGGCGCCGGCGCGTCTCGGGTGCCATCCGGGCCGTCGCGGAGGCGATGTGCGGGCTCACCAGCACGTTGTCCATGTGGAGCAGGGCGTTGTTCGGGTCCACCGGCTCCACCTCGAACACGTCGAGCGCGGCGCCCGCGATCCAGCCCTGGCGCAGCGCCTCGCTCAGGGCCTTCTCGTCGACGGTGGGCCCCCGCCCGTTGTTGATGAAGATCGCGTTCTTCTTCATGGCCCGGAACTCGCGCTCGCTCATCATGTGGCGCGTCTCCGAGTTCAGCGGCGCGTGCATCGACAGGAAGTCGGCGCGCTGGCACAGCTCGATCAGGCTGGTCACCGGCTCGACTCCCACCGCGGTCATCTCGAGCTCGGCCAGGAACGGATCGTAGGCGATCACCCGCAGGCCGAAGGCGTGGCAGCGGCGCGCGACCGCCTTGGCCACGTTGCCGAACGAGATGAGGCCGATGGTCTGCCCGTAGAGGCGCGGGATGTTCGTGAAGTAGGGCCGCCCCTCCGTCCACTTGTTGTCGACGGTGAGCTGGTGCATCAGCCGCAGGCGGCGATGCGCGGCGAGGAACATGGCCATGGTGTGGTCCGCCACCTCGTCGATGAACACGTCGGGCACGTTGGTGACCACGATCCCCGCCTCGGTGGCCGCGTCCACGTCCACCGTGTCCGCGCCCACACTGCCGAGCCCGATGACCTTGCAATTTCGCAGGCCCTTGATGATGGCCGCGGTGATGCGCCGGTTGCGCGCGATGACCGCGTCGGCGTCCTTCGCGGCGGCGATGAATTCCTCCTCGGTCTTGGCCGGGACCTCGACGATCTCGGCCCCGATCGGGTCGAGCGCCTCGCGCTCGATCGCGTAGGCCGAATCGCCCAGGTCATAGGTGAGCCCGCCCGACGGCTTCTGGACGACGACCTTGAACTTCGCGCTTGCGGCTGCCATGCCGGCGACCTCCTGAGTGGTCTCAGTGTGGGATTTCCGTCTGCGGCCACCAAGCATACGCTTCGCCCCGATCTGAAGTCGAGGCCCTCTTGTGCTAGGGTTTGCCTGCCATGCTCGTCGGCGCCTTCGCGGTCGCGCACACCCCGCAGCTCCTCATCCGACCGGAGACCGAGGACCGCGCGCTGGTCCTCCGCGTTCACGCGGCGATGGCGCAGGTCAAGGAGCGGCTCGAGGCCCTCCGGCCGGACGCGATCGCGGTGATCGCGGGCGACCACGTCGAGGCGTTCTTCCTCGACGCGGTGCCGGCATTGGCGGTCTACGTGGGGCGCGAGTGCGCGGGCACCTTCGGCCCCTACCGGTACCGCTTCGACATCCACGAGGAGCTGGCTCGCGCGGTGGTGGAGCAGGGCATCGAGCGCGGCTTCGACCTGCTCTACACCCAGGACGCCAAGCTCGACTACGCGTTCTACGTGCCGCTGCACTTCGCGATGCCGGAGCCCGCGCGGCCCATCGTTCCCCTGCACGTCAACGTGTACCTGCCGCCCCAGCCCACCCCGGCCCGCTGCCACGCCTGGGGCCAGGCCCTCGGCGAGATCCTGCGCGCGCGCCCGGAGCGCGTCGCGCTCATCGCCTCGGGCGGCATGTCCCACTTCCCGGGAACCGACCGCTACGCCTCCCCCGAGTTCGAGTACGACCGCGGTTTGCTCGAGGTGCTGGCCGACGGCCGTGGGCGGGAGCTCGGCCGGCTGACCGGCGAGGAGCTCGACAAGCGGGGCAACATCGAGCTGCGGACCTGGATCACCCTGCTCGGCGCGGTGGGCG
>Ga0209388_1000279_pt1 | contig 10584 bp, 9 predicted proteins | sample Rivendell_Oct201_7_FD_188348 | JGI IMG/M metagenome (GOLD analysis project Ga0209388, IMG submission 188348) | Vadose zone soil and rhizosphere microbial communities from the Eel River Critical Zone Observatory, Northern California to study diel... | ecosystem: Environmental > Terrestrial > Soil...
CGGGACGCCGATTGCCTCATCGGCGACTGCGAAGATACGCGTGATCGGCCAATCCTTCTCTATGCTGCCGCCAGCGGCCAGTACGCCACGCAAGGCATCCCGCAGGCCGTACCGATTGTGCGTGCGTTCCCGAATCTGAATGTCGGCCAACAGGCAGAACAGCGCACCACCCCAGTAGGTGCGTCCCCAGGTGTGCGTGACATCCAGGCCGCGGTCATCCGGGGCGGGAAGACCCTTGGGCATACCGCGCACCGCCTCGCTCCAGACGGTCTCGGCGCTCAGCTGTCCAACCTGCGCCCGCGCGATGGGCTCGACGTACGTGGCGATCCCTTCCTCCAGCCAATGATGATCTCCTCCCACCTGCGGGAGTGCGAGATGCACCATCTCGTGGGTCATGACCCAGTCGCGTGCGAGTTGAGTATGGGTCGCCGACTCTCCCAGGACGATGCGAATCAGTGCCCCGCCAACGTATCCGTAGGTCGTGCCCGAGAGCACACCTTCCCCCGGACGGCGAAGGATTCGGATGCGGGCGTGGGGCACCGGATATCTGCCGTAGTAGTGGCTGACCGCCTGCGCCGCCGTGCTGATCCACCGCAGCACCTCGGCTTGGCTCAGGGCCGCTCGGCCGGGATCGATGAACACGTCAAGGACCGCACCGCCGACGTGCACGTGAGCGGAGGGGCGCATGTCGGTATCAGCTCGAGCTGAGGACGGGAGGACCAGCGTGACTACTCCCAAGAGCGTCATGAGCAATGGGCTCCGCATGCGGGCAGCTATCGGCGCCTGCCGGCACGGGGTCGAGTTGCCGTTCACGCTCCGCACCTCACGAACGACCGACAAATCCGTCCTCTGCATGTCCGTTGTCGACACCGTTCTGCGCCCATTCGTCACTCCTCGATCGGGTCGCTGCCGTACACGAAACTGACACGTCGGTTGCGAGCGCACCTCGTTCAGTCGGTCAGGGGTTCTTCCCCGCCGGTTCCTGCTCGTTGAGGGTCCAGTCGTACTTGATCCAGGAGTATCGCCTATTCTCGATCGCGAGCGACACGCGCGGGATCATCGCCGTCGGTTACGATCGACGGGTACTGCCGGTCCACCCGATGCAAGCCGTGTGGCCCGGGGCCTGCGGTGTTACTTTCGGGTCCCCCCGGAGGAAGTTACGAGAATGGAGCTTGCGGTTCGCGCGGGGCCCGTGTGACTACGCGGGACGGGGGTGGGCAAGGTGCCGGCCGCTGCGCGCGATCGGTAGCCGGGACGGTAACTTTTGATGCACGGTCCACGTACTGGCATGACGGCAAGCGACGAGCGAAGGCGCGGCGCGACCGTCGGCGCCTCGCGCATCAGGTGGGAGGTGCGAGTGGACCCTGTGCCCAAGGGGCACCGCGGCGCGAGGAACCGCGGCGAAACGCGGCCCGCGGAGGCCCGGACACAGCCTCCCCGCACGCAGCGCAAGGCCTTCGAGATGCTGAAGCTCCAAGGGATGTCGGTCGAGGGTGCCGCGGCATGGGCGGGTGTCAGCGCGGTAGCGCCCAAGCTGCAAGCCCACCGCGTCTACGGGGCGACCAAGGCGCTGCTGGGTGGCTGAGATGGACCCGACGCGCACGCGCGAGCTGCTGATCGGGCGCCTAGTGGAGGCTGCACACCCGGTGCGCCGGCTCTGGCCGCCCTGGGCGCGCCTGTCGGCGTGGCTCGGCCTCGGGTTGGTAGTGGTCGGAGTGGTGGCACTCGGCGGCCTCCGGTCCGACCTGACCGCGCGCTTGCGCGAGCCCGTGTTTCTGATCGAGCTGGCAACGCTGCTGGCGGGCGCCACCCTGTTCGCGGTGCTTGCCTTCCGCGCCGCGATTCCGGGCTGCGCGCCCAGGCGATGGGAGACTGTCCTGGCCATCGGGCTCGTCGCGGCGGCCGCGGCGATCTCCTTCTACCGGCCGGTGCACGCCGAGCTCTCGATGGCCCAGTTTTTCCACATGGGGCTCGGGTGTGCGGCGCGAACGTTCCTGATCGCGCTTGCTCCATGGTGCGCCTTGGTGATGGCGATCCGTCGCGGCGCGCCGCTCGCAGGGGCTGCCGCCGGAGCACTGTCGGGCGCGGCGGCGTTCGTCCTCGCCTTCGGCATCATGCGAGCCGCCTGCCCGATGGACGAACTGCTGCACCTCGTCGTCTGGCATGGGGTCCCCGTCCTCGTGGGCGTGGCGGTCTCGGCGCTGGTGGGCTTCCTCTGGCTGTCGCGCTGGGGGGCGCGCTCGTCCTCGTCGCGCTCGCGGTAACCTCGGGGCGGCGGCCGGATATGTCGATGGGGCGCCAGTCGCGGGACACGGTCCGTCGGCCTGGGGCGGCGTCCTCGACCTCACCTGCGACCGCGTGGTCGAGGCCGCGGTGTTCCTATCGCGGTCCCGCGCCCGCACTTGCACCTGCCCGCGCTCGTGCTGGCCGCGACCTGGTACGTAAACCTGTGCGTGTTCCTGGCGGTCAGCGCAGCGAGCGGCAGGCACCCGGTGAAGGTGATCCACTACCCGCCCGGCCTCCTCGAGCTCACCGAGGGACTCGTGTTCGCGCTCATCGTGGTCGCGCTGCCTTCGCCCGCCGGCACGGCCGCCTACGTTTACGCCGCGCTTGAGGTGGTGACCGCCGGGCAGCGCTTCCGCTACGGGCACCGGGCGCTGCGCTGACGCCGGCCGGGGAGCGATCCCCGTCAGACGCGGAGCAGCCCGAGCAGTGCGAAGCCGAGGACGCCGAGTGCCGCCGCCAGGGGAACCGTCACCATCCAGGCAAGCACCAGGTCGCGGAGCGTGCGCCGATTGAGCCGCGCCATGCCCCGCTCCGCGCCCGCGCCAACGATGGCGCTCGATGCGACGTGCGTGGTCGACATCGGGAGCCCGCCGACGGCGCCGGCGATCACCAGGCCCGCGGTCACGAGGTTGGCGAGGAACCCCTCATGGTGGTCGAGCCGCGTCACCTTCTCGGCGAGGACCTGCGTCACCCGACGCCCGCCGGCGACGCTGCCGATCACCATGCCGAGTGTGATCAGGCCGAAGACGGCGGGGTGGCCGATGCGCGGCGCGCCCGCGAGGGCCTCGCCGGTGAGCACGAGGGCAGCCATTTTGGGGGCGTCGTTCATCGCCCGGGCGAAGCTCGCTGCGCCGCTCGTGAGCCAATGGGCGCGATCGAGCGCGGCGGGCGATTCGGATGGGCGCTCGAGCGACCCGAGCGTACGCTCGGTGCGCAGGAGCACGCGGGCGAGCGCGAGCGAGACGAGTGGGCTCAGGACGAGCGGGAGCGCAACCTTCGCGCCGAGCGCGTTCCAGCGTACGCCGTGAGGGCCATACGCGACGGCACCGACCCCCGCCAGGGCGCCGACCAAGGCGTGCGTGGTGGAGACTGGCAGACCGGTGCAGGTGGCGATCAGGACCCACGCGGCCGCTCCGAGGATGGTGGCGAGCGCCGCGCTCAGGTCGGGCGTCGTGCCGGCAGCGAGAAGACCCGTGCCGAAGGTCGCGACGAGTCCGCCCGTCAGGCCTGCCGCGGCCAGCCCGCCGAGCGCGGTGCAGAGCGTGCCCCAGCGGATTGCCCGCCGGTAGTCGCTCACGCCGCTCGCCACCAGCGTCGCGATGCCCTTGGAGACGTCGTTCGCCCCGTTGACCTGCGCGATCAGGAAGCCTGCCGCCAGCACGAGCACGGCAGTGGCGCTCACGCCAGCGCCCCGCTGCAACTCGAGCCTGCTCCCGCGGTGCAGCCGAAGCAGTGGCTGGCGGTGGCGATCGCGTGGCCGGTGAGCTCCTCGAGCGAGTCGAGTTCCCACACGGTCCCTACGCCAGGCGCGCCGATCCCGAGCTCGGACATCTGGTTGAAGTCGCAATCGTAGAGCGCGCCGTCCCAGCTCACGCTCACCAGCGAGCGGCACATGAGCCCCGAGACGGTCGCGGGATTGAAGTGATGGACGAGGAGACTCATGTACGCCGCGGCGTGGCCCGCGCGCGCGAGGAAGGAGGCGAAGCGCTTGATCGGCATGTTCGTGATCGTGAGGAGCGAGCCGAACTCGATCCCGAAGCCGCGCCGAAGCTCGGCGCGGTAGGCCGCCTCGAGCTCCGCCTGCGGTGGCGGCAGGAACGGCCCCACCGGGTTGTAGACGAGATCGAGACGGAGGCCCGAGCCCGGGCGCCCGAAACCGAGCGTGTTGAGCCGGCGGAGCGCGGTGATGCTCTTCTCGAATACCCCGTGCCCGCGCTGCCGCTCCACGTTCTCCGGAACGTAGCAGGGCAGGCTCGCGACCACCTCGACCCGGTGCTCGGCGAGGAAGTCGGGCAGATCCTCCATGCCGGGCTCGAGCAGGACGGTGAGATTGCAGCGGTCGATGACACGCCGGCCGAGGCGCCGTGCCTCCTGCGCCAGCCAGCGGAAGCTCGGGTTCAGCTCGGGTGCGCCGCCGGTCAGATCGAGCAGCTCGACGCCGGGGCTGCAGGCGAGGAGGGCCAGGACGCGCTTCGCGACCTCGTAGGTCATCATCTCGGGTCGCCGCGGCCCCGCCTCCACGTGGCAGTGGTGGCACGCCTGGTTGCACCGCTTGCCGACGTTCACCTGCAGGGTGGTGACCGAGCCGCGCACGAGCGGGGCGAGCCGGTGTGCCTCGAGTGCGTCCTCGAAGTTCGGCTCCGACAAGACTGGTGAGGCCGCGTGCGCCATCAGCAGCAGCGCCCGTCGCCGTCCGGCGTGCACGTCGGCGCAACGGCTGCGGTGGTGGCGCGATAGCCCTCGCCCTTGGTCGCGCGCGGATCGCGCCGGAGCGCGCCGCCGGTGCAGGGGAAGGGCGGCGCCAGCTCGAGCGGGACGAGCTCGCGGGGCGGGACCAGATCCAGGTGTGCGCGGTACGGCGCGCGCGCAAAGATGTGGAAGGTTTTCTCGCACACCGCCGTGCGCACGCCGCGCCGGAGCACGTGGCCGTCGTCGTCCTCCACTTGGCGGAAGGGCCCGCGATAGACGACCGCGTGCTTCTGGTCCCGGCACGGCCCCTCCTTGCCCTTGTAGGCGGCGACCGTGAGGCTCCGGAACTCGATCCCCTCGACCGTGCGCCACGGCGCTTCGCCGCGCTCGAGGATGGTGATGCCGTAGAAGCCGGCCTCCTCGAAGGCCCCGAGGAAGACGTCCTCGCGCAGCGCGCCCGCGAGGCAGCCGCTCCAGAGCCCCGCATCGCGCTGGAGGTGTGCGGGCACGTCCTCGTCGCTCGCGATGTCCGAGATGACCGCCCGCCCCCCGCGGCGGAGTACACGAAAGATCTCGGCGAACAGCAGATGCTTTTCGTCGGGGCGCACCAGGTTGAGGACGCAGTTCGAGATCACGACGTCGACGGACGTGTCGGGCACGAGCGGCCGGGTCGCGCGCTCCTCGGCGATGGCGGTTTCGAGCCGTATCAAATCCTCGGCCGCTGCGATCGGCTGCGCGCGCAGGCGACGGTCCAGCCACTCGCGATCGAGGCGCAGATCCTGGATGCGGGCCTTGTGGAACTCGACGTTGGCGAAACCGACGCGGCGGGCGACCTCCGGGGCGTTCCGGCGCGCGACCGCCAGTATATCGTCGTTCATGTCGACGCCGATCACGCGTCCCGCCGGTCCCACTACCTGGCTCGCCAGGAAGCAGACCTTGCCCGCGCCCGCACCGAGATCGAGCACCGCCTCCCCGGCGGCGAGATGTCGCGTCGGATCGCCGCAGCCGTAGTCCCGCGCGACGACCTCGTCGGGGATGGCGGTGAGGAGCCGCGGGTCGTACGACGTGGGGCAGCACAGCCCCGATTCCGGGGTCTCCGCCCCGGCCGAGTAGCGGCGCCGGACGGCCTCCTCGACGTCGAGTGCGGACGTACACATCGCTCAACGCTCGTCGAGGAGCGCTTCGATACGGCGCTCGGTCTCGGCGTAGTCGCCCTCGCCCACGTGCACCAGGCTTACGACGCCCCGCTTGTCGATCAGATAGAGCGCGGGCCACGCGCTGTTGCCGAAACGCTTCCAGGTGGTGAAGTCGGCGTCGATCGCCACCGGGTAGGTGATCCCGTGCTCGCGCACGTAGCGCTCGACGTTGTCGGGATCGCGTTCGAAGCTGGTCTCCGGGGTGTGCACGCCGATCACCACCAGACCGTGGTCCACGTACTTGCGCTGCCACTCCTTCACGTGCGGCTCGACGTTGCGGCAGTTGATGCAGCCGAAGGTCCAGAACTCGACCAACGTCACCTTGCCGTGCAGGTCGGCGAGCCGCTGGGGCTCGGAGTTGATCCACGCCTGCGCGGCGATCTCGGGCGCCGGCTGTCCGATGCCGCCGCTCGCGGTCCACCAGGAGCCGAGCAGCAACGGGATGGCGAACACGAACGGCGCCACGGACAGTGCACCCCTCGGCATCGTGCCCACCGTCAGGGCTCCCCGCGCCGCGTGCGGGCCCGGGAAGCGGTAGAGGTGACCGTGTCGGTGATGCCGTTCATCGCCATCGTGGGCGGCGACGACCTGGACGCGAACTCCCTGAAGCGCAGCGCGGCCTGCTGAGTGCCTCCCATCACGGATACCTACCTCGCGTAGTTCGTGGCGGCCTGCCGCGGGTTACATCGCGAACTGCGCCTAGCGATCCGGGCGCCCGAGAGCGTCCTCGACACATTCACGATCACGAGCGACCGCCTCGGCGGCTTCAGCCTCGGGTCAACGGCGTCCCGCTGACCACCCGCCACTGTAACTCGCCGCCGCCATCGCCGTACTCGCAGTCGGGCGCTGCCACTCACGGGCTACCGCACAACCACAAGACCAATCCATCAATCGAGAAGAGGGGCAGCGCCCACCCCCTCTCCCTCAGTGTCGCTCCCAGACGCCTGGGGCGGTGCGTGTCGTCCGGCCGAGTCTCGCGCGCCGTGCAAAGGGCGTCGCAGTAACTTCCGCCGCGCGTCACGCGTAGGGACGGGGACGATGAGAGGAGCTTCCGCACTGGGGATCGGCCTCTTCTGCCTGGGGCTCGCTGCCGTGCCGAGGGGCGGGCACGCGGGTGCGTGGACGCCGGACGCCGGCGCCTGCGCTACGTCGAGATCCCCGTTCCGTATCGGCGACGAATCGGCGTCTCGAAGATCTCAGGGACGTTGCGCGGTTCCGTATCCGCCGCCGTGAAGATTCTCTGGCTGCTCGTTCGCTACGACCTCGCCCGCTCGTTGGCGGCGCTGTTGCGGAGGTGACCGCCAAACCGGCGACATAGATCGGCCGGCGACGCCGTTAGCTGCGGGACCCGGCGGTGGACTCGGGTACGGACCGTCAGCGGGAGTCCGATCCGCCGTCGCGATACGGCGCTGCGTGCGTCGGCGGGGTGCGCCGGCGCACGCCCGCCAACGCCTAGTTGCCCTTCTTCTCCTCGAGGACCTTGCCACCCTGCTTGGCGCAGTCGGCGGCGCTCAGCTCGACGAATCCCTTGCCCTTGCAGGCGTTCTTCCCCTTGCAGGCGTTGTCGGCGCTCTTGCACGCGCCGTGCCCCTTGCAGGTGTTGACCCCCGCGCACTCCACCACGTCGCCGCCCGCCTTGTCGGCCGCCCGGACTGGCACGGTCCCCGACAAGATGAGGACCGCGGCTGCGCTCGCGATCACCCAGCCCTTCGTCACTCGTTCCATGGGTATCCTCCTTGAGTTGCAGCGTCATCGGATGCACGGGGATCGTGCCCTCGCGCTGCTATCACGCTCAGTTCGTCTCGCTGGCCCCCAGGTTACCGGCGCGTGCGCCGTAACCTTCACGCGCGGGTCGGGAACTCACTAGCAATGCGAAGCATGAAAGGAATCGCAAGGCAGCGCAGCCAAGGCGTCGTGGCGAAGAAGGTGGCGGCTGCGGAGCGCAGGGAGGAATCGCCGCGGGGCGCGTCGGGGGAGCTGGAACTCGCCACTCGCCCCGCGCGCATAGGGCCCGGCCAGGTTGTCCGGCTGGCCCTTGCGGCCGCGGCGCTCGCCGCGATCATGTTCGCGCTGAGGACGCTGCACGTCGAGCGGTACCTGCTCGCGCTGGTCGGCTGGATCCGCGACGCCGGCTGGCCCGGTCTCCTGATCTTCGGCGTCGCGTATGTGCTGGCGACGATCCTCTTCCTGCCCGGCTCGATCCTCACGCTCGGCGCGGGTTTCGCCTATGGCGTCGTGATCGGCACCGCCATCGTCTGGGTCGCCGCAAATCTCGGCGCGGCGGTCGCCTTCCTCCTCGGCCGGACGCTCGCGCGCGGTTGGGTGGCCGGGCGGGTCGCGTCGAGCCCGCGCTTTGCAGCGATCGACCGTGCCGTGGGCCGCGAGGGACTGAAGATCGTGCTCCTCACGCGGCTGTCGCCGATCTTTCCGTTCAATCTGCTGAACTACGCCTTCGGGATCACCCAGGTGACCCTACGTGATTACGTGCTCGGCTCGCTGGTCGGCATGCTCCCCGGCACGGTCATGTACGTCTACCTCGGCTCGCTGATCACGAGCCTGAGCGAGCTCACCAGCGGCCGCCCCGGCGGCGGCACGGCGCAGCACGTCTTCTACTTCGTCGGCTTTGCGGCGACGGTGGGCGTGACGGTGTACGTGACACGGGTTGCGCGCCGTGCTCTCGCCGAGGCGACGCAGGAGCCCGCCGGGGCCCAGGAAGGGGAGCGGTCACCACTGCCTCTTCAGAGTGCGCCGCGGGTGCTGCCCGACGACGCGCACAACCGCCGCCTCGTCTCGCAGGTGCACCCGCCGCGGTGGAAAAACCCGACGCCAGGCGGCCGCTACAACCTCGTCGTCCTCGGTGGCGGCACGGCGGGGCTCGTCTCCGCCGCCGGTGCCGCGGGCCTCGGCGCCCGGGTTGCGTTGATCGAGAAACACCTCCTGGGCGGCGATTGCTTGAACGTCGGCTGCGTGCCGTCGAAGTCGATCATCGCCGCCTCCCGCGTGGCCGCCCAGGCGCGCAGCGCAGGCGCGTTCGGGGTGCGCGTCGGCGGCGTCGACGTCGATTTCCCCGCCGTGATGGAGCGCATGCGCCGGCTACGTGCCGACCTCGCACCCCACGACGGCGCCGCGCGGCTCCGCGACTTCGGGGTCGACGTCTTCCTCGGCGAGGGCCGCTTCACCGGCCCGATGACGGTCCAGGTCGATGGCCAGCGCCTCGAGTTCAGCCGGGCGGTGATCGCCACCGGCGCGCGGGCTGCCGACCCTCCAATTCCGGGTCTCGCGGACGTCGGCTACCTGACCAACGAGACGATCTTCTCGCTCACCGAGCTGCCCCGCCGGCTCGCCGTCATCGGTGCCGGCCCCATCGGGTGCGAGATGGCGCAGGCGTTCCGACGGCTCGGCAGCGAGGTGACGCTCTTCGAGGCCGGGGCGCACGTCCTGCCGCGCGAGGACGCGGACGCCGCCACGATCGTGGAGCGACGGCTTGAGACAGAGGGCGTGCGGCTCGTCCGCTGCGGGAACGTGAAGCGGGCCGGGCGCTGCGGTGCGGATGTCGTGCTCCACTGCGAGCAGGGCAACGCTCACGACGTCCTCGCCTGCGATGCGGTTCTGGTCGGTGTCGGACGAGCGCCGAACGTCGAGGGTCTCGGCCTCGAGGCCGCTGGGGTGGCCCACGACCATCGCGGCGTCACCGTGGACCACCACCTCCGGACCACGAACCGCCGCGTCTACGCCGCCGGAGACATCGCGTCGCAGTACAAGTTCACGCATACCGCGGATGCACTGGCGCGCATCGTGCTCCAGAACGCGCTCTTCGCCGGGCGGAAGCGGGCGAGCGCGTTGCACGTACCGTGGTGCACGTACACCTCGCCGGAGATCGCGCACGTCGGGCTGTACGAGCGTGAGGCACACGCCCGGGGTCTCGCGGTCCAGACCATCACGGTTCCGCTCCGCGAGGTCGACCGCGCCGTCCTCGACGGTGAGGACGAAGGATTTCTTCGCGTGCACCTCCGGAAGGGGAGCGACCAGATCCTGGGCGCGACGCTTGTCGCGGAGCGCGCGGGCGACATGATCTCGGAGCTGACGGCGCTCATGGTCGGCCGGCGCGGTCTTGGCACCCTCGCAGTGACCATCCACCCCTACCCCACGCAGGCCGAGGTGATGAAGAAGGCAGCGGACGCGTGGAATCGCGGCCGGCTCACACCGCGCGTCCGCCGGCTGTTCGCCGGATGGCTCGCCCTCCGACGCTAGGAGGAGGAAGGAACAGTATGACCACCCGCCCACTGACGTCGCTTCGCCCCCGGCATCAAAGGCGTGGATGTCGACGGGGCTGAGCCTTGCGCGCCTCGCGCCGATCCTCCTCTTCACGCGTCTGGCGGCCGCCGCGTGTGCCCCCGTCGATCACGATCATACGGCGTGGACGACTATCCTTGGCCGTTTCGTCCGCGATGGCGAGGTTGCCTATGGGCGGCTCGAACGCGAGAGTGCCCCTCTTCTCGCCTCCTACCTGGACGGCCTCTCGGGAGCCTGCGCGGACGATTACACGCGCTGGAGCCGGGCCGAGCGGCTCGCCTTCTGGATCAACGCCTACAACGCCTTCACGGTGAGGCTCGTGCTCGATCACTACCCGATCGCCTCCATCCGCAAGATCGGATGGCTGCCGGGCGCCGCGTTCCGGGAGCGTTTCGTCCCG
>Ga0209388_1000284_pt1 | contig 10515 bp, 10 predicted proteins | sample Rivendell_Oct201_7_FD_188348 | JGI IMG/M metagenome (GOLD analysis project Ga0209388, IMG submission 188348) | Vadose zone soil and rhizosphere microbial communities from the Eel River Critical Zone Observatory, Northern California to study diel... | ecosystem: Environmental > Terrestrial > Soil...
CCGCGTTGGAGACCGCGACGAAGCAGCTTCCGACAGACGAGACCGCTCTGGACCAGCTCTTTCTTGCGGTCTGTCGAAAACTGAAGCTCCGCAGGATAGATGAGCAATTATCCTACATCGCGCGTGTCGTCGGGGTGGAAGGCGCCAACGATTGGTCCGAGGAAACCAAGCGACTTCAGAGTGAGCGGATCAACTTATTGGCCCTGCGCAAGCAAGTCCTACAGGAACCTGGGGAAATCACTGCGGGAACAAATGAAGCCGGTTAGGACGTTAAAAGCGCGATTTCTTTTCACGAATTTGTCATAGTAGCTCATTTTGCGGTACACGAGCCCGCCCCGCCGGCCGCAGGCTGAAGGATCAAGGAGAAAGAAGGCCAATGCCCACGCATAAGACGATGCACAAGTCCGCTCACAAGGCAAAGGGCAAGAAGAAAGAAGTCAAAAAGAAACCCAACGGCGCCAAGGCCTCCGGCGCGAAATCGGCCAATAACAGCGGCGGCGAGGTATCCGCAAAAGCGAAGGAAAAGCTGAAAAAGTCGAAAGCGCGGGCGCCGGCCGCGGCTGACGACATCGATCCCGAGGAAGCGGCGGATGAAGCTGCTGCCCTGGCCGAAGTGGATCCAGATGCGGTTCAGGATCACGTCGATGAGGAACCGATTGCCGATCGCAAAGAGGTCAAGGATCTGCTCGAAGTCGGTCGTCAGAAGGGTTTTCTGACCTACGACGAGGTCAACGACGCACTGCCCGCGGACATCGTTTCGTCGGACCAGATCGACGATGTGATGAGCATGTTCGGCGACAACGAGATCGAGATCGTCGACGCCCAGAAGGCAGCGAAGGCCTCCGATGCGAAGCCGGCCGTTGTCACCGCCGAGGAGCCGCACAAGGACCTCGAGGAAGAGGAACCGAAGGACGAAGACGACGAGCCGGGTGGCAAGTCCAATGATCCGGTCCGCCTCTACCTGCGCAAGATGGGCTCTGTGTCGCTGCTGACTCGCGAGGGCGAAGTCGAAATCGCCAAGCGAATCGAAGAGGGCGAAAAAGAAGTGCTGCGCGCCGTTCTCGCCTGCAAGGTGGCGGTGGCAGAGATTCTCGACATCGGCACCAGGCTGAGGTCCGGCAAGCTGCGCATTCGGGAAGTGGTCAAGGACGCGCCCGAAGAGCCGGCGGCCGAAGGTACGGAGGAAGTCGAAGTGGTTGAGGGCACCGAGCCCGAAACCGCCGCCCAGCAGCTGAATCAGAGCGAGCTCAACCGGATTGAGCAGATCTGCAAGCAGATCGAGCGAATCCGCAAGTACGCCAAGGACGTTGAAACGCTCGAGGAGGATCTGAGCAGCAAGAAGAAAGTGACCGAGGTGCGCAGGCGCGAGGTGAAGCAGGAGGTCAAAGACCTTCGCGTCAAGATGATGGAAATCCTGGAGGAGATGCGCCTCAATAAGAAGCAGATCGACCGGATTGTCCTCCACCTTCGCTCGATGATCGAGCACGTCGACAAGGCCGAGGACGAGTTGCGCGAGTACGAGCGGAAGGTGGGCGTCTCGATGCGAGAGCTGCGCCCGCTGCTCAAGGAATCGCGCGAGAATCCGAACGAGAGCAAGAAGCTCCAGCGCCGGCTGAACATGATGCCCGAGCAGCTCGAGGCGCTGGACCGGGACATTCGCACTTCAGTACGGAAGATTCGAAAGGTGGAGGAGGACGCGAACCTTCCGATCGTCGACCTCCGCCGCAACTACCATGCGATCCGGATTGGCGAGAAGAAGGCCGAGCAGGCGAAATCGGAGCTGGTGGAAGCCAACCTTCGGCTGGTGGTGTCGATCGCCAAGAAGTACACCAATCGCGGCCTGCAGTTCCTGGATTTGATCCAGGAGGGCAACATCGGCCTGATGAAGGCGGTGGACAAGTTCGAGTACAAGCGTGGCTACAAATTCTCGACCTATGCGACGTGGTGGATTCGACAGGCGATCACCCGCGCGATTGCGGACCAGGCTCGAACGATCCGAATCCCGGTCCACATGATCGAGACGATCAACAAGCTGATCCGTACCAGCCGCTACCTGGTCCAGGAGATCGGCCGCGAGCCGACTCCCGAGGAAATCGCGGAGAAGATGGAGCTGCCGCTCGACAAGGTTCGCAAGGTCCTGAAGATTGCGAAGGAGCCGATCTCGCTCGAGACGCCGATCGGGGAAGAAGAGGATTCGCATCTGGGCGACTTCATCGAAGACAAGAGCCTGGTCTCTCCTTCCGACGCGGTGATCAACATGAACCTCGCGGAGCAGACCCGAAAGGTGTTGGCGACGTTGACGCCTCGCGAGGAGAAGGTGCTCCGGATGCGGTTTGGAATCGGCGAAAAGAGCGACCACACCCTGGAGGAAGTGGGCCAGGACTTCGAAGTGACTCGCGAGCGTATCCGCCAGATCGAGGCCAAGGCACTGCGCAAGCTGCGGCACCCCTCGAGATCGAAGAGACTTCGCTCGTTCGTCGAGGGCCCTTAGCTCAGCGGTAGAGCTGTCGGCTCATAACCGATTGGTCCCAGGTTCGAATCCTGGAGGGCCCACTGGCTTTTCGCCTGGGACACCGCGGGGTTGCGATCCATCATCTCGGTCGCGTCGCGCTTCTGAACGCGTCGCGGGGACAAGGAGGGGACAAACGGAGCCAGATTTTCGACTTGCCCCTCACATTCCGCCAGCTCAGTCTGGATCGCTGGTGTGGTTCCGAACGTCAGTCGGTCCACTTCGGCGCGGAGGTATTCAGGCGCGAGGTGCCCATAGACCTCCGTTGTGAGCTTCGGGTCGCTGTGGCGCATGATCCGCTGCACGGCCGCTGGATTCGCACCGGCCATCATCAGCAAACTCGCAGTCGAGTGCCTCGTGGCGTGAAACCGGATCGGTCGAACTTGCGGCTTTGGCCAAAGCTTGCGCCCATCCACAGGACAACGCCTCAGCGCGGCGTCCGGCCCTTTCTCGGAGTAATGGCAGCCCTTCCGACGGCACACATGCTGATAGCCGGTGACGACACCAGCGCGGCCCATGGCGCGCCGCAGGACCCCAACGAGATCAACATCCTCCCGCATCATCGAACCGTCGGGGTAGGCTCGAAGGGGAGACCGCGCGCCGCTTCACAGAAGGGACAGATAACCAGGCGGATTGGCTGTCCACCGGATTCCGACCTACAGCGCATGGCTGAACATCCCGTCGAGGCCCGCGACGCAGAAGTCAGCCAGCACTTGACCTGCTGTTCGCCTTGCTTCAACCGCTATATGGAAATCCTCGCTAACTTGAAACGTCGCAGCGCCAGCAGCGCCGGATTATGAACGGAGCCTCACGCGATACGTCAGGAGATCGGAAGCTGCGCAAGAGAAAATCTCGTGTGGTCATGAGTACTCTTGCTCGTGTCGCTTGACTGGTAGCATGCGAGCCATTGCAACCGCCCCGAGCATCGTTGAAGGTCACCGCAGTTGTTGATGTAGAAATTCGCTTGTCCGCCCGTTGGCGAGGGCAGCCGCCGCGGCATTGTAGTGTGCCCCGTTGTGCCGAGCGAAGGCGTGATGCTGACCCGGATAGCTGTAGACTGTCGCGTTTGGTTTGCCGGCAAGCGCCGTCTTGATCGCAGCTTGCGCAGGCTTGGAAATGAACTCGTCCTCCTCGGCCAGATGCATCAGTAGCGGCGCATTAAGCCCGTCGACCTCGCCCAGATATTTCTCCGTGTCACCGCCGTGATAGACGACCGCAGCGTCGACGCCATAGCGCACGGCCGTCAGGAATGTCATCAGCCCGCCGAGGCAATAGCCGAGTACGGCGACCTTGCCGCTGCATTCGGGCAGCTTGGCCACGACCTTGGCCGTGTCCTTGACGTCCTTGGCGCCGGCGTCTCGGTCGTAGGCCTGATAGAGGCGAAGGCCGTGTTGCCAGTCGGTTTCGGAAGTAACGCTGAGGTCGACGCCCGGCTCCTGACGCCAGAATAGATCGGGCGCGACCGCAAGGAAGCCTTGTTCGGCCAGTTCGTCGCAGGTCATGTGAATGTCGGCGTTCACCCCGAACACCTCGTGCAGAACGACGACGGCGGGAGCCGGCAAGGTCTTCGGTCGCGAGATATAGGCGCCAAACGCGCCGTCCCCGCCTTCAATAATGATGCGATCGTTCATTGTGTTCTCCTCGGACGACGACATTCATCCGGGCCTCCGCCGATGTCGTCAGGATCGGCGGAGGCCCTATTCTCGGGCGAGCCGCTTTCAGCATGGCGACCACGCGGTTGGCTAACGAAGCTCTTGACCGACACTGCGAGCTATTTGTGGAACGGACGCAGAGGTGGCAGCCTCTTCGATGAGCTTGGCTGTTTCCTTGGGATGAGAGATGTAGGCCACATGGCTGGAATTCACTTCAATCGTCTTGGCATTGGCGCGCTTCGCCATCATGCGCTCCTGGTCCGGATTGATCGACCGATCTGCGGTGGCCACCATGTACCAGGTGGGCTTGGTCTTCCAGGCGGGCGCGGTGACCTTGTGGGTGAAAGAGTCGGCGGAGATCAAAACCTGCGACTCAGCCATGAACGCCGCCTTAGCCTCCGGAACGTCCGCTGCGAAGTCGGCCGCAAAGACTGCCGGGTCAATGTAGAAGTAGCCATCGTCGGTCGGCTTGATCCCTTTGGTGGCCGGCGGTAAGCCTTGCTCGATCGTGGCGCAGCTTTCCCCAGTGTCCAGCGCGAAAGCGGCAATATAGACAAGCGACGCAACCTTTGGATGATTGCCGGCTTCAGTGATGACGGCCCCGCCGTAGCTGTGGCCCACCAGAACCACCGGCCCGGACTGCCGGTCGATCACGGCCTTCGTGAACTTGATATCTTCGGCATACGAGGTCTCGGGGTGCTGCACCACCGACACCGCATACCCGTCATTCTTGAGGATGTTGGCGACGGCTTCCCAGCCGGAGCCATCGGCGAACGCACCATGCACCAAGACCACGTTCTTAATATGCTCTTTCACGACTATTCTCCTTTGTAGTTAAGATCTACTCGGACCGTTTGATTCTCGATGTCGAACGCCTTCGCACCAAACCGCTCCTACCTGTGCGCGGAACGTGCTTCTCACTTGACCGTAAAGACCTGTCGGCTGCTTTGAAGTCGACCCGCGCATCAAGCTACGCGCACCCAATCACTTCTTTGTCAACGCCAAGTAGAGATGTCCGCCCCTGCGCCAAGTAGAAATGTCCGCTTTTTCGGCAGGCTTTTGTTTGGGCGCCGGAGCGAGGAAGCAATCGCCACAGTTCAAGGAACCGTCGGTCGAATAGAAGCCACCGGTGGACCGGTCGTCGGCAGCCGGAGGTGCTCGAGGATGGCCTTGACCGCGCTGTGTTCGATGAGGAAAGCGAGCACCACCCGGCGACCGCCACAGCGGTTGCACTCGAGCACGTCCTCACAGAAGACCCGGCGCAGCAGCTCAGCCCAGGGCAGTCGGGAAGGGGGGCGCGCCCGGGCCGCTGCCTTCGACTCGCCGGGCCCGGGCGGCAGTACGGGCTCTTCTGACGGCGCGCCAGCACACCGTGCTTCTCCTTCCGGCGGGCGGGGCACGATTGCTCCGCGCCAGGACGCGTTGGGTGCGAAAACTCCGTGGAAGCGGACCAGGTGGTGGCGGCGAGGCGGCACCAGCGTCGCCAGCCGGCGCAACAGCTCCGTCGGCTGCAGCACCAACACCTCGCGGCCGTCTCGGAGCGGGCGCTTGAGTCGGTACGCCAGGCGTCCATCGGGCAGCGCGGCCAGGCGCTCCAGCGACAGCGGCGGGCGGGCCCCATAGGCGCAGAGCCGCTCCAGAGCCTCGCGGTCGTTGGCGTGCAGGTGCGCCCCGGCGTGCAGGGAGAAGCCTTCCAGGAAGGCCGAGTGCTGCTTGCGGCGCGGCGGTTCCTGGGGCGCGGCAGACAGGAGCAGCAACGCTTCCGCCTGCGCGTTTGCCAACGCGTCGGGTGGCTCCAAGTCCATCCTCTCGGCCCGCGGACGTAGCAGTCGCCGCAGGCGGACCACGACGCGCCGGAGGATTGCTTCCACCTCCTCATCGGGCGGCGCTCCGAGCGGCACGAAGCGCACCGTGCTCTCCTCGCGAGCAAAGACTCCGTCGGGCACCACGCAGTGGAAGTGGACGTTGAGGTTGAGGGCCCCGCCGAACCGCTGCACGAAGGTGACCGCGCCCGCGCGCGCGTCGCGCACTCCCTCGCGCCGCGCCCGCCTGTGCAGGCTCGCGAAGATCGCTCGCAGCGCCACTTCCAGCGTCCGGCCTGCCAGCCTCGGGTCGCGCGCCAAGAGCCACCGCGCCCACCGCGGCAGCGACAAGACCCACTGCCGCACCGGCACGCGTGGCAGCACTCCATCCACCAGGCGCGCCGCCGTGTCGTGCATCCGACGCGTGGTGCAGGACGGGCAAAAGCCGCGTCCTTTGCAGGAAGACGCGACCAGCAGCTCATCACCACACCCTCCGCAGCGCACGCGCGCGAAACCGTGAGCGAGGATTCCGTAGGCGAGGTAGGGCTCGAACTCCGCCTCCACGAACCGGGGCAGGCCGGCGCCCTCGTCAGTGCGCGCCCGCGCTTCCTCGAGGAACGTTCACAGGTGAGCACGGACGGTGGCGTGCAGCACGGTCCGCTCTGGCTCTCGGCGGCGCCACTTGCCTGTGAGCGGCCGGCGAGCGGCGCCTGCGAACCGCTCGTACGCCAACGCGAGCTCGCCCGCCCCCGAGTGCTCGCTCCCGGCCACGCCGAGCGGCCCTTCCACGAAGCGGGCCACGAGAACGAAATCCAGCTTCATCGAGTGGTCAGCAGATCCCTTGTGTGCTTGAGGTAGTTGTCGGATTGGGACCGGGAGTATCGAATCGAGATCCGCGCCGCGGTCGAGCGCGCAGGCCGGTCGCAGAAGCGGGCGGGCCCACACCGGCGGCGCGCTGGTTTGATGGCCTACGGATGGCAGCTGGCGCGCCTCGGTAGTTTGCTGGGTTGACCTCTCTAGGGCGACGTCACCGTCCGGCCGTCGAAAACGCCAGTCAAAGCGTCCGCGCGCAGGAGGAGTTCCAGGTAGAGATCGACGAGACCGCGTGCACTGAAAAGTCGCGCCATCGCTCCTATTTCAGACTCGCTCGTGTCTCCAGTATGTCTCCAGAATTCAGGTCGACTGACGGACTCTCACGAGGCTTAACGTAGATAACCTGTTTCGACCCAAACCGCCGTCCAGCAAAGCGAATCGGCGAAAAGGCGTGCGCCGTCGCATGTTTGAGTTCATTGCCGAAACAGGGTTCGAATCCCGGCAGGAGGGACGGGGCCACTGAGCCCATTAGGGCCACCCGCGTCGGAATCGCCTCGCTTCAAGGCTCGGTTTCAGCGACGCCAACCGCGAGCGATGAAGTCCACTAAGTCCGTCGGAGCGATGCGGATCGTGTTGCTCACCCGGACCTGGGGCAGCTCACCGCGCTCGCAGAGCTTGTACACGGTCGCGGTGCTGACGCCGAGCCTGGCCGCTGCCTCTCGCACACTGAGCAGGTGGTCCGCGCCTACCGTGATCCCGCGAAAAGTCGGGGACAAGGAGGGGACAAACTTCTTGCGAATCTCTCCATTTCGTTGCGAAGGGTTGGACTGGGTGGGCCCCTCCGTTCCGAGAGAAAACGAAGATTTAGCAGCCGCTGCGAACCGCTGGACGCTCTCGGGATTGGACTCATAACCGATTGGTCCCAGGTTCGAATCCTGGAGGGCCCACTGGGTTTCCCCAGTGGGTGCCCGGACTTAGCGGCGCGTGCTCGAGCGCGCTCACCCGACTCCGGCTGACTTGGTACCAAATAGGCACCAAAACTTTCGCGATCTGAAGCTGCTGCGAGTGGCTCAGTGGACGCCGGCGCGCTGCGTTCGGCGAGCTCGTCCAGTGCGATTCGCATGTCATCCACTTCGAGGTGACCGTAGGTCTCCGTCGTTAGCCGCGGGTCCCGATGGCGCATGATCCGCTGGACGATGGCGTACGGAACTTTGGCCTTGAGCAGAAGTGTCGCGGTCGAGTGGCGCAGCCCGTGGAAGCCAACATCTCGGGGAATTGTTTTGGACCAGAGTGGCAGATTGCACTTCGGGCATCTCTTTGAGGCTGACGCCGCCGCCTCTTCGCGATCGCCGCACTTCCAGCCTCGACAGTGCAGAACGTACTTCTCGATCAGCCCGGCTCGGACGAGGGTCCGCTTCACAACTGCTTTGAGATTAGTGTGAGATGAGCGCCGTTTCCCGTCGGCTGCTGGGAAGAGAAGCTCCCGCCGCGCATTCCTTGCGCCCACCTCGGCTGCCACCCATGGGCAACGCGCAAATCTTCGGCTCTCGTCACTCAGCGCCTCGATTACTGGTTCGCGGTTCTCTCGCGAACGAACGCTATGTTTTTCGTCAACTCGCATGAGAAATTCGAGCCCGAACCGAGCTTTTTCGGGCCCGAGCTGCAAGATAGGTCAAGCTTTTAGGCCGGTTACAGCAGGTCGCTGCAAAGGGCATTCGGTCCATAGGTTGCATGACGTCGAGGAATCGACTGGAGAGAAGAATGCGTCATTCCGCCTTAATTGTGGCCATGGTTTGCACGGCTCTGACCAGCTGCGGACGGACCGGCCAACGCGGTACAGACACCGGCAAGGAACTTCGTGAATTCGGCTTCTGCTACATCGGTGGATGCTCCAGCGAGTTGTGCACCAACACCGAAGGTGCCGCATCAATCTGCATCTATAATCGACAGTATGACTGCTATCGGACTGCCATCAGCGAACGCCAGCTGAGTGGGGAGTGCGGTTGGAGGATGACCGAAGAGCTCCAAAAGTGTCTCGAAGGTAACCGGTAGGAGGAGCGGCTGGTCAATTAGATCGACGAAGCCGAAACTGCGGAGCGTTGGAGTCTTCGTCCTCGAAAATGTTCCAGTGCAGCCTCGGCCGACGGCCGGTGGCGATGCCCAACTCCATCGCGAACGACTCGAGCGCGCTGTCGGGTACTTCCTCTCCCCGCTGATACTCATCGAGCAACGCCCGCAGGCGCGCCACGCCGCTGTGCCCAGCAATCCGTTCGCCCATAATTCGGTACACCCAGTCTTGGTAGCTTCGCCGTTGCCGCAGAGCCGAATCCAGCGCCGCTCGCAGCCACGAGTTATCCAGCACGGCCGCCAAATCGATCATCGTCCGAGCCAGATTCGTGACTCGAAACGGCCCGCGTTGGGTGACGTCGTTAGGGAGCTAATCGCGCGATCGCCAGACTCGCACGCCGACGAGCACGCGGACCTCGCGGCCGACCCGAATGGTGACGTGAACCATAGGATCGCGAGGCACGTCCAAGCTCAATCGGCGTGCCGCACTCAGGTGTGAGGGGACTGCGCCCTTGCCTGCTCCGAGAAGGGCCGGCATCTCCCGTTCCTCTGCGTCCGGACTGTCCGGTCCAAGGCTCTTGTCGCTCGATCCTGGGCAACTTGCGGGAGAGTTCGCCGACCTGTTCAAGCACGCCCGAAAGCAGAGCAAGAGATGGCCCAAGAAGCTGCTCATCCCTAGGGAAGATCCGGTCGAGGACGTCTTGAAAGGGATCGCGGCGGATTTCGGGATTGTCCCGGAAGTCATCCCGCTGCCCTACCTTGATCCGATCCTAGGTCCGCTCAATGAGAGCTTCGCGCGATTCCGCTCCGGAAAACAGCGGGCTGTTGCTGAATCCGAGGAGCCAGGCGCTCACCGCTTGGCGATGGCCCTGATCCCAGACAGCTACGATCTCTGTCCATGCGCCTCGGGCAGGAAGTACAAGTCTTGTTGCAAGATAATTTTGCACGAGGTCACCGAAGCGATGTGCGCCGTTGAGGACGGGAACTTCGAAGCCGCGGTGAAGTGGTTGGATCAAGCCAGGGAAAAAGTTGGCGAAACCGCCGAGGTGCTCGCCCGGTATGAAATCGCGTACTCGTTGAAATCGGAGACGCGCTACCTCGAATACCTCCACCGGGCGCTCGAGGCGAACCCAAACCACCCGCGAACTCACTACCTCTTCGGGCTCCACCACCGGCAGAACGGTCGGCTCAAAGACGCAGCCGCTTACGAGAAGGCCATCGAGAACTATCCAGTGACCGACAAATTTCATCTCAACGAGACCTGGAACAATCTCGGCGGCGTTTATTTCGATCTTGGTGACTTCGACAAGTCAAAGGGTGCTTGGGAGAAAGCACTCATGTACATGCCTTCCGACACGATGACGAAGACGAACTTGCGAGAGTTCATCTACGACAATCCCAAAGTCCCCAAAGACCTACGCAGGCCGAGCCCGTTCGTGGCGAGGTATTTGTAAGCCGAGCGAGCGGTTGCCCGATGAGCATCTCTGGTCCAAACATGCCGCTTTGGTTATTCTTGACCTATGTCGCGAGTCCTTAAGTGGAACGGTAAAGATGTCCCGCAGGAGCTTCGCTCGCTTCCCGCGGGCCGTTACGTCGTCGAAGCGGTTGATGAGACTCCGACGCTGACTCCCGAAGAGGAAGCGGGTCTCGTGGAGGCGCTTCACGCGATCGA
>Ga0209388_1000285_pt1 | contig 10489 bp, 8 predicted proteins | sample Rivendell_Oct201_7_FD_188348 | JGI IMG/M metagenome (GOLD analysis project Ga0209388, IMG submission 188348) | Vadose zone soil and rhizosphere microbial communities from the Eel River Critical Zone Observatory, Northern California to study diel... | ecosystem: Environmental > Terrestrial > Soil...
TGGCCGCGTCGTTCCAGGAAAAGTGGGTGTGGGCCTCGACCATCCCGGGCATGAGAGTGGCGCCGGCCCCGTCGATGACGGTGACCCCGGCCGTCGGGAGCGAGCGCGGGCCCCGGCCCACGCGCGAGATGCGGTTGCCCTGGACCAGGACCTCGCCGGAGTACGGCTGGGCACCGGTACCGTCGAGGATCCGGACGTTGGTGAAGAGCACGCTAGTCGTCATCATTCGCTCTCCTTGGCGGACCCGCTACATGCGTTGGGAATAGAAGCGCCGCAGCAGGTCGTCACACTCCTCGTGCTTCTCGACCATGGTCCAGTGCCCGCAGCGCGGCAGTACCGTCACCCGCGCCCCCCGGATGCGCTCGCCGATCTGTCGCACCCCCTGCGCGGGAGCGATCGCGTCCTCGTCGCCGGTGACCAGCAGCGTCGGGCACTCGATGCTGGCCACCTCCACCGCCTGCGCGTCCGCGAGGGCCTCGCAGGAGCGGGCGTAGCCGTCCGGGCACTGGCGCATCACCAGCTCCCGCACCGTCGCCACCGCGACCGGTCGCCGCGTCCGCGTTTCGGTCGAGATCGCGCCCTGCACCAGCGCGTCGGCGATGGCCTGCATGCCCGCCTCCCCTTCCGCGCGCGCCTTCTCCCCCCGCGCGCGGATGGCCGGCCGCGCGCTGTCGGGCGGGCACAGCACCGGGCCGAAGAGCGCGAGGCTCCGAACCAGCCGCGGGGCCGCGATCGCCATGTGAAACGCGACGATCGTCCCGAGAGAATGCGCGGCCACGTGCACGCGCTCCAGGCCGAGCACCGCGCACACGCGCTGCATCGCCTGGACGAAGCGCTCGATGGAGAGCGGGCCCTCTACCCGATGCGAGCGGCCCGAGCCGGGCAGATCCGGCCGGATCGTCCGGTGGTGACCCATCGCGGGCAGGATCGGCGTCCACACGTTGGAGGTCCCGCCGAGGCCGTGGATCATCAACACCGCCTCGCCGCTCCCGTCGGTCTCGACCGCCATGCGCTCGACGAACTGCGTGGTCACGCGCGGGCCCCGCCCGTCCTCACGCGGCGGACCGGCTGAAGCGCCCGCGCGCCGGCCCCTTCTGCGGATCCTTGTGGAAGAGGCCGTCCTTCATGACCCCGAGCAGCCGCGCTCCGTCCTGCAGCACCGCGATGTCGGCGACGGGGTCGCCGTCGACCAGGAGCAGGTCGGCGAGATGCCCCTCCTGGATCCGGCCGAGCTCGTCACCCCGCATCATGATCTGGCCCCCGAGCTTGGTCGCGGCCAGGAGCGCCTCCATCGGCGTGAAGCCCAGGTACTTGACGAAGTACTCCAGGTCCTTGGCGTTGGTGCCGTGCTTGATCCACGCGAAGCCGTAGTCGCCGCCGGGCAGGATGCGGATCCCGCGCCGGTGCATCTTCTTGAGGGTCTCGCAGGCGACCTCGAGCTCGCGGTGGTAGCCCATCTGCTTGGCGGCGTCGGGCGAGATGCCCCACGGGGCCGCGTGGAACGAGGTGTTGATGAGCCACGCGATGCCGGGAGCGACGAAGTGACGGTCCTTCTTTGCCTCCAGCATGTCGAGCGCTTCCTCGTCCGCGAAGCTCGCGTGGTAGATGATCTCGATGCCGTGGCGCACGCACTGCTTCACCGATTCCGCCGACCGCGCGTGGGCCGAGACCCGCTTGCCGCGCACGTGGGCCTCCTTGACCGCGACCGCGATCTCCTCCTCGGTCATCGGCGTGAACTCGGCCGGGATCCCCGCGATGTACTCCCCCGAGAGGTTCAGCTTGACGGTGTCCACCCCGTACTTGAGGAACATGCGCACCGTCTTCCGCATCTCCTCGGGGCCGTTGACGATGGCCCCGAAACTGAACTCGGGATACGGCAGGTGCGGCAGCGTCTCGTCGCCCAGGCCGCCCGGCACCGTGATCTCCTGGCTCGCCGCCAGGTACCGCGGACCCGGAATCTGGCCCGACTCGATCGCGTTCCTGATCACGACGTCGAGGCGGGGCTTGGCGGTGGCCGCGCCGATGCAGGAGGTGAAGCCCATGTCGAGGTAGCGCTTCGCGATGTGGGCGCACCAGAGGATGTGCTCCTCGGTGGGCATGCGCTGGATCTCGCTGAGGCCGGGCTGGTCGTTCCAGGAGAAGTGGGTGTGCGCCTCGACGAGGCCGGGCATCAGGGTGGCGCCGCCCCCGTCCACGGTGGTGACCCCCGCGGTGGGCAGCGCCCGGGCCCCGCGCGCGATGCGGGAGATGCGGTTGCCCTGGACGAGGACCTCTCCCGGGTACGCGAGCGCGCCGGTCCCGTCGAAGATCCGGACATTCGTGAACAGAACGCTGGTCATGCCGCCCTCCTGCCTGGGAGCGGCCCCGCCTCGGGTCGGGTGCTGCGCGGCGGTGGGCAGCTCCGGCTTCCATGAGACACCTGTCTCACGCGAGTGGGCCATACTAGGAAGCGCCTTCCCCTCTTGTCAACCGGCAATTGCACGGTCACAGTAGCGAGCCGTGAGGACCCCGCCGCCCCCCGACACCGGCCCGACCGGCCCCCAGGCGCGCACCTACCGCCTGCTGCTCGGCCACGCGATGGCGCTGGTCCGGCGCGGTCGCATCCCGTCGGTCCCGGAGCTCGCGGTGAGGGCCCGCGTCTCGCGTGCCACCGCCTATCGCTACTTCCCGAGCCGCTCCAAGCTCGTGAGCGCGGTGGTGGCGGAGAGCCTCGCCCCGGTGCGGCGCTTCGAGCCCACCGCCGCCGACGGGCTCGTGCGGGTGCGCGAGCTGTTCGACAAGACGTTCCCGCTGTTCAAGCGGTTCGAGCCGCACATGCGGGCGGCCCTGCAGCTCTCGCTGGAGCACGAGTCGCTCGAGCGGATGGGGCTCCTGGAGGAGGAGCCGTACCGGCGCGGCCACCGCCGGTACATGCTGCACCGGGCCGCCGGGCCGCTGGCCGCCACCCTGGGGTCGGAGGCCTACGAGCGGCTGCTCAAGGCGCTGTCGCTGATCTACGGGATCGAGTCGTACGTGGTGCTGCGGGACATCTGGGGGGCGAGCTACCGCGAGGTGGAGTCGGTCGCGCGCTTCATGCTCGAGGCGCTGATCGAGTCGGCGCTGCGGCAGGCCCCTCACCCTGCCCTCTCCCCAAAGGGGAGAGGGAGAAACCCTAGCCCTTCACGCTCCCGGCGGTGAGGCCCTCGACCATGTACTTCTGGAGGTAGATGTAGGCCGCGATGACCGGGAGCGTGGTCAGGACCGCGCCCGCCATGAGGTAGCCCCAGCCGTAGACGTCGCCGGTGATGAAGGTGGAGAGGCCCACCGGCAGCGTGCGCAGCTTCACGTTGGTGATGAAGACCAGGGCGTAGAGGAACTCGTTCCAGGCCTGGGTGAAGGCGTAGAGCGCGCTCGCGAGCAGGCCGGGGGCGGCCAGCGGCAGGATCACCCGGCGGAACGCGCCGAAACGGGTGGCCCCGTCGATCATGGCGGACTCTTCCAGCTCCACCGGGATCGACTCGAAGTAGCCCATCAGGAGCCAGGTCACGAACGGCACCGTGAAGGACGGGTACGCCGCGATCAGGCCGGTGAGGCTGTCGGCCATCCCCAGATTGCGGATCTGGGCGTAGAGCGGGATGAAGAGGATCGACGGCGGCACCAGGTACGTGATCAGCACCGTGCTGGCCATGAACGCCCGACCGAGGAACTTGAGCCGGGCCAGTGCGTAGGCCCCGAGCGTGCCCACCGCGGTGGCCAGGAACGTGCTCGACACCGCGACGATGATGCTGTTGCCGAACCAGGAGACGAACTCGGTCTTCTTGAACAGGTGCTCGTAGTTCTCGGCCACGAACGGGCTCGGCCAGAACATCGAGACCACGCTGCGCATCTGGGTCTCGCCCTTGAAGGACGTGACGATCATCCAGTAGAACGGGAACACCACGAACAGCACGAACGTGACCAGGATCGCGTAGGAGACCGCGGACTGGGTCCGCTCGATCTGCACGGTGCTCCGGCCCTTGCGGACGATCACCGGGTCCGGCCCTTCCGCATGTAGTTCGACAGCACGATGATCACGAAGGCGAGTGGGGGCAGCATGTAGAGCGCGACCGCGATGGCCTCGCCCAGGCGCTGGGCCCCGAACGCGATCTCGTAGGTCAGCACCGGCAGCACCATGGTGGCGCCACCCGGCCCGCCCTTGGTCAGAATGTAGATGATCGCGAAGTCGTTGAAGGTCCAGATCGTCGAGAGCAGCAGCACGATCATCACGATGTTGCGGATGCCGGGCAGCGTGACGTGGCGGAAGCGCTGGAGCACGGTGGCCCCGTCCACCGCGGCCGCCTCGTACAGCTCCCCGGGAATCGCCTTCATGCCGGCCAGGAAGCTGATCCCGAAGAACGGGAAGCCGCGCCACACGTTGACCCCGATGACCGACGACATCGCGGTCCCGGGCTCGCTGAGCCAGCCCACCCCGTGCGAGAGGACGCCGAACACGTGGACCAGCAGGTAGTTCAGCACGCCCAGGCTGTAGTCGTAGATCCACAGGAAGTTGAGCGCGGACACCACGGTGGGGGCCACCCACGGGATCAGCAGCACCCCGGTCCAGAACGAGCGGAAGCGGATCTTCGAGGTGAGCACCAGCGCCATGCCCATGCCCAGCACCGTCTTGATCGCGACGGAGGCGAACGTGAACGTGAAGCTGTTGACGACCGCGCGCTGGAAGAAGCCGTCGTAGGTGAGCCGGATGTAGTTCTCGAGGCCGACCCACACCGGCGGCATGCCGACGTACTTGCGGGTCATGCTGAGGTACACCGCGTAGCAGAACGGATAGGCGACCAGGGCCAGCACCAGCACCACGATGGGCGCCACGAAGAGGAAGCCCATGCGGTAGTCGGGGCCGAGGAGACGACGGAGCGTGACCTCGAGCTTGACGCGGGGCTTGGGCGTGACGTCGGGGTGGAAACCACCCCTCACCCCGACCCTCTCGCCTCCGGGGAGAGGGGGGGACGAGGGATGGACAGTGGCCATCTGAAGCTAGGCCTTGCCGCGGATCTTGTGGATCTCCTCGACCCGCGCGTGGGCTTCCTTCAGCGCGGCCTCGGGTGAGAGCCCGCCCACCACCACGCGACCGGCCATGTCGGTCAGGATCTTCTGCCCCTGCACCTCGGCGGCCGCGGGCGTCATGGGGCCCGGATAGCCGATGTTGACGCTGCGGAGGATGTTCTGCAGGATCGCGTCGACGTTCGGATCCGACTTCCAGTAGGGATTGTCCACCCGGCCCTTGTAGACCGGCCCCGCCTGCCCCACCGACACCTGGATGTACTCGGCGAAGCGCTTCTCGTCCTCCACGTAGCGGATGAGGTCCTCGCAGAGCTCGGCCTTCGCCGACTTGTGGAAGATGGCCCAGTTGTAGCAGGACGAGCCCACGAAGCTGCCCGCGGGGCCGCCCGGCGTCAGCACCAGCGTGGTCTTGGGCGCCAGCTCGTGCTTCTTCGATACCATCGCGTAGTAGAGGCTGGCCCCGTTGTTGGTGGTCACCAGCTTGCCCGCCATGTAGGCCTCGTTGTTGGACACGTCGGTCCAGCCCATCACGCCCGGCGGCTGGATGCCGTACTTCTTGATGGTGTCGACCGCGAACTGCAGCGCGGCGGTGTTCTGCTTGAGGAAGGTCGTGCCGATGGCCGGCTTGCCGTCCTTGTCGAACACGCCCCCGCCGTAGTCCCAGAGGATGTTGGACATGAACCCGTCGCCGTCGTCGGAGCGGTTCAGGGTCTGGCCGAAGCCCCACAGATCCTTGGCGGGGTCCTGGGACTTCTTGGCGAACTCCACCACGTCCGGATCGTAGACCTTCGGGACCTTGAGCCCCTTGGCCTCCATCACGTCCTTGCGGATGAAGAACACGGTGGTCATCGAGTAGCGCGCGACGCCGAGGAACTTGCCGTCGACCTTCATGAGCCGCTCGGCGAAGGGCAGGAGCCCGCCCTTGCTCGCGGCGACGTCGCTCGCGACCTTGGTGACGTCGCGGAGGGCGGCCTTGTAGCGCATGGGCCCGTAGAGGTTCATCTCGGCCATGTCCGGCGGGTTGCCCGCCTCGATGGCGGCGACGAACTTCTGCTCGCGGTCGCCGAAGGTGGCCCAGTCCATCTCCACCTCCACGTTCTTGTCCTTGGCCCAGGTCTCGATCTGCTTGGCCACCACGTCGTTGCCCGCGGTGACGAAGCTCTTGAAGAGCCACAGGCGCAGCTTGGTCTTGGCCTGCGCGGAGGCCATGCCCCGGAGCGCGTGCAGGCCGGCCGCGGTGCCGCCGGTGACGATCGCCGCCTTTCGCAAAAACTCACGGCGCGCGATGAGGCCTGCGTCGAGCTGCTCGGCCAGATTCTTGAGGCGGCTGTCCATGGAGGCTCCTCCTTTGGAGCGCGGCGCCGCGGTGGAGTGCGGCGGGGATGATCGGATGCTAACTCAGGGAGGGGCCCCCGGCAAGGAGACTGTGCGCGGCGCGCGCGATCGCGTCCGCGTCGACGCCGTAGTGGCGGTAGAGATCGCCGCGCGAGCCCGACTGGCCGAAGTGATCCACCCCGAGCGGCAGCTGCGGGACCCCGAGTGCCCCGCCCAGGAAGGCCAGCGCGTGGGAGTGGCCGTCCAGCACCGACACCACCGGCACGCCCTCCTCGTCCGCCGAGACCAGGTCGAGTACGTAGGGACGCGTAGCGCGCAGGCCGCGGTAGAGCAGGTCCGGGCTCGTGACCACGAAGACGCTCGCGCAGATCCCGGTCGCGGCCAGCGCGCGGCTCGCGGCCACCGCCTCGGGCACCATCACGCCTGCCGCGAAGATGTGCACCGCATTGCCGTCCGGATCGTAGCCGCGCTGCTCGCGCGCGTCGATCAAGCGGTAGCCGCCCCGCAGCACCGCCTCGCGATGCGCGGGCGACGGCGCGGGCGCCAGCGCCTGATCGATCGGCTTGGTGGAGAGACGCAGGTAGAGGCTCTCCGCGTCGCCACGCCGCAGCAGGCCACGCAGCCCCTCGAGCAGGATCCACTCCACCTCCTGGGCGAACGTGGGCTCGTAGTACGTGATCGCGGGCAGCGCCACGCCGATGCCGGGCGTGATCACCGACTGGTGCGCTCCGCCCTCCGGCGAGAGGCTCACCCCGGACGGGGTCGCGGCGACGATGAAGCGCCCGCCCGCGTAGAGCGCGTGGTAGAGCGCGTCGAGCCCGCGGCTCACGAAGGGATCGTAGAGCGTGCCGATGGGCAGGAGCGTCCGGCCCGACAGCTCGTGGGCGAGACCGAAGGCCCCGAGCGCGAGGAAGAGATTGTGCTCGGCGATGCCGAGCTCGACGTGCTGGCCGGCCGGCGACTCCTTCCACTGCACCATCGCCGGACCTGCAGCGGCGAAGCCCGGCTTGGCGCGCGGGAAATACACGCCTTTACGGGTGATCCAGCCCGCCAGGTGCGTGGTCACCGACACGTCGGCCGAGAAGGTCACCACGCGGTCGCCGATCGGCACCCGCCCCAGGCGCCCGAGGACGCGACCGAACGCCTCCTGCGTCGAGGACTGCGGCGGATAGGTCTCCTCCAGCGTGTCGGGCACCTCGGGCGCGGGCTCGACGGCCGGCGGCGCGTAGGGCGCGGGCGCCCCGCGCACGAGCGCCGCCTCGGTGCTGCCGGCCGCGAAGCCGGCCCACTCGTCCGCGGGGTCGACGTCGAGCGACTCCCGCAGCTCGTCGAGCTGCCGCTGGGTGAGCAGGGTCCCGTGGTTCATCTGGTCGGCCGCGAACGGATAGCCCCAGCCCTTGATGGTGTCGGCCAGGATCACGCAGGGCCCGCGCCGCGGCTGCGCCGCCTCGGCGTAGGCGGCCAGGATCGCGGCCAGGTCGTGGCCGCCCACGTCGGCGAGCAGGGCGCCCAGGGTCTCGTCGGGCACGTCGGCCAGCAGCCGATCCACCGCCGCGTCCGCCTCGCCGTCGGGCGTGGCGACCACCGCCTTGCGCGCGGCGCCCGCGGGCAGGCGCAGCAGCGCCTGGTACTCCGCGGCGCCCAGGCCCTCGAGCCGCGCCCGCAGCCGCTCGCCGCCCGGCCGGCCGAACCGCGCGCGCAACCGCCCGCCCCAGCGCAGCTCGATCACGTGCCAGCCCGCGCCGCGGAACCACTCGCGCATCTGGGCACGCCGCGCGTCGGGCACCACGCGGTCGAGGCTCTGGCGGTTCACGTCGACGATCCAGAGCAGGTTGTCGAGCTCCCGCACCGCCTCCTCGAGGAGGCCCTCCCACACGTTGCCCTCGTCCAGCTCTGCGTCGCCCACCAGGGCGATGAAGCGGGCCGGCATCGCGGCGGCGCCGTGCTGGCTCACGTAGCGCGCGGCGAGGGCGCCGAAGGCCGCGCTCACCGCCCCCAGGCCCATGGAGCCGGTCGAGAGGTCGATGATCTCGGGGTTCTTCCGCCGGCTCGGGTAGGCCTGGAGCGCGCCCAGGCTGCGCAGCCCGCGGAGCTGCTCGGCGGTGAGACGCCCGCGCAGGTACTCGATGGCGTAGAGGATCGGCGAGGCGTGGGCCTTGGTGGCCACGATGTCGCCCGGCCGCAGCGCGTGGAAGTAGAGCGCGGTCATGAGCCCCGCCACCGACGAGGACGAGGCCTGGTGGCCGCCCACCTTGGTGCCGTCGGGATTCGGGCGCGTGCTGTTGGCGTGGTGGACCATGAGCGCGCTGAGCCAGAGGACGCGCTTCTGGATCGACTCGAGCGTGGCGATGGGGGCGTCGGCCATGTCGTCGTACCTTACCGCAGGGCGGCGGGACGGGCCAGAGGCGGCGCCGCGTCACCGGCGAGGTGGCGGCGGCGCTTTCGGCTCGGCGACGAGAGTGTAGCTGAACACGCCGCTCAGGGTCAGCGACGGCTGCGGCATGTAGGACGGCATGGGAGCGAAGGGCTGGGCCAGCCGGACCGCGGTCAGGATGTGCCGGTCGAGGATCTCCGAGCCGGACGACCGACGGAGCGCCAGGCAGTCGAGCCGCCCGCTCCGCGCGAGCTGCAACTCGATCTGCAGCTCGCCCGCCTGCCGGGCCTCGCCGGCCACCCGCGGGTAGACGTGGTGGGCCTGGATGCGCTCGCGCACCTTCGTCACGTACGCGCGAGAGACCGCATCCGGCCGGTCCAGGTCGATCGCCGGCCCCGGCGCTCCCGCGCACGTCGGAGGCAGCGGCGGCGCGGTGGGCACCTTGTCGACCAGGCGCTGCCAGAGCGCGCTCGGCACCTCCTCGCCCAGGTCGTGCGCCCGCTCCGCGGCGGCCCACGCCTCTGCCGGCTGGCCGACGCGGTCGAGCACTCCGGCCAGCTCGAGCTGCGCCGGCCCGTACGTCGGGTCGACCGCGATCGCGGTGCGGAGCGCGCTGATCGCCTCCGGCACCCGGTTCCGCCGGGCCAGGATCATGCCGACCCCGACGTAGGCGCGCGGCGCGCGCCGCTCGACACGGAGCACGTCGCGCAACTCGACGAGCGCCTCCTCCTCACGCCCGAGCTTGAGCAGCACGAAGCCCAGCTCGGTCCGCGCCTCGGTCTCCCGGAAGCTCAGCCGCTTCGCGGTCTGAAGCTCGCTCGCGGCCTCCGGCAGGCGGCCCTGTTCGCTCAGGAGAAGGCCCAGCATGCTGTGCACCCGCGCCGCGGACGGATCGACCCCGACCGCCTCGCGGATCAGGGCCTCCGCCTCCGGCATCTTGCCTTCCGCGGCCAGCGCGGCGCCCGCGTTGGCGATCGCGCCGGCCAGCGGGTTGGGCTCGTCGGAGGCGTGCCCCTCGGCGTAGATCGTGCTCCACGCCTTGCGCATCGCCTCATCCACTCCCCGCACGCCCGTCGTGAAGTCGCGCGCGCGCATCATGCGGATGATCCGAGCGTTCTGCTGGTCGAAGGCGCCGGCGGGGCCATAGCGCATGACCGAGCCGGCGCCCGACGGCCCGGGATGGAACGCGCCGAAGAGATGCCCGATCTCGTGCGAGAGCACCGCCTCGGCCGTCGTGTTGGACAGGACCGCGGTATCGAGGCAGCTGGTCTGCACCATCGCCACCCGACCGAAGAGCTGCGCGACGCCGTAGTGCAGACCCTCGCACCGCTCCGCCGCAAACCCCACCAGGACGTCGGCGGACCCGACCGCCATCTCGCGGTGCAGCCGGGTCATGATGTTCTGCAGCGGCACCGCGGGACCGATCGTCCACGGCACCACCTCCTGGATCTGGAAGCGGATCTGGAAGTTCCGCTCGTAGATGTCGGAGACGGTCTTGACGGTGCGGCGCAGCTCGGCTTCCCAGCCGGGGCTGGCCCGGTACATCTCCTCGGCCACGACCTGCAGCGTGAGGACGCGGACGTCCGCCGGCTGGGCGAGCGCCGGCTCAGGACACCGGCCGATCCAGGACATGGCGACGGCCACCACGAGCCCCGCGGTCAGGCGAAGGAATCGTCTCCCGCGTCCTCGTGCCACACGTACTCCATGAACCGGGCCGCCTGTCGGGCCATGTCGGCGCCGTGC
>Ga0209388_1000296_pt1 | contig 10325 bp, 10 predicted proteins | sample Rivendell_Oct201_7_FD_188348 | JGI IMG/M metagenome (GOLD analysis project Ga0209388, IMG submission 188348) | Vadose zone soil and rhizosphere microbial communities from the Eel River Critical Zone Observatory, Northern California to study diel... | ecosystem: Environmental > Terrestrial > Soil...
GGGGGACTATTCGTTTCCACAGGCTGCGGTTCAGCTCGCCGCCGAAATCAATCTCTCTTCCCGGTTTGACCAGAGCGAGGAAGGCCAATGGCGCGCCACTGGTGACAAATCACGCGTACGGGTGAGCGAGCTGTACACGAACTCGTTCGTGAACAAGGCGATGCAGGAAATTCGGTAATGCTCGGAGAGAGTCGCATGGACAAATCCAAGTCGCTAGCGGTGGCAGTACTGTTTCTTGGGCGGGTGTTATTCGCGCAGACGAGCGCGCCAAGTGGCAGTCAAGACGCCCTCGAGCTGCAACGCACTCGCGAGCGCTTCGTCAAGGAACGAGGCGCGAAGACCTTCTACCCGGCAGACAAATTCGACCTCTCCGGATTGCCCGCATACCAGCCGCAGGAGAAGGTGTCCGGAACGCTGCGAATCTGGGGAAACAATTACCTCGCGGACAGCGGCCTGGCAGACGTATGGGAAGCCGAGTTCCGCAAATTCCATCCCGACGTGCGAATCGAGTGGAACTTGAAGAGCGCGGCCACCGCGGTGGGGGCACTCTGGAGCGGCGCCGCCGACATCGGCATCACCGGTCGCGGCGTGCTGTGGTCGGAGCGCTTGGCGTTCCAGCGCCAATTTAACTACGACATCACCGAGATCGTCCCGACCACCGGCTCGTACAACGTTGCCGGGTGGAGCAACGCGCTCGGGATCTTCGTCCACAAGGAGAACCCGATCACCAGGCTTTCGTTCAGCCAGCTCGACGGTATCTTCGGCTCCGCGCGCGAGGGTGGATGGGGCAGCGATTTCGAATGGCATCGTGACGTGGGGCGCGGACCGGAAAAGAATATCCGGCGCTGGGGACAGCTCGGCCTCAAGGGTCAATGGGCCAACCAACCGATCAATCCCTATGGACTGAACCTGCGCTACGAGCAAAGCCTGCGAATCGCCAATCCAATCCTCAAAGGAAGCGACAAATGGAACGAGCGGATCAAGCTGTTCGCGAATTTTACCGGTGCTGATGGCAAGCTGATCACCGCTGCGCAGCAGGTGATGGAGCACATCAGCCACGACCGATACGGAATCGGTTATGGCGGGTTGATGAACCTCACGCCTCAGACCAAGGCAATTCCGATCTCCGTCGGCGACGCAGGTCCGTACGTCCCGCTTACGCTCGAGACCGCCCAGAACCGTTCGTATCCTTTGATTGGCGAGACGTACATCTATCTGAACCGGAAGCCAGGATCACAGATCGATCCGAAGATCCGCGAATTCGTCAGCTACATCCTCAGCCGGGAAGCGCAGCAGGCGGTAGCCCGCGACGGTAAGTACCTGCCGCTGACCGCCGCGGCGCTACGCGAACAGCGTCAGAAGCTGCAATAAGCACGCGTCTGCCTCACTGGCGCGAAAGCGTCAGGAGGGTGAAGGTGTCGGAAAAGTACTTGTTCGGATAGAACGGAGCGACGCCGCGGTTCACTTTCTTGGCGGGGTCAACCGTCCCCTCGGCGGTCACCAGAAACACCTTCTTCGTTTTCGGATCCAGGGCCATCGTGCGTGCGTAGGGACGAGTCGTAGTGGCTTCCGCCAACTTGTACGTGTTGGCATCGATCTGATCGATCACCACCAAATTCCCGTCAATCCCATTGGACGTGAAGATCTTGTGGGTCTCGGCGTCGTAGACGACACCGTCGTTCCCACGGCCGATTTCGGATGTGGTGATGACCTTGCCGGACTCGGAATCCATCACCGCCAACACCGGGTTCCTGCCTTTGCCGCGACAGCCAATGAAGAGCCGCTTGTTGGCGCGGTCGAACGCAAGGCCGTTGGGTTCTTCGCAGCCTTCGGTTTTCCATTCGGCGATCGCCTTGCGCAGCTTGACGTCAATTCGCACCACCACGTCTTTGTCCCGCTGTGCCACGAATACATTGCCCTGGCCGTCGGCAGTCGGATGCTCCAACTTCGCGCTTTGCAGCTCCAGCTTTCCGACGATGCTGTTGGTCCGGGGGTTAAGGAAAAGAACCTGCTTGTTGTCGCCGATCGTGAAAATCAATTGCTTGGCGATCGGTTCGTACACGGCTGAGTCGGCGCTGTCGGCAAGTTTGAGCCGACTCAGCGTCTTCAGCGAGGAGATCTCGAATACCGTCGTCGACCCATCTTCGTTGGTGGTGTACCCCCGGTCGAACTCCTGGACGAGGGTTATGGCGTTCGCTTGCGCCGAGTTCTCGATGCTGCCCAGTACTTTCTTAGTCGCGGCGTCGTAAACGGTGACGCCATCTTCGCGACGGGCGATGTAGAGGTACGAGCGCGCTGGATCAAAAGTGACGTAGTCCCAGTTCGGCGCCGCGCTCTTCATCGTCAGGGCGGACTCGAGCCGGTAGAACTGCGGGGCTTGTGCGAGGGCCGGGAGCGAGGCGACTAGGGCCGCCAGTGCGACCAGCCAGCCGGACTGCAGATGCCGAACGGGATCGGCAGAGGACGGGGAGGGGGGCCTGGCATTCACGCGTTACTCCAGCTTGGCGAGCTCCTCGCGGACAACCTGAGGCGTCAAAGGGATGTAGACGCCTTCTTTGGCGACGACGTCCTGTCCATCCCGGCTGAGAACGGCCTTGAGGAATTCCTTTACCTTCGCCTCGAGAGGCTTGCCCGGTGGCCGGTTGACGAAGATGTAGACATAGCGGCTCAGGGGATAGCGGTGGGTATAGACATTCTCGACGGTGGGATCGGCGAACGGTTCTCTCGGATTCTCGGCGAGGGGCAGCACCTTGACGTTCGGAGTGACGTTCGCGAGTAGAGCGTAGGTCAGGCCGCCGGGATGTTGGCCCATGTCTTCGGCCGCCACGGTAAACGCATGGACGCCGCCTTTGCCTTTGACGAACTGGATGCCCTCTTTGTACTCGCCACCTTTGAGCACAACTCTCTTGATGAACTGCTCGATGCCATTGACGGGCTTGAGTCCGTAGAGATGGATCGGTCGCGCGGCCCACTCTCCGGTAAGCCCCAGGTCCCCCCACGTCTTGATGTCCGGATTCCCTCGCAGACGTGTCTTCGAATAGATCGCATCGAGTTGGGCGAGCGTCAGCCCCTTGATCGGATTGTTCTTGTCAACGAGCACGATTGAGGCGGCTGTCTTGCCCAGGGAACCGCGACTTCCGGTGGCGACTCGGATTGCAAACGGCTGATACCCGAATTTCTCCACGAACGCCTTTTCCTCAGGTGGCAGCAGCTCGCGACCCACCGGCGCCAGGTGCGCGCGTCCTTCCGTCAATGCCGGACCTCCGGTGCCAGAGGCCCGTGCTTCCATGGTGACGCTCAGCTTCGGATAGGCCTTTCGGAATATCTTTACCCAACCGAGGGTGATCTCATCCATCACGTCGGCGCCCACCAGGTTTAACTCCTCCTCTGGCGCAATCGTGAGCGGGCCGGGTGTCCAGCTCGGGATGCCCGGATCGACACTCAAGTGATGCTCCGGCTCCGCGTACTTGAGGGCGAGCGCGGGCGCGGCCAAGAAGGCTGCGAGTGCGAACAGACCAACAACGCACAAGGTGGTGGCGCGGTGCATTAGGGGCCTCATCTGGAGCCGTTAACGAGCGGGCTTGAACAAAGCGGCGTAACTCGGAATTTGCTTCTGCAGGTTATCGCGAAGCTCGCTGGCGGCCAGGAAGAACTCCGTCTCGGTCTTTCCGCTGTTCGGCGGGTTCTTATAGGCAAGGACCAGCAGGCCGATGTGACCCCCACCGGAATCTCGGAGGGACATCATCATCACGAACTTCTTGACCGGGTCCTTCTTGTTCCACCGGGGATCTACGATCGTGATTCCCTTGGTAATCACGTCGATATCGTCCGGATCATCTGGATTGCCAATCCGCTCCGGGAAGGAACCGGCAAACATCGTGTAAACCTTGTCGAGACCGGGGGGTACGCCGTGAAACGTGACGCTAATCAATTCGGGGTGCTTGGCCATGATCTCGTCCGATAGTGCCTGGGCGTAGATCTTGGTTGCCGGCGCGGTCCAGTTTTTCGGCTTTTGCGCCGGCACGGCGGAAGCCTTCTCAGCCGCCGATGCGCCAAGAGGGCAGGACAAGGCCAAACTCACGGTGAGTACGTTTGCGAGTGCGAGTTTCATTGGGGTCTCCAGCCATGCGCGCACCGATGGGCCGGGCTGGTGGGGGAGGGGTCAACCTTTGACATGGCGTGTCGCAACATAGGAGCGCCAAGCTGAAGACAACCTAAAGCGATTCTGAAATACTGTTCATGTACGCGGAGGGCCCTGAGACATCTCGCCCATCCCACTCGGATGGAAGCGTCGCGCGCCGGACGATGCAGCAACAATCACCCAGGAGAGATCGACCATGAAAGTACTGATCGTCGAAGACGACCGTCGCCTCGGCGAGTTCTTGAAACAAGGTCTTCTCGAGTGCCGCTATACCGCCGCCTGGGTTCGCACCTGCAACGAAGCGTCTGATGCATTGGCCGAGACGCCTTTCGATGTGATCGTTCTCGACTTGAGCCTGCCGGACGGTGATGGGCTCGACCTGTTGCGTCAATGGCGCAAAAGCGGCTTCAACGAGCCGGTCCTGATTCTCAGTGCGCGCGACTCGCTCGAGGATCGGGTGAAGGGTCTCAACATCGGCGCCGACGACTACCTGCCTAAACCGTTCAGCCTGGAGGAACTGCTCGCCCGGATCCGCTCGCTGGTCCGGCGTCAGGCGACCGTGAAACACACATTGCTCGAGCACGCCGGCATTCAGCTCGACTTGCTCGGCCACACGGTTCAAGTGAACGGGCAACCGGTTGACCTGACCAGCCGCGAGTACGCGCTGCTGGAGATATTCATGCAAAACCAGGGGCGCATCCTTCCGCGCACCCTGATCACTGACAAAATCTGGGCCTCCAGCTATGACGTCGATACCAACCTGCTCGACGTGTACATGAGCCGCCTGCGCGGCAAGCTCGAGACGATGTCCGGCAAGCCACTCTTCAAAACCGTGCGGGGCGTCGGCTACCAGTTGATATGAGATCGATCGGCACTCGGATGGCGGTCTGGTATGCATCGGCCGCGACGGGCACGCTGGCCTGCCTGTTTGTCGCCGGTTATCTGCTGCTGGAAAATCAGCTCGTCCACGGCCTCGATTTACTGAACGAGGCGGGGTTCAAGCAGATCGAGGCTCACCTGGGTACCGATTACCGAACCCTCGATGCGCCCTCGATCGAGAAGCGGATTCGGGAGATCACCGACTACGCTTCGACGCTCTTCTACATTGACGTGCACGTTCACGGAATAGGCGCGATCTTCCAGTCGACCAACCTGAGCGGCCGCAACATTCCCGATGTGCCAGGTCAGCGCCGGTTCACCGTGCAGGTCGAGGACATCGGCGAGTTGCGGGTCGCGGAATTCCTGAAGATGCCCTTCGAGGTGAACATCGCCACGCCGCTGCGTCCGGTACGCGAGGTGATGAAAAGTTACGTGCAAGTCAGCTTGCTCCTTCTCGTGGCGATGCTGGTTGCGAGCTTGGTGATCGGGCTCGGACTGACCCGGCTTCTGCTTTGGCCAGTGCGAGTGATGCGCGATACGGCAAATCGGATTCGCTCCGACAACTTGAGCGAGCGAATTTCGGTACCCGAGGTGCACGACGAAATGTCGGACCTCGCGCGACTGCTCAACCAGATGTTCGACCGCCTTGAGTCCTCGTTCATTCAAATCCGTCGCTTCACTGCGGACGCCTCGCATGAGTTGAAAATGCCGCTGTCTCTGATTCGGTTGCACGCGGAGAAGATGCTGGTGAATGGCGGGCTCTCGCCGGAACACCGGGAAGCAGTGCAGATTCAACTCGAGGAGATCGCTCGGCTCAACCGGATCATTGATGAACTGCTCTTCTTGGCGCGAGCCGATGCCAATGCGCTAAAGCTCGAATTAAAGGCACAAAGCCCGGCCGCTCTACTGCAAGTGTTCGCGCAGGATGCGTCGGTACTTGCCGAGCACCACGGCCGACGATTCAGCTTGGAGCATCAGGGCGAAGGAAGCGTCGCCCTGGAGCCGAAGTGGATGCGGCAAGTGCTGTTGAACCTGTTGACCAATGCAATTCACGTTTCGCCCCGCGGCGGACTGATTAGGCTCACCTCTTTGCTGGATGACGGCCTATGGCGGGTCAGTGTCGAGGACGACGGCCCCGGACTGAGCGCCACGCAATGCGAGCACCTGTTCGAACGCTTCGTTCGGCTGGCCACACCGGACAACGACTATCCGGGCACCGGTTTGGGCCTGGCGATCTGTCGGAGCATCGTGGATCTTCATGGCGGACGAATTTCGGCGGCTCCGGGTGCGGAAGCTCGGGGGCTGCGCGTGCTAATCGAGATTCCCGCGCAGACGCTGGAGCCCCGCCGTATCGATCAGTCGGTGGTACATGCGCCGGCCGTTCGGGGCGCACCGCTCGCTCAGGCGGGCCGCTGATGCCGATCAGCGCAGTCGATTTTTGTGGAACTTTCCACCTTTCATGATCGCGACGAACGACTTCTCCGGCGTCTCGAACAGTCCAAGGTCCTTCAATGGATTGCCGTCAATCACCAGCAGGTCGGCAAATGCGCCTGGCCGCAGGCAGCCGAGCTTACCCTGCTGACGCACCACCCTCGCTCCAATCAGGGTGGCCGATCGAATGATCTCAAGAGGTGACATTACCTGGCTGCGGAGGACGAATTCGCGACTTTGGTCGACTTGGAGCTGTCCAAGCAGATCCGTGCCGTAGGCCACCGGGACACCAGCGCGCTTGCAGATCTCGAGCGAGCGCAGCCCGCCCTCGATGACCAGATCGTTCTTCGCGAGCATGTCGGGCGGCATACCGAACATCGAGGCGCGCTCGCGCATCGCATAATAGGTGACCAGGTTGGCGATCAGGAGCATTCCCTTTTGCGCCATCAGTGCAGCAGAGGCCTCGTCGATTAGATTGCCATGCTCGATCGTACGGACGCCGGCCTGCGCGGCGCGCTGGATTGCCTGTGGCGTATATGCGTGCGCGCAGACATAGCGACCGAAAGCCTGTGCTTCTTCCACGGCCGCAGCGACCTCGCCAGGCGAGAATTGCAGGCTGTCGAGCGGATCGTAGGGAGATGCGACGCCGCCGGACATCATGATCTTCACTTGGTCGCATCCCTGACGCATCTCCTCGCGGACCGTCTTGCGGACCTCGGCGTCGCCGTCCGCAGTCGCCATCGCGAAGGCGAGCGCATGGCAGCAACGGCAGGGCGGGCCGGAGTCGGTTCGGCGGCGCGCGTCGGCGTGGCCACCGGTCGGTCCAATCGCCCGGCCGGAGATGAACATTCGCGGCCCGTCGACTAGGCCCTGATCGACCGCGGCCTTCAGCCCCCAGTCGGCTCCCCCGGTATCCCGGACAGTGGTAAACCCGCGATCGAGCATCGCTCGCATCGCCACTGCCGCGCGGGCGGCCATCAGGGTCAGCGGCACGTGTTCGAGCTGCCGGATGAGCACCTCGCTCAGCGTCACGTGGACGTGGCAGTCGATCAATCCGGGCATCAGCGTGCGTCCGCCGCAGTCGATCGCCGAAGCGTCGGGCGCCTTGATGGGCTTTGCTGAGACCTCGCGAATGCTGTCGCCTTCGACCAGGATCTCGTGGCCTCCAACGATCTCGTCCTTCTCGGGATCAAGCATCCGGAAATTCCGAAACAGGATCTGGGCCAATTGTTCCTCCGCGCGTATAGAGTCACACAACGGATGGGACCTTAAAAGAACGACGAGGGGAAAACCAATGGGGGACCAGGTCGCGCTGACCGAGGCCGAGCTGAACGTATTGAAGCGCATCGAACGGCTGCCCTTCAGTCGCTTTCATTGGAAACTGCTGCTGATGGGCGGGCTGGGCTACACCTTCGACGCGATGGATGGAGCGATGATCGCCTTCATCCTTCCCGCGGTGACGTCGCTCTGGGGGCTGACGAATCAACAGACCGGGCTTCTGGGTAGCTCGGCGATGATCGGCTACTTGTTTGGGGCTTTTTTCGCCGGCACCCTCGGCGACTTGGCGGGACGCCGGACTGTGATGATGTACGCGCTCGCGATCTACTCGGTCGCCACGTTCATCGCCGCTTTTGCTCCCAGCTGGCAGTTCCTGTTCTGGTGGAGGGTGGTGGCAAGCTTCGGCACCGGGGCGGAGAGCGCGATCATCGCGCCGTTCATCGCGGAATTCGTGCAGAAGAAATACCGCGGGAGATTCGTCGGCTCTCTTTCTGGCTTCTTCTCCTTTGGGTTCGTCTTCGCCGCTCTGCTCGGCTACTTCCTAGTTCCCGCATCGCGCGAAGGCTGGCGGATCGTCCAGATCATCACTGCGTTGCCGATCGTGATGCTGTTGTGGTGGCGCCGGTCGCTCCCGGAGTCTCCTCGCTGGCTGATCGAACGGCGCCGATCTTCCGAAGCCGGTGCGGAGGTAGACCGGATCGAAGTCGAAGCGACTCGGCACGGTGGCCGGCCCCTTCCAGCGCTGGAGAGCGTCGAGATCCCCGCGATCGGCGCGGGCCAGGGCGGGACCTTCAAAAAAAACCTCGCAGCCCTCCTGAGCCCTCCGATGATCCGCACCACTTTCATGCTCTGGGTGCTGTGGATCACGATTACTTTTTCCTATTACGGATTTTTCACCTGGATCCCAACCCTTCTCGTCAAGCAAGGGATGACCATCACCAAGAGCTTTGGCTACAGCATCATCATCTACCTGGCTCAAATTCCGGGGTACTACTCAGCCGCGTTTGTCTCTGAAAAGCTCGACCGCAAGTGGACGATTGTCGTGTACATGCTGTTGGGCGGCGTGTCCGCCTATCTCATGTCGAATGCCCGGACCGACGCGTCGATCACCATGGCGGGCTCTCTGATGTCGTTCTTCATGAACGGGACCTACGCCGGGATCTACGCCTATACGCCCGAACTGTATCCAACCACGTTCCGCACGACGGGAATGGGCGTGGCCTCCGCTTTCGGGCGGATCGGCGGGTTGTCCGCGCCGATCGTGATTGGATACACCTTTTCCCGGATCGGATTCAGCGGAGTCTTCACCATCACCACCGTGGTACTCGTGACTGGCGCCTTGGTCGTGGCCCTTCTCGGAATTGCCACCGCCGGCAAGAGCCTGGAGCAGATCACCGTGGAACTGGAGAAGGCAGGCATCGGGGCGAATGAGACGGCCGCGGTTTCCTCGCGACCTACCTCCCGATGACGACCCGTTTTCCCTTGACGCAGCTCTTAACCGCGGCAGTCTCGGGCAGCGTGCTCTGGCTGTGCGGTAACTCGAGCGATGCGTCGCATCCAGAAAACCAAAAGACCGCCGTGCGTTACAGCGTGGAGTATGTGCCCGGCGGGATCGATCGCGTCGTTTTGACCAAGCGCGACACTGCGCGAAATCTTTGTATTCAAGTCACGCTGGCTTCGCCCGGCATGTTGGATATCGAGGTCCCACCCGGTTCCGTGGAGTTGCCCCCGAACTGGTCATTGGAACGTGCATTCCTGGTGCGCGATGCCAAGGCATGTGACTCGAGACTGCGACGTTGGCCCGAGGGCGCGATCCATGTCGCTGAAATGAGCGGCTCGGTACGTTGGGGAAAGTCGCCGACGGAGAAAACCGTGGTCGATCTGCGCTTGTCGTTTGCGGCGACCGGCTCCGAGGCCGCCTTCACCGAACGGTTCTCATTCAAGCGCTGAGGGCTCAATGTTTGAGCAGACCTTCCGCGTCGAGCGCAGCCCGGACGCTGGGCCGCTCGCGCAGTCGGGTCCGATATGCCTTGAGGCGCGGCCACTGGGCAATATCGAAGCCAGCAGGACGCAACCAGTTGAGCAACGTCACTAGATACGCGTCGGCGACCGTGAAGGCTTCTCCCATCAGGAAGGGTTTGTCGCCCAGGCGTTTTTCGACCCAGTCAAAACGATTCACAAGACGTTCGCGCTGATTCGGCTTTTCGGACTCGCAGCCTGGGTGAAAGAAGGCCCAAAAGGACTTGTGAACTTCGGTGGCGAGGTAGTTCAGCCACTCCTGGAGTCGATAGCGCTCGAAGCTCCCAAGCGGGGGCGCCAGCCCTGACTGCGGGGCCTGATCGGCGATGTACTGGAGCACGGCGGAGACTTCGGTGAGCCGCTCGGCATTGTCCAGTTCCAAGACCGGGACATAGCCCTTAGAGTTCACGTCCTCGAGCTTCCCGCCGCCCTCGAGCAAATGGTTCCCGGTATCGAAACGCACGAGTTTGAAGTCGATCCCCACCTCACGCAAAGCAATGTGAGGCGCCAACGAGCAAGCACCCTGCGCATAGTAAAGCTTCATCGTTTCTCCTGGTAGCAAGTGTCAGCCACTTCC
>Ga0209388_1000302_pt1 | contig 10252 bp, 10 predicted proteins | sample Rivendell_Oct201_7_FD_188348 | JGI IMG/M metagenome (GOLD analysis project Ga0209388, IMG submission 188348) | Vadose zone soil and rhizosphere microbial communities from the Eel River Critical Zone Observatory, Northern California to study diel... | ecosystem: Environmental > Terrestrial > Soil...
CGAGCTGGCCGCGCTGGCCGCCTCGCGGCAGATGGAAGCGATCGTGTTCAAGAATCACGTGACCCACACCGCCGACCGGGCCTGGCTCGTGCGCAAGCACGTCCCCGGCATCAAGGTCTTCGGCGGCATCACCCTCAACCGGGCGGTGGGCGGGCTCAACCCGCAGGCGGTCGAGTGGATGTGGCGCATGCAGGGCGGATACGGCCGCGTGGTGTGGTTCCCCACCTTCGACGCCGACAACCACGTGCGCAAGAGCGGCACCGCGCCGTCGGGCCTCCGGGTCGTCGACGAGCGCGGGCAGGTGCTGCCCGAGGCGCGCGCCATCCTCAAGATCTGCGCCGCGCAGCGCCTCGTGGTGCAGACCGGCCACGCCTCGGCCGAGGAAGCGCTGGCCCTGATCGAGGCGGCGCGCGAGGAGGGCTGCGATCGCATCGTGGTCACCCACGCCCAGTTTGACGTGGTCGACATGAGCCTCGTGCAGATGAAGAAGGCGGCCACGATGGGCGGCAAGATGGAGCTCTGCGCGCTGCTCATGCTGACCGGCCCCGACTCCCCGCTCGAGTGGATGCGCCACGCCCCGCGCATCCCGCTCGCCGACACCGCCGCCCGCATCAAGGCGGTGGGCGCGCAGCACTTCGTCCTCGGCACCGACCTCGGCCAGACCGGCAACCCCACGCCCGCCGACGGCCTCCAGATGTTCGTCACCGGCCTGCTCGCCCAGGGCATCACGCGCGAGCAGATCGAGACCATGGGCCGCGAGGTCCCCGGCGCGCTCTTGATGAGCTGACATGACGTCTGCCATCGCCGCCTTCGTCGCGGTTCTGCTTCTCGTCGTGGCGCCGCCTCCCGCCTTCGCTCAGCCGGCCGGAAAGGTCTGGCGGATCGGCTATCTCTCGCTCACTTCCGATACGGTGTCGTACCAGCCCTGGCTCGCCGCCCTTCGGGACGGGCTTCGGGATATGGGATACGTAGACGGTCAGAACATCATCATCGAGCCGCGATACGCGGCCGGACAGGTCGAGCGACTCTCCCCGCTCGCCGCCGAGCTCGTCCGGCTGAAGGTCGACGTCCTCGTCACCGCGCCGGCCGGCAGCGCGCTGGCGGCCAAGAGCGCCAGCCGCACGATCCCCATCGTGTTCATCGGCGAGCCCGATCCGGTCGGAACGCTCGTGGCGAGCCTCGCCCATCCGGGTGGGAACGTCACGGGGCTGTCGGATGCCCAAGCCGACCTCGTCCCGAAGCGGCTCGAGCTGCTCAAACAGGTCGTCCCGTCGGTCACTCGGGTCGGCATCCTCTGGAGTCCCGCCAATCCGGGCACCGCGCCCCAGGTGAAGATTGCCGAGGGCGCCGCTCCCGCACTGGGCCTGACGGTTCTGCCGGTAGCAGTCAAGGGCCCTCGACGTGGCGATCTGGACCGGGCCTTCGCGACGATCGAAAAAGAGCATCTCGGGAGTCTCTTCGTCATCGGTGACTCGACCCTCGGCGTTCAACGGGATCGCCTCGCGGAGCTCTCGCTGAAGCACCGCCTCCCGACGTCCGCCAGCCATAGCCGATGGGCCGAGGGTGGACTGCTGATGTCGTACGGCACCGACTTCGTCGACCTGTTTCGCCGCAGCGCGAGCCTCGTGGACCGTATCCTCAGAGGCGCCAAGCCGGCCGATCTTCCCGTCGAACAGCCGACGAAGTTCGAGCTCGTGATCAACATGCACACCGCGAAGGCACTGGGCCTCGCGATCTCGCCCTCGTTGCTGTCGCGCGCGGATCGGGTCATCGAGTGAACGGAGGTGGGAGAGTGATGCGCATCGAGGTGATCTGCACCGGTGACGAGGTACTGACCGGCAAGATCGTGAACACGAACTTCAGCTACATCACGCAGAAGCTGGAGGACGTGGGCCTCTCGGTCGACTGGGAGACCACGGTGGGCGACGATCGCGAGAACCTGCTGCGCGCCTTCCACCTGGCCGGCGAGCGCGCCGACGCGGTCATCGTCAACGGGGGCCTCGGCCCCACCGTGGACGATCTCTCCCAGGAGATCGCGGCCAAGGCGGCCGGGGTGGACCTGGCGCTGAACGAGGACTGGCTCACGCGCATGGAGGACTTCTTCCAGCGCCGCAGCCGCGTGATGCCGCCCAACAACCGCAAGCAGGCCATGCTGCCCACCACCGCCGAGGTGATCGACAACCCCATCGGCACCGCGTGCGGCTTCGCGGTGGACATCGGCCGGGCCCGCTTCTACTTCACCCCCGGCGTGCCGCGCGAGCTGCGCCGGATGCTGGAGGAGCAGATCGTCCCGCGCCTGCTCGCCAAGGCCGGGCTGCCCGGGGCCATCTTCCTCAAGCGCTTCCACTCCTACGGCCTGGGCGAATCGCACGTGGACTCGCTCCTGACCGGGGTGGAGGCGCTCGTGCCGGACGGCAGCGTGAAGCTCGGCTTCCGCGCCCACTACCCGCAGCTCGAGACCAAGCTGACCGCGCGCGGACGCGACATGGACGACATTCGCCGCAAGCTCGAGCCGATCGAGCGCGAGGTGCGCAAGCGCATCGGCAATTTCATCCTGGCCGAGGACGACCAGACCCTCGAGAGCGTGCTCCTGCGCGACCTCCGCGCCCAGGGGGCGACGCTCTCCCTCGTCGAGACGTTCACGAGCGGGCAGATGGCGGCGCGGCTGGCCCACCTGCCCGGCGCGGAGACGCTCTTCCGGCGGGGTACGATCGCGCGGTCCCTGCCCGAGGTGTGGGCCGCGGTCGGGCTCGCGGGCGCACCGCCCGACGGCCCGCTCACCCCGCCGGTGGCGGAGACGGTGGCGCGCGCCGCGCGGGCGCAGACCGGGGCCACCCACGCCCTCGCGGTGCTGATCGACCTCGACGACGGGCCCGACCGCATCGAGTTCGGCGGCACCATCTGCCTGGCCATCGCCACCGCGTCGGACGCCGCCTCGCGGAAGGCGCGCATCCTGGGCGGCCGGGAGTGGGTCCGCTTGGGCGCGGTCGAGATGGCCCTCGACTGCCTGCGGCGCTATCTCCAGGGGCTGCCGGTGTACGAGCGCATCGACTTCGAGAAGACGTGAGGACGACCCGCCCATGAAAACCGCCGCCGAGAAAGCCGCGCGCTTCCGGGCCCTGCACGAGCGCCCGGGCGCCTTCATGATCCCCAACCCGTGGGACGCGGGCACCGCCCGCCTGCTCGCCTCGCTCGGCTTCGAGGCCCTGGCCACCACGAGCCTCGGGCTCGCCAACGCGCTGGGCCGGGTCGACGGCACCAACGCGGTGAGCCGGGCCGAGGTCATCGAGAACTGCCGGGTGATCGCGGCCGCGACCGACCTGCCGGTGAACGCGGACCTCGAGAACGGCTACGCGGACGAGCCGCGCGCGGCGGCGGAGATGATCCGGCTCGCCGCGGAGGCCGGCATCTCGGGCGGCTCGATCGAGGACGCGACCGGCGACCCGGCCCGGCCCATCTACGACTTCGACCTGGCGGTGGAGCGCGTGCACGCCGCGGTCGAGGTCGCCCGCGCGCTGCCGGTGCCCTTCCTGCTCACCGCGCGCGCGGAGAACCTGCTGCACGGGCGCGACCTCGACGACGCGATCCGCCGCCTGCAGGCCTTCGAGCGGGTGGGCGCCGACGTGCTCTACGCGCCCGGCGTCCGCGACCTGCCCGCCATCCGCGCGGTGGTGTCGGCGGTCGGCAAGCCGGTGAACGTGGTGATGAGCGCGGCCGACCCCGACCTCACCGCGGCCCAGCTCGCGGAGGTCGGCGTCAAGCGCATCAGCGTGGGCGGCGCCCTCTCGCGGCTGGCCCTCGCCGGCTTCCTCCGGGGGGCGCGGGAGATGGCCGACCGCGGCGGGTTCACCTGGATGCGCGACACCGTGCCCACCCGCGATCTGAAGACCGTGTTCCGGGAGTACTCCTGATGACGATCGCGGTGACCCGGCTCACCCCCTGCTTCGCGGCGCGCGTCGACGGGGCCGACATCACCCGCCCGCTCGACGACCTCACCTGGTCCGCGATCCGCGCCGCCTTCGAGGAGCACTCGGTGCTGCTCTTCCGCGGCCAGCCGCTCGACGACGACACCCAGATCGCGTTCAGCCGCCGCTTCGGCGCGCTCGAGGTCACCCGCAGCATGAACCCGGCCGCGGGCACACCCTTCGCGCGCCAGTCCAACCTGGACATCAAGACCGGGGACGTCATCCCGCCCGACGACCGGCGGATGGTCTACCAGCTCGCCAACATGCTCTGGCACAGCGACAGCTCGTTCAAGCCGGTCCCCTCGCTCTGCTCGCTGCTCTCCGGCCGCATCGTGCCGCCCGCGGGCGGGGCCACCGAGCTCGCGAGCGCGCGTGCCGCGTACCCCTCGCTGCCGGAGCCGCTCCGGCGCCGCGCGGAGACCCTGAGCGTGGTGCACGACTTCTCGTGGTCGCGCGACCAGGTGCGGCCCGGCTTCTACACCGCGGAGGAGCGCGCGGTGTACCCGCCGGTGCGCCATCCGCTCGTGCGGGTGAACCCGGTGAACGGGCAGCCCGCGCTCTTCCTCGGCGCGCACGCCTCCCACGTGGAGGGGCTCCCGATCGAGGAGGGCCGCGCGCTGCTGCGCACCCTGCTCGACCACGTCACCCAGCGCCGGTTCGTCTACCGGCACGAATGGGAGGAGGGCGATCTGATCGTCTGGGACAACCGCTGTGTGCTCCACCGCGCGACCCCCTACGACACCGCCAAGCACAGGCGGCTCATGCAGCGGACCACCGTGTCCGGCGACCCGGCGGAGCCGATGGTCGCCCCGGCCTAGCCCCCGCCCTAGGAGGTCTCGATGAATCGCGCGCTCCGCCACGCCCCCGAGTCCTACGAGTGATCTGAGGTCGCCATGAAGCAGATCCTGCTCGAGCAGTACGGCTCCCCCGAGGACGCGGTGCGCTGCCGGGAGGTCCCGGACCCGGGCGCGCCGGGCGCGGGCGAGGTGGTATTCGACGTGCTCGCCTTCCCGATCAACCCCGCCGACCTCTCGATGTGCCGGGGCACCTATCGCCTGCGGCCGCCCCTGCCGGCCGGCATCGGCGCCGAGTGCGTGGGCCGCGTCACCGCGGTGGGCGGCGGAGTCGCGCACGTCAAGCCGGGCGATCTGGTCATCAACCTCCAGCGCGAGAACTGGACGCAGCGGCGGCGGGTGGCGGGCGACGACGTGATCCCGGTGCCCGCGGGCGTCGACCTCCTCCAGGCGGCCATGCTCCGCATCAACCCGCCGACCGCGCTCCTGCTCCTCACCGACGTGGTCGAGCTGCGGCCGGGCGACTGGATCATCCAGAACGTGGCCAACTCCGCGGTCGGCCGCTTCGTGATCCGCCTCGGCCGCGCCCGCGGCGTCCGCACCGTGAACGTGGTCCGGCGCGAGGCCCTCTTCGCCGAGCTCGCGCCCCTCGGCGCCGACGTCTGCGTGGTGGACGGCCCCGACCTGGCCGACCGGGTGAAGGCCGCGACCGGCGGGGCGTCGATCCGCCTGGGCCTCGACGCGGTGTCGGGCCAGGCCACCGCGCGCATCTCGACATGCGTGGGGGAAAACGGCGTGGTCTGCAACTACGGCTCGATGAGCGGCGAGGATCCGGTGATGCCGCGGGGCAAGCTGATCGGGGAGGGGCAGAGCCTGGTGGGCTTCATCCTCGGCCGCGCGCTGGCCTCGCGCCCAGGTCCGTGAGATCTACGCGGAGCTAAGCGAGCAGGTGCGCGCGCGGGTGCTCACCGCGCCGGTCGAGCGCGTCTACCCGATCGAGGAGATCCGCGCCGCGGTGGCCCACGCCGAGCGCGGCCAGCGCCAGGGCAAGATCCTGGTCGCCCCGAACGGGCCGATCGCGCGCTAGGAGCGGCCGGCCAGCAGGAGAAACGGCGGCCGCTGCCGCTCGTTGGCCCACTCCGGGTGCGACGCGATTTGCTCCGGGCTCGGCCCCCACTCGTCGACGTGCGCGATGGCGAACCCCGCTCGGATCAGCAGGGTGGCGTAGGTCGCGATGGTGCGATGCTGCTTGATCACGCCCTCGGCGAGCCAGCTCGTGGAGCGCGGCCCCTCGTCGAGGTAGTCGCCGACCGGCCACGTGCTGCGCCCGGCTGCGTCCACCGACCACCCGGGATCGGCGAGCGCGGTGCAGAGCGGATGCTCGACCGAGAAGACCAGCGCTCCGCCGGGAGCCAGCGCGGCGTGGACGCGGGCCAGCAGCCCGGCAAGGTCCACCACGTAGTGGAGCGCAAGCGAGCTGTAGGCCAGGTCGAACGCGGCGGCGGGAACCTCGAGCCGCTCGAGGTCGGCCCTCACGTAGGCGATCGCGGGATCGTGGGTCTCGGCCGTCGCGCGCGCCAGCATCCGCTCGGACACGTCGACCCCGAGGACGCGGGCCGCGCCGTGCTCGCGCGCCCACCGACAGAACCACCCGAACCCGCAGCCCAGGTCCAGCACCCGCCGGCCGTCGAGCGGAGGGAGCAGGGCCCGGAGCGCGGGCCATTCGGGCGCGCCGTCGAGGCCCTGGATCGAGCGGGGCAGCCGGCCGTACGCCTCGAAGAACCTCTCGTCGTCGTAGACGTTCTGCGTCACCGCATCGCGAATTGTACTACCCTGTGCGGCGAACCGGCCATGACCTCTCCCCGGCACGTCATCGTCTGCGGCGCGGGCGTCGTGGGCGCCTCGGTCGCCTACTTCCTGGCCCGCCGCGGCCTCCGGGTCACCGCGATCGAGCGCACCGGGGTCGCGTGCGCGGCGTCCGGCAAGTCCGGCGGCTTCCTCGCCCTCGACTGGTGTGACAACACGGTGGTGGAGGGGCTCGCCCGCGCGAGCTTCGCGCTCCACGCGGAGCTGGCCCGCGAGCTCGCCACCGACTACGGCTACCGGCGCATGGACACCTACATGGTGGCCGCGCGCGAGACCGGGCAAATCTCGGGCGGCCACCGCGCGGCCGCGCCGCCCTGGATCGACGGCCCCGCGATCGTGGGCGGCGCGATCGGCACCCCCGAGACCACCGCCCAGGTCCATCCCGCGCGCTTCACCGAGGCGCTGCTCGACGCGGCGCGGGCCCACGGCGCGCCCCTTCGCCTGGGCGTGGTTGAGGCGGTCGCGGTGCGCGAGGGCATCGCGCGCGGCGTGGTGGTCGACGGCGAGCCGCTCGAGGCCGATGCGGTCGTGCTCGCGATGGGCCCGTGGACCGGGCGCGTCGGCGGCGTGCGCCTGCCGCGCATCCACGGGCTCAAGGGCTACAGCGTGACGCTGGCCGTGCCCGACGTGCCCGCCCACGCGCTCTTCATGGACTACCGCACCGCCGACGGCGACGCGCTCGAGCCCGAGATCATCCCGCGGCCCGACGGCACCGTGTACGTCTGCGGCATGGCCGATCGCCAGCCGCTGCCAGAGTCCGCCGAAGGCGTGGAGGTCAGCGAGGCGGGCTGCGCGATCCTCGCGCGCGCGGCCGGCCGCGTCTCCGCCGCGCTGGCCACCGCGACCATCACCCGCCGGCAGGCCTGCTACCGTCCGGTCACCGACGACGGCGTGCCGCTGATCGGCGCGGTGCCGGGCGCGCGGGGCGCCTACGTCGCGACCGGCCACGGCCCCTGGGGTATGCTCAACGCGCCGGCCACCGGCCTGGCCCTGGCCGAGCTGATCACGGACGGCGCCGCACGGACGGTCGACCTCGAGCCCTTCGATCCGGCTCGACTGGCCGCGACCCGGCTGCGCTCCTAACCGACCGAACGGACCGGAGGCGTCATGCGACGATTCGCCCTCACCGTTCTGCTGCTCCTGCTCGCGCTCCCCGCCCCCGCGGCGGCCGCGCCCGAAGGCACGCTCACCTGGGGCATCCACGTGACGCTGGCCGCGCGCTGGCTCGATCCGGCCGACACCGAGGCCTTCATCAACCCGTTCATGGTGCTCTACGCCGTCCACGACGCGCTCGTGAAGCCGATGCCGGGCGGCGACAACACCCCGAGCCTGGCCGAGTCGTGGACGCAGTCGAGGGACGGGCTCGTCTACGAGTTCGTCTTGCGCAAGGGCGCGAAGTTCCACAACGGCGACCCGGTGACCGCGGAGGACGTCAAGTTCTCGTTCGACCGGTACAAGGGGGCGGCGGCCAAGCTGCTCCACGACCGCGTCCGCGAGGTGCAGATCGTCGATCCCAGCCGCGTGCGCTTCCACCTGAAGGAGCCGTGGCCGGACTTCATGACGTTCTACGGGACCTCCGCCACCGGCGCCGCGTGGATCGTGCCGAAGAAATACGTCGAGAAGGTGGGCGACGACGGCTTCAAGAAGGCGCCGATCGGCGCGGGCCCGTACCGGGTGGTGAGCTTCACGCCCGGAGTGGAGCTCGTGATGGAGGCCTTCGAGGGCTACTGGCGCAAGGTCCCGTCGGTGAAGCGCCTGGTCTTCCGCAGCATGCCCGACGAGACCACGCGGGCCGCCGCGCTGAAGGCGGGGGACGTCGACATCGTCTACCTGCTGAGCGGGCCCCTGGCCGAGGAGGTCAAGCGCACGCCGGGCCTGCGGCTGGCCGCCGCGATGCCGCCCGGCGTCGTCTTCCTCGACCTGCCCGAGCAGTGGGACCCGAAGTCGCCGTGGCACGACCTGCGCGTGCGCCAGGCCGCCGGCTACGCGCTCGACCGGACCGCGCTCAGCCAGGCGGAGACGCTCGGCCTCTCGCGGCCCACCGGCGGCCTCATCCCGCGCGTGCTCGACTTCTCGCGCGCCTACGATCCGCCCGTCCACGACCCGGCGCGGGCCAGGCGCCTGCTCGCGGAGGCGGGCTACCCCAACGGGTTCGACGCGGGCGACCTGACCCCGTTCCCCCCGTACTTCTCGCTGGCCGAGGCGGTGGGCAACTACCTGCAGGCGGTGGGCATCCGCACGCGGCTGCGCACGATGGAGCGCGCCGCGTTCCTCACCGCGTGGCGCGAGCACAAGATCCGCGGCGTGATCATGGGGCTCGGCGCGCCCGCCGGCAACGCGGCGACCCGCATCGAGGTGTACGTGACCAAGGGCGGCATCTACTCGGCCGGCGAGGTGCCGGAGATCGAGACGCTCTACCAGCGCCAGGCGCGGGAGCTGGACCGGAAGAAGCGCGAGGGCCTGCTACACCAGATCCAGCAGATCATGTACGATCGCGCGATGTACGTGCCGATCTATGAACTCGCCTTCCTCTGGGGGATCGGTCCACGCGTCGAGGAAGCGTGCGTGGATCACATCAAGGGCTTCTCGTACTCGGCCCCGTACGAGGACCTGCGGCTCAAGGCGCCACGATAGGAGGCAGATCGACCATGGACATCGTCGACTCGCAGGTGCACCTCTGGGCCGCGGAGAGCGCGAGCCGCCCGTGGCCTCCCGGCCGCGCGCCGGAAGCGCAGAAACCCTACCCGATCCTGAAGGAGACGCTGCTCTTCCAGATGGACCTCGCCAAGGTGCGTCGCATGGTCCTGGTGCCGCCCTCCTGGGAGGGCGATCGCAACGACATGGCGCTCGAGGCCGCACGCTCCTTTCCCGACCGCTTCGCGGTGATGGGCCGCCTCGCGCTCGGCGATCCGGCGAGCCGGGCGCTGGTGGCCGACTGGCGCAAGCGGCCGGGCATGCTCGGCATGCGCTTCACCTTCCACAACGAGCACTACCGCCACTTCCTCACCGACGGCACCGCCGACTGGCTCTGGCCGGCCGCCGAGAAGGCGGGCGTCCCGCTGATGGTGTTGGTGCCGGGCGCGCTCGACCACCTCGACCGGATCGCGGGCCGGCATCCGGGCCTCAAGCTCGTGATCGATCACGTGGGGATCAGCGTGCGCGGCAAGACCCCCAAGGTCTTCGAGGAGCTGCCCGCGGTCTGCGCGCTCGCCAGGCACCCGAACATCGCGGTGAAGGCGTCGGGGATGCCGTCGCTCTCCGCCGAGCCCTATCCGTTCCGCGACCTGCACGGGGCGATCCGCCAGCTCGTCGACGCCTTCGGGCCGCGCCGCGTCTTCTGGGGCACGGATCTCACCCGCATGCCCTGCACCTACTACGAGTGCATCACGCTGTTCACCGAGCACCTGCCCTGGCTCGAGGGCGAAGATCTCGAGTGGGTGATGGGACGCGGGGTCTGCGAGTGGCTGGGCTGGCCGCTCGGGCGGCCGTGAGCGCTCGGCAAGCTTGAGCGCGGTCAGAACGCGACCGGCAGCGACACGAGCCCCCGCAGCGTGAGGCTCTTCCGATGCTCGGGCTGCTGGGTCGCCAGGGCCAGCTTCGGCATCCGCCGCAGCAGGGTGTTGATCG
>Ga0209388_1000310_pt1 | contig 10151 bp, 7 predicted proteins | sample Rivendell_Oct201_7_FD_188348 | JGI IMG/M metagenome (GOLD analysis project Ga0209388, IMG submission 188348) | Vadose zone soil and rhizosphere microbial communities from the Eel River Critical Zone Observatory, Northern California to study diel... | ecosystem: Environmental > Terrestrial > Soil...
AGCAGCAGGCGCTTGACGCCGTCGAGTGTCCGCTGACGGCGCTGGGGCGGCTCCAGCTTCTCCCACTGGGGATCCTCGACGGGTACATCCAGAAGCCACAGGAACGCCGGGAGGGAGGGTTCGAGTACCCGATCGAGGGAAAGGAGCTTGCCCGTGATCTTCTCCCGGATCTTGCGCGCCTCATCGCGCGGCTCGACCTGGAAATAGGTCCGGAGCAGGTCGATGACGGGGAGAAACGCTGTCGCCTTACCGTAGGAGACGGAGCTGCTCTCCACCATCAGCCAGCCTTCCGTGCGATGCGACTGGGTGAACTCCCAGAAGAGCCGGGACTTTCCGACGCCGGGTTCCCCCATCACCGCCGCGACCTGCCCGTGCCCGGTCCTTGCCCGGTCCAGGGCCTGACGAAGCTGCTCCACCTCGCTGTCACGGCCGACGAAGCGGGTGAGGCCGCGCGCCGCAGTTGCCTGGAGGCGCGAGCGTACCGTCGCCGCCCCCGTCACCTCGTAGACCTCGATGGGCGCCTCGAGCCCCTTGACCGGCATCGCGCCGAGCGGTTTGACCATCACATAGCCTTCCGCCAGTGTCAGGGTCCCCGCCGGGATCAAGATCGAGCCGGGCGTCGCCATCTGCTCCATGCGCGCGGCGAGGTGCGTCGTCTGGCCGACCGCCGTGTAGTCCATATGCAGATCGCTGCCGATGGATCGCACGACCACCTCTCCCGAGTTCAGGCCCACCCGGATCTGAATCGGAATGCCCTCGGTCCGGCGGATGCCGTCGGCGTACCGCTTCACCGATTCCAGCATCCGCAGCCCCGCGTAGCACGCGCGGACCGCATGGTCTTCGTGGGCAAGCGGCGCGCCGAACAGCGCCATGATCCCGTCCCCCATCACTTGATTGACGGTGCCTTCGTAGCGGTGGACGGCCTCCATCATGTGCTCGAGCACCGGGTCGAGGAGCCGGCGGGCGTCCTCCGGGTCGCGGTCGGCGAGGAGCTCCATCGACCCCCTGAGGTCCGCAAAGAGGATGGTCACCTGCTTGCGCTCGCCTTCGAGGGCGGCCTTCGAGGTCAGGATCTTTTCCGCGAGATGTTTCGGTGTGTAGGCTTCCGGCGCGCCGAAACGCGGCAATGGCGACGGCGCGGCCTGACCAGCGGGATGAGCGCACTCCGAACAGAACTTGCCGGTCGGGGACAGCGGAGCTCCGCAGTTCGCGCAGACGCGCGCCAGGGGCGCCGCGCACTCCTCGCAGAACTTCGCGCCCAGGCGATTGTCGTGCTGGCACCGGAGACACTGCATGCGGCACCCTCCCAGCAGGTCGGAGCCAGGAACGGTCGGACAGGTGGCGCGAGCTTAGTCTGGGGGACAGGAGGGGTCAAGGACCGTGAGCCCCGTGGCCAACCCTGGACGGTCGTCGGCGAGCGCCGATCTAAGAGGTGAGCCTACAGGCTAGTTCAGACCGTGGCTGGCTGGCTCCAAATTAGGACAGTGCCCGCGCGCGCTTGACGCGGGCAGTGCCGCCAGTCTAGTCTGTCGCGCAGATGACCTCACCGTCTCCTGAGGCACGGGCCCCGCTCACCGGGATCTGGCTCTCAGCGGAGTCCGTGCAGACGCCGATCGAGACGCTCCTCATCGACATGCTGGCTCCCAACGTGCCGAGCCGGGTCCTCCGCGAGGCGGAGCTGGAGGAGCTGAGGCGGGGGGCGAAGCTCACCGACGTGGCGCTCGAGTATCTCGGGCTCCGGACGATCAGCGTCGATGGAGACGGCGAGATCCCTCTCCGGGTCGTGGCGTCCCACTCACCGCGCGACTCGTGGCGGCAGGCGCTGGTCCTGCCCGAGGGCGACCGCCCCATCGGCATCCTGATCAACACCGCCGACGCCGGGCCGCTCGTGCTCGTCCACGAGGTCTTCGATAGCTTCGCGGAGCCCGAGAAGGAGCTGGTCCGGCGGTACGCAGCGCTGGCCGTTCGTGGCGAGCCGCACGAGGCCATCGTGGCCGCCCTGCGCGCCGGGAACGTCGGGGAGGCCGGGTTCACCCAAGCGTTGATCGCGGTGCGTCGCGCCGTGCGATCACTCGACCCCACCGTCCTATTCAGCCCCGACGGCGCGACCCGCGTCCAGCTCGGCAGCCTGTCGCGCACGACCAAGGACATCCTGCGCGAAGGACTCCAGGGCGACCACCTGTTCATCTTGCCGGCGAGCCTGTTCGAGGGCAAGACCAATTACGCCGACATCGAGTTCCTCGTCTACCTGAACTTCTTCCTGCGCCAGAAGACGCGCACGCGCATCGTCGGCACCTCCCGGCAATGGCACGTCCTTCATCGGCTGCTCACCCTCACGCTGTTCGGCCTCTTCGACCCGGCGGCTCCGGAGCCGCCCGGCTTCGAGAAGCTCGCCGAGGCGTACGGCGTCGGGTCGCGCGAGACGTACCACTTCCTGCGCACCGCTCATGAGCTCTACGGTACCCGCCGGGATGGCAGCCCGGGGAGCCCGCTCCTCGGGATCGACGCTTACGTGGACTTCTTCGCTCTCGACGCCGAGGCGACCGTCATCCCGTTGCCGTCGGCGGCGGTGCAAGTGGCGCCCTCCGGGCGTGGCTTCGACGTGCGCATCACGCAGCCCGACGGCCGGTCGAGCGAGAAAACCCTCGAGGTGGGGACGCCGCCGCGGCTGCTCCGGCACATCCCCACCGAGCTCCGCGAGGCCATCCAGTTCGCGAGCGAGCGGCCGCGGTTCGGTGTCACGCCCCTTGGGACCAGCCACGGCTTCGACGCGAATGGCGACTTTACCAGCTTCATCATCTGGGTTGACGGCAAGGGAATCCTCGTCGATCCATCCTCCGAAGCGCTCGCCTACCTCGACCAGATCGGGGTCGCGCCGCTGGATGTGCCCTACGTGTTCCTGACCCACGTCCACGCCGACCACGACGGCGGGCTCGTCGAGAAGCTGGTGGGCGGCAGCCAGACGAGTGTGATCGCGTCCGACCCCGTCTTTCGCGCCTTCGTCGAGAAGGCGCGACTCGTCACCGGGCACGACTTCGAGCGAGAGCGCCTCGTCACCCACATCGCCGCGAACCCGGGCAACCGAGTGCGGATCGCGGTGGCGGGCGACTTCGCTCAGCTCGAGACCCGCTGGAACCTCCATCCGATCCCGACCAACGGCTTCAAGCTCACGTTCAGCGGGCGGACGCTCGGGTACTCGGGCGACACCCAGTACGATCCCGCGATGCTGGAAGATCTCCGACGGCGCGGGAAGCTGCCGGAGACGCACTTCCAAGACCTGATGTACTTCTTCTGGACACCGGACGGAGAGCCCACCGTCGACCTTCTCTATCACGAGGCCGGTATCCCGCCCATTCACACCGACAAGGAGGCGCTCCGCGCCCTGCCCGACGCCATCACCAGCCGGATGTCCCTCGTCCACATCGCGGACGGGGACGTGCCGCGAGGCTTCGCGCCCGGCAAGCCACGCCTCTTCGCAACCCAGGTCCTCCTGCCGCCGACGCCGCGCTCGCGGCAGCGCGTGCTCCTCGAGATGATGCGGGCCGTGGCCTACCTGTACGACATGCCGTCCGATACGCTCGAGGCGCTGCTCCACGGCGCGGAGATCATCACCCACTTCCCGGACGAAGTCATCATCCGCAAGGGCCCGGTCGCCCCCGGGGAGCCCATGCCGTTCCAGATCATCACCGACGGACGGGTGAGCGTGCGCGACGGCCGCCGGGTCATCACGACGCTGGGCAAGGCCGACACCTTCGGCGAATGGGGAATCAGCCACCAGCGCGGCTTCCGCGCGGCCGACGTGGTGGCCGACCGCCCCACCCAGACGATCCGGCTCAGCGAGGAGCAGTACCACTGGCTGGTCGGCAAGCATCCGGTGATCCAGGAGCGGGTCAGCAAGATCAGGAGCCTGCTCCCACGGCTGCAGCTCGCCCAGGAGCGCGCCCGACTCAAGGCGGCGCTGGAGCCGGGGGCCAGGAGCGTGATCGAGCACATGACCTCGATTCAGCTCTCCGGCTTCGCAATCTTCAGCCGGGTCAAGGAGTTCAAGCAGGGCCAGCACATCCTCGTCGAGGGAGACGAGGCCGACGGGTTCTACCTCCTCCTGTCGGGCCACCTCGCGGTCGGGACCGAGGGCCGGCGTATCGGCGAGCTGAGCGAGGGCGACGTCTTCGGCGAGCTGGGCCTGCTGGAAGGCGGGACTCGCCAGGCCAACGTCACCGTCGTGTCCGCCGACGCCGAGGTCCTGTTCATGAGCACGCGGAGCTTCCAGCACCTCCTGCACACGATGCCAGCCTTCGCCTGGGGGATCTGGGAGACGGCGGCCGGCCGTCGCGACCTGATTCGCCGCTCGTAGCACGCTGCGAGCACGCAATCCGCTGGAGCGACGAATTCGGGTGGGGCGAGGTGGGGCGGGCGGATGTGCTTATTGCGCCCGAAGGGACAGCCTCAAGAGGGCGGCCCCTCCCCTTCGGGCGAATGCCGGGTGTGTCGGCTGGCACCCGGTGCCCTGAGTGTACCGCTACGTCAGCGGGAGCTGCGTCCCGGGCTGAGCGTCGACCGGCGGCTTCTCGACCGTGATGGTGTGCGAGTAAGATCATCCGACATCGCAGGTGGGCCACTCAGCCACCCAGATGTCGTAGCACCCCTGATGGAACCGGATAGTGCCCCCGGTCGGAAGGTCGCACTCGACCTCTACGTCGTCGGCCGCGATTGGCTGCTCACATGCCACGCAGACCCCGCCGGTTCCGGGGCCGTACCATGTCATGCGGCAGTTCTCCTTCGGCAGGTGGCCGGCGAGGATCTTCTGGCGAATCCCGGGCCCCCTCCCGGCGGGATCGCTCATGCAGTCACTCTGCGGTCGAATCGCGACGGGGCTCCAACGCGCTCCTACTTCTTTCGAGCAGGGTTCAGCCCGAGCAGCTTCTTGGCCTCTCTGTCGAGCGCCTCCGCTTCCCGACGGACGACATCCCCGATCGCTGGAAGCAGAGTGCGGGTGATCATCTGCTTGCTCACATAGGCATCCGCGCCGCTGTCGGAGGCCATGAGCCGGTAGGCGTCTTCGATGTAAGAACTCATGAGGATGATCTTCGTTTTTGGCAGTTCTAGCCGGATGCGCCTGGTCAGCTCGCCCCCGTCGAGACCGGGCATCACCAGGTCCGTGATCACCATGTCGGGCCGCTCGCGCCGCACGAGCGCGAGGCCGTCCACGCCGTTCGCCGCGTCACCCACGAAGGTCGTCACGTCATGGACCGACCGGAGGAGACCGCGGACGATCAGGCGGTATTCCTCGCTGTCGTCGATGACGACGATAGTCAAGGGCATGGTAGCGGCTCCCGGCCCTGAGACATGGCCGCTTGGACGCTCGCAACCGCCGTACCGGGTCGCGAAGGGACAGCCACTAGGGGCGGCTCATCACCTTCGGAATGCCGGGCCCGGCCGCTCGGCCCCGAAGGCGTCCCAAATGGCGGGGACCAACCCCGATGCGATGTCGTGCTTGTCGAGGAAGGCATCTGCGCCCTTCTCGAACGCCTCGCGCCGGGTGGCGTCGCCGGTCAGGTGGGTGAGGACCAGCACCTTCGTGTCGGGCCACTCGCGCTTGATCTGGCGGGTCGCTTCGAGCCCGCCGAGGCGGGGCATCATGACGTCGATAATGACGACATCAGGCCGTTCCTGGCGGACGAGCGAGACAGCCATTTCGCCATCGGTCGCCTCACCAGCCAGCGCCAGATTGGGGTCTTGCCGCAGGACGAACGCCACCAACCAACAGCTATCCACCTCGTCATCGACGATGAGAACCCTTGCTGCCATGGTCGCGCCCCCCGGCGAAATGTGGGTCTGCCCATCAGCACGAGCCATGCCGGGTATCAAGTGGCTTGAGTTTCAGGGCGTTACACCTCAGTCGCCTGGCTCTACCCGGTAGTTATGACAGGGTAGGAAGTTCCTGCCGCCAGGGTCATTCATTGCACGCGCCCCCGCCCGCTGTGGGATCGCGTGCAACCTTGTACGCCGGGCGCTGCCCCGACCTGGCCGCGGCCACCAGCGCCGCGGTGCCGCCGGCCGTCACGACCGCGCGCGTGAAGCGCAGGCTGCGCTTGAAGTTGATAATCGCGACCCGGTTTGCCGCCACGATCTGGGCGATGGACGCGCCGGGGATGTCGCCATAGCCGCTGCCGACGACGCTACTCTCTTGAACTTTTGCGTCGACGGTGGAAACGCCCGTGAGCGCGCCGACGTAGACGAGCAACCCGTGCTCGGAGTACAGGACGCAATCTTGGCCGACCCCGTTGACCGCGCCGACCGAGATGGACTGCGGCACGAGGATGGGCAGCAGCGCGACGCCGTTCTTGACGTCGCACGACAATCCCGACTCACCCACGACCGGGGCCGGGCCCGCCAGGGTGAGCTGCGCGGCCTCCCACATCGTGGCGCCGGCCGCGCGAAGGAGCTGGTAAAGGGACAGGGATGCGCGAACCTTCTCGAGCACCGGCCCCTGTCCGGGAAGCTGCAAGGCGCGAACCTCGAAGCCCGCGGCGGTCGTGGCGCGCGCGATCGTGGCGGTGTACTTGAGGCCGGGCGTGTCGTGATCGGGAGAGAGAATGAGTTGTCGGGCTCCGAGGATCGCGAGCTGCTGCGCATACTCGTCGCGCCATCCGCCGACGCCCCGCACGCAGTCGTCGCGATGAACCCGATGGCCGCCAGGTTGTCGGCATCCTGCTCGCCCTCGCACCAAATCACGCGCGGCTGTTCGACGAGGTCCGGCAGGCGGTACAGGACGCGGCGAACGCCCGTCAGGTTGTGGATCCAGCCCCCACGGCCATCGGGGCGACGTTGGAAGAAGCTCTTGGCCTCCAGGCGCACGGCCTGATAGAGCAAGGCGCCGCTGCCGTCGACGTAGTCGTAGGTCTTGACGATGCGCGACGCGACGTGGTGGCCGATGGACGACGACGGGAACAGGTCTTTCATCGTGAGACCCAGCGCGGCCACGATCTGCTCTTGCGTGCATTTCTTCGCGTGACAGTTCAGGACGGTGCGGCCGTCCTCGCCCGTGCCGATCGAGAGACTGCGCTCGAGATCAACTCGCGTGAAGTCCGCGAAACCTCCGAGAAATTGATGGTAGGCGGGGGGAGGATTGAACTCCCGACCCCGGCCTTGTAAGGGCCGTGCTCTCCCAGCTGAGCTACCCGCCTATACCTGATGAATCCGAGACCACCCCCCGGATCTTATCGTGCCGGAATTGATCGCGCGAGGAATTGTGGGTGCCCGGCCACTTCGCGGATCCCGGCCAGGACGGCGGCCATCGCGGCCTCGACCGCCCCGAGGCAGACGAAGAGGCGAACGGCGGCGCCGAGGCTCACGAGGGAGAGAAGCGGATGGGGCCGATGAGCGATTCCGCGCGCGAGTGCGTGTCGTTGGAGTCGATCGAGAGCGTGATCGCGCCCGGATCGGGCGGCTCCTCGCCATAGATGGCCCGATAGTCCGCGCGGACGTCGCGACGCTCCTCGACCCAGCGCCCCAGCTCGGCGGGGCCGGAGCGCAGGATGATGTAGGTGACCGTGCCGGTCTTCTCGCTCCGGAACGTGCTGCCGGCCGGCGCGGTGGTGTCCCACGCGTAGCCGATGATGCGCGAGCGCAGCAGCGCGGGTGGGCGCGGCCACGTCACGTAGACCTGCGCGGCCTGATCGGCGGTCTCGCGCCGCCGCGCGTCGCCGCCGGTGGGCATGACGAGCACCTTCCACCGCCAGCGCAGGATCGGCGTGCGCGCCAGCGAGACACTGCCGCGCAGGTCGCGGGTGATGGTGGCGCGATCGTTCCGGCTCTCGAGGTGAAGCACCCGCTGGCCGTCGTCGACCATCACGCTGAGGGCGAGCGCCGACGCCTTGCCCCACGTCTGGGCCTCCCAGCCCGGCGGGATACCCACCCGCCCCGGGACGCCGGCCCGCCAGTCGTCCACCACGACATCCGAAGCCGCGGGAGCCGGCGGTGACTGGGCGGCCGGCCCGCTCCCGCCCACGAGGAGCACACCCACGAGCCCCGCCACCGCCGCCACGAGCACCGCCGCAACCCTGGTCCGCATCGACGTCGCCTCCTGGTCCTCAGGCGAGCAATCCGCGTGCCGGCTCGTGCGAGGCCGCGAGTCGGCCTTACTCCTTCTCACCCGGTAGAGCTTACGTGGAACTCCCTTCCCGACGCGCCCGGGGAAGCGGGTCAACCCACCGGCATCCGTCCCTCGTCCGCCCCGATGAAGCGCGGCACGTGGATTGCTCCGAGAGGGGCGCAGGAGGAGCCAGCGATGACGCGGCGACGGCTCGACGACGAGCGAGCTCCGTCGCGGCGGATCCCGCCGTGACTACTTCCGGTGGCTGCTCGAGAGCGCCGCCGCCACGCCGAGGCTGATGTAGAGCCCGCCGGTGATCCAGCGCTCGCCGGTCAGGAAGCGCGGCTGGCCGCGCAGCCACCGGGCGGCGGAGCCCGCGGTCAGCGCGTAGAGCGAGTCGGTGATCGCACCGAGGAGCACGAACACCACCCCGAGGGCGATGATCTGCTCGCCCACGTGGCCTCGCGCCTCCGTGACGAACTGGGGCAGGAACGCGAGGAAGAAGAGCCCGGTCTTCGGGTTGAGCACGTTGACGATGACCCCGTCGAGGAACGCGCGCCGCAGCTCCTTGGGCTTGCCCGGCTCCGGCGCGACGATGCTCGAGCGATCGCGCAGCCGCCGCACGCCGATGTAGATCAGGTAGGCCGCCCCGAGGTACTTCACCGCGCTGAACGCGGTGGCGGAGGCGGCGAGGAGCGCGGAGAGCCCGGCCGCGGCCGCGAAGATGTGGGCCAGGGTGCCCACGTGCACGCCCAGCACGGAGACGAGGCCGGCCCGCTTCCCCTGGTCGATCGAGCGCGTGACGATGTAGAGAACCGCCGGACCCGGCGTCAGCAGCAACACCAGGGCCGCGACCGCGAACAATCCCAGGCTCGACCACTCCGGCAGGACCATCATTCGCTCCTCTTGGCGCTCCCCTGGCCGCTCAGCAGCAGCCGCCGCGGATCGGCCCGCCCGCGGGCAGCGCCCGGTCGGGCTCCCAGCCCCACGACCGCGGGCCCCAGTCCGGCGTGAACACGCGCCCCTTCTTGACGGTGACGAACGGGACCACCGCGCGGTCCACCCGCAGCCCGGCGCCCAGCACATCATAGACCATCCAGTCGCCGGGCCGGACGTCGAGCACCGAGATGTCGGCCTGCCGCCCCACCACGAGGCTGCCCAGGCGCTCCGCCACTCCGGCCGCCTTCGCCGGGTTCGCGGTGCACATCGTCACCACCTGCGGCAGCGTGAAGCCGAGGCCGAGGAAGCGTGTCATCATCTCGGTCATGCTGTGCACGGTCATGACGCGGCCGGGCACGGTGAGGTCGGTGCTGATGCAGTGCGGGAGCACGCCCTGCTCGATCACGCGGCGGCCCACGTCGAAGCTGAAGTTCATTCGCCCGTGCGCGGTGTCGAACCACACGCCCCGGTCGGCCGCCTCCTTCACCTCCGGCACCAGCTTGCCGTTGCCGTCGAGCACCCCGCCCGGGTTGGCGGTGAAGTAGTGGGTCAGGATGTCGCCCTGCTCGAGCAGCGGCAGCAGCGATCGGATGACCTTGGGGTCGTAGCGCTTCTCGGTGTCGCCGATGTGGACCATCAGCTTCACCCCGCTCTCCTTGGCCGCGCGCTTGGCCAGGCGCGGCATCTCCATGCCCATGATCTCGAGCGCGGGCGAGACCATGCGCGCCTTGATGCCGCGGATCAGGCCGCGGTGCTGGTCGACCACCTTCAGGGTGTCGTCGAGATTGATGCTGCTCTCCGCGATGATGTCGGGCATGGTGGCGAGCCCGGTCTGGCAGATGTGCAGGAACGGGATGATCTCGGTGTGACAGCTCGGGATGATATGGCGGGGAAAGCCCGCGAAGGTGGCCGCCCCCGCGCTGCCCGCGTCCACGATGGTGGTGACGCCCGCGTAGACCCCACCCAGGTCGGGGTTCACCCCGGTGCGGTTGAAGCCCTCGAACACGTGCGCGTGCAGGTCGATCAGGCCGGGCGTGACCGTCTTGCCCCGCACGTCGATGGTGCGCGCGGCCTCCGTCTCCGCGATCTGCGGCGTGATGCGCGCGATCGCGCCCTT
>Ga0209388_1000312_pt1 | contig 10144 bp, 10 predicted proteins | sample Rivendell_Oct201_7_FD_188348 | JGI IMG/M metagenome (GOLD analysis project Ga0209388, IMG submission 188348) | Vadose zone soil and rhizosphere microbial communities from the Eel River Critical Zone Observatory, Northern California to study diel... | ecosystem: Environmental > Terrestrial > Soil...
CTCGTCGGTGTCGAGAGGGTCCGGCCTTGCGTCACCCACACGCTGCTCTCATCGAATGCGACGACCGGCCGGGAGGCGAGCCGCGTCCACGCCCGCCACGGAGTCACGCCGGTTGCGACGGCAACCGCGACAACGGCGATGGCGAGCAGGCCGACCGATCCGACGAGTACGGGTTGACGCCACCGCGAGCCATCGCGCCACGCGAGGACGAGCGCGATGGGTGCGGCCAGCAATAGCCCGTGCCAACGCTCCAGGCCCACGCCACGCGCGAGGTCGGTCACGACCAGGAAATTCGCGCACGCCACGAGCGTCACGGCGGCGCTCAGAATGCCGACGGCCAGAAATCGCGGGAGCGACCCGGCGGCGCGGGCGCGGACGCAGCCGGCCATCATCGGCGCGAGGATGGCCGCGAGGGCGACGAGCGGCGCGGCCGGCGCCGCCACGAAGATCTGCATGGCAACCGACACGAACAGCGCTGGCGCCACCCACGAGGCGAGAGCACGAACCGGCGCCGGCGTGCCCACGATCAGGCGGACGAGCACGGCCACGCCGGGAGCGAGCGCGACCGCGTACCACCACGTGACGCTCACGCCGGCGAGACGAATGGCCCCGGCATGCCCCGGGAGGACGGACAGCAGGACGCCGATGATGAGGAGCGCAAGCATGACCGTGAGCCCGACACGGCGCCTCACCATTGGCCCGGCGGGATTGTAGCAGCCAGTGCTGCGGCGAACTCTGGAGTTTCCGCGGCGTCCTGTATGCTATGCGCGCACGACGACAGAATTCGGTCAGGAGGAGGAATGGAGCGTCCCGCAATCGAGCGCGTCATGGTGATCACCGCGCATCCCGACGACTCGGAGTTCGGCGCCGGCGGCACCGTGGCCAAGCACGTCAAGGACGGCCGCGAGGTGACCTACGTCATCGCGACCAACGGCAACAAGGGCTCGAGCGACCGCACGATGACGCCCGAGCGCCTGGCCAGGACCCGCGAGACCGAGCAGCGCAACGCCGCCCGCGTGCTCGGCGTCGAGCGCGTCGAGTTCCTCGGCTACGAGGACGGCGAGCTCGAGGACACGCGTGACCTCCGTCGCGACGTGACCCGGCAGATCCGCCGGTGGCGGCCCGACCTCGTCATCACCATGCAGCCACTGCGCACGAAGAACCTGTACGCCTCACATCGCGACCACCGGACGATCGCCGGCGTCGCGCTCGACTGCATCTATCCGCTCGCCCGCGATCACATGGCGTTCCCCGAGCTCCTGCCGGAGTGCGAGCCGCACAAGGTCCGCGAGGTCCACTTGATGCAATGGGACGACGCCGACCTCGTCGTCGACATCTCCGAGGTGATGGACGTGAAGCTCAAGGCGCTCGCCTGTCACCAGAGCCAGTTCAAGGACTTCGCGGGTGTGGAAGAGCGCGTTCGCGAGCGCGCGGCCGCCCTGGGCAAGCCAAAGAACTATACGTTTGCGGAGGCCTTCGATCGTATCCTGATGCCACGCTGACGGCACAGCGGTTGCACACGTCGCACGTTCTGTTCTAGAACGCTGACGAGAAGGCGGACCGGTCGAGAACGCTGACGAGGAGCGTCATGGCTGAGCGCGACCCGATGACCGCAACGACGCTGACCGAGGTGCTGAGGCGGCGGACGGCCCTCGACCCGACCCGGCCCTACTTCCACCTCTACGGCGAAACGGTCACCTATGGCCGTCTCTGGGAGCAAAGCGCCCGGTATGCCGGCGCGCTGCGCGCCGCCGGGGTAAATCGGGGCGACAAGGTCGCGTTGATCTATCCGACCTGCGCCGAGTTCTTCGCGACGTTCCTCGGCGCTCTGCGCGTGGGCGCCGTGCCCGTTCCGCTCTATCCGACGCTGGGCGTGGAGGCCACCGCCAACATCCTGAACGACTCCGAGAGCGTCGCCGTCGCGACAATCGGCTGGTTCCGCAAGAGCGTGGACGAGAGCCTGATGTCGGCTCCCGGCGTCCGGGCCGTGCTGGAGCCGCCCGATCTCGAGACCGGAGTGGCGGTCCAGCCGCTGCCCGAGGCATCGGCCGAGGACATCGCCTTCATCCAGTACACGTCGGGCTCCACGGGTCGACCGCGCGGCGTCGTGCTGACTCACGCGAACGTCGTGAACACGTGTCACGTCATGGCCCAGGCCGCCGGCATCACCAGCGACGACCGTGTCGTGTCGTGGCTGCCGCTCTATCACGACATGGGCTTGATCGGCTGCGCGTTCACGCCGCCGCTCGTCGGGACGCCGATCTGGCTGTTGCCCCCCGACCTGCGCAATCCGCGACAGTGGCTCGAGCTCATCACGGAGGTCCGGGCCACGTTCACGGTCTCGCCGGACTTCGGCTATCGCAACTGCGTTCGCAACGTGCGCGATGCGTCGGGGATCGACCTGACCAGCCTGCGCAGCGCGCTGTCGGGCGCCGAGCCCGTGCGCCTGTCGACGATCGAGGGCTTCGAGCAACACTTCGGGCTCAAGCACGTCATCGTCCCCTGCTACGGCCTGGCCGAGGCCACGCTGGCCGTCGCGATCTGGCCGATCGGAGTCCCGGTACGCACGGATCCCACGGGACGCTTCGTCTCCGTCGGCCAGCCGTGCCGCGGCGTCTCCGTCCGGATCGCAACGCCGCGGGAGGACACCAGGGACGACACCACGCATACGGGCGGAGCCACTCGGCACCTCGAACAGGCCACCCACGATTCACTCCTGGCTCTCCCTCCGATGAGCATCGGCGAGATCTGCGTCAAGAGTCCGGGCGTGATGCGCGGCTACTACAACGATCCCGACGCGACGGCGCGGGTGCTCACGGCCGATGGCTGGCTGCGCACCGGCGACCTCGGCTTCGTCGACGCCGAGGGCTTTCTCTACATCTCGGGTCGGCTGAAAGACGTGATGATCCTGGGCGGCGCCAACGTCGTGCCCTCGGACATCGAGGACGTCGTCGACGAGGTGCCCGGCATCCGTTACTCGGCGGCCGTGGGCATCGAGAGCGAGCGGACCGGGACGCAGCGCCTCCACGTGGTGGCCGAGGTCCGCGACGAGACCGCGGCTCCCGACGTGTACCGCGAGCTCGTGGCCGAGGTCGTCCGTCGCGTGCAGCGTCATGGCGGCCATCGCCCCGCCCGCGTGCTGCTGGTGCGGGCCGGCACGATCCCCAAGACGTCCAGCGGCAAGATCCAGCGCTCCCGCCTCGCCGCGATGGTCGAGGGCGGTGAGCTCAAGGATCGTCTCGTCCACCTCGCCGGCGACTGAGGCCCGGCCACGATGAAATTCGGCTGCCACCTGCCGGTCTACGGCCCGGCGGCCACGCGCGCGACGATCCTCGGGTTCGCGCGGCGCATGGAGTCGCTCGGCTTCGACTCGCTCTGGGCGAGCGACCATGTCGTGATTCCGTGGAAGATCCGCTCGCGCTATCCGTACAACCCCACCGGTGACTTTCCCCTGTCGCCGGAGACGCCGTTTCTCGAGCCGCTGACGACGCTGGCCGTCGTGGCCGGAGCCACCGAGCACATCGCGCTCGGCACGACCGTCCTCGTGCTCGCCCACCGCCATCCCGTGTTGCTCGCCAAGATGCTGGCGACGCTCGACCAGTTGAGCGGCGGGCGCGTGATCGTCGGCGCCGGCGTCGGCTGGATGAAAGAGGAGATCGAGCTGTTCGGCGTGGACTACCAGCGGCGGGGCGCGTGGAGCGACGAGGCGTTGCGCGTGCTGCGCGCGTGCTGGCGCGAGCCGCGGCCGCGCTTCGAGGGCACGTTCTTCCGCTTCGACGAGCTGGCGGTGGAGCCCAAGCCGGTCCGTGGCGACATTCCGATCTGGATCGGCGGCGACACGCCGGCCGCGCTCCGCCGCGTCGCCGAGCTCGGGGACGGCTGGCACCCGGCCTTCCCCACGCCGCAGTCGCTCGGCGAGGCGCTGCCCCGTCTCCGCGACGCGTGCCGCCGAGCCGGGCGCGACGTGGCGAGCGTCACCATCAGCGGTCGAGTCGGGCTCGCCGCGCGACGCTCCGCCGACGAACTGCTCGCGGAGCTGAAGGCGCTCCGCGATCTCGGCGTCAGCCACGTCATCCTCGAATCACGCGCACGCGACCTCGGCGAGATGGCCGAGCTCTACGAGAAGTTCGCGCGCGACGTCAGACCGCGCCTGTAGACAGAGCGCGGCGGGCTTCGAGCACGAGTGACCGTAGCTGACCTCGCGCCGAACGACCCGCGGTGTCGCAGCTCGCGCAAAGGGGAGGGTATGGGAGGGGAGGACTCCTGTCCCCCCTTCCATTTTCATATCAGAGCGCGTTGCTCAACCGTCGCCAGCCGCGCCAGGGCCAGGGCGCCCAGCGACAGGCCGACGTCACGCAGGGCGACGTCGTAGTAGCCCGGGATCAACAGCAAGTTGACGATGATCCCCCACAGCCAGGCCATGACCAGGTAGCCACCGAACTTCGGCGCGAACGCCACGATCAGGCCGGCCACGATCTCGATCGCGCCGACTCCCATCAGGAACGTGTGGGCGTCCACCGGCACGAGCCGGTTGATGATCGGAGCCAGGTACTGGTGCCAGGGAACCAGCAGGTCGAAGAACTTGTCCAGGCCGGCGACGATCGGCAGCACCGTGAAGCCCCAGTGCAGGATCTGGTACGCCTGGTAAGCCGGATTGCTGGCCTTTACCGGGACGCCGACCGCCGGGTCGATTCCGGCGACACGCGCACGCTCGAGTCTTGACATAGTTACAACCCTCCCTTGGTCGGAGGACGGCGCAAGCCCCGTGCCGGCGACTTCTGGCGGCTAGATCTTCGAGCCGGACTTCTGCCAGTCGTCGAGGAACTTCTTGAGGCCGATGTCGGTCAGCGGGTGCTTGATGAGCTGTTCGAGCACGCTGAACGGCATCGTCGCCACGTGGGCGCCCGCCTTGGCGGCGTCGATCACGTGAAGCGGATTTCGAATCGAGGCGGCCAGTACCTGGGTCTTGAAACCCTGGACGCGATAGATCTCGCAGATGTCACGGACCAGGTCCATGCCGACGGCCCCGATGTCGTCGAGACGCCCGAGGAAGGGGCTGATGTAGAAGGCGCCGGCCTTGGCGCTGAGCAGCGCCTGGGTCGCCGAGAAGCAGAGCGTCTGGTTCACGCGGATGCCCTTGCCGGTGAGGTGCTTGACGGCCTTGAGGCCGTCCTTCGTCAGCGGGCACTTCACCACGACGTTCTGCGCGATCTGGGCGAGCTCTTCGCCTTCCTTGACCATGCCCTCGAAATCGGTGGCGACCACCTCCAGGCTCACGTCGCCGGGCACGATGGCGCAGATTTCTTCGACGTGGGGACGGAACGGCCGCTTTTCCTTGGCCACGAGCGTCGGGTTCGTGGTCACGCCGTCGACGACGCCGAGCGCCACGCCCTCTTTGATCTCGTTGATGTTCGCCGTATCGAGGAAGATCTTCATGCCCTCGTCTCCTCCCGCATCACGCGCGTTCGATGCGCACCGGCGCGCCGGCACGTATCTTCTTGAACACCGTGGCGTCGCCGTCCACACGACCGAGCACGTTCACCGGGCTGGCCGGCCGGATCTCGTCGCCCTGGCTCGCCGGTGTCGGCCCGAAGAAGATGCAGAACGCATTCCCGGGCGGCCAGTAGCCGAGGTCGCCCATGTCCACCGTCGCCCGCGGCGACTCCGGCGCGATCGTGACCCCGATGCCGAAATAGATCTCGTCGCCCCACGTCTCGGCCTTCGCTTCGATCGGCAGCGCGTCCCAGATCGCACTCGCGGTCTTCGACGCGTCGAGCTGGGCCTTCGCCGAGACCGCGCCGGCCGTGATGCGAATCGTGCGGGATGGGGCAGGCGTCATGTGAGGCCCAGCGTAGTCGCCGCTCCGGGGCGCGTCAAGCCGAGGGCGTCACTCGACTTTGCGATAGCGGTCGAGCACGGAGGTCATCGTCTCGCGGTCGGGCACCATCGACCACCCCTGGCCTTCGACGGAGAGTGACGCCGCGCAGGTGGCCACGGCCGCCGCCTGCCAGGGATCACCGTCGAACTGATAGCCGATGAGGAACGCGGCGGCGAACACGTCGCCCGCGCCGGTGGGATCGACCTCACGCGCCGGCCGGGGCCGGATCTCGTACCGTTCGCCGTTCACGTAGAGGAGCGCGCCGGCCGCGCCCGCGGTGACGATGCCGACGGGCAGACGCTGGAGCCATTCCAGCATCTGTGCCTCCTGACCGAGCACGTCCTCGTCGGAGAGGAAGAGGCCCTGCAGGCGGCCGAGGAGCCTGCCCGGCGGCTCCCAGCGCCGGCTCCGCACTTCGCCGTCGCGGCCCACCGCGCGCAGCCAGCCCTGTCCGGCGGCCGCCAGCGTGGCGTCACTGAACATGTCGCCGACCGCGGGGTCGACGTCGTCGAGCACCGGCGCCAGCAGCACGAGCGGCGCACCGCGCCAGTCGTCGGGGACGTCGGCCGGGGTCAGGGTCCGCGCGGCGATCGGCCGTCGCATGGTCCGGTGGCTGCCATCGATGTGATGCTCGAAGACGGTCGTGTGCGGCGCGTCGACCGTCACCACCTCGATCTGCGGTGGCACGAGCTCCAGCGGAAAATCATCGCCGTGGCTGGTCAGGATCCCGGCGCTCAGGCCGAGACGATGCGCGGTGACCGCGGCGAAGAGGGCCGCCCCACCCGCCCGCACGTCGTTGCCGAAGTGGTCGAGGGTGACGTGGCCGACGGCGACGAAGTCGGGCGCGGCCATTCATTCGGAGGGGGCCTCGACGGCCCCCTCCGAAACCTCCCCCAGGACGAGGATTGCGCCGGCAAAGCCGGCGCTCGATCGACGTCGACTCCAGCGGCCGCTCATTGCTAGAGCGGCAGGTGCTTGGCGATGATCTCGCGCATGATCTCGCTCGTGCCGCCGCCGATGGGCAGGAGCCGCGCGTCGCGCGCGAAGCGCTCGATGGGATACTCGCGCATGTACCCGTAGCCGCCGTGGAGCTGCACGCAGTCGTAGGCGACGCGATTCACCATCTCGGCGGTGAAGAGCTTGACCATGGAGATCTCGCGGATCGCGTCCTCGCCCGCCTCGTATTTCAGACACGCCGCGTAGGTGAGGGCGCGGGCGGCTTCGAGCTGCGTGGCGCAGTCGGCGAGCTTGTGCCGGACCACCTGCTTGTCGGAGAGCGGCGCGCCGAAGGCCTGGCGCTCGCGGACATAGGCCATCGTGTCGTCGAGCGCGCGGTCGGCCATGCCGATGGCGTGCAGGCCGGCCACCAGGCGCTCGCGCTGGAAGACGCGCATGACCTCGTAGAAGCCCACGCCCTCGCGGCCGAGCAGATGGTCGGCCGGGACTCGCAGGTCCTGAAAGGCCAGCTCGGCGGTGTCGGAGGCACGCATGCCCATCTTGTCGAGCGTCCGGCTCACCGTGAATCCCGGCGTGTCGCGCTCGACCAGGAACATCGAGATGCCGCGGTGGCGCTGGTCGGCGCTGCCCGCCTCGACGCGCGCGGCGACGAAGAAGACGTCGGCGGTGGCACCGTTGGTGATGAACATCTTGGAGCCGTTGAGCACGTAGTGATCGCCGTCGCGCACCGCGCGCGTGCGGATGGCCGCCACGTCGCTGCCGCCGCCGGGCTCGGTGACCGCGATGGCCGTGAGCAGCTCACCCCGGCACATGGCCGGCAGGTACTTCGTCTTGAGCGCCTCGCTCCCCGTCCAGTAGAGATGGGGCGAGGCCATGTCGCAGTGGACGCCGACGGCCATGGCGAAGGAGCCCGAGCGCGAGCGGGCACACTCCTCGTGCAGCACCATCGTCGTGCGGAGGTCGGCGCCGCTCCCGCCGTACTTCTCGTCGTATTCGACACCGAGGAACCCGAGCTCGCCCAGGCGCGGCCAGATCGACCGCGGCATCCGGCCGGCCGCTTCCCACTCCTCGACGTGCGGCATGATCTCGCGCTCGATGAACTGCCGGATCGCCGCCCGGAACATCTCGTGCTGCTCGTTGAAGATCTTCATTCAATCACTCGGACCGCACGGACGATGGGCTCAATCGACACGTCCCTGCCACATTCCTGGGACCGAGCGCCGGCTTTGCCGGCGCAATCCTGTTCATGGGGGAGGCTTCGGAGGGGGCCGTCGAGGCCCCCTCCGACTTCATCTCGTGCTGATCCGAGAAAATCTTCACTTCAGTCCCACTTGCGCTCGTCGCTGATCTTCTTGGCGCCGTCCGGGATGCTGCCGGCCGACACGACCTGCACGCTGCCGCGCAGCTTCATCACGTCGCGAATGGCCGTCTCGAGCTTCGGCGTGACCGCCTCGGCCTTCGCGTCGGCCGCCAGCTCGACGCGGAACAGCAGCGAGTCCTGATGGCCCTCGCGGCCGACGACCACCTGATACTTCGCGATCCCCGACGCGCGGGCGACGACCTCGTCGGCCTGACGGGGGTGGATGAACATCCCGCGGACCTTGGTGACCTCGTCGGCGCGCCCGCGCCAGCCGAGCATCCGCGCCGAGGTGCGGCCGCACGGACAGCGCGCGTCGTCGATGATCGTCAGGTCCCCGGTGCCGAAGCGGATCATCGGGTACGTCGTGTTGTGCACGGTCGCCACCAGCTCGCCGATCTGGCCGTAGGGCAGCGGCTCGCCGGTCTGGGGATCACACACCTGCACCACCGCGTCCTCGATCAGGTGCATGCCCGCCTTCTCCGGGCACTCGTAGGCGACGAGGCCCAGATCGGCCGTGCCGAAGCCCTGACGGGTCATGATGCCGTGCTCCTCCTCGAACTGGTTCCGCAAGGACTCGGGCAAGGGCTCGGCGCCGACCTGGGCCACCTCCAGGCCGAGACGGCCCACCCCCATCTCCTTCGCGCGCTGCAGGATCGTCATGAGGAAGCTCGGCGTTCCCACGTAGCCGGTGGCCCGGACGGCGCGAGCCACGGCCACCTGCGTGTCGGTGTTGCCGACGCCGGTGGGCACCGCCGTGCAGCCGATGAGGTTGAGCGCCTCGTCGATCTCGTGAGCGGCCGGTACCAGGTGATAGAGGAACGTATCGATGACGACGTCGCCGGGCCGAAAGCCGCCCGCGAACAGGCACGTCTCGGCGTGCCACTCGGAGATCTCGGGGCCCATCGGCTCGAGGATCGGCCCCGGCGACACGAAGATCCGACGCACGCGGCGCATCGGCACCGTGCAGAAGCCGCCGAACGGGGGATCGGCCTTCTGCAGGTCGGGCATCTCGCTCTTCTTGATGACGGGCAGTCGGGCCAGATCGTCCGGACCACGGAGGTCCTTGGGCCCGACGCCGGCGCGCTCGAGCCGGCGGCGCACGCCTGGCGCCTTCTCCCAGGCGAGCTCGAGCAGACTCGTCAGCCAGCGGGCCTGATAGCGCTCGCGCGCCGCCGGCGGCATCGTTTCCTTCTCCCGGTTCCAGTACCCGTGTCGTCGGTCGATCTTCTCCGCCAACCTTGTGACTCCTTCGATGACTACTGGCCGACGATGTCCTTCTTCATGGGTGCGAGCAGCCCGATCAGCTCCTGCTGGTCCTTCTTGGCGACGTTGCGCTTGTCGAGCGCCTTGATCAGATCTTCGACGGTCGCGTTCCAGTCGGCCTCCGTGATGTTCATCCCCGTGTGGGCTGCCTTCATGTCCTTGCCCAGGTACGAACACGGCCCGCCCGTCGCGTCGCAGATCTGATCGGAGGCGTTGGTCTTCAGCTTCTCGACCTGCGCTGGCGTGAGCTTCGTGAACCGATCCTTGACGCGCGGATCGGCGACGAGGAACGCCACGAAGTCGTCGACGACCCCCCGGATGCCTTCACGCCCGCCCAGCCGCTTGTACAGCGTGGGCTCGGGCTCGTTCATCGTCGCGCACGCGCCCAGCATGACGACGACCGTTGCCAGCAACACCACCCCGCCCAGTAATCTCTTCACGGCCCGCCCCTCCCTAGCTCAGCCAGCGTTTGCGGCGCTTGTAGTGCTTCACGTCCCGGTACGATTTCCGGGCCCCCACCTCGGTCAGGCCCAGGTAGAACTCCTTGATGTCGGCGTTCGCGCGCAGCGCCTCGGCCGTCCCTTCGAGCACGATGCGGCCGTTTTCCATCACGTAGCCGTGCTCGGCGATCGTCAGGGCCAGCGTCGCGTTCTGCTCGACCAGCAGCACGGTGAGCTTCTCCTGAC
>Ga0209388_1000315_pt1 | contig 10104 bp, 9 predicted proteins | sample Rivendell_Oct201_7_FD_188348 | JGI IMG/M metagenome (GOLD analysis project Ga0209388, IMG submission 188348) | Vadose zone soil and rhizosphere microbial communities from the Eel River Critical Zone Observatory, Northern California to study diel... | ecosystem: Environmental > Terrestrial > Soil...
GGCGGCGCGTCGGCTACGTCTTCCAGGGCTACGCGCTCTTCCCGCACCTCACCGTGCGCGGCAACGTGGGCTTCGGCCTCCGCGACCGCGGCCGGGTCGAGAGGCGCCGGCGGGAAGACGAGGTGCTCGCGCGCCTCGGCCTCGAGGCCTTCGCGGAGCGCTACCCGCGCGAGCTGTCGGGCGGCCAGCGCCAGCGGGCGGCCCTCGGCCGCGCGCTCGCCACCGACCCCGCGCTGCTCCTGCTCGACGAGCCGCTGTCCGCGCTCGACCTGCCGCTGCGCCAGGCGCTGCGCGACGAGCTGCGCAGCATCCTCACCGGCTGGGGCATCGCGGCGGTGCTGGTCACCCACGACCTGACCGAGGCCTACCGGCTGGGCGACCGCATCGTGGTCTACGAGGAGGGGCGCGTGATCCAGGCCGCGCCTCGCGCCGAGCTGCTGTCGCAGCCCTCGTCGCGCAGCGTGGCGCGCATCATGGGGATCCGGAACCTGGTGCAGGGAGTCACGCTCAAGGCCACCGCCGACCGCATCCAGCTCCGCTGGCGCGGCCAGGTGCTCGAGGCGGTCAACTCGCCGACGCGCTCGTACCTGCCCGCGCCGGACAGGCCGCTCTCGTTCTTCATCCGGCCCGAGTACGTGCGCCTCATCCGCAAGGATCGGGCCGGCGTGGACGGGGCCCATCACATGAACCTCATGTCGGGCACCGTGGTGCGCGAGGTGGACCTGGGCACCTCGTGGACGCTCTTTCTGAGGCTCGACGAGCCGGGCACCCCCGCGCAGGGCGATTACGACCTCGAGCTCGAGGTGCCCCGGCTCGTCTACGAGATCCTCGAGATCGAGCGCGATCGCCACTGGCAGTTCTCGCTCCACCGCGGCGCGATCCACGTGCTGCCGTCGGCCTGATGGCGTCGCCGGTGGTCGCGCTGCACGGCATCCAGGTCGCGCACGCGGGGGAAACCGTGCTGAGCATCCCGGAGCTCGCGGTGGAGGCGGGCCAGGTGCTGGCCGTGATCGGCCCCAACGGAGCCGGCAAGTCGACGCTCCTCCGCGTGATGGGGCTGCTCGAGACGCCGACCGCGGGCAGCGTCCGCTTCCAGGGGGAGCGGGTGAGCCCGGCGGACGGTCTCGCGATCCGCCGGCGCATGGCCAGCGTCTTCCAGGATTCGCTCCTCACCGACGCGACCGTCGGGGACAACGTGGCGCTCGGGCTGCGCTTCCGCGGCGTGGACCGCGAGCGCGTGGCGCCGCGGGTGGCCGAGTGGCTCGAGCAGCTCGGCATCGCGCCCCTGGCGTCCCGCCAGGCCCGCACCCTGTCCGGCGGCGAGGCGCAGCGCACCGCGCTGGCCCGCGCGCTGGTGCTCGAGCCCGAGCTGCTGCTGCTCGACGAGCCCTTCTCGGCTCTGGATCAGCCGACGCGGGAGGCGCTGATCGAGGACCTCGGGCGGATCCTGCGACGTCGCCGGGCCACCGCGGTGCTGGTCACCCACGACCGCGGCGAAGCCCAGGCCCTCGGGGACCGGGTCGCGGTGATGCTCGAGGGGCGGCTCCTGCAGGTGGACGAGGCGGGCCAGGTGTTTCGCGCGCCGATCTCGGAGGAGGTGGCGCGCTTCGTCGGTGTGGAGACCCTGCTCGAGTGCCGGGTCCAGTCGGTGACCGCCGGGCTCGCGATCCTCGAGGCCGGCCAGCAGACCATCGAGGTGGCGCAGCCCGCCGAACCCGGCGAGTGGGTGCGGCTCTGTGTGCGGCCGGAGGACGTGACGCTCACCGCGCGCGCCGGCGGCGGCGCGTCGAGCGCCCGGAACCACCTCGAGGGCCGGATCGTGCGCCTGGCCCAGAGCGGCCCGCATGTGCGCGTGACCATTGACTGCGGGTTCCCGCTGGTGGCTCTGGTGACGCAGCGTTCCGTCACCGAGATGGGCCTGGCGCCGGGCAGCCCGGTGACCGCCCACTTCAAGGCCACCGCGGCTCATCTGCTGCGCCACGCCAAGCCTTGACAGCCCGAAGAGCCCGGGAGTATAACGCGGATACCGACGCTGGCAGGGACGGGGCCCTGAGGAGCCGGAACAGCTTGGCAAGCCCGGAGCAGCCTCGTAAGGAGGTCCGCATGCCCGACACGGAAGCGTTCATCGAACGTCTCACCGCTGAAAACCACGATTTCCGCAAGCTCCGCGACGAACACCGCCGATACGAGATCGAGCTGTCCGACCTGAATGGCCGCGGTTTCCTCTCTCCTGATCAACAGTGGCGTGTGAGCGAGCTCAAGAAGCTCAAGCTCATCGCGAAAGACCGGATGGAGAGTCTCCTCCGGCACGCGCGCGCCGCGACCCACGTCTGAGTCGGGTCCAGCACCCGACCGATGTGCCCGCCGCGGGATATGCCCGGGTTCCGCGGCCTCTCGCACCTGACCCCCGCGGGTGAGGCGCGAATGGTGGACGTCTCCGCCAAGGCGGAGACCGTCCGGGAGGCGGCCGCCCGCGTCACCCTCAAGATGAAGGCGGCCACCCTCGCCGCCGTCCGCGCGGGCCAGCTCGCCAAGGGCGACGTGCTCGGAGTGGCGCGCACCGCGGGCATCATGGCGGCCAAGCGCACGCCGGACCTGATCCCGCTCTGCCATCCGCTACGCATCACCGGGGTGGACGTCGAGTTTGCGCTCGACTCGCGGCGCTCGACGATCACGGTGCATGCGCGCGTGCGCACGGTGGACAAGACCGGGGTGGAGATGGAGGCGCTCACCGCGGCGGCGGTGGCCGGCCTCACCGTGTACGACATGGTGAAGGCGGTCGACCGAGGCATCGTCCTCACCGACCTCTGCCTCGTCGAGAAGTCGGGCGGCAAGTCCGGCCCGTGGAAGCGTTCCCGCGGCGGCTTGGCGAGGCGCAGCCGCAGGCGAGCCGAGCGGATATGACATCCACCACCGCGATCGTCTACTCGGACGAGTGGCGCCACTTCGACTACGGGCGCGAGCATCCGCTCCGCATGGAGCGGCTCGGGCTGACGTGGCGGCTCATGGAGGCCTATGGCCTCACCGCGCTGCCGCGCGCGAAGGTCCTCACCCCGGAGGCCGCTTCCCTCGAGGAGATCGCCCGCTTCCACACCCGCGAGTACATCGACATCCTGCGTGCGGTGAGTGCGGGTGACTGGGTGCCGACCGCCGCCCGCTACGGCCTCGGGCCCGGGGACAACCCGATCTTCCCCGGGCTGTGGGAGGCGGCCCAGCTCGGCGCGGGCGGCTCCCTGCTCGCGGCCCAGGTGGTGGCCACCGGCGAGGCCGATCGGGCGTTCCACTTCGCGGGCGGGCTCCACCATGCGATGCCGGGGCGCGCCTCCGGCTTCTGCTACGTCAACGACGCGGTGCTGGCCATCATGCGGCTGCGCGCGCGGGGGTTCCGGGTCGCCTACGTGGACATCGACGCCCACCACGGCGACGGGGTGCAGTTCGCGTTCTACGACGATCCGAACGTGCTCACCGTGTCCACCCACGAGCGCGGCGACCGCCTCTTCCCCGGCACCGGTTTCGTGGTGGAGATGGGCGAGGGGGACGGCCTCGGCTACGCGGTGAACCTGCCGCTCCAGCCGCTCACCGACGACTCGGTGTACGAGCCGGCGTTCGAGGCGGTGGTGCCGCCGCTGGTGACCGCCTTCCGGCCCGACGCGCTCGTGATCCAGCTCGGCATCGACTCGCACCGCACCGATCCGCTCACCCACCTGAGCCTCACCGTGCAGGGCTTCACGCGCGCGGTGCGGCGGCTCCTGCCCCTCGCCCCGCGCGTGGTCGCGCTCGGCGGCGGCGGCTACGACCTCGCCAACGTGGCCCGGGCCTGGACCGCGGCGTGGGCGGCCATGAACGACGTGGAGCTGCCGGACGCGCTGCCGCCGGAGAGCCATCCGGACATGCAGCGCCTCGGCCTCGCGCGACCCACCCTCAGCGATCCGCCCGAGACGCAGCCCGGGGAGACGCGCCGCTGGGCCGAGGAGTACGCGCGCCGACAGGTGGGCGAGATCCAGGACCGGATCTTTCCCCTCCATGGACTGTAGGCCGGCGTGAGCGTGGAGATCCCCGCGAGCGGATCGAGCGTCCCGGCCGTGACCGAGCCGGCGGCGCCGGTGTCGCCCGAGCCGGCGGCGATCCGCGTGCCGCTCAAGGTCAAGCTGAGCCTGCTCATCACCGCGCTGGTGGTGCTGGCGGTGGCCCTGGTCGGCCTCTTCCTCCTGCGCCAGCAGCAGCAGAGCCTCACCGCCGAGATGACCAAGCGCGGGCTCACCATGGCCGAGAACTTCGCGGCCGGGGCCAAGACCCCGCTGCTCACCGGCGACGACCTGACCCTCGGCGTGCTGGTGACCGACGCCATGAAGGACCCCGACGTCTCCTACGTCATCGTGGCCGACCACGACGGGCGGGTCCTCGCGCATTCCGACCCGCAGGCCGCGGTGAAGAGCACGGTCGACCGGCCGAAGGGGCTCGAGCCGCTCAAGGACCGGCTGCTGGTCCAGATCTACAAGACCCCGCAGGGCCGGGTCATCGACTTCGCGGTGCCCCTGGTCTACAGCGGGGTGCCGGTGGGCGCGCTCTACCTGGGCTTCAGCGAGGAGGCGATCACCGCGGCGCTGGCCAGCGCGCGCAACCAGGCGCTGGTGATCACCCTGGTCATGGTCCTGGCCGGGCTGGGCGGGGCGGTGGGCCTGGCCGCCCTGCTCTCGCGGCCGATCTTCCGTCTCGTGCAGGCCACCGGGGCCATCGCGGCGGGCAACTTCAACATCACGCTGCCGGTGGCCTCCCGCGACGAGCTGGGGGTGCTGACCGACTCCTTCAACCGCATGGCCCGCAGCCTGCGCGAGAAGGAGATGATCAAGCGTGCGTTCACCCGCTACGTGGCGCGGGAGGTGGTCGAGGAGATCTTGAAGAACCCGGAGAACATGGCGCTCACCGGGGAGCGGCGGGAGGTCACGGTGCTCTTCTGCGACGTGCGCGGGTTCACGCCGCTCTCCGAGCGCCTGAGCCCGGAAGAGGTCGTGCTCCTGCTCAACGACTTCTACAACCTGATGATCGAGACCACCTTCAAGCACGACGGCACCCTCGACAAGTTCCTGGGCGACGCGGTGATGGCGGTGTTCGGCGCCCCCCTCGCCCATCCCGATCACTCCGCGAGGGCCATCCGCACCGCGGTCGCCATGCGGGAGGGGATCGTCGGCCTGAACGAACGGCGCGCGCGCGACGGCAAGGAGCCGATCGCGGTCGGCATCGGGGTGAGCGCGGGCGAGGCGGTGGCGGGTACGGTGGGCACCGAGGACCGGATGGAGTACACCGTGATCGGCGACAGCGTGAACCTGGCCGCGCGCCTCGAGTCCAACGCCAAGCCCGGCCAGATCCTGATCAGCCACCGCACCTACGAGCGCGTCCGCGATCTCGTGGACGCGCGGCCCCTGGGGCGCATCCGCGTCAAGGGCAAGGAAGAGGAAGTCGAGGTCTACGAGGTGCTGCGGTTAGCCTCCGTAGTTTGATTCCGTTCTCCGCCCGGTCGCGTAGGATATGGGGATGATGACTCGACGCGCGCCGGCTCGGGCCCTCCTGGTGGGCGGGCTGGCGCTCCTGCTGGGCGCCTGCGCCACCGCGACGTCGACGCCCGCCCCCGGCGCCGCCTCCACTCCCGCCCCCCGCCCCGCCGCCTACGAGTCCGAGGACTTCGTCGTCACCTTCGCCCAGCCCGGCGAGACCCCCGCGACGCTCGCGGCGCGCTATCTCGGCTCCGCCGACCGGGCATGGATGATCGAGGATTACAGCGGGCAGCAGGCGTTCTCCCCCGGTCAGGAGGTCGTGATCCCCCGGCGGCCCTGGAACCAGTCCGGGGTCACGCCGGGCGGCTACCAGATCGTGCCGATCCTCACCTATCACAACCTGGCCGAGCAGGCGAAGGGACGCCTCGTCCTGGCCGCCGCGTCCTTCCGCGAGCAGATGCAGTACCTCAAGACCAACGGTTACCGCGTGGTGAGCCTCGCCGACTTCGTCGAGTTCACCCGGCTCGGCCGCCAGCTCCCCCAGCGGGCGGTGGTGCTGACCTTCGACGACGGGTACCGCTCGTTCAAGGATTACGCCTACCCGGTCCTCAAGGAGCTGGGCTTCACCGCGACCCTCTTCATCTACACCGACTGGGTCGGCGCGGGGCGCGGCTCGCTCTCCTGGAACGACCTGCGGGAGCTGACCGCGGCCGGCTTCGACATCGAGGCCCACACCAAGACCCACGCCGACCTGCGCCGCGCCCAGGGCGAGACCGAGGCCCAGTACGCGCGGCGGATGCATGCCGAGCTCGAGCTGCCCCAGGACCTGTTCAACAAGAACCTCGGGCGGCGCAGCCCGATCCTGGCCTATCCCTACGGGCGCTGGGAGGAGGGCCTCCTGCCCAAGGTCAAGGAGTACGGCTACATCGCCGCGTTCTCGGTGCGCCGCCAGGGCAATGCCTCGTTCGTGCGGCCGCTCGCCGCGCACCGCAGCCAGATCTACTCCGAGATGACGCTCGACGACTTCGTCAAGAACCTGAACGTCTTCCAGGAGGAGAACCTCCGGTGAGGCAGCCCCGGTCGCGGCTGCTCGCGGCGGCGGCACTGGGCCTGGTGCTCGGCGGCTGCGCGGGGCTGACCGGCCCGTCCGACGAATCCAAGACCACGGGGCCCGCGGCGGCCGCGCGCGATCCGCTCGCGGCGCGCCACCGCCAGCAGGCCGAGGCGCTCGAGCGCGACGGCCAGCTCCGCCGAGCGGCCGAGGAGTGGAAGATCGTGCTCACGATCACCCCGAGCGACGCCCGGGCCGGCGAGTCGCTGCGCGCGCTGCAGGCGCGGATCGACCAGCTCGTGGCCGAGCGCATCGACGAGGGGCGCAAGGCCCTCGCCCGCGGGGTACAGGTCGAGGCGCGGCGCAAGTTCCTGGCCGCCCTGGCCCTCGACCCCTCGAGCCGGCCCGCGTTCGACGCGCTCCAGAGCGACACCCGCGAGGTCGAGTTCCTCAGCCACACCGTGCGGGCGGGGGACACGTTGTCGAGCCTGGCCCAGCGCTATTACGGGGATCGCTCGCGGTCGGAGGTGATCTGGGAGACCAACCAGCTGCCGCCCAATCCGCGCCTGGCTCCCGGCACCACGCTCAAGATCCCGGAGATCCCCGGGGTCCCGTTCGTCCATCCCGAGGCCCGGAAGCCGGCGCCCGTGGTGGCGGCCGTCCCGACCCCGGATGTGCCCCGGCCCGGCCCGGCGCCCACGCCCGCGCCGGCTTCGGTCGGGCCCGCGCCGAAAGAGGAGTACACTCCCGAGGTGAATCCGCTGCTGGCCGAGGCGCGCGAGGCCCTCGAGCGCAGCGATTACCCGGACGCGCTCGGCACCGTCGACAAGTACCTCGCGGGCAAGCCGGGGGACCGCGAGGGGCTGACCCTCAAGAAGCAGGCGCTCTACGGGCAGGCCAAGAGCCAGATCGAGGGCCGGCAGTACCCGGAGTCGATCCAGAGCCTGACCCTGCTCGCGCGGCTGCAGCCGGACTACGAGGACGCGCCCGCCCTGCTCAAGCAGGCGCGCACGCGCCTCGTCGAGCAGCACTACACCCAGGGGGTGCGGTTCTACCGCGAGGAGAAGCTGAAGGAAGCCATCTCCGAGTGGCGGGTGGTGCTCGAGATGGATCCAAACCACGCCAATGCGCGCCGCAACATCGACCAGGCCGAACGACTCCTGCGCGGCCTCGAGCAGCGCATGAAGAAGTAGCCATCACTCAAGAAGGAGGACATCCTATGACCGGAGCCCGGACCAGACATCTTCGATCGGCCGCTGCGGTGCTGCCGATCCTCGCACTGACCCTGCTGCTCGCGGGCTGTCCCAAGCGCCCCGCGATGACCGCGGCCACCGCGCCGCCGCCGGTTCCTCCCGCCGCGGTCGCGCCGCCCACCCCGGCCCCCGCGCCCGCTCCCGCGCCGGTCGCGCCCGCCCCGGTGGCCCCGCCCACCGCGGCGCCCGCGCCGCCGGCGCCGCCCAAGGAGTACCGGGCCAACGACGCGCTCAAGCAGATCTTCTTCGCGTTCGACAAGTCGGACATCCGACCCGGCGACGCCAAGGTGCTGGACGCGACCGCGGTGTACCTCAAGGCCAATCCGAGCCAGCTGGTGCTGATCGAGGGCCACTGCGACGAGCGGGGGACCGCGGAGTACAACCTGGCCCTGGGCGAGCGGCGGGCGAAGTCGGCGATGAACTACCTGGTGTCCAACGGCATCGAGGCCAGCCGCATCACCACCATCTCCTACGGCAAGGAGCGGCCGGTCTGCAACGAGCGCGCCGAGACGTGCTGGTCCAGGAACCGCAACGACACCTTCCTGACCAAGGAGAAGTAGGCGCGCATGCCCGCCCAGGATCTGATCATCGACCTGGCGATCCGCTACGGATTCCAGGTCGTCGGCGCGCTCGTCATCCTGTTCGTCGGGCTGCTGGCCGCGTGGTGGGTGGGCAACGCGGTCGAGCGGCCGCTCACGCGGATGGCGCTCGAGCCGCCGATGCGGCGGCTCATGGTGCGGGTGGTGCGGGTGGTGGTGCTGCTGTTCGCCCTGGTGATCGCGCTCGACAAGTTCGGCTTCCAGATCGCGCCCCTCGTGGCGGGCATCGGGGTGGCCGGGATCGGCATCGGCATCGCGCTGCAGGGCGTGCTGGGCAACGTGATCGCCGGCCTCACCATCATCTTCACCAAGCCGTTCCGGGTGGGCGAGCACATCGAGATCGTGGGCATGAAGGGCGACGTGCACACCATCGAGCTGTTCTCGACCACGCTCGTGCATCCCGACCAGTCCCGGATCATCATCCCGAACCGGAAGATCGTGGGGGAGATCCTCCACAACTTCGGGACCATGAGACAGATTCACCTGTCGGTCGCGGTTCCGCATGGCTCGGACCTGGCTCCGGTACTGGCCCTGGCCCGCGAGGTCCTGGCCGCCAACCCGCGCGTGCTGACCCAGCCCGCGGCGGTGGTCGGGGTCGCCCAGATCGAGGCCACCGGGGTGCGGATCGGGGTCAATCCCTGGGTCCGGGTGGCGGATGTGGTCGCGGCCGAAGGGGAGATCTACCGGACCCTGGTCGAGCGCTTCGGGGCGGCCGGCGTTGGTGTCCCGCTGCCTCGACAGGAAGTTCAGCTCGTCAATTCGAGTCGATAAGTAGTTCTTGACATAGTCGGTCGGAATAGTACTATTCCGACCGTGCACCAGATGCTGCCTCGCGAGCCTGCCGTAGCTCCCGCCAGCCGCTGCCAGGTCTGCGCGACCAAGATCGTCGTGGCCGGGCCGAGTGAAGTGGTCGTGAAGAACGCGATCCTCCGCGTGGATCGGGCCTCCGGCCAGGTGGCCGCCAAGTGTCCACGCTGTAAAGCATGGGTGGAGGTACCCCTCCGGTACATCGGATGAGGCACTCCTAGACAAGGCACAAGTCGCAGCATCGAGACAGAAAGCCGAGCGGGGGCCGCGGAGATCGCGGCCCTCCTCGGCTTTCGCTTTTCCCGGGCAAGGAGGAGGACGTGAGCGAGCCGGTGCAGGAGACGAAGGCGCAGCGGGCGGAGCGGCTCAAGGGGGCGCTGAACCCGTGGGCCGCGTACGCGGAGATCCAGCGCTTCGCGCGCGACGGGGTGGGCTCGATTCCGCCCGAATGGCTCGGGACGTACTTCCGCTGGTGGGGCATCTACACCCAGGGCGACGGGGTGGGCGCGGTCGGCGGCAAGGGTGGGGAAGGGCGCGCGGTGCCCTACTTCATGCTGCGCATCCGCATCCCCAACGGCTTCCTCACCGCGGCGCAGCTCCGAACGGTGGCCGGCCTGGCCGAGCGCTACGCGCGCGGCGTCGCGGACCTCACGGTGCGCCAGAACATCCAGCTCCACTGGGTGCGGGTCGAGGACCTGCCCGCGATCTTCTCGGCTCTCGGCGCCTGCTCGCTGTCGAGCCTCGGCACCTGCGGCGACGTGACCCGCAACATCACTGGCTGCCCGCTCGCCGGCCTCGACGGCGACGAGCTGCTCGACGCTGGGCCGCTGGTGCAGGCCGCGACCGCGATGGTCAACGGCAGCCCCGAGTTCTACAACCTGCCCCGCAAGTACAAGGTCTCG
>Ga0209388_1000318_pt1 | contig 10060 bp, 10 predicted proteins | sample Rivendell_Oct201_7_FD_188348 | JGI IMG/M metagenome (GOLD analysis project Ga0209388, IMG submission 188348) | Vadose zone soil and rhizosphere microbial communities from the Eel River Critical Zone Observatory, Northern California to study diel... | ecosystem: Environmental > Terrestrial > Soil...
GAGAACATGCTGCGACGCAAGGAGAATTCTCCTCTCCGGCCGGGGGACACGTCCCCAGGGTCCATCCGTGGATGGACATCAGCCGCTGCACGAGCTAGTTAGAGAGACGCTTGGTTACGACGAACTACGCAGCAGCGGAGAGGAGAGACTTCGGAGGAAGCTCGAGGGTAGACGGGACCGAGGTGATCGGATGGAGCTCGAATCCGGGAACGACAGAGCTGACCAGACCGAGGATTGCCGCAGGCACCGGCGCCGCAATCGCGCAGGCCATCTGGGCGCAAGGCAGTTCGCAACCCATGCAGCCGTCGAAGGCCATGGCCACCGGCCCCAGGAGGAGCCAGATCGCCACCAGCACAACCCCCATGATCAGCCGCTTATTCATGTCGAGCCCACTCTAGGAGACGCGAGAAGGCCTGTCAAGGATTCGGCCCTTAGGATCCCGCCGCCTACGCCGCGACCCCTCGCCCGCGGCCGGCGCCCGGCGGTCACGCTCGGAGGTGTTCGAGACCTTTCCAGTCGAACGTGATGCCGTGGCCGGGGCGGTCGGGGGCGATGGCGCGACCGTCGACGAGCTGTAGGGGGTCGGCGATGTAGCGGTCGAGGCCGAAGCCGTGGGCTTCCAGGTAGGAGCGGTTGGGGACGGCGGCGAGCAGGTGGACGGTCACGTCGTGGGCGCCGTGCGAGGTCACCGGCAGGTTGAAGGCCTCGGCGAGGTGGCAGATCTTCAGGAACGCGGTGACGCCGCCGCAGTTGGTGACGTCGGGCTCGGGAAAGCTCACGCCGCCCGCCGCGATCAGCGCGCGGAACTCGTGGAGCGTGTGGAGGTTCTCCCCCGCCGCGACCGGGAGCCCGCCTTCGCGCACGATGCGCACGTGGCCCGGCACGTCGTCCGGGATGGTGGGCTCCTCGAGCCAGACCGGGTCGCACTCCCGGAGCGCGCGGGCGGCGCGGATGGCCTCGTCCACGCTCCAGCGCATGTTGGCGTCGACCATCAGCGGGAAATCGGGGCCCAGGTGCGCGCGCATGGCCCGCACCCGCTCCACGTCCTCACGCAGCGCAGGGCGCCCGACCTTCATCTTGATGGCGCGGAAGCCGCGGGCCAGGTTGGCGTCGGTCTGGCGCAGCAGAGCGTCGAGCGGGAAGTCGAGGTCGATCCCGCCCGCGTAGCACGGGACCCGCGGGTCGAAGCCGCCGAGCGCACGCCAGAGCGGCATTCCCTGCCGCCGCGTCCGCAGGTCCCAGAGCGCGATGTCCACCGCGGAGATGGCGAGGGCCTGGGCGCCGCCGCGGCCGCCGTAGTGGAGCGCCCACCACATGGTCTGCCAGAGCGCCTCGATGTCCTCCGCCTCGCGGCCAGCCAGGCGCGGGGCCAGATCGCGCGCGATCAGCGCGTGCACCGCGGCGCCCCCGGTTCCCACCGTGTAGGTGTACCCGACGCCCTCGGCGCCGTCGCCGTCGCGCAGGCGGATCGTGACCAGCTCGAAGCCCTCGATGACGCCGTGGGTGGAGTCGGAGAGAGCCACCGGCAGCGGGATGCGGTAGTGGTCGGCCTGGATCTCGCGGATCGTCATGGGCTCACCGGGCGCGGGCGGCGCAGCCAGGCCACCGCCGCGAGGTAGGCGACGTCCACCGCGTACGCGAGCGCGATCGTGGCGGGCAGCCCGATCCGCACGAGGGTTCGTGACGCCACCAGGTTGAAGATGCAGATGCCGAAGGCGCCCACCGGGAACATCCGGATGAACGGCATGATCACCGCGGCCCCGTAGCGGGCGTGCAGCAGCGCCATCACCGGCAGGCCGTTGACCGGGAAGCCCACCACCAGCCCGGACCACTTGGGGCCGAGCACGTGGGCCACCGAGGTGACCGCGAGCACGGTGAGGGCCGAGACCACGATACGGATCGCGAGAAGCGACACCGAGATGGGACCGCGGCGGAGCGTGGCGGTGTCGGGCAGGCGCCGCACGAGGTAGCCCGCACCCAGGCACACCGCGGCCGCGAAGGGCATCGCGGTGAGCGGCCCGAGCGGGATCGCGCTCAGGATCAGGGTCGCGACCACGAACGTCGCGGCGCCGAGCGACACCCCGGCGGCCACCGACCAGGCGCGGGGCGCCGGGACCAGTCGCGTCGCCATCAGATAGCCGAGGTATACCGGCACCGCCGCCCCCATGCCCGGGATGGTCCAGAACGCGCTCTCCGCCGCGAAGGCGGGCCCCTGCTCGATCGAGAAGAAGATCAGCGACAGCACCGCGAGCTGGGGTGCCGAGCCCAGGATGGAGCCGAGCCGGGGCCCCAGCCACTCCGCGGCCGCGGTGCCGCCCAGGACGAAGAACGCCGAGGCCGCGATCTTCGCGGCCAGCAAGACGAGAGCGGACGAGTCGATCAGGCGGCCCCGGTCTGCGCGCGAGGCGGGGCCGCCGGCGTCGCCCGGCGGCGCAGGTCGAGCAGGCTCCCCAGGATGCCCTTGGGCAGGAACACGATGAACAGAACGAGTAGCACCCCATAGACCAGGTTGTCCCAGCCCACCGCGCGGGTGCCGAACGAGATGCGGAGCACCTCCGCGAGCAGGATCGTGATCACCGCCCCCACCGTCGGGCCCAGCGAGACGTAGATGCCGCCCACCACCACCGCGAAGACCATCTGGAGCGAGATCGAGATGCCGCTCACCGTGTCCGGGGAGATGAACATCTGGTACTGGCAGTAGAGCGCGCCGGCCAGCGCGGTCATCATCGCGCTCAGCACCGTGATCTTGAGCTTCTCCGCGGTCACGTGCACGCCCGCCGCGGCGGCGCCGTCCTCGTCCTCCGAGATGGCCTCGAGCGCGTAGCGGGTCATGCTCCGGTCCACCTGATGCCAGGCGTAGAGCCCGGCGGCCCACACGGAGAGCGCGATCAGGTACCAGGTGGTCTTGCCGGTGAACTGCAGCGCGTAGAGCGAGCTGCCGCCCTGGTAGCGCGTCGGGGTGTAGCCGAGCGAGCCGCCGGTGTGGTCGCGGGTGGCGGTGATGACCTGGAGCACGATGCCGGAGAGCGCGAGGGTGACCAGGGCGAAGTAGTGGCCGGTGATGCGGAAGCGGAAGCACGGGTAGGCCACCAGCACCGCGAGCACGCCGCCCGCGACGAGGGCCACCGGGATCCCGATCCACGGGCTCACCCCACCGTGGTTCCAAGCGAGCGCGGTCACGTAGGCGCCGATCCCCATGAACCCGCCGTGGCCCAGGGAGACCAGGCCGAAGCGCCCCATCATCGACCACGAGGTGTAGGCGAACGACCAGATCAGGATCACGATCAGGATGTGGAGCGGATAGGGCTGATGGTAGACGAACGGCAGGGCCACCAGGCCCGCGCCGGCGCAGACGGCCAGGGTGCGCTTCATCGGGAACGGGGGCGGCTCACGACCGGCGGGCCATCAGGCCCTCGGGACGCACGAACATCATCACGATGAAGAAGACGAACGCGAACACGTAGCCCCACTCGAGATCGAGGTAGAGGCCGCCCAGCGAGATCAGCTCCGCGAACACGAACGCGGCCACAGCCCCACCCACGAAATTGCCGAGCCCGCCCAGTACGCAGATGAGAAAGGTGATGGGGCCGAAGGTCAGCCCGACGAACGGGTGCACGTCGTAGAGCAGCACCAGCAGGCACGAGGCCAGCCCGGCGAGCGCGCCCCCCAGCGCGGAGGTCACCACGTAGATGCGGCGGCTGTCCACCCCCATGAGGGTCATGATCTGGCGATCCTGGGCGATCGCGCGGATCGCGGCGCCGGTGTAGCTGCGGCGCAGGAACAGGTAGACCGCCACCATGCCGGTCAGGGCCGCTCCGAAGGCGAGCAGGCGCGAGTAGCTGATGAACATGCCGGCCGCCTTGAGCACCGGCAGGCGCAGGCCCAGGTTGCGGAACTCGATGCCGAACATCACGGTGGCGGCGGACTGCAGGAAGAAGAGCACGCCGCCGGTGGCGAGGAGCTGGTTGATCGGCGCCGCGCCCAGCAGCGGCGCGATCACGATCACGTGCAGCAGCACCCCCAGCGCGCCGACCCCCGCGATGCAGAGCGCGGCCGCGGCGAGGATCGGCCAGTGGAAGACGCTATAGAGGAAGTACATGCCGTACATCCCGAACATGATCAGCTCGGCGTAGCAGATCCACACCACGTCGATGACCCCGAACACCAGGTTGAGGCCGAGCGAGATCAGGGCGAGCACGCCACCCAGCAGCACGCCGTTGATCAGAGCCTCCAGCAGGTAGACGTCGAGGATCGGCACGGGTCAGACGCCCAGGTAGGCCTCGCGGAGGGTCTCGGTGGCGAGCAGCACGGCGGCGGTGCCCGCGGCGCGGATGCTCCCCGCCTTGAGCAGGTAGGCGCGGTCGACCACCCGGAGGACCTGCTGCACGTTCTGCTCGACGATCAGGACGTTGATCCCGCCCGCCCGGATACGCTTCACCAGCTCGAACACCTGCTCCACGACGACCGGGGCCAGGCCCGCGGAGGGCTCGTCGAGCAGCAGGAGCTTGGGGTCCGACATCAGCGCGCGGCCGATCGCGCACATCTGCTGCTCGCCGCCCGACATGGTGCCCGCGAGCTGCCGGCGCCGCTCGCGCAGGCGCGGGAACAGCTCGAAGACGAAGTCGAGCCGCTGCCGGTACTTGGGCCGGGCCGCGGGGAGGAAGCCGCCCATCTTGAGGTTGTCCTCCACCGTCATGCGCGGGAAGAGGCGCCGGCTCTCCGGCACGTGCGCGATGCCGAGCGCCACGATGCGGTGGCCGGGGGTGGCCAGAAGGTCGGTCCCCTCCATCGCGATCGAGCCCGCGGTGGGCCGGATCAGCCCGGAGATCACCCGCATCAGCGTGGTCTTGCCCGCCCCGTTCGGCCCGATGACCGCCACCGCCTCGCCCGCCCGCACGTCGAGGGAGACGTCGAAGAGGGCCTGGAAGGAGCCGTAGCCGGCCCGGACCGAGCGGAGCGCGAGCACCGGATCAGACCCGCGCGGTGGCGACCGCGCCGGCCGCGCCCGACTGGGTTCCGAGGTAGACCTCGATCACGCGGGGATCGGCCGCGACCTTCGCGGGCAGCCCCTCCGCGATCTTCTCGCCGTGGTCCAGCACCATCACCCGGTCCACCACCCGCATCAGCACGCCCATGATGTGCTCGACCCAGATGATCGTGATGCCGAGATCGGTGCAGATGCGGCGCAGCATCAGAGCGGCCTGGTCCATCTCCTGCTCGTCGAGTCCGCTCAGGCTCTCGTCGGCCAGGAGCAGCTTGGGGTCGGTGGCGAGGGCCTTGGCCAGCTCGAGCTTCTTGAGCGCGGCGGCCCCGAGGCCGTCGACGGAGGCCGCGGGGTCCGCCGGCAGGCCTACCAGGCCCAGGGCCCGCTCGGCGGCCTCGAAGGCCCGGCGCCGCGAGGCCCGCCCCTGGCCGAAGAAGCCGGCGAGGGCCACGTTCTCGAGGAGAGAGAGGCGGCGGAACGGGCGCGGGATCTGGAAGGTGCGGCCGATGCCCAGATTGATGATCCGGTGGGGCGGCTGCCCCGCGAGCTCGTGCCCCTCGAAGCGGATGGACCCCGCGTTGGGCAGCAGCGCGCCGGAGAGGAGGTTGAAGATCGTGCTCTTGCCGGAGCCGTTGGGCCCGATGAGCCCGACGATCTCGCCCCGCTCGACCGAGAACGAGACGTGGTTCACCGCCGTGAAGCCGCCGAAGCGCTTGGACAGCCCCTCGACGGTCAGCACGGGGCGATCACGCGATCGCGCGGCCCCGCCGCGTCACTCCGCCGCGTAGGGCGAGGAGGACGGGAGCTTCAGCACCGGCTCGCGGAGCTGCAGGCTCTTGGGCCAGACCACGTAGGGCTTGTCGTCCACGTACTGCACGATCACCGGGAAGGCGCGCTCGTTCTGCCCGGCCATCGCCGAGCCCTCGCCCGCGAACTTGACCCCGAAGCCCAGCATGGTGCCGCCCTCGGGCAGGTTGACCTCGAGCGCGGCCTTGCGGAGCGAGTCGGCGTCGATCCCGCCGTACTTCTTGATGGCCCGCGGCAGCACCTCGGTCATGAGCACGTAGGTGTTGCTCGCCGCCATGCCCACGTGGGCCGAGCGGACGGTGGTGCCCGGCCGGGCCTTCTCGTACTCCTCGCCTACCATCTTGATCAGGGGCAGCAGCTCGGGCTTGAGGGCCTTGTCGTTGGCGAGCCAGATCGAGATCGGGTCGACGTTGTAGAAGTAGTTCACGTCCTTGCCGAGCGCCTCCTTCAGCTTGTCGTAGACCCCGTAGCCGGCCCCGTGGCCGATCAGGGCGTTGAACCGGAGGCCGAGCTCGCGCGCCTGCCGCAGGAAGAGCGAGATGTCCGGGTTGTAGCCGGTGTGGAAGATGACGTCTGGCCGGGCCCGCTTGAGCTTGGTCACGAGCGGGGCCAGGTCGGGCGCGGTGGCCGAGTAGCCCTCCTTCAGGACCACGTTGAAGCCCGCCTTCTTGGCCCCCTCCTCGTTGCCCTTGGAGACGTCGACCCCGTAGGCGCCGTCCTCGTGGATGATCGCGACGCGCAAGCCCTTGGGGTCCTTCCCGAGCTTGGCCTGGGCGTTCTGGGCCACGAAGTCGGTCGACATCAGGCCGAACTGCCGCCCACTCGGCTGGATCCGGAACACGTACTTGAGGTTGCGGTTCTCGAGCACCGCGGAGGAGATGCAGGTGGTGATCCACATGAACTTGTGGAGCTGCTCGACCCGGGCCGCCGCGGGCACGCACTGGGCGGAGGAGTAGAAGCCGAGCAGCATGTCGACCTTCTCCTGCTCGATCAAGCGCGTCGCCTCGTTGATCGCGATCTCGGGCTTGGACTGGGCGTCGGCGTAGACCGCCTCGATCTGGTAGCCCTCCACCCCGCCCTTCTTGGCGAAGTGATCGATCATGATCTTGGCCCCGAGCGCGTGCAGGTCGGAGCCGCCCCCGGCCAGTGGGCCGGTGTAATCGAACACCACCCCGATCTTGAGCTTCTTGGCCTGGGCGTGCGCGTCGCGGACCGGCGAGGCGGACGTCAGCGCGAGGACGACGATGACCCCGAAGGCGAGGAGGGTCCACACGATGGATCGGCGCAGCGACATGAGCGTCCTCCCAAACGACGTCGGTCGGGAACGGAGCGTGGTGCGCGGCATTACAAACTGGCGGGCCCTTGTTGTCAAGGGCCCGCCGGTCGTTCGGAGCGGCCGCGGCTCAGGCGGGCAGGCGCTCGTACATGCCCTGCACGTCGGCGGCGTGGAAGCGCGCCACGTGGTTGGTCGGGGGAAGCGCCTCCGCGTAGAAGAACTCGGGCAGCTCGTCGTCCTTGGCGGTGAAGCCGGCCCGCTTGTTGAACTCGTGCTCGAGCTTGAGGGTCTGGCGGCCCAGAGCCTCGAAGAAGTCCTTGGTGAGGGTGGTCCCGTGCGCCGCGTTGATGGTGCTGGTCAGCCACTCGGTGTTGGGGTTGGTCACGCTCATCCCGAAGATGCAGAGGCCCAGCGAGTCGTTGGCCGCCACCCGCGCCTGGTGGGCCACGCTCTGCTCCACGATGGCGAGGGTCTCCATCTCGCGGGTCTTGAGGCGCGGCAGGTTGCCCGCGGTGTGGTCGGCCCCCTGGGCGGTGGCCATCATGGTGATGCCGGTGGCCTCGACCACCCGCGGGTCGTAGGCGCTGATCGCCTGCTTCTTGATGACCGGCACGCGCTTGACCCCGTAGTGCTCGCCCACGCGCGCGGTGCCCTGGGCCCAGATGCGCCCCTTCTCGGAGCCCTGGCGGATCTCCGCGAAGCAGTCGGCCATGAACCTCAGGTCGCCGAAGGCTCCGAGCCCGGCCTCCATCAGCACCGCGATCATGGCCCCGGTCTCGATGGTGTCCACGCCCAGGTCGTTGGCGATGTAGTTCATCTGGGCGAGGTCGTCGGGATCGGAGAGCCCGCAGTTGGTGCCGAGCAGCCCGAGGGTCTCGTACTCCACCGGCGAGACCACCTCCTTGCCGTCCTTGTCCGCGTAGATGTTGCTGCACTGGATCACGCAGCCGGGCATGCAGGCGTGGATGTGCTCGCCGCCGCGGGAGACGTTGAGCTGGCTGATGTAGTCGCCGCCCATCTTGAACTTCTCGCCCTTGGAGACGTCCACCTGCTGGCCCGCGCTGAAGTTCCGCACCGGCAGCCCGCCCAGGGTGTTCTGCAGATCGGCCATGCCCATGGTGCCGATCTTGGCGTAGAAGTTGGCCACCATGGAGTCGGCCTGCAGCATCTTGGCGTAGTCCTTGATGGCCGCGTTCACCTTCTTCGGCTCGGAGAACGACGGGATCTTGTCGAGGTCCACCACGACCGCCTTCACCTTCTTGGCGCCCATGACCGCGCCCACTCCCCCGCGCGCGGAGAGGCGGGCGGGGCGGCCGTCCTTGTCGCTGAACGCGATGCCCGCGATGAGCCCCTGGTACTCGCCCACCGGGCCGCAGAGCGCGATCGTGACCTTCTTGCCGTACCTGGCGTGCAGCATGGCCTGGGCCTCGAAGTTGCCCTTGCCGAGATAGGGCCCGGCGTCGTCGAACTCGATGGTGCCGTCCTTCTTGAAGTGGATCACCACCCAGTCCGGGGCGGCGTCGAGCAGGGTGAAGCCGGCGATGTGCTGCTGGCCGAGGCCATAGCTGAAGCTGCCGCCCCCGTTGGCCTCCTTGACACCGCCGGTCAGCGGGCTCTTGCAGCCCACGCTGGTGCGGTTGGCATTGGAGAAGCTCGTGCCCGCGAAGGGGCCCGCGGAGAAGATCAGGGGGTTCGCAGGGGAGAGCGGGTCGACGGTCGCCGCACCCAGCTCGAGCAGGGTCTTGGCGATGAAGTAGCGGCCGGCCTTCACGATCGCCTCGCCGGTGAGCTCGCGCTTCGTGATGCTCCGGTCGCTCAGGCGGATGTCGTAGTAGATGCGCATCGCTCGCTCCTCGTTGGTCAGGATGATGGGGGCTTGGCCTGTGGCTGCAGCTCGCCCGCCGGCTCGGACACGCCCGGCTCCACCAGCTCGATCGTCTCGGCGGACGGGAGCTGAGACGGCTCCGCGGGGCGGCGGGCCCGAAAGCGGATCTGGGGCAGCCGGCCCACCGCCTGGCGGAGGGCCTGCTCCCAGCGCATGCCGATCTTGATGAGGTCCGGATCGCTCGCGGCGAAGCGGCGCAGCCGGGTGATCTCGAACTCGTCCACCCCGTAGGCGAGCAGATCGATCGGCGGGCCCACCGTCACGTTCGACCGCATGGTCGAGTCGAGCGACAGCAGCGCGTACTTGGCCGCCTCTTCCAGGGTGGTGCGGTGAAAGCGGATGCCGCGGTCCAGGATCGGCCGACCGTACTTGGTCTCCCCGATCTGGAGATACGGCGAGTCCTCGCTCGCCTGCAGCGGGTTGCCCTGGGGATAGACGATGAAGAGGCCGGGCGACTCGCCGCGCACCTGCCCGCCCAGCACGAGATTCACGTTGAACTTGAAGTCGTCGCGCTCGAGCGCGTCGCGGTCCATGTCGGACACGCGCCGCACCTGCTCGCCGATCACCCTCGCCGCGTCGTAGAGCGACGGGGCCTGCGCCAGCCCCTTGCCCTGGTCGAAGTCGCGCTTGAGCAGGGTGATGATCGACTGGGTGCAGGAGAGGCTGCCGCTGCTGAGCAGGATGAACACCCGCTCGCCCGGCTGGACGAAGGTGTGCATCTTGCGCGCGATGTTGACCTGATCGTGGCCCGCGTTGGTGCGGGAGTCGGACGCCATCACGAGGCCGTCCCGGGTCCAGATGCCGACGCAATAGGTCATGGCGCGCCCGTCGGTGAGCCTGCCCGCTTCCTGAGCATTGCGGAGTATGGTACCAGAAGCGCCGCGGATGTGATTGACCGACACCATGCGGGCGGATACCGTGGCCCCATGCGGATCCGCATCGGCCACGAGCTGATCTTTGAGATCCCGCGCCCCACGCCGATGCTCGTGATGCTGTACGTGCACCCGGACATCGTCCCGGCCCTGCGGCAGCCGGAAGCCATCCAGACCGAGCCGGTCGGCGACGTCGAGAGCTTCGTGGACTGGTTCGGCAATCGCGCCGCTCGCAT
>Ga0209388_1000323_pt1 | contig 9998 bp, 10 predicted proteins | sample Rivendell_Oct201_7_FD_188348 | JGI IMG/M metagenome (GOLD analysis project Ga0209388, IMG submission 188348) | Vadose zone soil and rhizosphere microbial communities from the Eel River Critical Zone Observatory, Northern California to study diel... | ecosystem: Environmental > Terrestrial > Soil...
AGGATCTCCATCCGCGCCTCGATCTTGACCTGCGGCAGCGGGACGTCGAGCTTCTCGCGGATCAGCTTCTTGATGCGCTCCAGGTCGCCCTCGTAGTGCCGGATGAAGAGCGAGTTCGTGGGCTTGTGCGCGCGGATCGTGATGCCCTTCGCCAGCACTTCGGCGCTCGGGGAGACGGGAGCCACCGCTAATTGCGGTTGGGGACCCGTCCCGTAGAGCGCCGAGAACGGCGGTCCCGGAATGAGAGGCATCCCTCCCCCGATCGGCACCTGCGCTGCCTGGATACCTTCCGCGGGAATGCCGAGGATCCCTTGCAGCGTCCTCGCGATCTCCTCCGGATCGGCGTAGGAGAGACGGATCGTCTCCTCGCGGAGAGGCCCGCGCGCCTGGAGCTCGGCTATCGCCATCTCGGCGGCGCGCTTCTTGTCGATCGCCTCCTGCTCCTTCAGCTGGGCCTCAGCCGCCTTCGCGCGCACGTCACTCTCGGCCTTGAGGCGCGCTTCCTCGACGCGGGCCGTTTGCTCGCGCTCCTTGATCAGCTGCTCGTTCGAGACGATCCGGAGGACGTTGTCCTTCTCGATCTTTCGAAGCCCCCGCGTCTCGAGGATCGTGTCGAGCGCGAGGTCCCATGGGACGTTGCGCAGCGAGATCGACATCTTGCCCTTGACGTCGTCGCCGATGACGACGTTCTTGTTGCTCTCGGCGGCGAGGATGCGGAGGAGGTTCACGACGTCCGCGTCCTTGAAGTCGAACGAGATGAGCCGTTGCCCGTTGCTGGTGGTCGGCGTCGCAGGCGCCTGCGCGATCTGGATCGGCGCCGCGACGGGTCGCGGCTCCGTCGTGCCGTTCCTGGCGCCGTTCGTGGAGTCGTTGGCGGTCCCGTTCGTGGCACCGTTGGGGGCGCCCTTTGCCGCGCCGTTGGCCGCTCCGTTGGTGGGCGCGGGCTTGGTTGCCTGCGCCACGACCGTCGGCCCGCCGGTGGTGGGAATGACGATCGCCAGGCCGTTGGGCTCTTCACGGATCGCGTAGCCGACCGTACGGCTCAGGTCGACGACCACACGGGCAACACCCTGCCGGTACTGGCCGCCGCGGATCTGCTTGACCGGGTCCTTGCCGACGCTCAGGGGCGTCTTGCGCCAGGCATAGACCGTATCCTCGAGGTCGACGACGAGCCGGGTGGGCGAATCCACGAGGTCGGCCTTGTACTGTGGCTCGCGCGACGTCTTCACGAACACGGTGACGGAGTCCGTCTGCGGCGTCACCGTCACGTCGCTCAGCCGTGCGGGCTCGGTCTGGGCCCCGCCTCCCGCTGGGACGAGCAGGAGCAGCACGAAACTCACCACCATCAGGACCTTGGGGATCCGTCTTTCAGCGTTCATTTAGTTGGTCGCCAGTTTGAGAACCACGCGGTTTGAGGGTGCGCCGGCCTTTGCCGTCACCGCGAACACCACGCTGTCGGAGCCGATCTCCAGCAGGCGGCCATCCCCGAGCGTGTCCCCGGGTTTGAGGATGTAGCCGATGCCATCCGGCGCCTCGACCAGCGCGAGCGCCGAGCGATTGCTGCGAATGATTCCGGTCAGCCTGGTTGCCGCCACCGTGAGTCCTCCGGAGCCCTCGCGCACCTCGAGGGTCTCGAATGGGTCGCGACGTCCCCTGGACTGATAATTCGGCACCGCAGCGCTGGGATCGGGCGGAACGGCCTCGGCCGCAGCCGACGGCGCGCCCGGCGTCGGTGCGCCGGGCATGGGTGGCGCCTGAGAGGGCGCCGCGATCGGCTTCGGCGGCGGGGGCGGCGGGGCGGAGCTTCCGCAGGCGCCGAGCGTCGTGGCCACGCCGATCGAGCCGAGCACCACCAGATGCGCGCGCACTATGCGGAGTCTCACCGCGCCCCCGCCGGCCTCGGCGCCGGCGGCGCACCGATGGGACGGTACATGTAGGTCGCGAGCACCAGCTCGGCGCGGACCGGGACCCGAGGGCGATTCAGGCCGTTCAGCTTGATCTCCGTGATGTTCACGACGCGCGCCATCTTGGCGATCCTCTCGAAGAACTCGCCGAATTGGTGATAGCCCGCCTCCGCGTTCAGCGCGATCGGGATCTCGCTGTAGTAGTCGCGAACAACCGGCGGACGAGGCTGGAAGAGCGCGACGCCCAGCCCGGATGCGGTGGCCGCGTCGGAGACCGTTCGGTAGAGGGTGGGGATCTCCTTCTCGCCCGGCAACCGGTCCTTCAGTGCGTTGAGGCGAGCCTCGAGCTCCGCGACCTCGCGCCGGTACTTCAAAAGATCGGCGACGATCGCCCGGTTACGGGTGATCTCGCTCTGCAGCGAGCTCAGCTGCGCGCGGAGCTGCGCCACCTCGGCCTGGGCCGGCGCCAGCAGGAAGAAATAGGCGGCGGCGAGGATGACGAACGCTCCCAGGGCGCCCGCGACGAGCTTCTGCGATCTCGGCGCGTTGACGATGGGGTCGAAGATCGGCGGAAGCCGCATGTCAGCCCTCGAAGCGGCAGGTGACTTCGAACGTCACCAGCGGGGATGGCCGGGCCAGATCCCGGCGGGACACCACGAGGTCGACGTCCTTGAACTTCCCGGAGGCGCGCAGGTTCGACATGAAGTCCGCGACCGCCGTGGCGGAGAATGCCGACCCGGCGACCTTGATTTGCCCGCCGCGCTCCTCGAACCCGGTGATCCAGAGATCGCTCGGGATGACGCTGGCGAACGCCTCCACCATCAAGATCGGCCGCCCCTGAGCCTTGGTGATCGACTCGATGACGTCGACCCGCTTGCGCAGCTCGTTCGCGAGCTCCTTGACCTTGGTTTCCTGCCCGATCTGCGCTTTCAGGGCTGCCAGGTCCTTTTGCGCTCGCTCGATCTCGGCGTTGAGGTTCGCTTTCGTGTTGATCATCCACCACCAGGTCACAGCGACGCCGAGCAGCAAGGCGAGGTAGACGACCCCGAACAGCCACGCCATGTTGAAGGCCGGGAGGCTGAAGCTGAACCCGGCGCCCCGCAGGCGACGACCCCGCTCCGGCGCGAGGTTGATCCTGATCATTTCGGTTTGTCCCCCGGACGTCGCAGCGCCAGACCGACGGCCACCGCCAGGGCCGGGCCGGCGGCGTGAACTTCGTCCGCGAAAGCCGAGTCGATCTCGATGCGCTGGAACGGCTTCGTCAGCTCGACCGGGATGCCCCAGTTCGACGACAGATAGTCGCTCAGCCCCGGAAGCTGCGCGCAGCCGCCGGCGAGGACGATCTTCCCAATGCGCTCGGACTCGGCCGTCGACGCGAAGTAGTCGAAAGTCCGCTGGACCTCGAGCGACAGCTCGCGCGACACCGCTTCCAGCGCCGGCACGACGGTCTCCCACCGCACGCCCACGTCGCGCCCGAGCTTGGCGGCCTCCGCCTGCTCGAAGGGAATCTTGAGCTGCTGGGCGATCGCCTGCGTGTAGTTGTTGCCGCCGAACGGGATGTCACGAGCGAAGATCGTCGAGCCGCCCCGCACAACGTTGGTCTTCATGATCGAGGCACCGATGTCGATCAGCGCGACGGTCTCGCCGCGATCACCGGGGTTGTTCAGCTCGAACTGGTTGCCGAGCGCGAAGCTGTCGACGTCGACGATCGTGGGAGTGAGGCCCGCGTCCTCGACGACGGCGGCGTACTCGAGGACCTTCGACTTCTTCACCGCGACCAGGATCAGGTCCAGCACGCCGTTGTGCTGTCCGATGCTCTGGTAGTCGAGAAAGACCTCGTCGATGGCAAAGGGAACGTGATGTTCCGCTTCGAGCTGGACCACGTCGCCGACTTCCCGGGTCGGCACTTCCGGAATCTGGACTTTCTTGATGATCAGTTCTCGGCCACAGACCGCGATCGCACAGCTGCTGCCCTTGAGCCCCGCCCGGGAAACGGCGCTCTTGATCGCCTCCACAACGGTGCGCGGGTCCTTGATCGAGCCGTCCGCGATCACGTCGGGGGGCAGGGGGGCCACCCCCAGAGAGGTCAGCCTATAGGATCCACCCGACTCCTTGAGGTTGACAGCCTTCACCCCGCTCGAGCCGATGTCGAGGCCAAATATTTCCGGAGACCTTCGGAAGAACGCCATATTAAAAGCCTTTCTCCCTGATGGTTAAACAGTATAGGGCGGTGGGTACCGGGGGGGCCAATATTTTCCCACGTACTAGATTCGGGGGCGTGTTGGACGGAGGCCCCCAGACCATGGCTCCGGTATGCCGGCCGGTTCCAGGGGTGGCCGGCGGGGCGAAGGGGAGGGGTCGGGTCCCCGGGACCGGCACCCCACCCCCGGCGTGTCCGGAATGGGGTCTCTCATCGATCGTTCCAGCCGTAGGTCGTCACGAATCGCCGCTTGAGCGCACGTTGAACGAGGTCCAGCGACTCCTTGCTGTATAGAATATGGGTCTTGTCCCGAGGGTTGCCCGCGAGGCTCGTCGTCCCGCCGCTACTCGACTCGTTGACGATGAGACCGCCATACACAGCCTGCGTTCCGCCGCCCCGATAGCGGATCGCGGTGTTCGGACCGGTGGCGATGACCAGCCCGTTCCACCTGAAGTTGCCGTCGATCTCGACGACCGCGTTCTCCACGATGAGAATGCCGGCGCCACTGCTTTCGCCCGCGACGCCGAGGGTCGGGCGCTGGTCGCCGAGAGACGGCGCGCCTGCGATGTAGACGATCTTCGGGCTATCGGTCGTGCCCCAGCACGCGGAGCTCGCGCCGTCGGCCGCGCACGCGGACCCGATGTTGGCGATCGAGTGGGCATTGGCGGGGTCGATGACGACGTCGGCCGACGATCTCACGCGCGCGACGAAGTCGGCGATTCCCGGCGATGTCAGCGTGCCGTCCGACTGGATCGTGCCGGCCCCCGTCGTCGTGCCCGTGCCGGTCTCGTCCTTGCCGCGGACCTCGTTCTGCGGCCCGCTTGCAATCGCGCCTCGGACTTCGGCCGCGAGAGCCGGAAGCATGGCGTTGACGGTTATCCCGTAGACGGCCGGCCCGGGACCCGTCGGGGTGCCGGGACCGTCGGCCAGTCGAGCATCGCGCCCGTCGATCGAGAATCGCGAGCCCTGAAAGTCTGCGCCGGCCTGGATGCCCGGAAACGCGAGCGCAGCGGTCATCGGGGGGAACATCGCCCTGGACATCACCGTCGTGATCGTACGAGTCGTGCTGCCGACCGCGCCGGTCGCGGCGACGATGACCCGGCAGTTCGCGTCATGCGTGGCGGTCCCGGCGGCGGCGCCGCAAGCGCCGACGGTGGTGTCGGGGCTCACACCCGTCACCCGGGCATCGTCCGGGGCGCAATCGTTGCGGATCCTGACTGAGAAGGTCCCGTACGCGCCGCTGAGCCCGGGGAGGTTCGACGCGGGTGGCCCGAGAAGCGCTCCGAGGGCGCATGTCGCCCCCGCCAGGTAGTCGTTCCACGCGTCCGGGTCGGTCGCGAGCAGGTGGTACGCGTATTCGATGCCCGCCTCGGCCACGTAACGGGCGCGGATCGTGCGGCTGTGGTTGCTCGAGATCTGGGGTTCGAAACCGCTCATCGAAAGAAGCGCGAGGACGAGTCCGGCCAGGGTGACCAGGATCGTCAAGACCAGTACGAGTACCGCGCCGCGCTCGTTGCCGACGAGCCCCCCCGAGGCGATCACGGCACACGAGCCAGACGGGGCCGGAGAGGGCGGTTTCATTCGCTGCGCCTAGTTCCGGGACACGAGCATCGTGACGACGTCCAGCCGGCGCTCCTGGTCCAGCTGGCCGCTCCCCGTGACGGGTCGGTAGAAGACCGTCACCTGCGCGAGCTTGCAGCGCTCTTCGCAAGTCCCGCCGGGACTGTCGGCAATCGTCGTTACGCGCCGGTAGGCGGACGCATTGGCGATCGAGCCATAGTCCTCGACCGTCGTGCCGGCACGCAGATCAGCGGCCGGCCAGCTCGCCAGCGAGACCGCTTTGAGATGCTCGAGGCGTTGCTCCGCGAGGAACGCCGCCGTCGTCTCGCCTCTCGCCGCCTCGATACCGCCCCTCGCGTACTGAAGGCCCGTGACGACGGCAGTGAGCCCGACGACGAGAACGAAGGCCGCCACAAGCACCTCGACCAGAGTGAACCCTCGCGCCTTGGACCGGGCGCGATTCACCTGACACTGATGCGGCCCGTGGCAGCGACCACCACGGCCCGAGTCGCGCCGTTCACGGGGTTGGTCACGGTGTATGTCCCGGCCGGGCTGGCGGCTCCGAGCTCGCTGAACATGACGTTGGCCGTCGTGCTGACCAGGAACGTGCCCGGCTCGGATATCCTGATCGCGCCGACGGCGTCGGTTCCCGGCCCGGTCCACACGGCCCCGCCGCATCCGCCCCGTCTCAGGCGAATGTTCGTGCCGCCCGCTTCCACACACACCGTCGTGTTCTGCGTGATCGCGATCTGCCGTCCGAGATTGATCGCGGTCGCCAGCTCGCGCGCGACGGCCTGGAGCGCCGACATCCTCGCGTAGCTCAGGAGCGTCGGGGCGACGAGAACCGCGAGGAGGCCGGCGACCGCCATCGCCGCCATGAGCTCGACCAGCGTGAACCCGCGGGTGTTCACAGGCTGAATCCGCTCAAGTACCAGTCGATGATTTGCGCACCCCAGAAGAGGGCCACGACGCCACCCACGGCAAGAAATGGGCCAAAGGGGATCGGATCCTTCCTGCCGCGCAGACCGGAGACAAGGAATGCGACGGCCACGATACCGCCGAGCACGATGGCCACGAACAGAGCGAAGACGAGCGCCTTCCAGCCGAGAAAGGCGCCGAGCATGGCGCCGAGCTTCATGTCGCCGCCGCCCATGCCACCGCCGCTCACCAGGATGATCGCCAGGAAGAGGCAGCCCCCCAGCGCGATTCCGATGACGGAATCGAGCCAGGAAACGTGTCCCGTCGCGAGGTTGGCGACCAGCCCGACCAGGATCCCGGGCAAGGTAATGACGTCCGGGATCAGCTGATGCTGGAGGTCGATCGCGGTGACAACGACGAGCGTTGCGAGCAACACTGCCGCGACGATGAAATCGCCTGTCGGTCCGAAGACGAGATACGCCGAGGCGAGCGCAACCGCGGTGATGCCCTCGACAATCGGATACCGTCGCGAGATTCGCATGCCGCACACTCGACAGCGGCCGCGGAGCCACAGAAACGACAGCACCGGAATGTTGTCATGCCACGCCAGTTGGGCACTGCAGCCGGGACAGGCGGAGCGGGGATGCCAGAGGCTTCGACCGTCCGGCACCCGCACGATCACGACGTTGAGGAAGCTCCCGATGGCGAGCCCGAAGAGGACGACCGCCGCGAGCATTCCTGCCGGCCAGGCGTCGGCCACGGCCTGCAGCGTCGCCACGTTCACCAGGTCTGAAGAAATGCGGGCCCAATGCGGTTTGCGAACTTCTTGTCGAACTGTCCGAGGATTCCCCAGGCCGTGTGCGAAGCCTGGGGCTGCCCCGCTTCGAAGTACACCCGGGCGAGCCCGAACCAGGCCTGAGGCGAATCGTACTGAAGCGCGATCGCCTGGCGAAACGTGGTGAGCGCTTCGGACGGGCGACGGAGGTCGGCATACGCGAAGCCGAGGTTGATGTGCGAGAGGACGTGCCCGGGCTTGATCTTGATCGCGCGCTGCAGATGTTCGATCGCCTCGTTCGGCCGCCCGCCGTTGAGCAACGCGACGCTGAAATTGTTGAGCCCTTCGACGTCGTTCGGGTATCGCGCGAAGAAGATCTCGAAATGCCCGAGCGCGCGCCGATAATCTCCGAGCATCGCATAGGTGTATCCGAGATGCTGATGGACCTTCACCTGATCTGGCCGGAGCGCCTGAACGCGCTCGAACTCGGCCTTGGCCAATTCGAGCTGACCGCCATTCGAGAAGAAGACGCCAAGATTACCGTGACAGATCGAGCAGTCCGGATCGGACTCGAGCGAGTTCCTCCAGAGCGTCTCTGAGTCGTGCCAGATCTGGACCTGCTGGGCGCTGAGATAGGCCAGACCGCAGAACCAGACGATGCCCAGCGCGGCCACGGCCTTTGCGAGGGCCGGGCGAAGCGTACCGGCCATGCCGGCCTGGGCCGCGGCGCCGGCGGCGGCGCCGATGAGGAGGGCGAAGCCGAGTCCCGGAAGATAGCTGTACCGATCGTTGGTCAGCTGGTGTCCCGAATGAACGATGCCGATCACGGGGCCCAGCGCAATCGCGTAATACGCCCAGACCGCAAGACCGGCCGGCCAGCGCCGCCTGAGCGTGAGCACCGTGGCGGAGATCGCCGTCACGGCGATCGCGGGGAGCAGGAACTGCCGATCGAGCAGGCTCACTTTCGCGGGAAGCTCGTAGAGCGGCGAGAGTCCCTGCGGCACCATGGTCTTTCCGAGATAGAACCAGAGGCTGTAGAAGACCGTGGCGGGCCGCGCGGACAGGGGATACCGCTCGAGCGGCGTGATGAACATGTTCACTTTCTGGGCGTAGTAGGTGACGATGCCGCCGGCCACGCCGAGAATCACGAAGGGAATCTTCTCCAACCACGCCGCGCGGGCTGCCCGGCCGGTCCACCCCTGCCAGCCGCCGCCGAGGCGGCGGAGCGGGTAGATGTCCAGTATCACGAGGGCGGCCGGCAGCACCATTACACTTGCCTTCGAGACGAGCGCCAGGGCGAACGTGCCGACCGATCCGGCGAGCAGCCACCGACGGCGCGGGCCGCCCGCATCGTGAGCCTTGAGATACAGCAAGACCGTGAGCAGAAAAAAGAGCCCGGAGAGGACGTCGCGCCGTTCCGTGGCCCAGCCGACGGACTCAGCCCGCAGTGGGTGGATGGTGAAGAACAGCGTCGCGACGATCGCCGAGAGGCGGAGCGTTCCCTCGACGAAGCCGGTCGCCAGCCTGAGCAGTCGCAGAGCGACGAAATAGAGGACCGCGGCGTTCGCGGCGAAGATCACCAGGCTCGTGAGGTGATAGCCGACCGGGTTCATTTCCCAGAGGACGTAGTCCAGGCCGAACGTGAGCCAGGTGAGCGGAATCCAGTGGCCCATCAGGACGGTGCTGAACATCCACCGGATCTGTGGCCACGTGAGCCCGCGATAGTCGGGGTTCTGGTACAGATTGACCTGGTCGTCCCACTCGACGAACCCACTCCAGAGTGCCGGAAGGAATACCAGGAAGGTGACCAGGGCCAGTGCCAGCGGGATGAGCCGTGGGCTCCAGGACCGGATGCTCGTCGCAGGCTCGGTCAGCGTGGATGAGCCGACAGGAACCTCGACGCTTTCGATGCGGGACATGGCGCTCCTCTCCGCGTGCAGAGACAAGAAACAGACATGCGCACGGGAAGGGCCCAGCCCTTCCCGTGCGCTGTTGCGACCTTTAGCCCGTTACGGCAGGCTGACGCTCGTCGCGTCACCGGCCGCCGAGATGTTGAACGTGCTCATCGCGGTCGACGCCGCGTACGCGTACGAGCCCCAGCCGGTCGGAGGCTGAGGAACGTTCGCCATGAAAGGACCGGCGGTCTGGAGCTGTTGGTTCGTGACCACCACGGTCAGGTCCGTGAGGGCCGTCGGCAGCACGCCCATGTGGGCGGCGTAGATGGAGACCGAGGACGCGAGGGCCCGGGCATCGGCCTGGGCCTTGGCAATCCGCGCCCGCGCCTGAACGTTGGCGTAGAGCGGGATGGCGATGGCCGCCAGGATGCCGATGATCGCGACGACGATCATCAGCTCGATCAGAGTGAAGCCGCGCTGGTTACCGAGATTCAGATGGCGTTTATTCCAAAACCGAAGCATACGCTTCTCCTTTGTTGTGTACGTTCTTTCCAGGTTGCAGTCACATGCACCCGCTTCCGGGGCGGGGCGTCCCTAGACGCAGGACGGGAGGGCGTACGGAGGAGCGCGGGGCTCCGAAGGGCGGAGTGTGACGAGACCAAGGGAGCACGCTTCCAGCGAGACGAGGCCAGCATGGCAGGCTACGCCCGCCTCAGGTGCCCGAGGAACAGTCGTGTCGTTCACGA
>Ga0209388_1000332_pt1 | contig 9908 bp, 10 predicted proteins | sample Rivendell_Oct201_7_FD_188348 | JGI IMG/M metagenome (GOLD analysis project Ga0209388, IMG submission 188348) | Vadose zone soil and rhizosphere microbial communities from the Eel River Critical Zone Observatory, Northern California to study diel... | ecosystem: Environmental > Terrestrial > Soil...
AAGCTCCGGGGAAGGCGGAGGAGGCGTGGATGGTGGGCGACAATCTCGAGTGGGACGTCGCCGCTCCCCAGCGCCTGGGGCTTCGCGGGGTGTGGGTGGACGGCCCCGGCCAGGGCCTCCCCGAGGCCGCCGACGTGGTGCCCCATCGGATCATCCGGACCTTTCCGGAGCTCCTGGAGACCGGATAGAATTCGCTGGGTGATAAATCCCCGGTATGCAAGACTGTGATTCCACGAGTATTTTGTGGAATCCGCCGGAGGGAAACGATCATGCGAGATCGCAACTGGCTGCCGATGGTGATGGCCCTCGTGCTCGTGTCGACCGGCTGCGCGACACAGCGCGAGTGGGGGGTCTGGCGATCGCATTCGACCCACTTCGCCACCGATGACCACCTGGGCTTCTCGGTGACCAACGCGGTCGCCGGGGCGCCGCGGATCACCCCCGAGCTGATGGACAGGGCCAAGGGCCAGGGCTGGTGGGGTCGCAACATTCCCTCGGACGTCCAGCCGGCCGACGTGGGCGGCAACTGGACGGGGACGTGGACCGGCAATGGGTTGCTGCGGAGCGACCGGTACGGGGTCGCCCAGGTGTCGATCACCCAGAAGGGGGCCACCGGCGAGGGCGTCCTGGTCCTTCAGGATTCACAGGCCACGGAAGGCGTGCCCGTCGCGCTGCGGGAGAACTCGTCCTTCGGCGCGCCGATCGAGGTGACGGTCTCGGAGAAGGAGATGTGGGTGAGCGGGACCCAGCGGAGTCGGCCGTTCGCGGCCACCTTCAAGGTGGACGGCGACCGGCTGATCGGGACCTTCCTCTACACGCACTCGCCGGTCCGGATCGAGCTGACGCGGGACCGCTGAGCCGCACCACCCCGCCTCAGGGAGGGGTGGGCTGGACGATGATGGTGCGCATGACTGCCAGATAGCGCTGGGCCACCCGCTGGAGGTCGGCCGCAGTGACCGCGCGCACCACTCCCACGTAGCGATCCAGGAACTCGTAGCCCACTCCCGCTTCCTCGTACGCGGCCAGGTACCACGCCTGACGCGCGTTCGTCCGCCGATCCATCGCGAGGTTGCCCAGCACGTAGGCCTTGGCGACCCGCAGCTCCCCGTCGCCGACCCGCTCGCGCTGCACCCGCTCGAGCTGCTCGCGCAGCGCGGCCTCGGCCTTCGCCACGTTCTCCGGCGCGGTGCCGAGCTGGGCGAGGAAAAAGCTGGTGTCCACCCGCGCCGGGTACTGGGTCCCGGTGGTGTAGGCCAGGCCCTGCTTGTCGCGCAGCTCCGAGAAGAAGCGGCCCGCCATGCCGCCGCCCAACACCGTGCTCAACACCTTGACCGCCGGGTAGTCCGGATCGGTGAGGGCCGGCGCGAGGCTCCCCATCAGGATCTGCGCCTGGGCGCCGGGCACCACCCGCGTCTCGCGCCACGGCGCCGGCGGGGGTGGTGGCGCGGGCGCGGCCACCGGGACCGGCCCCGCGGCCATCGCCCCGAAGAGCCGCCCCGCCTGGGCGACCACCTCCGCGGTCTTCACCCGACCGCTCACCGCCAGCACCATCCCTCCCGGGACGTAGTGACGGCCGTAGTGGGCGAGGAGCGCCGGGCGGTCGAGCCGCTCGAGGCTTTCCTTGAGGCCGATGGGATCCCAAGCATAGGGATGGCGGCCGAAGAGGCGCGCGGTGAGCGTGTCGAATGCCACGTCGTAGGGCTTGTCGCCGCGGTTGCGGAGCTGGCGGATGAGGAAGTCACGCACCGCCTGGACCACGCCCTCGGGCATGGTGGGGTGGAGCGCGATGTCGGCGACCAGGTCCAGCATCTCCACCCAGTGACGCGCGAGCGCGGTGGCTGCGATCTCGGAGGCGTCCACGTCCCCGGTGGCCTCGATGCTGCCGCCCATGGCGTCGGCCTGCTCCACGATCTGCGTCCCGGTGCGCGTCGGCGTGCCGCGCACCGCCATCACCTGCACCAGGTTGGAGATGCCCGCGGTGTCGGCGGTCTCCCACCGCGTGCCCATCTTGACCATGAGCGAGATCGCCACCACCGGCGCGGTGGGGTTCTCGCGCACGAGCACGGTGAGGCCGTTGGCGAGACGGACGCGGCTGACCGAGGGGGCCGAGACCTGCGCCCCCGCGGGGGCGGCGGTCAGCCCCACCAGGAGCGCGGCGACGAGCGGACCGAATCGCCTCATGGCTTCGGCAGGAACGCCAGTCGCGCGTAGTCCGTGCGCGAGAGGTAGCGCCGCGCTGCATCGCGGATCTGCTCGCGCGTGATCCGGCGCAGTCGCTCCACGTAGCGCAGCTCTGCCTCGAGGTTCCAGGTGGTCTCGGCCAGGCCGTAGGCGTAGGCGAGGCCCTCGGAGGTCTCGGTGTCGAAGGCGTGCTGCGACTCGAATTTGGTCACCGCCAGCTGCCGCTCCTCCTCGGTGGGTCCGGTCTCCTGCATCCTGGCGATCTCCTCGAGCACGATCTGCTCCACGCGCTCGAGATCCTTGGCCTCGAGGTCCGCCCGCAGGCTCACGATCCCGCCGCCGACCAGGGCCGCGTAGCTCATGGTCACGCTCGAGACCAGCCGCTCGTCGTCGCGCAACCGCCGCGCGAGCCGCGAGCTCTCGGTGCCGGCCAGGATGGTGCTCAGCAGGTCCACCGCGTCGCCGGCGGCGTCGTCCGAGCGCGGGGCCTGCCAGCCGAGGGCCAGGTGGGCCTGCTGCTCCGCGCGCTCCACCGAGCGCCGCGCGTCTCTGCCGATGGGCCGGGGCGCCGGAGGCGGGGTCGGCTTGAAGCCCGCGGCCGGCCGGCTGAACGAGCGGTCCACCATCGCGCGCACCGCGGCCGGCTCGACCGGGCCCGCCACCACCAGCGTCATGTTCTCCGGCTGGTAGTACCGGCGGTTGAACGCGCGCAGCCGCTCCTGGGTGGCCGCCATCATGGTCTCGCGCGTACCGAGCACCGGCCGGCCGTAGGGATGGCCCGGGAACACCATGCCGTAGAGCTGCCGCAGGATCGCGGAGCGGGGATTGTCCTGCTCGATGCGCGCCTCCTCGAAGATCACCTCGCGCTCCCGGACGACCTCCTCGGGGGCGAAGGTGGAGCGAAAGGCCATGTCGGAGAGGAGCTGGATGCCGGTCGCGGCGGCCTCGGTGGGCAGGATCAGATAGAAGGTCGTGTAGTCGAACGAGGTCACCGCGTTAGACCGGCCGCCCACGCCCTCCACCACCCGGTCCACGTAGCCCGGCCCGAACTTGTCGGTGCCCTTGAAGAGCATGTGCTCCTGGAAGTGGGCGTAGCCGAGTTGGTCCGCGGTCTCGTGGCGGGTGCCCACGCCGACGAAGAGGTAGACCGCCACGATGTCGGCCGCGCGGTGCTCCTGCACGATCAGGCGCATGCCGTTGCGCAGCACCGAGCGGAGCGGCGCGGGCAGGTCCGGGGCGTCGGCGGAGGCGGACCGGCCGGAGCGGGCGGTCGAGCCCGCACAGCCGACGAGGAGGGCGGCGGCCATCAGCCAGAGGGCCGCGCGCCAGAGCGCCAGTGGAGTCACGGGCGCGATTCTACTACGCCTACGCCCTCGGGGGACTGCGCCATACCGTGCGGCCCGGGGCCGAAGGCCCGCAGCAGCCGCTCACCGTGACTCGGGTGCACCGAGAGCTGGCCCGCCACCAGGCCGGCGGGGACGCGCGAGCGCACCGCGAGGGCGCAGAGCTGGATCAGCTCCGCGGCGGCGGGGGAGACGATCTGCGCGCCGATGAGCCGCTGGGTGTCCTGATCGAAGACCAGCTTGAAGTAGTCCGCCTCCTCGCCGCTGGCCACGCTGTTGCTGGCGCCCCGTGCGTCGTGACGGCCCACCGCGGCCTGGATGCCGTGCGCGGGGGCCTCCGCGTACGAGAGCCCGACTATGCCCACCTCGGGCGTCGTGAAGAGGACCTGCGGGATCACCGCCTCGTCAGCCCGCTCCACGTCGCCTCGCAGGGCGTTGATCGCGGCGATCCGGCCCTCGTGGGCGGCCACCGGGGTGAGCTGGCGATTGCCGGCCGCGTCGCCCGCCGCGTAGATGTGGGGCACCGAGGTGGCCAGGTATGGGGTCGTGCGCAGCCCGAGCCGCCCCAACTCGAGCCCGATCCGCCCCGCGCCGACGGTGCGCGGGTGGAAGCGACGACCCACCGCCGCGCACACCTGGGTGCTCGTCATCCGGTTCGCCATCCCCGCGCTGTCGAACTCCATGCGCACGCCGGCCGGGTCCGCCGCGAGCCGGGTCACGGTGGTCTGCAGGCGGAACGTGACCCCGCGCGCCTCCATCCGCTTGCGCAGCGTGCGCGCCACGTCGGGATCCACCCCGGGCAGGATCTCCGCGTCGCGCGCCAGCACCGTGACGCGCGAGCCCAGGTCGGTGTAGGCCCCCGCCAGCTCCATCGCCACCGGTCCGCCGCCGATGAAGGTGAGCGAGGCCGGGAACGAGGGCAGGAAGAGGAGCTGGTCCGAGGTGATGAGCCGCTCTCGTCCGGGTATCCCGGGAATCACCGGCTCCGAGCCGGCCGCGATGACGAAGCGCTCCGCGGCAAGCGGGGTCCCGTCCACCTCCACGATGTGGGGATCGCTGAACCGGGCGGTGCCGAGCGCCACCCGGATGCCGCGCTTCTCGAGGTCGCCGGCGGCGGGCCGGAGAGTTTCCACCACCTCCCGCTGGCGCCGCTGCACCGCATCCCAGTCGAGCTGCACGCTCCCCGGCACGGTGCCGAACGAGGCGGCCTCGCGCACCATGCGGTGGACGCGGCCGGCGGTGACGAGCGCCTTCTTGGGGATGCAGCCGCGGTTGATGCAGAGACCGCCCAGCGGGCCGCGGTCCGCGAGGGCGACGCGCGCGCCCAGCTCGGCGGCGGTCTTGGCCGCCGTGATCCCGGCAGCCCCGGCCCCGATGACCACGAGGTCGAAGCGGTCCATGGAGCGGGTCCCGCTCAGACGGTGAGGCTCGCGCCGGTGACGGCGGCTGCGCGGTCGGACAGCAGGAAGGCCACCACGCTCGCCACGTCGGCGGTGCTGACCCAGCCGGAGCGGTCGGCGTCGGGCATCGCGCGGCGGTTGGCCGGCGTGTCCATGGTGCTCGGCAGCACCGCGTTCACCGTGATCCGGTGCGGCCGCACTTCCTGGGCCAGGGCCTGGGTGAGGGTGATGACCGCGGCCTTGGAGACGGTGTAGGCGATGAAGCCGCCCTGGGGCGGCAGCACCGCGCGCGAGGCGATGTTGACGATGCGCCCGCCGCCCCCCGCGATCATGCCGGGCAGCACCGCGCGGCAGGCGATCACGGTGGAGGTGAGGTTGAGCTTCATCATCCGCTCCCACTCGGCGAGCGGCGTCCCGACCAGGTCCCCGCCCGCGAAGCCGCCCACCGCGTTGACCAGGCCGTCGACCCGGCTGTGCCGCTCGTGGACCGTCCGCACGAACTTGGCCACCGCCGCCTCGTCGGTCACGTCGGCGGCCACCGGCAGGAGCCGCGCGCGCAGCTCGGGCGCGAGCCGCCCCTCGAGCGCGGCGCGTTCCTCGGCCACCGCGTAGGGAATCGCGACGGTGGCGCCGGCCTCGAGCAGGGCCCCGGTGATCGCCTGGCCGAGCGCGCCGGTGCCGCCGGTGACGATCGCGACCCGACCGGTCATGGCCCGGGCCGCGCGCGGCGACCGGCCAGATCTTCAACCCGCCGGGCCAGCTCGAAGTCGAGGGTGGTGATGCCGCCCGCGTCGTGGGTGTTGAGATCGATCACCACGCGGTTGTACACGTTGAACCACTCCGGATGGTGCTGGAGGGCCTCCGCTTCGCGGGCCACCTCGGTCATGAACCCGAAGGCCTGGGCGAAGTCCGCGAAGGTGAGCTCGCGGTGGAGCTTGCCGCCGGCGATCGACCAGCCGGGCAGCGCGGACAGGCGCGACGTGATCTCGGCCGCGGCGAGCTTGCTCGGGCGGGCCATCGGCTCAGCCGGCCGGGACGGCCATGATGGCCGAGCGCTGGATGTCCTCGTAGCGGACCTTGGAGACGTCGAAGGCCTCGATGTTGTCGACGAGCTTCCGGAACGTCTGCTCGAAGCCGGGGAGCGTCTTGCGTTGCCGGGTGAGCGGTGTGGTGCGGGCGAGGACGAAGTTCTTGACGTACGGGTGGCTGATCCCGCGCTTCTTGATCCGGGCCACCGCCCCCACCAGCGCCTCGTCGGCCTCCCGCACGAGCGCGGCCCGCTCCTCCCGCTCCTTGAGCGTCTTCGGGAAGTGGCCCTTCAGGAACTTGTCCACCCGGCGCAGGATCGGCGCGAAGGCGCCGCCCGCAAAGCGCTTGTTCTGCTCGTAGAGCAGGCCCAGGGTGATGAAGTGGGCCGACTCGAACTGGAAGGCGTAGCCCTCCTCGCCCGAGCTCGGCGCCTCGTCCACGAGGCCGCGATACATGCGGATCACCTCGAGCGACTTCTCCTTGAGGTTGTGCGCCTTCTCGGTGTTGAGCGCGAGGATCTGGAAGGCCACCTCGGCCTCGGGCACCAGGATCGCGGGGATGACCTTGGCTTTGAGCTTGCCGAGGACCACCCGCCGATGGTTGCCGTTGGGCGTCCAGTACACGCCGGGCCGGGGCGACATGACCACCACCGGATCGACGAAGCGATCGATCTTCTTGACCACGTCCTGCAGCTTCTTGGCGTGGGTGGGGGAGAGATCGCGCTGGTACGGGGTCGGCTCCACCTTGTCCATCGGGAGCAGCGCGAAGATCTGCCAGTGATCGCCGACCGGCTCCTGGTAGATCGTCAGCACCGTGCCGCCGTCGCGCTCGACCTGCTCCGCCAGCGCCTGCGCCTGCCGGCTCGGCTCCTCGTCGGGATGGACCCGCCACTTCGCCATGCGAGGGAGTATGAATCCGCTCCGGGAACCTGTCAACGTGACGCGTACTTACGAAGATTCCGCAATGAATTGGTCTGGCCGATTATCAATTCCGGCATAACTACCGGCCAGAAGGGGTGCGGGCTCAGATCAACGGGCTCGCGCCCCTCTCTCTTGCGGCGTGCCCTCGCCGGCTTTTCCCTAACTCTCTCCTTAGTTCTGCGTGCGCCGTCTCCGGCGCGCTAGCGCCAGTCCCGCCATTGTGGTGCCAAGCGCGACAGCTAGACCAATCTCCCGATCACGCGAGCGCGCGAATGCAGAGTCAGAAGCAGCCCGGATGGGCCGACAGAGACCGATTTCAACGTAATCCCTCCTGTGCCATCAAGCCCAGGGAGGTCGGGAGCGCTCAGGTCGAGAGCGGTCCGAGTGACACCACCGACCGACCCTCCATCCCAATCGGAGTCCCAGAAGAAGGTGAATAATTCATCGTAGGCTTGGCACGCCTCATGGAACCTGCACACCGTGGCGTCTGCCGGGCCCGTGTGAGAGCATTCCAGTTGACCCCAACGAGGCTCGTCTCAAACGACTTAAATTGTCCGCCATGCAACCTTGGGTCGCGAGGAGCATCCTCGAAACTTATCAGAGTGTCCCCCGAGATAAGACTATCGATGCGAATTGGAATGTTGCCGAACGGACTTGGGGTGATCCCCTTGAGGTCTGACGGCCAGTAAAATGGGTAGCGTCCGGCAAAGCCTCGTTGTTCTTCTGGCGAAGCACCTTCCGGCAAAAGAGGAGGATCTCTATAGGGCGCAGTCAATGCAGAGTTCAATGCAGCAGGGTACGGATTAACCGTGACCCATTGGACCCAGTTCAGACCTGCATACCCTCCATCGAAGAGCCGATGAAAATCGACATCCTTCGCCCCGGCGACGTTCTGGTCCACAACGAAGCTCGCGTAGATCGCGTGGTCATTCCGAAAGCACTTGACGCTAAAGCTCCCGGAGAAAAAGAAACCGTCTCCTCTCGGGAAGTACACACTTCGTGTTGCGTCACCGCACACACGCTCTGACTGGTCCAATGGCAGGGCAACAGCGACCTTCGCGCCAAGGATCGGAAGTGAGAGCGACAGGGCGAGTCCAACTCGCAGGGCCAGTCGCATGACGATTGGTGTCATCGTTCCAGTGAAGTCGCCATCGGCGACACACCCGCGACCAGTTGGTATCTTGCCGTAGGTCATAATCTCTCCCTCGGTCCTGAAGTGACTGTAAAGGGTTCGACTACGTAGCCCGCCTGCGCCTCCTCCAACTCATCCCAATCCCTGCCATTGCAGTGCCGAACAGCAGGAGCGTCGTCGGCTCGGGAACCGGACTCGGGGCAATGCTCAAATTGTCTATGTTGAACGAGCTCCCTTGACCTGCCCCGAACGATCCAATCACGGCACTCGTGAACGGTGTGTCAGAGATCAAGCCTGCAAAGTAGAGGTTGGAGATATCACGATTGCTCGCCGGGCCTCCGGTACCCACGAATCCAACCGGGGTTGCAATGAACAAGTCGCTACTGCCGGGAGTGACGTTGGCGTTGATGAAGACTCCCACTGCTGTTGAAGGGCTGAACGAAACGGTGAGCGTGTCGCCGGCAAAGAAAAACCCCCCGCTTGGGTTGCCCGGCCGACTAGCAGCTAGAGACTGATTCCCTATGCGATCGAAAAGGTTGTCAACACGACCCTGTACACCGGCAGGAAACGCACTGTAAGTAAACGGTCCGACGGTGGAACCTGCTGCAATCAAGCTGTTGAGCGGAAGACTCTCGTACGTCTCGGTCACGAGAGATACCCCGGCCAGACCCAGAGCTGAGAAGTAGTCAGACGAATGCGTGAACGCAGTCGTGATTGCATGCGACACTTCGACGGTAGCACTGAGGCAGAAGACGATAGCCAGTGCGAGGACCGCGAGGAACAGTTTGCGAGATCTCATCGTTCCCACCTCCATTGCGATTTGGGCGCTGAAGACCTTGCTGCGCCGCGTGGCACCCGACCTTCGAGGAACCAGCAGGTGCAGGTGGCGACTACTACCTACATCGGGAGCAGTCAGGTGGCTGGCTAACAATGGCTGCCCAGGGACCCGTTCTAGGGACATAGACACCTCCCAAGGGCCGGACAGTTCAGGACGGGAATTGACACGGCGACGCTAGGCGTCTTCAGATGCGCCGTCAAGTTAATTCTGCATAACATATCCATTTCTGCATGATCGCCCTCCACACAGTAAGGACAGCCCAGATGTCGGACGGACGCGTTGTACGGTTTGGGTGCAGATCGTCCACCCAATTAGCGCGCCTCCCCCCCAGCACCGGCACGAACGTAACCCGCCCATCCGCCAGCGGCATGGGGATGATCTCGTGCGCGTGTCCGCACCAGTTGACGTACGACGTCGGCTGAAAGAGTGCCCAGCCCAAGCGCCTAAGATTCTCGACCCGGAAGCCCCGAAATCGGCTGGGGACTTCGCGCCCACAGCGTCGGCAGGGATAGGTGGGGATCAGGCGGCCCTGCTCGTCAGGCCATCGAGGCGGGACCATCGTTTGATCGTAACCCAGTAACGACACCTAATTCGCCGATGCTCCCGATACCAGGTTGTATGATCCTGTCACCGGAGACAGTGATGGCTCACGAGACGAATCGGCGCGACAGCGACCATCTGATACGGCTGATCCTCAATCGGAATGCCGACCTCCCAAACTTCACCCTTCTTTTGGGCTCTGGGGCATCAGGCACGTCGAACGTCGTCACAGCGACGGACATGATCGAAGTCTGGCGGCAGCAGCTGTACGACTCCGCGAGGGCAGGCGTGGGCTTGATAGATTGGCTGAAGAGACAAGATTGGTTCGAGTCCGACGACGAGTACTCGCGACCTGCTCCCCGACGTTGGTCCAGTCAGGAAGTGAGAATCGGGCTAGGTGGCAGTCCTCCCCGAATCTGGTCCACTAGCCCCGCGCGAGTTGGAGCCGGCTACGGTCCGGGCTAAATGCGCCGCCGGCCCGAAACTCGGCCGGCGGGACGTCCGCTAAGCTGCTGTGCGGACGAT
>Ga0209388_1000334_pt1 | contig 9885 bp, 10 predicted proteins | sample Rivendell_Oct201_7_FD_188348 | JGI IMG/M metagenome (GOLD analysis project Ga0209388, IMG submission 188348) | Vadose zone soil and rhizosphere microbial communities from the Eel River Critical Zone Observatory, Northern California to study diel... | ecosystem: Environmental > Terrestrial > Soil...
GAGCATGCTCGCCTACGGCTTCGTGCGCTGGCTGTTCGGGTGGGAGGGCGTCCCTCCGCCTGCCGCGACCCCCGCCGCGATGAGCCAGGACCTCACGATCTTCCTCGTGCTCCGCGCCTTCGCGTCCGGCTGCGCGGCGCTGACCGGCGTGGAGGCGGTGTCCGACGGGGTACCCGCGTTCCATCCGCCGGAAGCGCGCAACGCGCGCATCGTGCTCGCCTGGCTCGGCATCATCCTGGTCACGCTGTTCACGGGTATCACCTTCCTGGCCCGGCACTACCAGGTGCTGCCCCGCGCGGAGGAGACCGTGGTCTCGCAGCTCGCCCGCCTGATCTTCGGAGGCGGCCTTCTCTACTACGAGATCCAGGTCGTGACCATGCTGATCCTGGTCTTCGCGGCCAACACCGCGTTCGCCGACTTTCCCCGCCTCGCGTACTTCCTCGCCCGCGACGGCTTCATCCCCCGTCAGTTCGGGACCCGCGGGGACCGGCTCGTGTTCTCGAATGGGATCCTGATCCTGGGCGGCCTGGCCGCGCTCCTGATCCTCCTCTTCGGCGGCGCCACCCACGCTCTCATCCCGCTCTATGCGGTCGGGGTCTTCGTCTCCTTCACCCTGTCGCAGGCCAGCATGGTGCGGCGGTGGCTCTCCCGGCGCGAGCCGGGCTGGTGGTGGCGCTGGGTGCTGAACGCGGTCGGGGCCGCCACCACCGGGCTCGTGATGCTCGTGATCGCGGGCACCAAGTTCAGCCACGGCGCGTGGATGGTGGTGCTGCTGATCCCCCTGCTGGTGGCGCTGTTCATGATGATCCGGCGCCACTACGCCGATGTGGCTCGGCAGCTCTCCCTCGACAACTACGGAGGCCCGCCGTCGATCGACCACTCGGTGCTGGTCCTGGTCGGCGACCTCCACCGCGGCGTGGCGGCGGCGCTGCGGTACGCGCAGACTCTCTCCACGTCCGCGAAGGCGGTGTACGTCGAGGTCGACCCGGACCGGACCCAGAAGCTCGAGGAGAAGTGGGGCAAGTTCGGGCTGGGGGTCCCGCTGGTGGTGCTGACCTCGCCCTACCGGTCGCTGCTCACGCCCTTCCTCGACTACGTCAACCATCTTCTGGCGGTGGGCGAGAACCACGTGGTCACCATCGTCATCCCCGAGTTCGTCCCCGCTCGCTGGTGGCAGCACCTCCTCCACAACCAGACCGCTCTGCTCATAAAGGGAGCGCTGCTCTTCCGGAAAGGGGTCGTCGTCGTCGACGTCCCGTTTCACCTCCGGTAGGCAAGCGGCAGCATAGTTGCAGACGGCCAAAAGGCGAGTATTCTTTGGCGAGGCTCATGAGTACTCCGGCCCTCCGGACCGCGGATGTTTCGCTCCGAGACGCTCTCGCGGCCGACAGTGACGCCCTGCAGTCACTGGATGGCGCGGCGCCCGATGCCGGCGCAGCCCTCATCCAGGCCCGCCGGAACTTCTTCGCCCGTACCGCCGCCTACACTCGCTGCCGGACCTTCGTCGCCGAGCAGGACGGGCGGATCATCGGGGTCAACTGCGTGGCCCTCACCGCGGTGCGGGTGGCCGGACGACCGTGCATGGCCGGCTATAGCTTCAACACCCGGGTCGCCTCCGGCCTGCGCACTCGCGGCGTGGGCTCCCTGATGATGAGGGCGGGGGCCGAGTGGATCGAGCGGCAGGGAGCCCCCTACGTCACCGGCCTGATCGGCGTCAACAACGTGGCCTCGATGGCGATGGTGACCTCGCTGGGCTGGGAGCCGGTCGCGCGCTTCGACTACCTGGTCCTCGACCTGGCCCGGTTCGCGCCCGATCCGGAAGTGAAGATCCGGAAGGTCGACGTCCTCGGCGACCCGGCCCATGCCAGCTGGCGCTTCGGGGAGGTGTTCCTCCACCACTTCGTCCCGCGATACCTCGTCTCCGATCTCTTCCGGCCATACCCCAGGGGACCGTACATGGGGAGCCTCACGGCCTTCGGGCCGGGGGGCAGCGCGTGGCTGTCCCTGTGGGACGACCGGACCCGGCGCGGCCTCGACCCGGACCGGATCCGCGCGGTGAAGGCCTACGACGTCACCCTGAAGGGCGAAGGCGGCTTCCGCGCGTTCTCGGCCATCGCGGCCACCCTGGGCGGGATGGATCTCGACCATCTGCTTCTCCCGATCCCCCACGACGCGACCGCCCGGGCCCTGCTCGAGCCATACGCCAGCGACATCGTCGAGTTCAACTTCTGCGTCAAGCGCCTCAACGGCGCCGGCCCGCTCCCTCCCGGACCCGTCTACTTCGACATCCGCCACTGAGCGTCGCGGCCGTCGGCCGGGCCGGCTCCCGCGCGCGTCCGTTGCGTGCCCCGCTCCCCGGACGCCTCTGCTACACTTGGCCGCGTTCTATGGACGCGACGTTCGTGGTCTCCGGCGTGGCCTCGGGCGTGGCCTCGGGCCCGGTGGACGTGGCCGCGACCCTGTCGCGGTTTCACCTCTGGGGCGAGGATCCGGTCAACCGGCTGTCCGATGGCGTGTTCCGCCGTGCGTTCAAGTGGGGCGGTCGCTGGCGCGGTTACGAGCTGCGCTGGAGCGGGAGCCCCGATCACGCGCGACTGACCGTCTCCGTTCCCGGAGCCCGTCGCGCCGCGGTCGTCGACGGCGCGGTCGCGGAAGTGCGGCACGTGTGCGGGCTGGACCTGGATCTCGCCGCGTTCCGTGACGCCGCGGCAGGGGACCCGGTGCTGGGCGGCCTGGCCACCCGGCTCCACGGGCTCAGGCCGACGCTGTCGCCCAGCCCGTTCGAGATGCTGGTGAGCTCGGTGTGCGCGCAGCAGGTCAACCTGAGCTTCGCGTTCACGGTGCGGGCGCGGCTGGTCCGACGCTTCGGCGAGGCATTGCTGGTAGGCGGAGAGGTCGTGTACGCGTTCCCGGAGCCGGCGGTTCTGGCGCGGGCGGGGGTGGCCGAGCTGCGGCGCATGCAGCTCACGACGCGGAAGGCGGAGTACGTGGTGGGGCTGGCCCGTCAAGTCGTGGCGGGTGAGCTAGACCTGGACGGACTGGGGTCGCGGTCCAACGACGAGGTGATCGAGCGCTTGACGGCAGTGCGTGGGTTCGGGCGGTGGAGCGCGGAGTGGTTCCTGGCCCGTTGTCTCGGGCGGGGTGACGTCTGCCCGGCGGGCGACCTCGCGGTGCGCCGGGCCTTCGAGCATTTCTACGCTCGCGGACGGGCGCTGGACGAGCCGGCGATCCGCCGGCGGGCGGCCCGGTGGGGCTCGCACCAGAACCTCGCGATCCACTACCTCCTAGCCGGCCGCCGCCTCGCCTCGGTCGCGGCGGCCGGAGGCGGGGCATGACGCCGCTCGGCAAGTTCCTGCCGATCGTGGGGCAGCCGGATCCGGCCCAGCCCAAGAACGTCCACCTGGTCGGTCGCTACGCGATCGGGGTGACGTGGGCCGACGATCACGGCAGCATCTACCCGTTCGACCGCCTGCGCCTCGACGATCAGACCGAGAAGACGACCGCCGAGGGCGCGCTCACGCAGGAGATGACCTGGCCCAAGGAGATCACCAAGCTGCCGGACGCGCTCCGGGTCGGCTGGCTGGACGGCCACGAGAGCCTGTACCCGTACGCGACCCTGCGGGCGCTGTGCCGCTGCGCGGGCTGCACCGGCGGCCATTGATGGCCACCATCGACTCTCGCGCCCGCCGCGGCCTCGTGCTGGGCGGGGTCATGGCCGCCATGTTCCTCGCCGCGATGGAATCGACGGTGGTCGCCACCGCGATGCCCACCGTGATCGCGAGCCTCGGCGGGATCCGGATCTACTCGTGGACCTTCTCCGCCTTCCTGCTGACCTCGACGGTGTCGATGCCGATCTGGGGCCGTCTCGCCGACGACCTCGGCCGGCGGCCCGCCTATCTGGGAGGCCTCTGCATCTTCCTGCTCGGGTCCGCGCTGGCCGGGTTCTCGCAGACGATGGAGCAGCTCATCGCCTTCCGGGCGGTGCAGGGCCTCGGCGCCGGGTCCCTCATCACCATCGGCATGACGATCGTCGGCGACCTCTACGGCATGGAGCGCCGGGCGAAGATGCAAGGGTACTTCTCGAGCGTCTGGGGGGTGGCCTCGCTGGTCGGGCCGCTGGTGGGTGGGCTCCTGACCGATCGGGTGTCGTGGCGCTGGGTGTTCTACATCAACCTGCCGTTCGGGCTCCTGGCCGCCGCCGCGATCACCGCGGGCCTACGCGACGAGGCGCCGGTCCGGCCCCGCGGGACCTTCGACGTGCTGGGGATGGCGGTCTTCGTCGCCGCGATCTCGGCGTTCCTGGTGGGACTGGTCGACGCGGGGGCGGGAGAGTCCTGGCTCCATTCCTCGGGGGCAGGATTGCTCGCCCTGTCCGGTGTGCTGCTCGGCGTGTTCGTCCTGGTCGAGCGCCGCGCCTCGGAGCCGGTCATCCCGCTGGGCCTGTTCGGCAACCCGATCGTGCGCTCGGCGGCGGTCACCGGCCTGCTCGCCGGCATGGCCATGTTCGGCGCCATCGCGTACGTGCCCCTCTATCTGCAGGCCGTGATCGGGGCGACCGCGACCGAGGCCGGGTGGGTGCTGATGCCGTTCGTGCTCGGCTGGGTCCTGTTCTCCATCCTGGCCGCGCGCCTCTCACTGCGGATCGGCTACCGACGCGTGGTGCTCACCGGCATGGGCGCCCTCGTCCTGGCCTTCGTGCTGCTGTCCGGCTGGAACGAGAGCCTCACCGTCGGCGTCGCGGCGCGCGACATGATGCTGGCCGGAGTGGGCATGGGCATGATCTTCGTGCCGATGCTCATCGCGGTGCAGAGCGCGGTGCCGCGCACCATGCTCGGCTCGGCGACCTCGCTCACGTCGTTCTTCCGGACCATCGGCGGGGCGGTGGGCGTCGCGATCATGGGTGCCGCGATGACCCACCGGCTCGAGCGGGCCCTGGCCGGCGTGGTGGCCACCGCTCCCGACGGCCTGCGCGAGCCGCTGCAGCAGCTCGCCGCCCACCCGGACCTCGTGGTCAACCCGATCACCCGGGCCACCCTCGGCAGCGATCTGCTCGGCCAGATGCGGCCGGCGCTGGCTCATGCCGTGGGCGGCGTGTTCGTGGTGGGGCTGGTGATCGCGGCGATCGCCCTGCTGTCCGCCCTCCTGGTCCCCGCGGGGCGAGCGCGCGACCTCGCCATCCCACGGGACCGCGCCGCCCGGCCCGGCGCCTGATCCGGGGGCAGCCCAGTGACCACCCCGGGCGGCTCCGATCTCCCGCTCTTGGAGCGACTGGCCGGCCTGCCGGCGGTGTCGCTTTCCGAGCTGGTGGCCCTGCTGGAGGGCATGCCCGACCTGTCGAGGGAGCCGCTCCTGGCCGGGCTCGTCGGGACGGATGAACAGGGGGAACCGGCAGCCCATCCGCTACTCGGGCTCGTTCTCGAGCATCTCAAGGAGCGACCGGACGGGACGTGTTACGCGGCCTTGCTGGAGGCGCTGACCGGGATCTGGAACGCGGCGGTGCGGGGCGCGGTCGTGGCCCGGCTGCGGGCCTCCGGGCTCCCCGCCGACGACCTGCTGCTGCGCCTGCAGGCGCTGTCGCCGACGCTCGGCTTCCAGGCCGAGAAGCGCGAGTGGGCCCGCCAGTGGATGGCGGACCCGACCGCCCAGGACGGGCAGCTGGTGCAGCAATGCCTGGTGCGCCTGCTGCTCGCGATTCGCGGGCTGGCAGAGGCTCGGGCGCGGTTCTTGACCGATAGCGGGTCCACGGGGCCCGCCTGAACACGACGCGCTCGCGACGAGAACGATCGACGAGAAAAGGAGAAATCTCATGGCCGCCATTCCCGACGGATACAAGGACATCCTGCAGAAGAAGGCATTCGCCAACCTGGCGACGGTGAGCACGGACGGCTCGCCCCAGGTCACCCCGGTCTGGGTGGACTACGACGGCACGCACATCCGTTTCAACACCGCGAAGGGACGGGTGAAGGATCAGAACCTGCGCCGCAACCCGACGGTGGCCCTGTCCATCCAGGATCCCGACAACCCGTACCGCTACCTCCAGGTCCGCGGTCGGGTGGCCGAGATCACCGAAGCGGGGGCCGACGCCCATATCGACTCGCTCGCCAAGAAGTACCTCGGGCAGGACAAGTACCCTTACCGGAAGCCCGGAGAGGTGCGCGTCATCTACAAGATCACCCCCGACCGCGTCCAGACGATGGGGTAGGCATGATCGCTCTCGACGGGGTCTCCAAGGGCTACGGCGGTCAGCAGCTGCTCCAGGACTGCACGTGGCGCATCGGGCGGGGTGAGCGGATCGGCCTGGTCGGGCCGAACGGGGCCGGGAAGACCACGCTCTGCCGCATCCTCGCCCTGGTGGAGGAGACCGACGCGGGGCGGGTCCACCGTGACACCGGGGTCACCGTCGGCTACCTCCCTCAGGAGGTCACCACCGGCGAGGACCGCACCGTGCTGGCGGAGGCGCTCGCGGGCTTCGACGAGGTCTGGCGCCTCGAGAGCGAGCTCGAGGCGCTCGCGGCCCGCATGGCGGGCCCCGGCGCCGACCCCGGATTGACCGACACCTACGGCGAGGTCCAGCACCGGTTCGAGGCCCTCGGCGGCTACCGGCTCGAGGCCGAGGCCAAGATCATCCTGGGCGGGCTCGGGTTCTCGCCGGAGGAGGTGCACCGGCCGCTCGCCGAGTTCTCGGGCGGCTGGCGCATGCGCGCGGCGCTGGCGCGGCTCCTGCTGCTGCGGCCCGATCTGCTGCTGCTCGACGAGCCCACCAACCACCTGGATCTCGAGTCGCTCGGGTGGCTCGAGAACTTCCTCGCCGCCTACGAGGGCAGCGTGGTCATCGTCTCGCACGACCGCTACTTCCTGAACCGCATGGTCACCGCGATTGCGGAGCTGGCGGGGGGCTCGGTCACGCTCTACCACGGCGACTACGACCACTTCCTGGTGGAGCGCGAGGCCCGGCAAGCCTTGCGGGAGGCGCAGGCGCGCAACCAGGCCAAGCGGGTGGCCGAGATCGAGCGCTTCATCGACCGGTTCCGCTACAAGGCGAGCAAGGCCCGGCAGGTGCAGAGCCGGGTCAAGATGCTCGACCGGATGGAGCGCATCGAGACCGAGGCGGAGGCGCGCCGCATCCACTTCTCGTTTCCCCAGCCGCCGCGCACCGGCCGGCTGGTGGCCCGGCTCGCCGGGGTGCGCAAGGCGTACGGCGACAACGTGGTCTATTCCGGAGTGGACTTCCTGGTCGAGCGCGGCGATCGCGTGGCGCTGGTGGGTGTCAACGGGGCGGGGAAGTCGACGCTGCTCAAGGTCCTGGCCGGGGCGCTGCCCTTCGACGCGGGTGAGCGGGCGCTCGGCAGTCACGTGGAGGTGCAGTACTACGCCCAGCACCAGCTCGACCTGCTCGACCCCACGCGGACCGTCCTCGAGGAGATCGAGCTAGCCGCGCCCGAGGCGCAGATCTCCCGCCTCCGAACCATCCTGGGCAGCTTCCTCTTCAGCGGGGACACGGTGGAGAAGAAGGTCGCGGTGCTGTCCGGGGGCGAGAAGGCCCGGCTCGCGCTCGCCAAGATGCTCGCGCGACCCGCCGCGCTCCTGTGCATGGACGAGCCGACCAACCATCTGGACCTCGCATCCAAGGAGGTCCTGGAGGAGGCTCTCTCGGGCTTCAACGGCACCATCGTCTTCATCTCGCACGACCGCTACTTCATCAACCGCATCGCCACCCAGGTGGTGGAGGTGGATCGCGGCCACCTCACCACGCATCTCGGCACCTACGACGACTACCTCGACCACAAGGCGGCCGCGACCGCGAGCCCGGCCGCGGCCGAGCCCACCCGCTCGCCCGCGCCGAAACCAGCATCGAAGGATCAAACGACTGCCCGCCAATCACGAGGGGCCGCGGCCGGGGGGAGTGCGGGGGCCATTTCTGGGCCCCCGCAGCTGAAGGGCTTAAAGAACGAAACGAAGGACTCGACGAATCCCAAGAAGAGCCACAAAAACCTCGACCGCGAGATCAAGGCCATCAAGGCGCGGCTCGGCACCGTCGAGGCCCAGATCCACGAGATGGAGGCCCGGCTCCAGGAGATCGGGCTCGCGCTGGCGGATCCGGATCTCTATCGCGACGGCGACCGGGCGCGGGACATCGCCCAGGCGCGGCGGGACACCGAGGAGCGGGTGGCGTGGCTGATGAAGGAGTGGGAGGACCTGTCGGTGCGCCTGTCCGCGGTCTCCGCGGAGGGATCGTGAGCGACGACCGCTACGTGCGGGAGGTGGACGACGACACCCTGCGTCGCGAGAAGGCGCGCGCGCGGGCCCTGCGCCAGACTCCGTGGTGGCGCCGACGGATCGCGTCCGGCCGCTGCCACTACTGTCAGCGCGACGTGGGCGCGAAGGCGCTGACCCTCGACCACGTCGTGCCGCTCGTGCGCGGCGGCCGCTCGATCCGCGCCAACCTGGTGGCCGCGTGCAAGGAATGCAACCACAAGAAGCAGTCCCTCCTCGCGTGGGAGTGGCAGGCCTACCTCGACACGTTCGATCGCTCCGCCGACTCCTAGATACGCCGCGGCGTCTGAAATTGTCCGCATTGACCGCTCGGGCCCTCCGGCGTGCAATCGCCCCAGCAACTCATCTCATCTCGATCCAGGAGGATCATCATGATGAAGCGCTGGATGGGCGTGGTGGCGGTGACGCTGTGGTGCCTCGGTGGCGGCGTGGCGCTCGGGGAGGATAAGGAGAAACCGGTCCGGGTGAAGGTCGACGCCAAGGACGTCAAGGTGAACATCAACGAGGCCACCAAGACCGAGCTGATGCACCTGTCGGGCGTCGGCGCCGGGGGCGCGCAGAAGATCATCGACTACCGGGAAGCGCACGGGCCGTTCAAGAAGGCCCAGGATCTGGAGAAGGTGGACGGCATCGGAAAGGGTGTCCTCGAGAAGAACTCCGGGCGGATCACCGTGAAGTGAAAATTGCTTTCCCGGTCGTCCGGGCTCATGTACGATGAGCCGAAATCGGTCGGAGCTCACACAGGCTCCTCAGAGCGTTCCCTCCTGGTAATTTCGCCGGGAGCAGCGTGACCGAGCCTTGCGGCGGGAGTCGGCGTCCGCGGCAAGGTGAGTGGGTCCTGGGCCCTTGCGTGGGCCGCGCCGAGAAAGGGAGGTGATCCAGCCGATGTGTACCCCTACGGTGATCTGTGAGGTGGTCGCCTCCTAAGGCCCAGATGTAGCAGTTGCAGGTGGCCCTGGAGGATCCAGGAACCACCGGCCCCGACGGACCCGCTCTTTCACCAGCGGGGCGGCATGGCAGAAGGATCGCCGCCGCAGCCTCCGTCGGGGCTATTTTTTTTGCCCCGGCGCGTGAAAAGAGAACGGCCCGCCGGGCCTACCGGCGGGCCGTCAAGTGGTCGGCGACGCCTACGCCGACTTCCGAACGTTGGAAGCCTGAAGCCCCTTGGGCCCCTTCGTCACCTCGAACTCGACCTTGTCGCCCTCGGCCAAGCTCTTGAAGCCCTGGGCCTGAATGGCGCTGTAGTGGACGAAGACGTCTTCCCCGCCTTCGACCTGGATGAAACCGTACCCCTTTGCGTCGTTGAACCACTTGACCGTTCCTTGTGCCATACGTCTGTACCCTCTCTCCTTGGGCGGGGATGGGCCGCCCGCTAAGCCCCGCGCCACCATGGCTGGGGATTCCCCCGGGATCGGGGGGAACAACAAAAAAGCGCCGATGAGGGGCCTAGGCCCTCACGGCGCTCACATTCCCTAGAACCGAGTTTCGTTCACGTACGAAAGGAACCGAACTTCAGAGTCCCCGAAAACGCGCGCAGGTTAGCAAAGGACCGGAACGACTGTCAAGGCCGTTTCTGGTGCCGGGGACGGGGGTCTGGGGGGGCCGGGGAGA
>Ga0209388_1000338_pt1 | contig 9834 bp, 8 predicted proteins | sample Rivendell_Oct201_7_FD_188348 | JGI IMG/M metagenome (GOLD analysis project Ga0209388, IMG submission 188348) | Vadose zone soil and rhizosphere microbial communities from the Eel River Critical Zone Observatory, Northern California to study diel... | ecosystem: Environmental > Terrestrial > Soil >...
CTGCGTAGAGTGCGACCGTCCAGGGGAGGTCCGCCGGGAACCCAAGATTTCGCTAAAGAAAGCCCGGCTCCCGCCGATCTATTTCAACCCATGACCACTCGCCTTACAGGGGGCCGGTCCCTCACGAAAGCGATCGCCCGGATCGCATTGCTAACCCTGGCCTTCGCTCCATTCGCACTCCCGGCCGACGCCGTCACCATCTGGGGCGGCGGGGGGGTCGACTACCAGGCCACCACGATCACCTCTTCATCCGCATCATCCGCAGGCAGCCTCGCACTCGCGAATCCACTAGGAGCCGGAACACCGGGCTCCACCACCTCGAACACCACCAACCGCTTCACCTCGCTGGTCCAACTCGGTATCCGCTTCCTCTTTTCCTGATTCACCGCTGGGGGATTCCCGAACCGCACGCGGCGCCGCCCGTGTGCGCGCGAAAGGAGAACGCAACATGAAAGCGATCTTCGGTGTGCTGTTTGGATATGCGTTGATGTTCGTCATCGTCGGTACGGCACTCGCGGAGGGAGCACCGGGCGCATCGGCGAACGCGACCTCCAACACGCGTTCCCAGGGCACGGTCGACGTCCAGGACCTGAAAGTCGTCCAGGGCCACGCCGAGTCTTCGGAGGAGCTGACGGCGGACGCGAATGCGGGCGCATCGCTCCAGGCGATCCGGGACCGCGCGAAACAGCCCTCACGGAAGGTGCTCACGAAACTGGAACGCAGGCTCTCGGAGCTCGCGAACCAGATCGATGGCGAGGCGAATCTGAAGGGTGAGATCTTCGTGGCGAATCGCGTCGCGCCGGAATTCGGAATGACCGGGTCGCTGATGATGCTGGAGCGGGGAACGCTCAACTCCAGCCTGGGTGATCTGGTCATCGCTCATACGCTGGCGGCGAATTCGCCTCAAAACGTCACCGCGACGCAGCTCTTCACGCTGCAGCACGACGGGTACACCTGGGCCAGGATCGCCTATGGACTGGATCTACGCTCGGACCAGGTGGCGGGGGCGGTGGAGAGTGAGACCCGTGTCGCTCTCGGAAGAGCGAAAGCGGACGGCAGGCCGGCTATGATCCAGAGCGCGAGCGCGGCGCGCACCGCGGCCAGTGCGAACGCGGGCATGAACGCGGGCGTGAACGCGGGCGGAGGCAGCGTGGGCGCGGGAGGCGGTGCGGGTGTGGGGCTGAGCATCGGGAAGTAGCTTCCGAGCCAGCGTCCGAAAACAAACAACGCCCGGATATCTCCGGGCGCCTAAGCGGCAATCATCCTCTCGTCGACAGGCCCCGCCCCGCGTCCCCCCTACGCGGGGCGGGGGGGCCGGGCAGGCTCGCTACCCTAGTACAATAGAGTCTTGGCCCTCTTGCCATGCGCCGATCGAGCTCCCGCGCGGGGCGCGGCCGTGAGGTCCAGCCTGGGATCGTGATCGGGAGCGGGACCTTCCGGATTCTGGAACTGGAAATCCTCGCTGCCCGGATCGCCCTCGATCGCGGTGTCGTCCTCGCTCTTGCTGCTCCAGTGCTCGTGGATCACCTTCCAGGAACGGCCCTCGCGTGCGAGGACGAACGTCATCGCCGCCGGCAGCTCCACGTCTTCTTCCTGACCGACCGTCCGCACCGTCAGCGGAACGACCGCGAGGACGTGGGCGTTCCCGAGCGGCGTCACTTCGACGACCCCGGTCGTGAACTGGAACGTGCCTTCGCGACCCACGAACTGCTGCGCGTCCGTCTTGATGGAGCCCCAGCCGTGACTGATGGTCCCGTCGCCGATCGAGGTCACAGCCTCTGACTTGCTGAACATCTTCATCATGGAGGCCACGTCGGCGCGATTCATTGCCTTGACGTAGCTTTTCACGAACTGCTGGGCCGTGATGCTCGGCTTGGCCGGAGCCTGCTCCGTGGAGGAGATGCCCAACGTGGGGATGAGAAGGAGTGCTGCGAGCACGAACGATGGCTTGGACATGACGGTATGACCTCCTCGTACGAACTGCCTCTGGCCTTCCGAGATGCCTGAGGATCCGGCGCGGCCTTCCGATGGGTCCAAGCGCCGTTAGGGTAAAACCCTTACTTTCGGGTCAGGCAGGCCCTTACCCTGGTGGGCGACAATACCTTGATCCTCCAGACTCCACCCACCTTTTTTGCTATTTTCCGCCCCGCGAAGGGGATACCAATCCCCTCCCACCTATCGGCCTGAACCTGTAAGCTCTTGCGGTTCTTTTTCGCCTCGCCCTGGGGCCGCCCCCAAGCCCACGGGCGGGGCTATCGAGGCAGACCCGAGGGCCGATGCCCAAGCACAAGAGCCGGAAAGAGCTGAGCGGATCCGACCCCCAGCCGGTTCGGCACAAGCCCCTCCTCTACCTTTGCTTTTTCGCCTCGGGAACAGCCGGGCTCACCCTCGAAATCGTCTGGTCCAAGTACCTTTCCTACCTCCTCGGCAACTCGATCTACGGGGTGGCGACGGTGGTCGCGGCCTTCCTTGGCGGGCTGGGGCTCGGAGCCATGGTGGGCGGGGGGCTGGCGGCCCGGACCAGAAATCCCCTCCTCCTGTACGCGCGGCTCGAGCTGCTGGTGGCCGCGATGGGACTCCTCAGCCCGCTCGCCTACATCGCGGCACGGCCCCTCTTCGCGACCCTCTATGGCGCCATGGGGGGAAGCGGGACGGCCTTCCTCCTCGTGCGCTTCGTGATCCTGTTCGCGGGGCTCCTGATCCCGACGATCGCCATGGGCGCGACCTTGCCCCTCCTCGTCTCGGCGTTCACCCGGCGCGACGCGGACTTCGGCTCCTCCGTCTCGAGGCTCTACGCGATCAACACGGCGGGCGCGGTGGTGGGAGTCGTGATGGCGGGGTTCCTCTGGATCCCTTCGCTCGGGCTCTGGAAGACCGCGGCGGCGGCGGCGCTGATCGATGCCGCGGTCGCGGGGATCATCTTCCTCCTGCGGCCCGCTCCGCTGCGCCACTCGGCGGCTCCCGAGGAGCACGTGGCGCCGCGGCACCGGCACGCCGCTCCGCACGAGCCGATCCAGGGTCTCTTTCCTCGCGTGATCGTGCCGGTGTTCGCCATCTCCGGATTCTGCGCCCTTCTCTACGAGGTCGCGTGGACACGCATTCTCTCCGTGCCCTTCGGGGGAATGGTCTATTCCTTCTCCGCCATCCTGGCCGTCTATCTCCTGGGGATCGCGCTCGGCGCCGCCGTCGCTTCGATTCTCCAGCGCCGGGCCGGCTCGCCGGTTCTCCTGTTCGGCCTCTTCCAGATCGCCCTGGCGGGCTCCATCGTTCTGGGATCGCGCGTTTTCGGATCGCTCCCCGATCTCCAGACCACCCTCATCGCGCAGTCGCGGGGCACCGCGCCGCACCTCTTCTGGGGCGAGGCGCTGGTGACGGCGAGGATCGTCTTGTTGCCCACGTTCTTCCTCGGAGCGCTCTTTCCCCTCGCGGCCGCGATCTACCAGCGCGGCCGCCATGCCGCGGGCGCCGCCGTGGGGACGATCTACGCCTCGAATACCCTGGGCTCGATCGCGGGCTCCATTCTCACGGCCTTCGTCCTCATTCCGGCCATCGGCTCGCTCAAGGCGATTCTCTTCGCGGCGCTACTGAACGCGGCCATCGGCTGCATCGCGCTCCTCACCGCGGAGGGAAGCCGGCGCACGCGAGCAATCTCCGCCGCGGCCGGGGTCCTGGCCACGGTCCTCGTGGCCCTGCTCGCGATTCCCTCTTGGAACGCGGAACGGATGAGCATGGGGTTCGTGCGGCTCCTCCGCGCGTACGAGTTCGGCGGCGAGGGGCTGGTGCACCGGATCATCGCGAAGCTGGGAAGCTCGGCACAGGTGGAACGGCTTCTCTTCTACAAGGAGGGGCGCCTGGCGACCGTGACCGTGATCGAGACCGGGGACCGGCGCGCGCTCCTCATCAACGGAAAGACCGACGCGACGATCGGAAGCGGCGAGGACATGGCGCAACAAGTATTGGTGGGGCAGGTGCCGCTCCTCCTCGTGCCGGGCGCCAAGCGCGTCTGCGTCGTGGGCTACGGAAGCGGCGTCACGACGCACGCGGTGCTCACCCATCCCGTCGAGAAGGCGCTCACGATCGAGCTGGAGGGCGCGGTGATCGAGGCGGCCCCGCTCTTCGAGTCCGCGGCGGACCGTCCCCTGCGCGACCCCCGCAGCCGTCTCGTGGTCGAGGACGCGGGCACGTACCTGCGCTCCACGAAGGAGGACTTCGACGTGATCATTTCGGAGCCCAGCAACCCGTGGATCGCGGGGGTGGGGAATCTCTTCACGAAGGAGTTCTACGAGGAGGCGCGTCGGCGCCTCAGCCCGGGTGGGATCTTCTGCCAGTGGATCCAGACCTACTCGGTGTCGCCGGCCACGCTTTCGACCGTGTTCCGCACGGTGGCCACGGTCTTTCCGAAGGGGCATCTCTTCTACGTGGAAACCTCCGGCGATCTCATCATCCTCGCGGTGCCCGACCGGGAGCTCCATCTCAACGTGGATTCCATGACGGCTACCCTGAGCCAGGCGCCGGTGGCGTCGGATCTCGCCCGCATCGGGATCCACTCGCTGCAAGATCTCCTGGGCGCCTACCGCGGGCGTCTGGACCGCGTGGCCCGCGACGCCGGGCCCGGCCCGATCAACACCGATGACAACTCCTGGCTGGAGCACCAGGCCCCCCTCGATCTCCTCACCCCCCAGGAGGAAAATCCGGTCCTCTCGAGGTCCGCCGAGGTGGACGAGGACCTTCGCTCCTCGCTGCGGTAGGCAAAATTTGCACAGCAAGTTGCCACGCCTGTCCCGTGAGGGGCGTGGGACCGCACTCGGAACCCCGAAAACCCCCCGAAAACGCCCATTTCCGGGCTCCGAACCTTCAAAGCGTGTAGGGGACCCCCTGGTGAAGCGCTGGCACGATACTGGATAGCTCCTGTCCTCCGGCTGGCATGTTCCCCCGAGCCATGGTTCGAGTGGAACCCTCGGGGACACGAGAAATGGAGGCAGCAATGAGAATCGATAGAAACAGGAATGCGTTGATCGCCGCGGCCTTCGCTTCTCTAGCCGCGCTGATGATGTGCGCCGCCATGAAGGCGCAGGCTGCTGAGATCATTCCATCGTTTGGGATCACCGAGGCCAAGGACGCCGATAACGCCAAGCCGATCCTGGGGCTGGCGCTCCGCGGCACCGCGATCCCAAGCCTGCTCGACCTCGATGTCCGGGGGCAGTATCGGCAGGAGGAGCGTTTCAACGGCGCGATCAAGGAAAGGATGTGGCCCATCACCGCCTCGGCGTGGTTGACGCCGCTGCGTGTGGTGTACGCGGGTGCCGGCGTGGGCTGGTACAACACGACCGTCGATTATCAGAATTCAGCTTTGAAGAGCGACACCTCGAACAAGTTCGGCGTTCACGCGGGCGCGGGGCTGCGGATGCCCATGGGCAACAAAGTCGCGCTGGATCTGAACGGACGCTACGTCTGGCTGAAGGATCAGGAGACGCAGATCATTCCGCAGAAGTTCAATCCCGACTTCTGGGATGTCAGCGCCGGGCTGGCGTTCAGCCTCTAGAACAGCCTCACAGGAAGCACCAGGCCCCTCGTTTCTTTGCGGTCCGGGTTCACAGACACCACGCGCACCTCCCGGATCGCGAGCTTGGGGCCTTTTTTTGTTACTTGATGTGGCAGGTCGAGAGACCGCGCTTCTCCAGATATTGCTGGTGGTATTCCTCGGCGCGGTAGAAAGGTCCCGCCGCGATGATCTGCGTCACGATCGGGCGCCGGAACTTGTGCTCCGATTCCAAATGAGCCTTCGAAGCCTTCGCCTCGGCCTCCTGCTCCGGTGAGTGATAGAAGATCGCCGAACGGTACTGCTCCCCGACGTCCGGTCCCTGACGATTCGGCGTCGTCGGGTCGTGGTTCTGCCAGAACACGTTCAGGAGAGCTTCATACCGGACCTTGGAGGGATCGTACGTGACCTCGACCGCCTCGGCATGGCCGGTTCGATCGGTGCACACGTCCTCATAGGACGGATTCTGTGTGCGGCCGCCGGTGTAGCCTACCTGGGTCGACAGGACTCCCTTGATCTGCCGAAAGGTGGCCTCGACGCCCCAGAAGCAGCCTGCGGCAAACGTGGCCTTCTCCACCGTGGTCGTTTCCATTTTCTTCTTCGCTCCTTTGGGCGCCGCCGCAACCGCGGCCGCCGGAATGAACGCTACCAGTGCGAGCATGACGAAAAGTCGGCGCATGGGGTCTCCGTGGAAGTGTAGGAACGCCCCAGGAGGTCTCCCTCCCGGGGCGCCGTCTATCCAGCGACATCAGGCGTACGCCTGTTGTTCCTGAATCCTTAGACCTCCGGAACCCGAATTCGGTTCCAGGAAGTCACTTCACCACTTCGTAGTCGGCCTCGATCTCATCATCGGGACCGCGCTTCTTTCCTTCGCCTTCGCCGGGCTGAGGACCTCCCTGCGGCGCGCCGTCACCGGGCGCGCCCGGACCGGGTCCGCCGGCCTGAGCCTGCTGGTAGAGCTTGCTCGAGACCTCGTTCCAGATCTGAGAGAGCGCCTCGCTCGCGGAGCGGATCTCGTCCGTGTCGTTCCGCTGCACGGCGCCCTTCAGCCGTTCCACCGCGGCGTCGAGGCGAGCCTTCGCTTCGGAATCGATCTTGTCGCCCATCTCCTTGATGTTCTTCTCCGTCTCGTAGACGAGCTGCTCGCCGCGGTTCTTGACCTCGATCGCCTCGCGGCGCTTCTTGTCCTCATCCGAATGCGCCTCGGCGTCGGCCACCATCCTCTTGATCTCGGCCTCGGAAAGACCGCCGGTCGCCTCGATCCGGACTTTCTGTTCCTTCCCGGTCGCCTTGTCGCGAGCCGAGACGTTCAGGATGCCGTTCGCGTCGATGTCGAAGGTCACCTCGATCTGAGGCATCCCTCGCGGCGCCGGCGCGATTCCGGTGAGCTGGAACCGGCCGATGGTCTTGTTGTCGGTCGCGAGCGGCCGCTCTCCCTGGAGGACGTGGATCTCGACGGTCGTCTGATTGTCGCTCGCCGTGGAGAAGGTCTCCGTCTTCCGGGTCGGGATCGTGGTGTTCCGCTCGATCAGGTGCGTGGTCACCCCGCCCAGGGTCTCGAGTCCCAGCGACAGCGGCGTCACGTCGAGCAGGAGCACGTCCTTCACGTCTCCCGCCAGCACGCCGCCCTGGATCGCGGCACCCACCGCGACCACCTCGTCGGGATTCACGCCCTTGTGGGGCTCCTTGCCGAAGAACTTCTGGACGATCTCCTGAACCTTGGGCATGCGGGTCGCCCCACCGACCAGGATCACCTCGTCGATGTCCGAGGGCTTGAGCCCCGCGTCCTGGAGCGCCTTCTCCATGGGCGGGATCGTGCGCTTCACGAGATCGTCGACCAGCTGCTCGAACTTGGCCCGCGTGAGGGTCACGTTCAGGTGCTTCGGCCCGCTCGCGTCCGCCGTGATGAATGGAAGATTCACGTCGGTCTGGAGCACGGACGAGAGCTCGATCTTGGCCTTCTCCGCGGCTTCCTTGAGCCGCTGGAGCGCCATCGGGTCGCGCCTCAGGTCCACGCCTTCCTGTTTCTTGAACTCGTCCGCCAGCCAATCGATGATGCGCTTGTCGAAATCGTCGCCGCCGAGATGGGTGTCGCCGTTCGTGGCCTTCACCTCGAAGACGCCCTCTCCCAGCTCGAGAATCGAGATGTCGTAGGTACCGCCGCCCAGATCGAAGACGGCGATCTTCTCGTCCTTCTTCTTGTCCAGGCCGTAGGCCAGCGCGGCGGCCGTGGGCTCGTTGATGATCCGCTTCACGTCGAAGCCGGCGATCCTGCCGGCGTCCTTCGTGGCCTGCCGCTGCGTGTCGTTGAAATAGGCGGGCACGGTGATGACCGCCTCGGTCACCTTCTCGCCCAGGTACGCCTCCGCGGTCTCCTTCATCTTCTGGAGAATCATCGCGGAGATCTCGGGGGGCGTGTACGTGCGGTCGCCGATCCGGATCACGGCCATGCCGTCCGAACCTGCCTCGACCTTGTAGGGGACGTTCTTCGCCTCCTCTGCGACTTCGGAGAACTTGCGTCCCATGAAACGCTTGATGGAATAGATGGTGTTCTGCGGATTGGTGATGGCCTGGCGCTTGGCAACCTGGCCGACCAGACGCTCACCGGTCTTCGTGAAGGCTACGACGGAGGGAGTCGTACGGCTGCCCTCGGCGTTGGGGATCACATGAGGCTCCCCGCCTTCCATCACCGCCACGCACGAATTCGTCGTGCCGAGGTCGATGCCGACTATCTTTCCCATGCTCCCTCCGTGTAACGGTTGCGAAGGGGCACAGAGGCCCCTTCGCCGTCGAGTGACACCTTCGTTCCGCGGCGATCGTACGCCGCGCTTCCTTAACGAGCGACCTTGATCGGGATCTCGCGCGCCTTGGCTTCCTCCGCCTTGGGGACCGTGACCTCGAGAACGCCGTCGCGATACGTGGCCTCGATTTTCTCAGAGTTCACGGCGTGGGTCAGCGAAAACGAACGCTCGAACGTTCCGTAGACCCGCTCCCGCCGGAGATAGGTCGCGCCATTCTGCTCCTCGGTCCGGGACTTCTGGCCGCGGATCGAGAGACGGTTATCCTCGAGGGTGATCTTGATGTCCTCGAGTCTCAAGCCGGGGAGCTCCAGATGGACTTTGTAGCTCTCCGGCGTCTCCTCGACGTCGACGGGCGGCTGCCATATCAGCGCGCCGTTCTCGTCCAGAGACTGGCGGCCGAAGACGTCCCGCACGAGCTGGTTCATCTCCCCCTGCACGGAAGCGAAATCCCGGATCGGATTCCAACGGACAACGGATTTCATCGTTCTCCCTCCTGTTTGATTATGGGCCCAATGCCCTGTCGATACTGCCGTTCTTCGAGTTGGGCAATTGCAGGGCACGTGCCAAGGGAGGGAGCTAGAGCCAAGTACATTGGCATCAACAGCTTAACGCATTCCAAATCCATACGTCAGCCTGAAACTCCCTGGTTTTGTTTCATTATGATACGTCACAGCGTTTCAAAATAAAACCGGTGGACGAATCGGGGCGGGAGCCTCAGAGCCCGTATTCTTTGATCTTCCGCCAGAGCGTGGAGCGTGAAATGCCGAGGCTTTTCGCCGCCTTCGTGGTATTTCCGGCGTTGTGCGCGAGCACCCGGCGAATGTGTTCCGCCTCGATCTGTGCGAGGGTCATGGCCTCCGAGTACGGAAAGGAGCCGCCACGGTTCAGCAGAGGCTGGCGCGGCTCGCGGACGGCCGGCGGGAGGTCCCCCGGAGTGATCTCGCGGCCCTCGGCCAGGGTCACCGCGCGCTCGACCGCGTTCTCCAGCTCCCGCACGTTGCCGGGCCAGTCATGACGGACCAGGAGCATCTCGGCGCGCTCGCTGAAGCGGAGCACCGGCTTCCCCAGCTCGCGCGCATACTTCTCGCGAAAGTAGTTCGCGAGGAGCGGGATGTCCTCGCGCCGCTCGCGCAGCGGAGGGAGCTCGATGTGGAACACGTTGAGCCGGTAGTAGAGGTCCTCGCGGAAGGAGCCCTCTTGCAATGCCTTCTTCACGTCGCGGTTGGTGGCGGCGATCACACGCACGTCCACGCGCATCGATTCCTTGGCGCCCACGCGGCGGATCTCCCCGTTCTGGAGCGCGCGCAGGAGCTTCACCTGGACCGAAAGCGGCATCTCCGCCACTTCGTCGAAGAAGATCGTTCCCCGGTCTGCCTGCTCCATCAGCCCGATGCGGTCCGACGTGGCGCCGGTGAAGGATCCTCGGACGTGACCGAAGAGCTCGCTCTCGAAGAGCGCCTCGGGAATCGCCGAGGAATTCACGGCGACGAAGGG
>Ga0209388_1000346_pt1 | contig 9756 bp, 9 predicted proteins | sample Rivendell_Oct201_7_FD_188348 | JGI IMG/M metagenome (GOLD analysis project Ga0209388, IMG submission 188348) | Vadose zone soil and rhizosphere microbial communities from the Eel River Critical Zone Observatory, Northern California to study diel... | ecosystem: Environmental > Terrestrial > Soil >...
GATCTCGAAGTCCTCCAGCGCGCGCAGCGGGGGCATGCGCTCGCCGTGCTTGGTGCGGACCCACTTCATGGTGCCGCCCAGCAGGTAGGACAGGAACAGGCAGTCCACCAGCATGGACTCGGTCCACGGGATCGCCTTCTGGTAGCCGGCCACGAAGCGCGCCCCGGTGGACAGCAGGAAGTTCTTCGCGGTGTCGGGCGTGACGAAGTCGCAGGCGCCGAAGATGTAGCCGGTCCCCGTGCTGGGCCGGCAGTGGTCCACCAGGGTCTCGAGCCGGATGACCTTGTCGCCGATGCCGACCAGCTTCCGGCGCTGGCCGTGCGAGGCGATGTAGCAGACCTGGAAGGAGCGGCGCCGACGCCGGACCTCCTCGAGGAGCAGGCCCAGGTCGTAGCTCGAGTAGAAGCGGCGGTACACCAGGTTGACCCGGATGCCCTCCCAGGCCAGCGACTGGCGGATGGCCTTGAGGTAGGGGAGTACCGAGGGCTCGTCGTCCAGCAGACGGCCCTTCTTGTTCCACATCGACTCGAGCACCACCACACCCGGCATCGTTCGGTCCCCTCGGAGCGGTCGCCTGGGAAGCCCAGGGAGCCCTGGGCGCGCCATGATACCACGGGGTCCAGACCGGGTATATTGGACTGGTTTGGAATCATCCAATTGGCGGTTTACAGGCACTTGATTCTCTCGATAATGGCGGGTATCAGGGAGCCATAGGACGGTATGAGGATCGCACTCGACAGGGGGGCCGGGCGGGCGGGGAAGGCCCCGCTCTCGCGGCAGATCCAGCTGCATTTCGAGCGGCTGATCAGCCAGGGCCTGCTCGGCTCAGGGGTGAAGCTGCCGGCCACCCGGGAGCTCGCCCAGGAGCTGGGGGTCAACCGGACCACGGTAGCCCTGGCCTACGACGAGCTGGTGGCGGGCGGCTGGGCCCGGGCCCACGTCGGTCAGGGGACCTTCGTTGCGGACCGCGTGCCGGCGCCGGTCGGGATGCCCCGCGCGGCGGCGCCTCGGCTCGACTGGACCGGCTTCCTCTCGAAGGGGGCCCAGGTGATCGCGGCCGACACCCGGCGGCGGCGGGGCTACAGCCAGGTGCCGCGGCCCGGCCCGGGCGCCATCTCGTTCGCGGGCGGCATGCCGGACAGCGGGCTCTTCCCCACCGAGGCCTTCCGGCGCGTGCTCAACCGGGTGATCCGCGAGGAGGGACCCGAGCTGCTGCAGTACTACCCGGCGCGCGGGTACCCGCCGCTGCGGGAGTTCCTCTCCGGCTACCTCCTGCGCTTCGGCCTCGAGGCACGGCCGGAGGAGATCCTGATCGTCAACGGCTCGCAGCAGGGCTTCGACCTGGTGGCGCGCACGCTCCTCGATCCGGGCGACTTCGTGGCGATCGAGGAGCCGTCGTATCCGCGGGCCATGCAGGTCTTCCGATCGTTCGGGGCCCAGCTCCTGCCGGTCCCCATGGTCAACGGCGGACTCGACCCCGAGCACCTGGACCGGCTCCTCGAGCGGCAATCGCCCAAGCTGCTCTACTGCCAGCCGAGCGCCCACAACCCCACCGGGCTCACCATGCGCGACGACACGCGCAAGCGGCTGCTCGAGGTGGCGGCGCGCCACCGCCTGCCCATCATGGAGGATGGCTTCGACGGCAGCCTGTTCTTCGGCCCGCGGCCGCCCGCGCCGCTCAAGGCCCTCGACGTGTCGGGCCTCGTCGTCTACGTGGGCACCTTCTCGAAGATCCTCTTCCCGGGATTGCGGCTCGGCTGGGTCGTGGCCGCGCCCGAGCTGATCGAGCGGCTGGAGGTCGCCAAGGAGCTGGCCGATATCCACACGAGCCCGCTCATCCAGGCCGCGGTCTACCACTTCTGCCGGCAGCGCCTCCTCGATCGTCACCAGGCGCGCGTGCTGCGCGAGTACGGCCGCCGGCGCTCGGCGCTGCTGCAGGCCCTCGCCAAGCGCATGCCGCCCGGCGTGACGTGGACCGATCACGAGGGCGGCTTCTCCCTGCTGCTGACATTGCCGCCCGGCATGGACGCGACGCTCCTGCTCGAGCGGGCCGCCCCGCGCGGAGTCGTCTTCACCGCGGGCAACGCGTTCTTCGTGGACGGCGGCGGCGAGCGGATGCTGCGCCTGTCGTTCTCGGCGCTGCCGCTCGCCCAGATCGACGAGGGCATCCGGCGGCTGGCCGAGATCATTCGCGACGTGCAGCGCCAGCCGGAGCCGGCCGCGGTGGCCGCGCTGCCCGGCGTGCCGATCGTGTAGAGGAGAGATCCCGTGAACTTCCACACCCTGGCCGCCCGCGGAGGACGCGACGTGCCGTCGGCGAGCCGACCGCTGACCGCCCCCATCTACCAGACCAACGTGTACGTCTTCGAGGACATGGACACGGTGGAGTCGGTGTGGGAGAGCAAGAAGCCGGGCTTCGTGTACGGTCGCTACGGCACCGGCAACCACGCCATGCTGGAGGACCTGGTGGCCGCGCTGGAGGGCGCGGAGGCCGCGGTCGCGTGCGCCTCCGGCATGGGGGCCACCACCGCGCTCCTGCTGGGGCTGTTCGCGCCCGGCGATCATCTGGTCTCGGCGCGGGATCTCTACGGCTCCACCGCGGCCTTCCTCGGCGACGAGGGGCGGCGGCTCGGGGTCGAGACCGATTTCGTGGACGCGACCGACACCGCGGCGATCCTCGGCGCGCTGCGGCCGGCGACCCGGGCGGTCTTCGTGGAGGCGGTGTCGAACCCGCTGCTGCGGCTCGTCGACGTGCCCGCGCTGGCGCCCGAGCTCGCCCGGCGGGGGATCGATCTGATCGTGGACGCGTCGATGACGTCGCCCGCGGTCCTCCGCCCGATCGAGCACGGCGCCACCATGGTGATGCACAGCCTGACCAAGTTCATCTCGGGCCACGGCGACGTCACCGGAGGGCTCGTGGCGGGCCGGGCCGAGCCGATGGCGCGCGTCCGCAACGCGATGATCCGGGCCGGCACCAACCTGGGCCCGTTCGACGCCTGGCTCGCGACCCGGGGAGCGCGCACCCTCGCGGTGCGGATGGAGCGGCAGAGCGCGACCGCGCTGGCGCTGGCCCAGGGGCTGGAGCGCCTGCCCGCGGTGTCGCGCGTGTACTATCCCGGCCTGGCGTCGCACCCGCAGCACGCCCTCGCGCGGCGTCTGATGCCGAAGCTCGCGGGGGCGATGGTGTCGTTCGACCTGCGGGGCGGCGCGCCCGCGGTGGAGCGCTTCATGTCGCGCGCCCGCCTGCTCGAGTTCGCGCCGAGCTTCGGCGACGTGGCCACCACCTGGACCTATCCCGCGCGCACCTCACACCGGCGCGTGTCCGACGAGCAGAAGGCCGCGATGGGAATCGGGGCCGGGCTGGTCCGGGTGTCGGTCGGGCTCGAGGATCCCGCCGAGCTGATGGCCGATCTCGAGGGAGCCGTCGCGTGAGCCCGGTCGTGGCGGCGCCCGCGCCCACGCTGGTGAAGCCGGTGACCCTCGAGGGTCGCTTCGTCCGGCTCGAGCCGCTGACGGAGGCGCACGCGGGCGCGCTGCTCGCGGCCGCGGGCGGCTCGCGCGAGACCTACGGCCTCACCCTGGTGCCGGGCCGCGCGGCGGAGGCCGCCGCCTACATCGAGACCGCGCTCGCCGAGCAGCGGGCCACCCGCTCGCTGCCGTTCGTCACCGTGGACCGCGCGACCGGGCGGGTGATCGGCTCGACCCGCTTCCTCAACATCGAGTTCTGGCCCTGGCCCTCGGGCAATCACTACCAGCGGGGACCCGAGCGCCCCGACGTGGTCGAGATCGGCGCGACGTGGCTGGCCGCCGCGGCGCAGCGCACCCCGATCAACACCGAGGCGAAGCTCTTGATGCTGACTCACGCGTTCGACCACTGGCGCGTCCACCGCGTGAGCCTGATGACCGACGCGCGCAACCAGCGCTCGCGGAACGCCATCGTGCGGCTGGGCGCCCGCTTCGACGGAATCTTGAGAGCGACGCGGCCCGCCAGCGACGGGGCCATTCGCGACACCGCCGCCTTCTCGATCCTGGAGGCGGAGTGGCCCGCGGTCCGGGCGAATCTTGAAGCACGACTCACGCAGTGATCCGATCCACACTCGAAAAAGGAGACGAGGACATGGACAGCGGAACCCCGAGAGTGAAGGTGGGACTGGCCGAAATGCTGAAGGGCGGCGTGATCATGGACGTGACCAACGCCGAGCAGGCCAAGATCGCGGAGGACGCGGGCGCGGTCGCGGTGATGGCGCTCGAGCGGGTGCCGTCCGATATCCGCAAGGAAGGCGGAGTGGCCCGCATGTCGCCGGTCACCAAGATCAAGGAGATCCAGAAGGCGGTCACCATCCCGGTGATGGCCAAGTGCCGGATCGGTCACTTCGTGGAGGCGCAGATCCTCGAGTCGCTCGGCGTCGACTTCATCGACGAGTCCGAGGTGCTGACCCCGGCCGACGAGCACTTCCACGTGGACAAGTTCGCCTTCAAGGTGCCCTTCGTCTGCGGGTCGCGCGATCTCGGCGAGTGCCTCCGCCGCATCGGCGAGGGCGCGGCCATGATGCGCACCAAGGGCGAGGCGGGCTCCGGCAACATCGTGGAGGCGGTGCGCCACATGCGCGCGGTGACGTCGGGCATCCGGCGGCTGACCATGCTGGGCCCCGAGGAGCTGATGACCGAGGCCAAGAACCTGGGCGCGCCATACGACCTCGTGCGCTGGGTGGCCAAGAGCGGCCACCTGCCGGTGCCGAACTTCTCCGCGGGCGGCATCGCCACCCCGGCCGACGCCGCGCTCATGATGCAGCTCGGCGCCGAGTCGGTGTTCGTGGGCTCGGGCATCTTCAAGTCGGCGGACCCCGCGGTGCGGGCCAAGGCCATCGTCCAGGCCACCACGCACTTCAAGGATCCCGACGTCCTGGCCAAGGTCTCCGAGGGGCTCGGCGACGCCATGCCCGGCATCGAGACCTCCAAGCTGAAGGAGTCCGACCTCCTGCAGACCCGGGGCTGGTAGGGAGCAGTTGCTTGGCGAGGTGCAGCCGAAGGCGAGCCGAGCGAATACAAGAGGGAAGCTAACGATGGAGAGCAGGAAGAGTCCCGATCTCCACCAGCTCCCGGCAAACCTGCCGGTGCCGGTCGACGACGGCGCCTGCGACCACCTTCCGGGGTCGCGGGTGCCGGCCGTCCGGCTGTCGTCGACATCCGGCCGGTGGGTGGACCTGGTGGAGATCGCGGACCGGCCCGCGGTGCTCTTCTTCTACCCACGCACCGGCGAGGCCGGCCGTTCGGCCGGACCCGAGTGGGACGCCATCCCCGGCGCGCGGGGCTGCACGCCCCAGAGCTGCGGGTTCCGCGACCTGCACCGGGAGTTCGTCGCGCTGGGCGTATCGGTCTTCGGGGTCAGCACCCAGGAGACGGCGTACCAGCAGGAGTTCGTGGAGCGCAACCACGTGCCGTTCGAGATGCTGAGCGACCGCGAGCTCGCGCTGACCCGCGCGCTGCGGCTGCCGACGTTCGAGTACCCCGCCACGCGGGGCGGGCCGCCCACCCTGATCAAGCGCATGGCCTGGTTCGTGGAGCGGGGACGCATCGAGCGGATCTGGTATCCGGTCTTCCCGCCGGACCGGAACGCGGAGACCGTGCTCGGGTGGCTTCGTGAGCGAGCCCGGCGGCTGTCCATCGACCGCGGAGAGGTGAGGCTCACGTGAAGATCGGCGTCCTGGCCCTGCAGGGAGACTTCGACATGCACCGGAAGGCCCTCGATCGCATCGGGGTGGCCTCCGTGGAAGTGCGCATGCCGCGTCAGCTCGACGAGGTCGCGGGGCTGATCATGCCCGGCGGGGAGAGCACCACGCTGCTCAAGCTGATGGACGCCTGGGACTTCGTGCCGGCGCTCGAGAAGTTCAACGCGGCCGGCAAGCCCATCTTCGGCACCTGCGCGGGCATGATCCTGCTCGCCCGGGAGGTGCAGAGCCCGGCCCAGTTCTCCCTGGGCCTCGTCGACATCACGGTGGAGCGCAACGCCTACGGCCGTCAGAAGGAGTCCTTCGAGGCGGTCGGCTCGGCCGACCTCGGGCAGGGCCCGCGTCCGCTCAAGATGGTCTTCATCCGCGCTCCCCGCATCCGCCGCCTCGGGGCCGCGGTGACGCCGTTGGCCGAGCACCGGGGCGAGTGCGTCATGGCCCGCCAGGGCACCGTGATGGTGGGCGCCTTCCACCCGGAGCTGACCGACGAGCCCGCGGTCCACGAGTACTTCGCCGGGATGGTGCGCGCCGCGGGCGGTTAGGCGTCCGCCGTCCCCTCCAGCAGCTCGACCGGGTCGCCCACCGCGATCCGGCCCCCGCTCACCACGTCGCAATCGAGCGCCATCTGCCCGCCGAACTCGGAGGCGATCCGTCGCAGCACCGATAGGTCCTGGACCTGGGTGTCGGGGTCGTACGTGGTCATGACGCACCGGGCCCGCAGCTTCGCTACCGAGATGATGACTGCTCCGATCCGGAGCCGCTTGCCCGGCCAGCCGCGCTCCGCCAGCCCGTCCACGTCACCGATGACGATGTTCGGGCGGAGCCGACGGTGGTCGACCCCGAGCTGCTCGAACGCGCCGTCGGTGCCGACCAGCAGGGGTAGCACGTCGAACCGCTCCGGTCCCTCGTAGCGAACCAGGCGCGCCTCCGCGCCGGCCGCGGCCCGGACCGCCGCCGCGCTCTCGGGAGTGCTCCAGGGGAGCCCGTCCACGAGCGGCTCGCCGTCTGGGCCCAGGCGGGCGTGGAGCCCCAGCAGACGCGGGTGGGTGCGCGACGTGATGATGCGGCCGCCCCGCCCGCTCACGTGCACCACGCGGTCGCCCGCGATGCCGCTCTCGCCGACCAGGGCTTCGTGAAGCCGCTCGCCGGCATCGCGCTGCCTCCTCTCGTGCTAACCTCTTAGATCATGGAAACAGGTTAGTCGATTCGGTCACGGTAAATTTCACGATCAACTCGTAATTACGAGACTTTATCATCATGATCCGAAGGTCGTTCATCAAGATCGGCGGCGATCTCGGCGGTCGATTTCGCCAACACCGCGGCGCCGGACGAAGATCGCGGGAGCAGCCTGCGCTCCTGGCGGGACCTGGTCGATTTCCTCGAGCTGCGGGGCGCGGTGAGCCGGGACGAGGGTGCGGGCCTGCGCGCCATGGGGGAGCGGGATGCGCACGCCTGCGCCGCCGCCTTCGAGCGGGCCCTGGAGCTGCGGACGACCGTCCGCGCGATGCTGGACGCCCTGGCGGCCCGGCGCCCGCTGCAGGCCGACTGGGTCGCGGCGGTGAACCAGGCGATGGGCTGGGGCACCGGCGCGAGCCGGCTCGTCCGGCAAGGGCGGGGCTGGCGCCTCGCCTTCGCCTCGACCCTGGGCGAGCCGCTCCGGGCCCTGGCCCCGATCGCGCGGTCCGCGGCGGACCTGGCCGCGCAGGGCCGGGCCGTGGCCGTCCGGAAGTGCGCGAACCCGCGCTGCGTCCTCTACTTCCGCGACACCTCCCGCACCCGCCGCCGCCGCTGGTGCTCGATGGCGGTCTGTGGCAACCGGATGAAGGTGGCGGCCCACACCCGGCGCCACGGCCGCCGCCGATACGCCTAGCCCGGGCCGGTTTGCCCTTGACAGCCCTCCTCGCCGGGGGCAAGGTATGGTCCGACCAGCCGACCAGGACCACACGTCAGGCTAAGAAAGCAACGCCGCTCGTTCGAGGAGGAAGGTATGGCGCACTTCACCTGCGAGGTCGTGTACCGGGGCATCTTCCAGAAGAACCTTGCCGCGCGCATCTGCCGCGGCATCGTGCTTTCCGCCCGCAAGGCGGGGCGGTGGGGCATCGCCTTCGGGCGCTACGGCGACAGCCCCCAGCGGAACGGCATCCCGGCGAAGGACTTCGCCATCGTGGCCGACTCGCAGGAGGAGCTCGAGCAGAACATGGCCCGCTACGAGCCCAAGGAGGTCGACGTCACCATCTGCGTCGACGACACCCTCTCGAAGGGCGTCGAGTCCTGGGCCTGGTACGGGCTGCAGCCGATCAACCGCCTGACGGTCTCGGGCGGCACCGTCCTCATGACCTCGCTGCAGAGCCCGGCCGCCCTCCTCAAGGACATCCACAAGAAGGACGCGCCCTACACCCTGGCCCTCATCCGGGCCAAGGCGTCCTTCTCGGGACTCTGGGTCTACAAGGAAGACCATACCGAGGCCCGGATCCTGGGCGCGCTGGCCAAGATCCAGCCCGAGTTCCTGTCGCTGGACGCGGTCTGCCAGGCCATCCAGGAAGCCGAGTGGGGCTCCGATCTCAAGGTCGCCTCGGCCCGCAAGGCCCACGAGCGGCTGGAGAGCCAGCCGATCAAGGTCACCGAGGGCAACGCGGAGATCCCCTACTCCTTCGAGAAGCCGAAGTGGTGGGAGATGCGCGAGGGAGTGACGATCCCCGCGATTCCCATCGGCAAGCCGATGGAAGGGGGCAAAGGCTACGTGCCCGAGCGCAACCCGTACTTCAAGAAGTACACGACGCGCACCATGCGGCCGGTCATCGACTTCGACAAGTGCGTGAAGTGCACCCTCTGCTGGATCCAGTGCCCCGACTCCTGCTTCGACGTCACCCCGGAGGGCCTCTACGACGCCAACATGGAATCCTGCTGCGGCTGCGGGGTCTGCGAGGCGGTGTGCCCGGCCAAGGACTGCGTCACCATGGTGCGCGAGGATGCCTTCGAGGACAACGCGAGCCAGTGGGAGATGTGGCGGACCGACAAGGCCAAGTACACCACGTGGATGACCGACAAGATCCACAGCAAGGAGCACATCACCCGGTCGCACGGCTTCCGCTTCCGGGGCCAGTACGAGGAAGAGATCAAGAAGGACCTGGAGCAGGGAGGCATCGAGATCATCGCGGGCATTCCCGGCGAGAACGCCGCGGGGAAGAAGTAGGGAGGAGACCAGACCATGGCGGTGGAGACCAAGCCCGCAGGAGCAGTCGCCGATCACAAGGAGATGCTGATCTCCGGCAGCGAGGCCTGTGCCGAGGCCCTGACCCTGGCCGACCTCGACGTGGTGACCGCGTACCCGATCCGGCCCTACGACACGGTCATGCAGGCGATCGCCAAGAAGATCGCCAACGGCCATCTGGAGGCCGAGTACATCGTCGCGGAAGGCGAGCACAGCCAGTTCGAGATCGTGAAGCACGCCTCCACCGTCGGGGCGCGGGTGTTCTGCGGCTCGTCCGGCGTCGGCTGGATGTACGCGATGGAGTGCCTCACCGTCACGCCCCCGCTCCGCGTGCCGATGGTGTGCATGGTGGGCAACCGGGCCCTCGACGATCCGGGCGCCTTCGGGGTCGAGCACAATGACGCCCTGGTCGTCCGTGACCTGGGCTGGCTGCTGATCTGGGTGGACACCGCCCAGGAGATGCTGGACACCACGCTGCTCGCCTACCGGATCGCCGAGGACCGGCGTGTCTTTCTGCCCATCGCGATCTCGGCGGACGGCGCGTTCCTCACGCACTCGCAGACGATCTGCCAGGTGCCGAGCCGGGCCCTGGTGGACAAGTTCCTGCCGCGTTACGACCGGGGCGATCTGCTGCTGCACCCGGACAATCCGATCACGGTGGCGCCCCAGGCCAACGAGGACTGGGTCATCGAGATCCGGCGGCAGAACGACGAGGCGATGAAGCGGGCCACCACCGTGATCGAAGAAGCCTATGCTGATTTTCGAAAAGTCATGGGGCGCGCGCCCGAGAACCCGTGGTTCGAGGAGTACATGACC
>Ga0209388_1000348_pt1 | contig 9725 bp, 9 predicted proteins | sample Rivendell_Oct201_7_FD_188348 | JGI IMG/M metagenome (GOLD analysis project Ga0209388, IMG submission 188348) | Vadose zone soil and rhizosphere microbial communities from the Eel River Critical Zone Observatory, Northern California to study diel... | ecosystem: Environmental > Terrestrial > Soil >...
GCGCATCGACATCGTGGACGACCGCACGATCCGCTTCGTCTTCAAGGAGCCCTTCCTCGATTTCGCCATCCTCTTCGGGACCGCCAACGTCGCGGGCCCGGGCTGGGTGGTGCCCGAGAAGTACTACAAGCAAGTGGGCGCGGACGCCTTCAAGCAGAAGCCCATCGGCGCGGGGCCCTACAAGCTCGTGCGCCACGAGCCGGGCGTGAAGATCGAGATGGAGGCTTTCGACGGATACTACCGCCCGGTCCACGTGAAGGAGCTCGTCATGGTCTCGGTGCCGGAGGCGGCTACCCGTGTCGCCATGCTGGAGCGCGGAGAGGCGGACATCATCTACAACGTGCCCGGTGAGCTGATCAACAAGGTCGGCAAGCTCCCCGGGGTCACGCTGGCGCCGGTGCTGTCCGGCTCGTTCTTCCTGGAGTTCCCCAATTTCCAGGACCCGAAGAACCCGTTCCGCGACAAGCGCGTGCGCGAGGCGGTGAGCCTGGCCGTCGACCGGCGGGCCATGAACCAGGCGGAGACGGCGGGGATGGGCAAGCCGACGGGCAACTGGATCAACGACGACGTCCTGTATGCGATCGAGTGGCCCGAGTTCCCGCGCAACGTGGAGAAGGCCAAGCAGCTTCTCCGCGAGGCGGGCTATCCGAACGGGTTCGACGTCGACTGGGTCACGCCGATACCGGCGTTCTACTCGCGCGGCGAGCGCATCATCGCGCAGCTGCGCGAGGTCGGCATCCGCGGCAGGCTCCAGACCATGGAGCGGGGCATCTTCTTCCAGCGACTGCAGGGCGGGCTCAAGGAGTGGCCCGGCGTTCAGATGATCCTTCAGGGCGTCCGGATCGCGGGAAGCTGGTCGTTCTGGTACGAGGGCTACTTCAAGTGCGGCGGCTTCAACTCGCGCGACCGCATCTGCGTGAAGGACCTCGACGGGAAGTTCGATCAGTACGAGCGGTCGATCAATCCCGCCGAGCGCAAGAAGCTCGCCGAGGAGATCCAGCGCGGCATTCTCGAGAATTACTATCTGGTGCCGGTGTTCCGCCACGCGTTCGTGAACGCGATCGGCCCCCGCGTCGCCGCGCAGAAGTGGCAGGACGTGTTCCCGACCATCACGACGGGCTACGCGTATCCCTGGGAGGACCTGAAGGTGAAGGACCAGTAGCCGGGCGACATGGCGCGATTCATCGTCCGCCGCGTCCTCTACAGCTTCGTCACGCTCTTCATCTTGAGCGCGACGATCTTCCTCATCGTCCGGCTCACGGGTGACCCCGTGGCGCTCATGGCGGAGGCGAGCGCGCGGCCGGAGGATCTCGAGCGAATCCGCCATCAGTGGGGGCTCGACCGCTCGTGGCCCGTCCAGTACGCGACCTTCATGCAGAACGCCTTCAAGGGAGAGCTCGGCAAGTCCTTCAACTATCGGATGCCGGTCAGCCAGCTCTACTTCCAGCGATTGCCCAACTCGCTCACCCTGGGGCTCGCGGCCACGCTCATCTCGCTGCTCATCGGCATCCCGGCCGGCATCATCTCGGCGGTGAAGGTGAACACCGCCTGGGACAACGTCGCCAAGGGCATCGCTCTGCTCGGTCTCTCGATTCCCGGCTTCTGGCTGGGGTTGGTGCTCATCCTGATATTCTCCGTCTGGCTCCGCTGGCTGCCGACCTCCGGGGCCGGCGACTGGCGGCACGTCGTCATGCCGGCCGTGGCGCTCGGCTGGTACTTCGCCGCGTCGATGCTCAGGCTCACCCGCTCGAGCATGCTGGAGGTGCTGGGCAGCGAGTACATCAAGCTCGCTCGGCTCAAGGGGCTCCCGGACTTCGTGGTCATCGCGATGCACGCGTTCAAGAACGCGCTGATCCCGGTCTTCACACTCGCCGGCGTCAACATGGTGGTGATGGTCAACGCCGCCGTCATCATCGAGGTCATCTTCGCCTGGCCGGGCATCGGCCGCCTGCTCTACGAGGGCATCTTCCAGCGCGACTTCCCGCTCGTCCAGGGCGTCGTGATCATGGCCGGCTTCATGATCGTCGCGATCAATCTGGTCGTGGATATCCTCTACGCATTCATCGACCCCCGAATCAGACTCACGCGGTGAGCCAGGCCACCGGCTCATGAGGTAAGTGACGATGGCGACCATCCCGGCGGATCCCCGACTGGCCGTAGGACGAGCCGCGCCCGGCCGGCTCGGCGTGCTCATCAAGGCGGCGCGCGAGGCCCCGCTGGCCCCCCTCGTCATCCTCGGCGGCCTCGTTCTCATCGCGCTCCTCGCCAACCTCATCGCGCCGTACGATCCGACACTCCCGGTGAAGGGCGCGGAGTTGTTCAGGCCGCCGTTCTGGATGGAGGGTGGCAGCGTCGCGACGCCGCTCGGCACCGACTTCCAGAGCCGGGACATCCTGAGCCGCCTGATCCACGGCGCGCGCGTGTCGCTGATCGTCGGGCTGATGGGCACGCTCGTGGCGGGTAGCATCGGAACCGCGCTGGGCATCCTCTCCGGCTACGTCGGCGGCTGGGTGGATCAGATCATCATGCGCCTCACCGACGCCTGGCTCGCGCTGCCGGCGATCGTCTTCGCGATCTTCCTGGCCGCCATGTTCGGGCCGAGCATGTGGAACATCATCGTGATCCTGGGCTCGGTGTACTGGACGCGCTACGCGCGCGTCATTCGCGGCGAGGTGCTGACGCTGCGCGAGCGGGAATTCGTGAAGCTCGCCGAGATCGCCGGCGCCAGCAAGCTGCGCGTGATCAAAAAGCACATCCTGCCGAACGTCATGAATACCGCGACGGTCCTGGCCAGCCTCACCGTCGGCGTCGTCATCATCGCGGAAGCGTCGCTGAGCTTCCTCGGGGTCGGCGTGCCGCCGCCGCAGCCCGCCTGGGGCCTCATGCTGTCGGAGGCGCGCCCCACGCTGATGACGGGCCAGTGGTGGCTCACGGTGTTTCCCGGCGCGTGCATCCTGCTGATCGTCCTCGCGACCCAGCTCTTCGGCGACTGGCTGCGAGTACGGCTCGATCCCCAGCAGAGGAATCTGTAGCGGCCGTGCGCGCCCCCTGATGGCCCCGGTTCTCGAGGTCTCCGGACTCCAGACCCACTTCTTCACGTTCGGCGGCGCGCGCGTCGTCAAGGCGGTGGACGGCGTCAGCTTCTCGCTCGGTGATGGCGAGACGCTCGGGCTCGTCGGCGAGTCGGGGAGCGGCAAGACGACGACGTGTCTGTCGATCGTCGGCCTCCTGCCCCGGGCCGCCCGCATCGTGGGCGGCCGCGTCGTCTTCGAGGGCGAGGACCTGACCCGCATGAGCCAGCGCGAGCTGCGGCGGATACGCGGGCGACGGATCGCCGTGATCCTCCAGGATCCGATGGCGTCGCTGAACCCGCTGTTCACGATCTTCCGGCAGGTTGCCGAGCCCGCGTTTTTCCATCAGCAGATGAGAGGCCGGACGCTGCGGGCCCGGGTGCAGCACCTGCTCAAGGCCGTACGGATCCCGTCGCCCGAGTGGCGGATGCGGGACTACCCCCACCAGATGAGCGGCGGGATGCGCCAGCGCATCGTCGGGGCGATCGCGCTGGCCGGCGGTCCGAAGCTGGTCATCGCCGACGAGCCCACGACCAACCTCGACGTCACGATCCAGGCGCAGTACCTCGACCTGCTCAAGGACATCCAGCGGGAGACGGGCGTGGCGCTGATCTTCGTGACGCACAACCTCGGTATCGTCGCCAAGATGTGCGACCGGGTGGCCGTGATGTACGCCGGCAAGATCGTCGAGCAGGCGTCGGTACGGGAGCTGTTCGACGACCCCAAGCACCCGTACACGCGCGCCCTGCTGGGCTCGGTGCCGAAGCTCGGCAGCAAGGAGCCGCTCTACTCGATCGCGGGCCAGCCGCCGAACCCCGCGAGCCTGCCGCCCGGCTGCCCCTTCCACCCGCGCTGTCGCGAGGCCCTGCCGCGCTGCGCCAGCGTGGACCCGCCGGATTTCCACCTCGGCGACGGGAGCGTCGCACGGTGCTGGCTTCTGGACGATGCCGTCGCCCGTCCTTGAAGTCCGCGGGCTGAAGAAGCACTTCGCCGTGCGCCGAGGGCTGTTCGGACGCGAGAGCGCGTGGGTGAAGGCCGTCGACGGCGTGGACTTCGCGATTCAACCCGGCGAGACGCTCGGCCTCATCGGCGAGTCCGGGTGCGGGAAGACGACGACCTCGAAGCTCATCCTGCTCCAGGAGACACCGACGGCCGGCAGCATCGCCTTCGAGGGACGGGACATCGCCGGGCTCGCGGGCGCGGAGCTCATGGCGTACCGGCGGGCTGTCCAGGTCGTCTTCCAGGATCCTTTCAGCTCGCTCAGCCCGCGCATGCGCGTGCGGGATATCATCGCCGAGCCGCTGGAGATTCACACCGATCTCGCGCGTGCGGCGATCGACGAACGGGTGGGACAGGTCCTGGAGCTGGTCGGCCTCACGCGCGACGTGGCGCCGCTGTTTCCGCACGAGTTCAGCGGCGGCCAGCGGCAGCGGGTCGCGATCGCGCGGGCCCTGGCCACCGACACGCGACTCATCGTGCTGGACGAGCCGGTCTCCGCGCTCGACGTGTCGGTGCGCGCGCAGATCATCAACCAGCTCGAGCACCTGCAGCGGACCCTCGGAGTGAGCTATCTCTTCATCGGCCACGACCTGGCCACGGTGGCGCACATCAGCCATCGCATCGCGGTGATGTACCTGGGCAAGATCGTCGAGTCGGCGGACAGCGACGCCCTCTGCACGCGCCCGATGCACCCGTACACGAAGGCGTTGTTCGCAGCCGCGCTCCCGTCGCATCCGGGTGACCGCACCGAGTCCGGAACGATCGTCGGAGAAATCCCGAGCCCGCTCAGGCTGCCGACCGGATGTCGTTTCCATCCGCGCTGCCCGTCGGCGATGCCGGTCTGCTCCGAGGTCGAGCCGAGCTTGCAGCGTCGCGAAGACGCGGGCCAGGTCGCCTGCCACCTCTACTAGTCGCGGCTCTACACCGCGAGGAGTCCTCGGCGCAGGGCCACCGCCACGGCCCCCGTCCGGCTCTTCGCTCCGAGCTTGACGAGAATGGATGCGACGTGAAACTTCACGGTGTGGCGCGAGATGGCGAGCCTGAGAGCGATGATCCGATTGCTCGCGCCCTCCGCCATCAATTCCACGATCTCCCGCTCTCGCGCGGTGAGGGGCGCCCCCTCCGCCACGGCAGCGGCGCCGACCCTCGACGGCATCAGCGCCTCGGGATGGAGGGCCAGGAGCCCCGCCTGCACGGCGCGGATCGCGGCGGCGAGCTCGTCCGCCGTCGCGCCGAGGGGCAGCGCCGCGCGGAGCCCGAGCGCGCGCGCCGCTGACGTCCAGAGCTTCGCCGGGTCGTCAGAAACCGCGACGACGGCCGGACTTCGCGGCCAGGTGCGAGTCGTTCGCAGCATCCGGCGTGTGGCGTCGTCGTCGAGCACCAGCGTCACGATCGCCTCGGGGTGCTCTGTCAGCAGGCCCTCCAGCTGTCGTGGCCGGCACACGTCGACCCGCCAACCCTTGAGCACGCGCAGTGCCGCCTCCGTGCGCGCCGCCCGCGTCGTGTCCTGGGCGACGATGATCACGGTTCCAGGCCGAGCGTCTCCGCTCATGTGACGCCGGTCACGTTCGTCGCCACGAAGCGGCGGACATCATTGACGGGGATCGCGAGCGCGAGCCCGCCGGCGATCATCGTGTTGATACCGACGACCCGACCGGTCGTGTCGGCGAGGGGACCACCGGAGTTGCCGGGCGCAAGTCGAACGTCCGCCTGGATCCAGCGGCCGCCCGAGCGGGACAGCGGGAAGCCGTGTACGACTCCGGCGGTCAGCGTACGTCGCAGACCCAGGGGGTGGCCCACGGCGACGACGAGAGCGCCGATGCGCAGCGCGTCGGAGTCGGCCGAGGCAGCGGGAGCCATCCCTACGCGCGGCACCCGGAGGAGCGCGATATCCGTGCGACGGTCGGCGGCGACCAGGCAAGCTTCGACCTGTCGGCCGTCGGCAAAGCCCACGACAACGCGCGATCCGCGAGCGACATGGGCGTTCGTCACGACGAGATCGGGTGCCCACAGGACGCCCGCGCCGCCGCCACCTGGGCCGGAAATCTCGACCGTTACCTGCTGGAGCCGGTCGGCGATCCGGGCCAGATGCGGTGGCGTCTCAGCCGCGAGAAGGCCGCTCACCGACGGTGACCTGGATCTGCCGGGGCTCGCCGCCGCGCAGGATGCTCGTGGTGACGGTATTGCCCACACGATCGGGCTGCAGCACGGCGACCAGATCTCCGGGCTCGGCGATCGCGTGCCCGGCGATCGAGACGATGACGTCGCCCATGACCAGTCCCGCGGCCGCAGCGGGACTGTCGGAGGTGACGTTGACGACGATGACCGCCGTCCGCTGGGTCAGGCCGAGCCGCTCGCGGAGGTCGTTCGGCAGCACGACGGGTTGCGTGCCGACGCCGAGGTACGCCCGCGGGATCCTCCCGCCACGGACCACGTGATCGGTCAGCCGGGTGACCGCGGCGGCACGGACCGCGCACTGAAGATGCCTGGAGGCGCCGGATGTCGTGATGCCGACCACGTGGCCGAGCACATCGACGAGCGGCCCCCCGGAGAAACCCGGATAGAGCGTGAGATCGACCGCGAGCATCGCGTCGGGCTCGCGCTGACGGCCGCCCCGAAGATCGAGCGCGCTGACGATGCCGGCGCTGGCCCGGGGACCCGCGCCGAGAGCCAGGACCAGATGGCCGATGCGAAGGTCGCCATCGTCGTGGATGTCGGCAGCGGGCACGCCGGTGACCTCGGCGCGGAGCACGGCGATGTCCAGTCCGGGGTCGCGTCCGACAACCTGCGCTGCTAGCGTCCGACCATCCGGGGCGGTGAGCGTTACTTCCCGGTCAGGCTCGACGGTATGGCTCGCGGTGACGATGAGGCCCGCGCGCCAGTGGACTCCCGTCGATGGCAAGCGCGGCCGGCCGTGCACCGCGAACAGCGATCCCGCAGCTCGCTCGACTGCGCCGGCCAGGGCGTTGGAGAGATCCATAGCTGTTGTCATTGCGTCCTCTCTTTGAAGGTTGATGCCTGCCTGGTGTTAGACCCAGGATAGAGAGGATCTCTCGTGGTGAACATCCGCCACACGGGCAGGGTACGACTTCACCGGAACCGCGCGATCATCTCCTTGCCGTAGCGCAGCACATCCTCCGGCGTCCGCACCTGGGCCGGCAGCCCGGCGGCCGAGCTGACCGGTACCGCCACGCGCGCCACGCCCTGCCGGGCCAGCTTTTCGATCTCGGCGGGCTCGGCCGGCGCTGCCAGCGTCAGCTCGATGTCGGCCGGATTGCGGCCGGCCGCCTCGGCCGCGCGGCGCATCTCGTCCACGAGCTCGGCGGACGCGGGACGCGCCGGAAAGTAGCCGTCGCCGAGCCGCCCGGCTCGGCGCGCCGCGGCCTTCGTGTCGCCGCCGACGATGATGGGAATGCGGCGCGCGGCCGGGAGAGGCCGACAGAACACGTCCTGGAACGACACGAAGCGGCCGTGGAAGCTCGCGCGCTCCTGGCTCCACAGGGCGCGCATCGCCGCCACGTACTCGTCGGCGCGCGGACCACGGTCGTCGAACGGCACGCCCAGCGCCGCGAATTCCTCGGCCAGCCAGCCCACGCCGATGCCCAGGAGCACGCGGCCGCCGCCGGCCAGGTGATCGAGGGACGCGACCGCCTTGGCCGTGATGACCGGATTGCGCTGGGGCAGGATGAGGATCGCCGTGCCCAGCTTGAGCGTCCGGGTGGCCGAGGCGACGAACGCCAGCCAGACCAGAGGGTCGGGGATCGGGAAGTCCTCGAGCCCGGAGCCCATGCGGCCGGTCGGCGAGTAGGGATAGCGCGACTGGTAGCCGTCGGGCACCACGACGTGCTCGACTGTCCAGATGGAGTCGAATCCGGCCGCCTCCGCCGCCTGGGCGAGCTCGACCGCGGCAGCGCCGTCCGCGTAGCGTCCGAGGTTCGCGTAGCGCAGCCCGAACTTCATGGACAGTGATTCTACTGTATCGTCCATCTCGTGGTCGTCCATCTGGTCGACGGCACGTACGAGCTGTTTCGCTACTTCCTCTCGCCGACGGCGGCCTTCGACCGGAGCGCGCCGCCCGAGCTCCGAGCAGTGCGCGGTGTCGTCGGCTCGATCCTCGGAATGCTCGAGGACGGCGCCACGCATCTGGGCGTCGCCACCGATCACGTCATCGAGTCCTTTCGCAATGCCCTCTGGCCCGGCTACAAGACCGGCGAGGGGATCGATCCGCTGCTTCGCGGGCAGTTCGAGCCGCTGGAGGAAGCGCTCGGCGCGCTCGGCGTGGTCGTCTGGCCGATGGTCGAGTTCGAGGCCGACGACGCGCTGGCGGCCGCGGGGGCGATGGCCACCGCCGACACGCGGGTCGAGCAGGTCGTCGTGTGTACGCCGGACAAGGACCTGTCGCAGTGCGTCCGCGGTGCGCGGGTCGTCCAGCTCGATCGGCGCACGCGCGAGGTGCGCGACGAGGAGGCGGTGCGCCGGAAGTTCGGCGTCTCGCCCGCGTCGATTCCGGACTGGCTCGCCCTGGTCGGTGACAGCGCGGACGGCTATCCCGGCCTGCCGGGCTGGGGCGCGAAGTCCGCCGCTGCCGTGCTCGCCCGCCATGAGCACCTCGAGCGCATTCCCGCGCGGGCAGCGGAGTGGGACGTCTCGGTACGCGGATCGGAAAAGCTGGCGGCAACGCTCGCGGAGCAGCGCGAGCGCGCGCAGCTCTTCCGCACGCTGGCCACGCTTCGCGCGGACGCGCCGATCGGCGTCGACGTGGACGGGTTACGGTGGAAGGGGCCGCGCGCCGACTTTGCCGCCTGGTCAACGCGGCTGGGCGCGCCGGCGCTTCACGAGCGCGCCGCGGCGCTGGCGGCCGTTCGCGCGGCTGCTACGCGCTGACGGCGCCGAGCGGGCGCGGCTCCACGCGGATCCCGCGCTCGAGCGAGAAGTCGACCCGGAGGACGGCGCCCTCCGGATCACCGGCTCCCCACTCGATCATCGGCGCGCCCGCAAAGTGGGCGGCCACGCCGCCCTGGCTGACGTCGGTCCGCGCGTGGTGGTGGCCGAGCGCGAGATAGTCCCAGCCGGCGTCGCGGATCTCGTCGGCGAAGATCGGCGATGAACGATCCGGCCGCCGCCGCTCCGCGAAGAAGAATCCGTGCGCCATGACGAGGGACCAGCGCCCGGCGTCACGGGAGGGCAGCTCGGCGAGGGGCTGGAACTCGGGCGTGTGCTCTTCCATGGCTCGGCCCCAGACGACGGCGTCGAGCTCCGGAAATTCGATGGTCTGGCCGTTCAGCCGGCGGATCACGTGAACGTGGCTCGCGCCGGCCGAGAAATCGTGCCGGTCGTAGATGGCGTTCGCGCGCAGCGCGTCGTGGTTTCCCGGCAGGATGACGACCGGCTGGCGCAGCCGATCGAGCTCCCGCCGAACGAATGCGATCGTCTCGTCGGAGGCGCGGTTGTGATCGAAGAGGTCGCCGGCGATCAGCACCAGATCGACCTGGTCGGCCAGCGCTCGATCGACGATGCGCCGGAAGCCGCGCCGGCCGCGCTCGTTGTGGGCCGCCTGCTGGGCCGGACCGCCGCCGTCGCTGTCCAGGTGCACGTCGGCGGTGTGAAGGACGCGGAGGGGTCGTCGTGATGAGCTCACGACCAGCAGCATGCCAC
>Ga0209388_1000354_pt1 | contig 9684 bp, 6 predicted proteins | sample Rivendell_Oct201_7_FD_188348 | JGI IMG/M metagenome (GOLD analysis project Ga0209388, IMG submission 188348) | Vadose zone soil and rhizosphere microbial communities from the Eel River Critical Zone Observatory, Northern California to study diel... | ecosystem: Environmental > Terrestrial > Soil >...
GCCTTCGGCGATCGCCGAGGCTCCTTGATCTCACCCTGGGCCGCCGCGAGCCACGCGACCGGGACCATGTAGGGCGAGCAGGAGACGTAGGTCATCCCGACCCGGTGGCAGAACTCCACCGACGAGGGCTCGCCCCCGTGCTCTCCGCAGATCCCGACCTTCAGCGTGGGCACGGTTTGCCGGCCCCGCTCGATGCCGATCCGTACCAGCTCCCCCACGCCTCGCTGATCCAGCACTGCGAACGGGTCGTGGGGCAGCAGCTTCTTCTCCAGGTAGAACGGCAGGAACTTGCCGATGTCGTCGCGGCTGTAGCCGTAGGTCAGCTGGGTCAGGTCGTTGGTGCCGAACGAGAAGAACTCGGCGTACTCCGCGATCCGGTCCGCGACCAGCGCGGCCCGCGGCACCTCGATCATGGTGCCGACCGAGTAGCGCACGTCCCGGCCGGTCTCCGCCACCACCTGGCGGGCGACCCGGTCGGTCATCTCGCGGGTCAGCTTCATCTCCGCCACTGTGCCGGTGAGCGGGATCATGATCTCGGGCTCGACCGAGAGCCCCTCTCCGGCCACCTGGCAGGCCGCCTCCATGATGGCCCGCACCTGCATGTCGTAGATCTCGGGGAAGGTGATGCCGAGGCGGCAGCCCCGGTGCCCGAGCATCGGGTTCGCCTCCTGGAGCGCCTCGAGCCGCGCCTTCAGCGCGCCCAGCTCCGCGTGCCGCTCCGGGTTGAAGCCGCGCGCGTCGAGCCGCGTGTACTCCTCGAGCACCTCCTTGTACTTGGGGAGGAACTCGTGCAGCGGCGGATCGAGCAGCCGGATGGTGACCGGGTGCGGGGCCATGGCGCGGAAGATGCCGATGAAGTCCTCGCGCTGGAACGGCAGCAGCCGGTCGACCGCCTTCTTCCGGGCCTGGACGTCCTGGGCCATGATCATGTCGCGCACGATCGGGATGCGCTCGTCGCCGAAGAACATGTGCTCGGTGCGCACCAGCCCGATGCCCTCCGCCCCGAACTCCCGGGCCTTGGTCGCGTCCGCGGGAGTGTCGGCGTTGGCGCGCACCCGGGTCGTGGCGCGATCCCGCGCCCATCCCAGGAGCGTCTTGAACTCGCCCGAGAACGTCGGATCCACGAGCGGCTGCGCGCCGACGATCACCTCGCCGGTGGCGCCGTTCAGCGTGACGACCTGGCCCTCGCGCACCACCGCGCGCCCGGCCCGGAAGAGATGATTCTCCTCGTCGACGACCACGTCGCCCGCGCCCACCACGCAGCACTTGCCCCAGCCGCGGGCGACCACCGCCGCGTGCGACGTCAGGCCGCCGCGAGAGGTCAGCACGCCCTGGGCCGCGTGCATGCCGGCCACGTCCTCGGGCGACGTCTCGGCCCGCACGAGGATGACCTTCTCCTCGCGCAGGGCCATCTCGACCGCCTTCTCGGGATCGAACACCACCTTGCCGACCGCGGCCGCGGGGGTGGCGGGCAGGCCCTTGGCGATCGAGGTGTACTTGGCCTGCGGGTCGACGGTCTTGACCAGCAGCTGGTGGAGCGAGGCCGGCTCCACCCGCAGGAGCGCGGTGTCGCGGTCGATGCGCTTCTCCTTGCTGGCCATCTCCACCGCGATGCGCACCGCGGCCGCGCCGGTCCGCTTGCCGGAGCGCGTCTGCAAGATGTAGAGCCGGCCGTCCTGCACCGTGAACTCGATGTCCTGCATGTCGCGGTAGTGGGCTTCCAGGCGGTCCTTGATCGCCGCGAGCTTGGCGTAGACCGCGGGCATCTTCTGCTTGAGGGCGCCGATCGGCTCCGGGGTGCGGATCCCCGCGACCACGTCCTCGCCCTGGGCGTTGACCAGGAACTCGCCGAAGAAGCGCCGCTCCCCGCTCGAGGGGTCCCGCGAGAAGCAGACCCCGGTGCCCGAGGTGGGGCCGAGGTTGCCGAACACCATCGCCATCACGGTCACCGCGGTGCCCCAGTCGTCGGAGAGCCGGTTGATGCGGCGGTAGTCGACCGCCTTCTTGGCCCACCAGGAGTCGAACACCGCGTTGATGGCCAGGCGGAGCTGCTCGAGGGGATCCTGCGGGAACGGCCGCCCGGTCTTCTCCTGCACCACCGCCTTCAGCTCGGAGACGAGGGCGCGGAGCGCGTCGGCGGGCAGGTCGGCGTCGGTGCGCGCCTTCGCGCGCGCCTTGGCCGCGTCCAGCAGCGCGTCGAGGGCGTGCCGGTCGATGGACAGCACCACGTCCGCGAACAGGGTGATGAAGCGGCGGTAGCAGTCCCAGGCGAAGCGGTCGTTCCGGGTCCGCTGCGCCAACCCCTCGACCGACTTGTCGTTCAGACCCAGGTTGAGGACGGTGTCCATCATGCCGGGCATGGACGCCCGCGCTCCGGAGCGCACCGAGACGAGGAGCGGGCGCGCCGGATCGCCGAGGCGGCTCCCTGCGGCGGCCTCGAGCCGGGCCAGGTGGGCGAGGACCTGCTTCCACAGGCCGGGAGGATGCTTCTTGCCGGACGCGTTGTAGGCCGCCCAGGCCTCGGTGGTGATGGTGAAGCCGGGCGGCACCGGTACCCCGAGCTTCGTCATCTCGGCCAACTCGCACCCCTTGCCACCCAGCAGCGACCGCAGGGCGCTCGATCCGTCCGCCTTGCCGTTCGCGAACGCGTAGACGTACTTGGGAGCGCGAGCGGAAGCGGCTCCGGCAGTCCGGCGGGCGGTCTCTCGACGTCCGGCCATCAACGACCCCCTCAGCAGTCACGGGCGGTGGCAGAGAAAGAGACACAGGCCCGGACAGAGGCCTGCGTTAGTCCGTTATGCTAGGCCGCCGGGGCGACGATGTCAACGATTTGATATAGCTGCATCAGGTACTTACGGAGAGCTTCGGCACGGGCTTTCACACCGGCCCCCGGGCAACTGCGAATCAGGATCGGGGTTTTCGCCTGCCTCCGGCGGGCCCCGAGGGTGGGTGCTCCTCTCCGTGAGCCCCCGTCACCAGGGTCTCCACCGCGATCAGGTGGTCCAGCATCGCGCGGTGGGCCGCCACCTCGTCGCGCTTCTGGACGGCGGCGAGGATGCGCCGGTGGTCCTGGTGGGAGCGCGCCGGTCGCCCGGGCATGTGCAGGGACTCCTCGCGGCTCTGGGTGAGCAGATCCATGAGGGCGTTGACGATGCGGGTGATGGCACGGTTGTGGGCACTGTTCGCGATGGCGGCGTGGAGCGCGGTGTCCTGCAGCATCCCATTGCGCCCGGCGGCCACCTCCTTCGCCTGGTCCTCGACGATGCGCTCCATCTCCGAGATCTCCTCGCGGGTGGCGCGGCGCGCGGCGAGGGCCGCGATGGCCGGCTCGAGCAGCCGGCGCGCCTCGAACAGCTCGCCCACCGCTTCCCGGTGCGGCAAGATCACCAGCGCCAGTGGCTCGATCAGGGTCTCCACCGACACGTCCCGCACGAACGCGCCTTCCCCGGCCCGGATGTCGATCAGCCCGCGGCTCTGTAGCGCCCGGAGGGCCTCCCGGACCGAGGTCCGGCTCACCATGAACTTCTCGGCCAGGTCGCGCTCGGGCGGCAGCCGGTCGCCCGACTTGAGCCGCCCCTCGGCGATCAGCTGCTTGACCTGGCGGACGATCTCCTCGTAGATGCGGGTGGACTTCACCGGCTCGAGATCCATCCCGTCCGGGGGCCGGGCCCCGTCGGTGCGCCGGCGGCCGCGCTCGCTCATCGGGTCACGCCTCTCCGCGGGCGGGCGGGCGGGCCGCGGCGGCCCGGGCCAGCCACCAGCCCAGGAGCGTCAGGCCCAGGGCCAGCAGAACCGACACGAAGTCGTCGACGGTGTCGGCGTGCGCCCCGAGCCACGAGCGCACCAGGGGATCGTCGGTGATCATCTCTCCGGCCACGTAGCCCAGGATCCCGCCCCCGACCCAGATGATCCAGGCGTGGCTCGTCATGAGCCGCGAGAGGAAGCCGCTCCCCCACACCACGATCGGCAGGGACAGCGCGATGCCCAGCGAGACCAGCAGCAGATCGCCGTGCGCCGCCGCCGCCACCGCGAGGACGTTGTCGAGGCTCATGGTGACGTCGGCCACCACGATGATCCACACCGCCTGCCGGAGCGAGGTCCCGTGCCGGACGTGGCCCTCCGCGCTCCCGCCGGGCCGCACCAGCCGGATCGCGATCCACAGCAGGAGCAGGCCGCCCACCGCCCGCAGGAGCGGGATGGTGAGCAGCGCGCTCACCACCGCGATGAACAGCAGGCGCAGGGCGACCGCGGCCGCGGTGCCCCACACCCGCCCGAGCCACTGCTCGCGGGCGGGCAGCGAGCGCACCGCGAGGGCGATGACCAGGGCGTTGTCGCCGGCCAGCGAGAGATCGATGACGATGATGCTCGCCAGCCGGGCCCAGAACTCGGGATCGAGAAGCAGGCTCATGCTCGTTTGGGACGCGCCATCCACCAGCCCAGGCCGGTCAGGACCACGGCGAGCGCGCCGGGAACAGGATACTCCAGGCGGGGCCCGACCGTACCGAGCCAGTCCACCACCAGCGGGTCCTCCAGCAGCATGTCACCCGCCACGTAGCCGAGCAGGCCGCCGCCCGCCCAGATGATCCACGGATAGCGATTCATCAGCCCGGCCAGCACCCCGCTGCCCCACACCACGATGGGCACCGACATCGCGATGCCGAGGGTGACCAGCAGCATGTCGCCGTGCGCCGCGCCGGCCACCGCGAGGACGTTGTCGAGGCTCATGGTGATGTCCGCCACCACGATGATCCACACCGACTCCCAGAACGACGCGGCGCGGCGGCTGCCCGCCGCCTCAACCTCTGCGACCGGGCGGACCAGCCGGTACGCGATCCAGATCAGCAGCAGCCCGCCCACCAGGCGGAGCAGCGGCACGCGCAGGAGCATAGAGATGACGCCCACGAAGAGCAATCGCAGGACGACCGCGCCCAGCGTCCCGCCGATCTGCCCCAGGAGACGCTGCCGCCGCGGTAGGGCCCGCACCGCCAGCGCGATGACCACCGCGTTGTCCCCCGAGAGCAGCATGTTGAGGATCCCGATCTCGAGGAGGCGGCCCCAGAACTCGGGGGTGTCGAGGATCACCGGCGCGCCCGGAACGGCCCGGTGCGCTCAGTCATCGTGCCTGGTCGCCACCTCGACCGGGGGCTTCCCGGCCCGCGCGCGCCGGACGTAGGGATTGATCACCGGCAGCGCGAAGAAGAGCAGGGCGACCGCACTGATGACCCCGGAGATGGGGCGCTGGAACAGGATCAGGAGCGAGCCCTGCGACATGATCAGGCTCTGGCGGAGGGCGTTCTCGGCCAGATCTCCGAGCACGAGGGCCAGGACGAGGGGAGCCAGCGGGTAGTCGAGCTTCTTGAACACGTAGCCGATCACGCCGAAGAGGAGCATATACCAGATGTCCACCATGCTGTCGTGGACCGCGTAGGAGCCCACCGCGCAGATCGCCACGATGATCGGGGTGAGGATCGGAAACGGGATCCTCAGGATCGCCGCGAAGAAGGGAACGAAGGCCAGCACCATCGCCACCCCGATCACGTTGCCGGTGTACATGCTGGCGATGAGCCCCCAGACGAACTCCGGCTTCTCCTTGAAGAGCATCGGCCCCGGCTGGAGACCCCAGATGATGAGCCCGCCCAGCATCACCGCCGCGGTGGGACTGCCCGGGATCCCGAGCGTGATCATCGGCAGCAACGAGGCGCCGCCCGCGGCGTGGGCCGCAGTCTCCGGCGCCACCACCCCCTCGAGCTCGCCCTTGCCGAAGGCCTCCGGGTTCTTCGAGAAGCGCTTGGCGAAGGCGTAGCTCATGAACGACGCGGGGGTGGCCCCGCCCGGCTTGAACCCCATCCAGAAGCCGATGAAGGCGCTCCGGACGAAGGTGCGGTAGTAGCGGGGCAGCGTCTTCCAGGTCTGCCAGACGACCTTCGGGTTGATGTGGGCGCTGATCCCGCGGAACGACAGGCCCTCCTCCACCGAGAGGAGGATCTCGCCGATGCCGAAGAGCCCGATGACCGCCACGATGAAATCGAAGCCCTTCATCAGCTCGGTGATCCCGAAGGTCAGCCGGAGCTGTCCGGTCACGATGTCGAGCCCGGCGGAGGCGAGGATAAAGCCGATCAGGATCGACACCAGCGACTTGATCGGGTTGCCGCCCCCCAGCCCGATGAACGAGGAGAAGGTGAGGAGCTGGATGGCGAAGAACTCGGGGGGGCCGAACTTGAGCGCGATCTCGGCCAGCAGCGGGGCGAACAGCGTGATCAGCACCACCGAGAAGAGGGCCCCCACGAACGAGGAGGTGAACGCGGCGGTGAGCGCCTCGCCTCCCCGCCCCTGCCGCGCCATCGGATACCCGTCGAAGGTGGTGGCCACCGACCAGGGCTCGCCCGGGATGTTGAAGAGGATCGAGGTGATGGCGCCGCCGAACAGCGCGCCCCAGTAGAGGCTCGTGAGCAGGATGATGGCCGAGGTGGGATTCATCGAGAACGTGAGCGGCAGCAGGATCGCCACTCCGTTGGCCCCGCCCAGGCCGGGCAACACGCCGATGATGGTGCCGAGCGTGATGCCGAGCACCGCGAGCGCCAAGTTGTTCGGCTGGAGCGCGACCTGGAAGCCGAGGAGCAGGTTCTCCCAGCCCATGCTCAGTATCCGAGCCAGGTCTCGAGGGGGCCCTTGGGCATGGGCACCAGGAACCACTTCTCGAAGACCACGAAGGTGAGCACCGGAAAGAGCACCGCGAGCAGGATCACCGGCACCCACCCGTAGCGGCCGATCCAGCGCATGTAGAAGCCGATGAAGACGGCGGTGGCCACGTAGAGGCCGAGGAACTGGATCAGGATCACGAAGCCCGCGGAGGGCAGCAGCGTGATGAGCACCGGCTTGAGCTGCTCCCGGGTGACGAAGGGGGCACCCTTCGTCCGGCGCCACGCCTGCGCGGCGATGACCGCGCACGACGCGAGGAGGAAGACCGCGAGCCAGAACGGGAAGAACCCGCTCTGCGGGCCGTCGGTGCCCCAGCCCACGCCCAGGCGCACCGAGTCCCAGATGACCAGGAGACCTCCCGCCATCAGGATCAGCGCCGTCGTCAGGTCGACCGTGCGCACGCCCGCGCTCCGGAGGCTAGGCTCCTACTTCTTGAGGAGCCCCCCCTTCGCCATGAGGTCGCGGTGCAGCTGGTCGGCCTCCCCGAGCCACTTGACGAACTCCGGTCCGGTCTCCCAGGCTGCCTTGAGCGCGCCCTGATTGAGGTACTCCTTGAACTCGGGCGTCTCGTAGACCTTCTTGAGCATGGCCTGGTACCACTCGAGCGCCTCCCGGGGCATGTCGGGCGGCCCGAAGATGCCGCGCAGCATCAGGTAGCTGATGTCCGCGCCGAGGGACTCCTTGACCGTCGGGATGTCCTTCCATTCCGGGACCGCGATCCGCGCGGTGTCGAACACCGCGAGCGGGCGCACCCGCGCCGCCTTCCAGTGGCTCGCGCACTCGATCGGGTTGTTGACGGTGGAGTCGACGTGCTTGCCCACCAGGTTCACGCACACCTCGCCTCCGCCCTTGAACGGCACGTAGGTGAACTTCGTCCCGGTGGCCTGCTCGAGCTGGATGGTGAGGATCTGGTCCTCCTGGGCCGACCCGGTCCCGCCCATCTTCATCCGGTCACCGCCCGAGCGCGCCTTGACCGCGGCCAGGTACTCCTTCGCGGTCTTGTAGGGCGTCTCCGCGTTGACCCACAGGATGAACTCGTCGAGGGCCAGGCGGGCGACCGGGGTCAGGTCCTTCCAGGAGAACGGCACCCCGGTGTGGAGCGGGGTGGTGAAGAGGTTCGACAGGGTGATGATGATGGTGTGGGCGTCGGCCTTCTTGCCCTTGACGTGCAGGAACCCCTCGGCGCCCGCGCCGCCCGACTTGTTCACCACGATGATCGGCCGCGGGGAGAGCTTGTGCTTCTCGACGATGCCCGCGATCAGGCGCGCCATCTGATCGGCCCCGCCGCTGGTGCCGGCGGGGATCACGAACTCGATGGGCTTGGTGGGCTCCCACGCCGCGTGCGCGGCGGGGCCTCCCCAGCTACCGACCGCGACTGCGACCGCAACGATCACCGTGAGACGTCGCCATTGACGGGTCATATCCCCTCCTCGGGGGCCGGGCGCTCGGGCGCGCGGGCGACGCAACCGTTTATGCGGCTTACTTGGCGCCGGGCCGCTCCTTCCAGAACGGGATCACGCCGGGAATCTCCCACTTGTCCCACATCTCGTCCACCTTGGACTGGAAGTACTCCAGGTCCTCCTCGGTGAAGTGGGCGAAGCGACCCTGCTTCAGGAGGTACTCCCGCACCGGCTTGCGCGGGCGCCCTTCCACGATGGCCTTGGTCTTGCCGTAGTGGCGCACCACCCCGTCCTCCACCTCGTAGAGCGGGAACACGCCGGTCTCGACCGCCAGCTCGCCCAGCTCGTGGGAGAGCATCGGATCGTAGTCCCAGCCCTTCGGGCAGGGGTCGAGCGAGTGGATGAAGGTCGGGCCGCCGATGGTGAGCGCCTTGCGGACCTTGTTCATCATCTCGACCGCGTAGGAGGCGTCCACCGTCGCGACGTAGCGGCACTCCGGGTGGCCGGCCGCGAGCATGCCCGCGGTGTTCTTCTTCCAGCGGGTGTGGATGATGCGCTTGACCGAGCCCGGCGGGCTGAACGTGGTGTTGGCGCCGTAGGGGGTCGAGCCGGAGAGCTGGATGTCGGTGTTGGCGTACGACTCGTTGTCGTAGAGCAGGATCAGCGAGTTGTACTCCTTGTGGGTCAGGGTCGCGGAGATGGCGCCCAGCCCCATGTCCGCCCCGCCCCCGTCGCCGCAGAAGGCGATGACGTTGATCGGCTCCGACTTCATCTTGCCCTTCTTCATGAGCGCCTTCAGCCCCGCCGCGGTGCCGAGGGCGGCCGAGCCGGAGGAGCCGAGCTGGGTGTGCATCCACGGCACCACCCACGGGGTCGTGTAGTAGGTGGTGTTGGCCACGTACATGCAGCCGGTGGAGCCGAGCACGATGGTGCGCGGGCCCGCCGCCTTGACCATCAGCTTCATCACCAGGGCCGACTCGCAGCCCTGACAGGTGCGATGGCCGGAGGTGAAGTACTCCTCGATGGTGACCTTCTTGACGCCCTTGAAGGGCTCGAGGATCTGCGTCGCGTTCGTGAATGCGGTATCGGCCATGAGGTTGGTCTCCTCTTACTCGCGCACTACTCGCGCACACCCAGCCAGTGGGTCTTGGGGTCGGACTTGCCGGACTTCGCCGCCGCGTAGCACATGTCCGCCGCCTTCGCGACGTCCTCCAGGGTGACCTCGCGGCCGCCGAGCCCGCAGATGAAGCTGAGCAGCGGCGGGCGCTTGTCCGCGTTGTACATCGCGGCCCGGATCTCGTTGGCGACCACTCCCGAGTTGAACGGCGAGCCGAAGGAGTAGTCGCGGTCGATGACGCCGATGGCGGAGGCCTTCGAGAGCGCCTTCACCAGCCGCTCGGTCGGGAACGGGCGGAACCAGCGGGGACGGATGAGACCCACCTTCTTGCCCTGGGCCCGCATGTTCCGGATGCCCACCTTCATGGGCAGCGAGATCGTCCCCATGCCCACCAGGATGATCTCCGCGTCGTCGGTCATGTACTCCTCGAACCACGGGTTCTCGGGCGCGCGCCACATGACTTTTCGA
>Ga0209388_1000364_pt1 | contig 9621 bp, 8 predicted proteins | sample Rivendell_Oct201_7_FD_188348 | JGI IMG/M metagenome (GOLD analysis project Ga0209388, IMG submission 188348) | Vadose zone soil and rhizosphere microbial communities from the Eel River Critical Zone Observatory, Northern California to study diel... | ecosystem: Environmental > Terrestrial > Soil >...
CTGGCTATATCGAGCAACCCTGGAGGATTCCAGCCACGAGCAGCCCGACCAGGAAGCCTCGAAGATTCTCACTCACTACTCAATCACCTGATCCGCCCGCTGCAGGAGCGACGGCGGGCTCGTCAGGCCGAGGCCCTTCGCGGTCTTGAGATTGATCACCAGCTCGAACTTCGTGGGCTGTTCGCGCTGGCGTGCTACACGCTGGCGGGAGGAGTCGCGCCGCTCTTCTCTCACCGTAGCGGCGCGCAAGTTGACCCAACTCGCGCCCCACGCCCACGCTGCCGCTGCCAACCGTAGCCGATGAGACCGACAAGGCCGGTGCTGAGCAGGACCCATGTGCTGGGTTCGGGGACGGTCTGTATGTCGAGGTTCACGTTGTCGACGCCCAGCTGGAACGTGAAGAGGTTGTCGGTTTCGGCGAAGCGTAGCTGTAGCGTCTGGCCCGCATTCGCGGTGAGCAGTGTGGTGAGATCGGTGCTGTGTGCTGTGTAGCCTGAGATCAATGGGTCACCGGGGTTGGTTTGGAACAGGGGCAGGAGTACGTCGGACGACGACACGCTGAACGGGCCAGTCCCGACGCGCAGGATATCCACACGGGCCTGCTGGTTCAGCAGAGAGGTGCTGAAGTCCAGGGAGGCAGGGGAGGGAGTGAAGAAGGCCCCCGCCCGGTTGCCGATGAACAGGTCGAAGGTGAGCACGGCACTGCCAAGTGAGGCAGGGACGACGAAGTTCTGGTAGAGCACGTGACTCCCTGGACCTTGGGCGTCGGTCATGGCGGCGGTGGTGCCGCCCGGGGGAGCTGGGACAGGATCAGCGTTGAGTGGGCTCGCTGTCCCGGACTGCAGGAAGAAGGTCCCGTCGCTTCCGACGGCATCCGCGCGGGTCCATCCGACGAATCCGGCTTCGAACCCCCCATTCGTTATCAACGGCACTGCGCCAGCCCCTTCGGCTGCAGCGAGAGCCAGGACCAGCGCTCCCGCGCACGACAGCATGCGGACCTGGGCTCCGGTTCTCATATCACTCGTTCTCCTCGCCTTGTCGATGTCGCCGAGCCTCGCGATCTCCCACGACGCATGAACACGCCGAGTCGGCTCAGAGGTTGAGGATAGCAGCGAATTGCCCGCGCCGTCACGGCGTCGCTCATCATCGCAGACGACGAGCCAGCCCGCCCGGCCGCTCACTCGATCACCTGATCCGCCCTCAGCAAGAGCGATTGCGGGATCGTGAGACCGAGAACCTTCGCGGTCTTGAGAACCCGATCGGCGTAGTCGGCCAGATGCCGATCGGCAGCGTCCTCTCTCGGCTCGTTGACTATGATGTCCTACGGGGAGAACCGCCCACGGTCACTGAGCAGGTATACTAAGCGAGCGATGGTCCAAATTCGCCTGTCGCGGGATCTTGAGGAGAACGCTCGAGCCGGGCGCACGCCGATGACTGTGGACGAACTCCTGGCCCGCTTCCCCGAGGTGCCTCGTGACCTCCGTGACGAACCCATCCTGGCCGAGTACGTGAAGGCGTTCGGCACCCTCCTGCGCGTGGCCCAGAAGCCGTCACCGTGCGTGGGCAGCCGCGGGGATGCCCAGCACGTCTTCTACACCCGCCTCGTGAACGACTTGGCGATCTACGCGATCGGCCTGGCGAAGCGTGACCGGACGCTCGGGCGGCTGCAGGCCACGCTCGACGAGTACCGCCAGCAGCCCGCCACGTTCGCGTGCACCCTCGTGCCTCGCCGCGCTCCTGGCGCGCCGCGAGTCGGTTGCGGCTGAAACTATGGGAGCGCGCGCCGCCCGCCCGGCTGCCGGCTGAGTCCAACCTGTCATCGCGCCCGCGAGTTCCAGCTCGCCGGGTGGAGTAAGGCGCCTCCGAGAACAGATCGGGATACATTCGCCCGGGGGCGAGTTCAATCCGCAGATCATCACGAGGCTCAGGGAGTGGGTCGAGAAGGTGCGGGGATGCCGTCACCCGGGTCCCAGAACTCCCGGGTGGACCAGAGCCGGTTTCGCACGAGGAGCAGGTTGCCGGTCACATAGAGGGACAGCAGGCGCTGCTGCCGTGGCGCCGCCTGGGGATCGGTCACCGCGCGCTCCCGGGACGCTCCGGTCACCCCGAGATCTATCTCGCGGCCCGTCTGCGCTCGGACCGGATACATCCAGATCCCGTCGCGGTCGACCAGGCCGAGCAGATTCTCGCCGTCGTTGCTCAGGTACGCGATATTGTCTGCCAGGCAATCCCGGACGAAAGCGCAGCTCAGGTCGCGGCCGACGAACGGCGTGAGCGCGGGCATGAGACCCGTCATCGACAGAATGGTGGGCGGCAGGTCGACCTGGCTGGCCACCAGCGAGACCGTCCGTGGTCGAAAGATGGTCGGGTCGACCAGTGATGCGTCCATCCACACGAACAGCGGGGCCAGAAAATTCCCGACCATCGCCTCGGCGTCGGTACGTCCGGTACGTCCGATCCGTAGGTGCCGGCCGTGATCACCCAGGATCAGCACCACGGTATTCCTGAGCAGCCCATCGCGGCGCAGTCCGGAGAAGAATCGCTCGAACTCGATGTCGAGGTAGCGCAACGCCGTCACGTAGCCATCCGACTGCTCGCGCAGCGCTCGCACCTCCGGATGGTCCTGGGGAACCGTGAACGGATGATGGGTGCTCGTGGTGAGGGTCGCCAGGAAAAAGGGCCGGTCGGCGGCGTGCAGGGTCTCGACGCGTGAGCGCACGAGATCGAACAGCGCGCTGTCGAGGACGCCGAGCCGGTTCCGGGGCGTCTTGGGCGCGAAAGTTCCTTCGTCGTGGAGAGCGTCCAGGCCGTTGCGCGCCATGAACAATCCCAGGTGGGACTGGCCTCGCTCGCGACTCTGTCCGATGACCATCTCGCTCCGGTACCCACCACGCTTTAGCGCTTCCGGCAAGCAGAGGAAGTCGCTCCCGTAGTGCGTCCGAGTGGGAGAAAGACGACTAAAGCGCGGAAGCGCCGAGCAAAACGAAGCGAACAGGCCGTGAAACGTCGAGGCGCCATTCGAGAAGAAGTGCTCGAAGTAGACGGACTCACCGCGGAGGCGGTCGAGGAACGGTGTCACGCGAATGCCGCGGACCGTCCGGCCCAGAAACCGCCGATCGAGTCCCTCGACGAAGATCACCAGGATGGTGGGACGCGGCTGGACGGGGCGCGCGAGTCGCCCGCCCGCTTCGCCCACCATGGTGTGGACCAGCGGATAGCGCGGCGACGGGAACGTGGCGCCCGGGGCCACCGTCTCTCGCGTCACTCGGACGGCCGTCTCCTCCGGAACCGTCCGCAGCAACGCGGCCTCGGTGCCGGCCACCCGCGCCCCGATCACCTGCTCCAGGCTGTCCCAGAGGGACCAGAACGGATTCTGGGCCAGCGTGTAGTACGTCGAGCTGGCGATCGGAACGCGGTAGACGTGGAACCTGGCCTCGCGGTCAAAACTGGTGCCGGTGGCGATCAGCGCCAGCACCAGCACAGACACGCTGGTCCGCGGCGCCGCCGCGATGCAGCGGCGCAGCAGCGGCCCGACCGCCCGCGTGAACGCCAGCCACCACGCCACGATGGCCGCGGCCATGCCGCCCGCGAACGTGGCCGCGTACCCAACCCACCCGGCGCCGTCCGCCAGCTGGGCAGCGGTCTGGCGGTCGACCAGGCTACTGTCCAGGCGCGCGCGGGTCGGCGGCGAGAACACGTCGATCACGGATTCCAGGAACACGAGATCCACCCGCCGCTGGCTGTAGCGGTAGTATCCCATGTCCGCCGTCGCCACCGCCAGCATCAACAGCGCCACCACGACCGCGCCAACCGTGATACCGACCTTCCACGGCGACCCCGGAACCGCCTGGCCCTTGCGCCAGCGTTTGGCGAGGGCCAGGCCGGCGCCGATGACCAGGCCGAGGACCGCGGCGATGACGATCCCGCCGGCCGCGCCCATGAGATCCGTACGGAATCCTACCCTCAGGGTCGTGGCGAGGGTGGCGGCGGTCGGCCGCTCGCGGGTGATGGTCATGGCCACCAGGAACATGCGCAGGGCACTCTGGATGACGAGATAGAGGCCCCACCAGAACACGAGCGTCGAACTCAACGACCGGGGCGCGCTCCCCACGACGCCGAGCCTATCACGTCGCTCGTGAGGGTCGACCCGGGAGGCGTCGTCCGAATGGACGGCCATCCCGCCCACGATGTCTACGGCACCCGTGCTTGCAGATTCTTGCGGAAATGACCTCCCCGTCGGGCCGGCGCAAGCTCTATCATGCATCTCACCCCCATGAGCTTGGTTCTGGAGGAGATGCCATGAGTGAGCACTCGAAGGCCGGCTTCGTCGACGCGGTGGCTACCGCCTTCGTGCGTCGGCGGCTTCATAGCCGCCGTCTGCGCGCCGCTGCCGTGCGCGGGCTCAAGGCCATCTCGACCGGCGCCGGCGGGCGCCTGCAGATGGATTTCGACCACGCCGCGACCCCCCTCGCCCACGTCTCGCCGTGGCTCGCCGCGCACGCCAGTGAGGTCCAGGCCGCCTCCGCGCCTCCGGGGGATTCGCCCCGCGTGCCCTCGCTGTCCATCGTGGTCATGGTCGTCGGGTCACGCGGCGACGTGCAGCCGTTCATCCCGATCGCCCGTCGGCTCGCCGAGCGCCACCGCGTGCGCGTCGCAACCCACCGCGAGTTCCGGCCTATGGTCGAGCAGGCTGGCCTGGAGTTCTATCCGCTCGCGGGCAATCCCCACGACATGATGGAGTACATCGTCAAGACCGGGGGCAGCATCCTGCCGACCCGCCTCGATCAGATCTGGGAAGACGTGCCGAAGAAACGGGCGATGATCTCCGAGATCCTGGAATCCACCTGGCGCGCGTGTACGGAGGTGGACCCCGACCAGCCGGAGGCACGGCCGTTCCGGGCTGACGCCATCGTCGCCAACCCACCAAGCTACGGCCACATTCACTGCGCGGAGGCGCTGCACATCCCGCTGCACATGATCTTCACCATGCCGTGGACGGCGACCTGCGCCTTCCCGCACCCGTTCGCCAATATCGATCCCGGGACCCACCACCCAGTAGAGAGCTTCTTCTCCTACGGGATCGTCGACCTACTGGTCTGGGCCGGCATCGGCGACCTGGTCGACGCGTTCCGCACGAAGACCCTGGGGCTCCCGCCCGTGGCCCTCACCGATGGCGCGGCGCTGCTCGACGACCACGAGGTACCGTTCACCTACCTCTGGCCGGAGAGCCTGGTGCCCAAGCCCCCGGAGTGGGGCCCCCACATCGAGCTGGCGAACTTCATCGACTACGCGCAGGCCCAAGTCTACGAGCCCCCGCCCGCGCTGCTCGACTTCCTCGCGGCTGGCGAAGCGCCGATCTACGTCGGGTTCGGGTCGGTCGTCGCCGAGGACCCCGCCGCGCTCACCCGCACGATCTTCGGGGCGCTGCACAAAGCGGGCGCGCGCGGCGTCGTCTCGCGCGGCTGGGCACACCTGGGCGGTGAGGCGCCTCCCCCCAACGTGTACCTGATCGACGACTGTCCGCACGACTGGCTGTTCCCGCGCTGCCGCGCCGTCTGCCATCACGGCGGTGCCGGAACCACCGCCGCGGGTTTGCGCGCGGGGCTGCCGACGGTGGTCGTGCCGTTCTTCGGCGACCAGTTCTTCTGGGGACGGATCGTCGCGGATGCGGGCGCCGGGCCCGAGCCGATTCCGATCCGCCGGCTCGACATCGAGCACCTCACGGCGGCCTTCGACGCCTGCCGCCGGCCGCAGATCCGGGAGCGGGCGACCGAGCTCGGTACCCTCCTGCGAGCGAGCGACGGCGCGGAGCTCGCCGTTCAGTCAGTAGAGCGTCATCTGCCGGCGCTCGCCATGTGCTGCTCGGCCGACCCGCACCACCTGGCCGTCGTCTACTGCGACACGTGCGGTGTCCGCCTTTGCGAGGCCTGCTATCGGGAGGCCCACTCGGGGCACCTGGTCCACCCCTACCGCTACGTCGACTGGGGTGGGAGGGCGCCGCATGGGCTCCTCGGCGAGATGGGCGAGCTGATGGGCGACGCGGCCCTGGCGCTCCAGGCGGGGCTCGCCGACCTCCTGCCGAGAATGGGCGCCGGGCACCACGGGGTCCTCTTCAGTGACGGCGACGAGCCATCGCGTGCTGATGGCGGCGGGCCGGTTCGCAAGCTCCGCCGCTGGCTGGCCTGGCGGTAGACGTCGCGCGCTACTTTGGCTTGACCTTCACTGCGTCTCGGATCCCGCGAAACAGGGCTGCGGTCTGCCGCCGCGATCTGATTGTCAGCGCGGTGACCGCGATCGTCAGGGCCAACAGCTCGCCGAAGATGAGCGCCCAGCGCTGAGCCCGGTCCGCCCACGCGCCCGTCCAGAGGGCGGGCGCGAGCGCGACGCAGAGGGAGAGCGCGACTCCCACGAAGTACTCCCGGGGCACGCCGAGCGTCCAGGCCGGGAACCACCAGATCTGGCCCTTGCGAAACCGGGCCACGCCGAAATGCCGGTTGCATGCGAACCAGAGAAAGTCCCAGGTCACGGTCAGGAAGAAGAACATCGCGACCAGGTCGGCCTCGCGTTCCCAGGAGCCGTCGTAGAACTGTGGGACGTGCAAGAAGAGGAGAATACACGTCACGAGGCAGACATGATATCCGGTCACCGGCTTTCCGAACGCCCGGCGCACCACGGGGCCGTCCCAGCGCCAGGTGGGTAACTTCTCGGCCCACCCGTGGGGTCCTTCGATCTGAATCTCGAGGTACGCCAGGATGAGCGCGATGAAGAAGAAGTAGGCTCCCAGCATCAGGGTCATTCGGTGGCCGCTCCCCGCTCATGGTCCCGCACTAACGCGCGTCGCTGCTCCGATCGGACAGAGCGTGCCCCGTGGGGTGGAGGCTCGTCAAGCGCCCCGCTCTGGCGCCGGCGCTCGTGGGTCCTACCGTTCGTCCGTGCACTCTATCACTTCCGGCGCGTTCTGTCCCCAGACGGGCGAGGACCGTCTTCGCGCGGCGGAGATCGACCGTGTCGAAGCCTCCGGTGAAGGGGCGGTAGACCCGGCCAGGAGCGCACGCGCCGGCTCGGTCGGGGCTTTGCGTCATCGCTCGCGGGCCGCTCCGCTCGATGGTACGGTGACCGTGAGGGAGTCGACCGTGCTGAGAGCCCTGCTGATGGCGCTGTCGCTCGCGTTGCTGCTCGCCCGGGACGGAGACGCCCAGACAGAACTTCAGTGCCCCGAGCTGTCGTTCTACCTGCTCGTGGGCTTCAACTACCCGTGCCCGATCGCTCCTCGCGTGTGCCGGACCGACTACGGGCAGTGCCGGATCGGGATCGGGATCCGGCCGGGTACGCCCTGTCAGTGCTGGGCGTCGAGCAACGGGCTGTGGTATCCGGGGGTCTGCATCCGTTAGCGGCGGCGGGGCTAGCGGCGCTTGCCGCTCTGCTGCTGCACCTGCTCGAGCGCCTCGCGCCGCTGCTTCTCCGCGCTGAGCTCGTCGGTCAGCTGCTTGACCTTGGCCTGGACGACCCCGCGCTCGTCGGCCAGACGGACCTTGAGGCTCTCGATCTCGGCGCTCTGCCGGCCGCCCTCCCACCAGGAGAGGGCGGCCGCGCCGAGGACCAGGCCGATCAGGAGCGCCACCAGGGAACCGAGCACGCTCGAGCGGTCCATTGAGCCGCCCTCCTCTCAGTGCTTCGCCATGGCGGGGGCCGTCGACGCCACGCCCTCGACCTTGATGCGCATGGCGTAGAAGGATCGCCACACGAAGATGACCGAGATGACGAAGAACACCGCGGCGAGCACGTTGGTGAAGCCGGGACCGCGCTCGGCGGTGACCGAGACCGCCAGCTCCACCGCGAGCAGGCCGAACAGGGTGGTGAACTTGATGATCGGGTTCATCGCCACCGACGAGGTGTCCTTGAACGGGTCGCCGACCGTATCGCCCACCACGGTCGCCGCGTGCAGCGGGGTCCCCTTCTCCTTCAGGTCTACCTCCACCACCTTCTTGGCGTTGTCCCAGGCGCCGCCCGCGTTGGCCATGAAGATCGCCTGGTAGAGGCCGAACAGGGCGATCGAGATCAGGTAGCCCACGAAGAAGTAGGGCTCCACGAAGGCGAAGGCGAGGGTGACGAAGAACACGGCCAGGAAGATGTTGAACATGCCCTTCTGGGCGTACTGGGTGCAGATCTCCACGACCCGCTTGCTGTCGCTCACCGAGGCCTTGGTGACGCCCTCGAGCCGGATGTTGGCCTTGATGAACTCCACCGCCCGGTAGGCGCCGGTAGTGACCGCCTGGGTGGAGGCGCCAGTGAACCAGTAGATGATCGCGCCGCCGCTGATGAGCCCCAGCAGGAAGGGGGCGTGCAGCAGCGAGAGCTTGTCCAGGTTCTGGGTGAGGCCGGCGGTGAGCAGCACGATGATCGAGAAGATCATGGTGGTCGCGCCCACCACCGCGGTGCCGATCAGCACCGGCTTGGCGGTGGCCTTGAAGGTGTTGCCGGCCCCGTCGTTCTCCTCGAGGAGGTGCTTGGCCTGCTCGAAGTTCACGTCGAACCCGTACTCCTTCTTGAGCTGCCCCTTGATGCCGGGCAGGCTCTCGATGACGGACAGCTCGAACACCGACTGGGCGTTGTCGGTCACCGGGCCGTAGGAGTCGACCGCTATCGTCACCGGCCCCATGCCCAGGAAGCCGAAGGCGACGAGGCCGAAGGCGAACACCGCCGGCGCGGCCATCAGGCTGCCGAGCCCGAGGGTGCTCACCCCGTAGGCGATGCTCATCAGGAGCACCATCGTCAGGCCCAGCCAATACGCGCTGAAGTTGCCCGCCACGAGGCCGGAGAGGATGCCGAGCGACGCCCCGCCCTCGCGCGCGGAGGTGACCACCTCGCGCACGTGGGCCGAGCTGGTGGAGGTGAACACCTTCACGAACTCGGGGATGATGGCCCCCGCGAGGGTGCCGCAGGTGATGACGGTCGAGAGCTTCCACCAGAGGCTGCCGTCGCCGAGGTCGGGAATCATGACCCAGGACGCGGCGTAGGTCAGCACCACCGACACGATCGAGGTCACCCACACCAGGCTGGTGAGGGGGGCCTCGAAGCTCATCTTGGCCGCGGTGGCGTAGCGGGCCTTCGCGAAGGCCTCGTTGACCAGGTAGGAGGCGCCGCTCGCCACGATCATGATGACGCGCATCACGAAGATCCACACCAGGAGCTGCACCTGCACCAGCTCCTTGGGCACCGCGAGCAGGATGAAGGTGATCAGGGCCACCCCGGTGACCCCGTAGGTCTCGAACCCGTCCGCGGTGGGGCCGACCGAGTCGCCCGCGTTGTCGCCGGTGCAGTCCGCGATGACGCCCGGGTTGCGCGCGTCGTCCTCCTTGATGTTGAACACGATCTTCATCAGGTCGGAGCCGATGTCGGCGATCTTGGTGAAGATGCCGCCCGCGATGCGGAGGGCGGCCGCCCCGAGCGACTCGCCGATGGCGAAGCCGATGAAGCAGGGCCCCGCGTAGTCGCGCGGGATGTAGAGCAGGATGCACAGCATGATGAACAGCTCGACCGACACCAGCAGCATGCCGATGCTCATCCCCGCCTTGATCGGGATCGCGTAGACCGGGAAGGGCTTGCCCGCGAGGCTCGCGA
>Ga0209388_1000372_pt1 | contig 9527 bp, 9 predicted proteins | sample Rivendell_Oct201_7_FD_188348 | JGI IMG/M metagenome (GOLD analysis project Ga0209388, IMG submission 188348) | Vadose zone soil and rhizosphere microbial communities from the Eel River Critical Zone Observatory, Northern California to study diel... | ecosystem: Environmental > Terrestrial > Soil >...
ATTCTTCAAATGGTGGAGGGTAAGGGATTCGAACCCTCGACCTCGGCGTTGCGAACGCCGCGCTCTCCCAACTGAGCTAACCCCCCGTCAGATCGGCCCATTGTACTCGGCCGCGCTTCGGCCGACAAGCCAAAGACTCCCCCGGCGGGCTCAGCTCTTGGGCGGCGGGTTGTCCCCGAAGGCGCGCAGGAGCGGGGTGAAGAGGTCGAGCGGCAGCGGGAAGAAGGTGGTGGTGTTCCGCTCGGAGGCGACCTCTCGCATGGTCTGCAGGTAGCGGAGCTGCACCGCGATCGGGAACCGCATGAGGACCTCGGCGGCCTCGCCCAGCTTCGCCGCGGCCTGGAACTCACCCTCCGCGTTGATCACCTTGGCGCGTCGCTCGCGCTCGGCCTCGGCCTGCTTGGACATGGCGCGCTGCATGTCCTGGGGCAGGTCCACGTTTTTCACCTCGACCGCGGCCACCTTCACGCCCCAGGGGCTCGTGTGCTGGTCGATGATGCGGGTCAGCTCCTCGTTGATCTTCTCCCGGCTCGCCAGGAGGTCGTCCATCTCCTGCTGACCCAGCACGCTGCGAAGCGTGGTCTGCGCCATCTGGGAGGTCGCGTAGAGGTAGTCCTCCACGCTGATCACCGCCTTGGCCGCGTCGAGCACGCGGAAGAAGATCACCGCGTTGACCTTGACCGAGACGTTGTCGCGGGTGATCACGTCCTGGGGCGGCACGTCCATGGTGATCGTCCGCAGGCTCACCTTGACCATCTTGTCGATGAACGGGATCAGCAGCACGAGCCCCGGTCCCGACCCCTCTCCTCCCGGATTGAAGATGGCGTTGGTCCGCCGGCCGAAGCGGAAGATGACCGCGCGCTCGTACTCGCGCAGGATCCGGAACGAGGAGAAGAAGATGTAGAGCAGGATCACTACCACCGGGATGATGCCGAAGAGGAGCTGGACGCCTTCCATGGGCAATCTCCTGGGGTCCTAGGGTCGTCGGGGTGAGCGCGTGACGGTGAGGGTGAGCCCGTCGATGGCGGTGACCTGGACCGGCTCGCCCGCGGGCACGCCGGGGTCCGGGCTGACCGCGCGCCAGAGCTCGCCGTCGATGAGCACCTGCCCGTCAGGCTGGAGCGCGGTCCGGGTCACGCCGAGGCGGCCGACCATGGCGGACGATCCGGTCACCGAGGGCCGGTAGAGGGCGCGGATGCCCATGGTCACCGCGAAGAACACGAGGGCCGCGGTGGTGCCCACGGTGGGGACGATCACGAACCACGAGAGACGGATGCCGGTGACGTCGGGGGAGTCGTAGAGCATGATCGAGCCGAGCAGCATCGCGATCACCCCGCCGATCGTGAGGACGCCGTGACTCACCACCTTGATCTCCACGATCAGCAGCACCACCCCGAACAGGAGCAGGAGCAGGCCCGCCCAGTTGACCGGCAGGCTCTGGAAGGCGAAGAAGGCCAGGATCAGGCAGATGCCGCCGATGATCCCGGGCAGGACGGACCCCGGGTTCGACAGCTCGAAGAAGATGCCGAGCATGCCGGCCATCATGAGGAGGTAGGCGATGTTCGGGTCCGAGATCAGGGCCAGGAAGCGGTCGCGGAAGCGCACCTCGATGACCTTCACCGGCGCGTCCCGGGTGGCCAGGGTCACGGGCCCCTTGGACGTCTTCACGGTCCGGCCATCGATCTTGGCGAGGAGATCGGGCACGCTCTCGGCCACCAGGTCCACCACCTTGAGCTTCACCGCCTCCCGCTCGGTGGCCGAGACCGAGGAGCGCACCGCCTTCTCGGCCCATTCCGCGTTCCGCCCGCGCTCGGTCGCGATGGTGCGGGCGAAGGCGGCCGCGTCGTTCTCCACCTTCTTGGTCATCTCCTTGTCCATGCTCCCGCCCACCGCCACCGGATGCGCCGCCCCGATGTTGGTGGCCGGCGCCATCGCGGCCACGTGCGCCGCCATCGTGATGAAGACGCCCGCGGAGGCAGCGCGGGCGCCGGTGGGCGCCACGTAGACGATGACCGGGATGGGCGAGCCCAGGATGGTCTGCACCATCGAGCGCATCGAGCGCTCGAGCCCGCCCGGGGTGTTGAGCTGCACGATCAGGGCCTGGGCCCCCTCGCTCTGCGCGCGATCGAGCGCGGTGGTGAGCAGGCGGACCGTCACCGGGGTGATGGCCGAGTCCATCTCGATGGAGGCGACCGGCGGCGCGGCGCGGGCGGGCGCGGCGGCCGAGAGGAGCGTGGCGAGGCCCAGCAGGACGACGAGCGGGCCGAGCAGAGGCCAACGGATCGCCGATCTCACGGCGTCATCTTAGCACCGGCGCGGGCCTTCCCGCTGCTGCTCTACCGGCCGAGGGCCACCACCGAGAGCAGCTCGAAGAGCAGGTTCGCGGCGAGGACGCCGGTGATGGCGCCCGGCCCGTCGTAGGGCGGCGAGACCTCGACGATGTCGCCGCCGGCCAGCTCGAGCCCGCGCAGGCCTCGCACCAGGCTCAGGGCCTCGTACGAGGTGAGGCCGCCCGCCTCGGGCGTGCCGGTGCCGGGGGCGTACGCGGGATCTGCCGCGTCGACGTCGAACGAGCAGTAGACCGGCCCGCCGGCCAGGCGGCGCAGGCGCTCCACCACCGGGGCCACGCCCCCCTCCTTCACGTCCTCGATCCGGATCACCTCGAAGCCGTGCTCGCGGTGGAAGTCGAAGTCCTCGGGCCCGTAGAGCGGCCCGCGGATCCCGACCTGGATCGAGCGCCGGCCGTCGATCAGCCCTTCCTCGATCGCCCGCCGGAAGGTGCTGCCGTGGTAGTAGGGCAGCCCGAAGTAGCGGTCCCAGGTGTCGGGGTGCGCGTCGAAGTGCACGAGCCCGAGCTGCCCGTGCCGGCGCGCCAGCGCGCGCAGGACCGCGAGGGTCACGGTGTGGTCGCCGCCCACGCAGAGCGGCACCGCGCGCGCCTCCACCACCGGGGCCAGGGTCCGCTCGATGGCCGCGAAGGTGCCTTCGATCGAGACCGGCACCACGTCGACGTCGCCGCAGTCGGCGACCCGCAGCCGCTCGAAGGGGTGCACCCGCAGGGCGGAGTTCCAGGGCCGGATCAGGGAAGACTGCTCGCGCACATGACGTGGCCCCATCCGCGCGCCGGAGCGATAGGAGCAGCCGCCGTCGAACGGGATGCCGCACAGGGCCACGTCGAGGCCGGCGGGCGACTCCACGTGGGGTAGTCGCATGAACGTCGCCGGCTGCGCGAAGCGGGGTGACGCGAAGCCGTCGCGGGGCCGGGGCCAGTCGCTCACGATGGCCTTCGGGAGGCCGGGGCTAGAGCTCGCCGCGCAGCGTGGCCACCGCGTCCGCCAGGCGCTGCACGTCCTGGGGCGTGCTGTAGACCGAGAAGCTCGCCCGCAGCGTGCCCGCGATGCCGAGCCGCTTCATCAGCGGCTGCGCGCAGTGGTGGCCGGCCCGCACCGCGATGCCGTGCTGGTCGAGGAGCGCCGCGCCGTCGTGCGGGTGGATGCCGTCGACGTTGAACGCGACCACCGCGCCCTTCATCTCCGGGTTCGAGGGCCCGTAGAGCGAGACACCGGGAATTCGGCCCAGCGCCTCCATGGTCGCCGCGGTCAAGGCCTGCTCGTGGGCGCTCACCTGCCCCATGCCGAGCTTGCCCAGGTACTCGACCGCGGCGTGGAGACCGACCGCCCCCGCGATCGGCGGCGTGCCCGGCTCGAAGCGCCACGGCAGGTCGTTCCACTGGGCGTGGTCGATCCAGACCTCCTTGATCATCTCGCCCCCGCCCCAGGCGGGCTCGAGGCGTTCCAGGATTTCGCGGCGCCCATGCAGGACCCCGATGCCGGTGGGCCCGAGCATCTTGTGGCCGGAGAACGCGTAGAAGTCCGCTCCGAGCGCGGTCACGTCGACCGGCAGGTGCGGCACCGCCTGCGCTCCGTCGAGCAGCACCAGCGCGCCGACCCGGTGCGCCTGCTCGACCATCTGCGCCACCGGGTTGATGGTGCCGAGCACGTTGGAGACGTGGGCGAGGGCCACCACTCGGGTGCGCGGCGAGAGGAGCCGCGCGTAGGCCTCGAGGTCGAGGTAGCCCTCGGCCAGCAGCGGGATCGCCCGCAACACCGTTCCGCGGTCGCGGCACACCATCTGCCACGGGATCAGGTTCGAGTGGTGCTCGAGCTCGCTGACCACGATCTCGTCGCCCGGGGCCAGGGTGCGCCCCACCGCCTGGGCCACGAGGTTGATCGACTCGGTGGTTCCGCGCGTGAAGATGACTTCCTCGCGGCTGCGCGCCCCGATGAAGGCGCGCACCGCGTCGCGCGCGCCTTCATATTGCTCGGTGGCCTCCTCACCCAGGGTGTGGATCGAGCGGTGCACGTTGGCGTGGCTGGTCTCGTAGTAGCGCTGGATCGTCTCGATCACCGCGGCCGGTTTCTGGCTCGACGCGGCCGAGTCCAGGTAGACGAGCGGGTGCCCGTTGACGATCCGCGAGAGGATGGGGAAGTCGCGCCGGCAGCGCTCGCCCAGGTTCATGGGGTCACCTCGTTGGTGAGCGCGCCCTGCAGCACCGTGAGCGGCAGGGCCACGCACTTCATCCGGGACGGGCGGATGTCGGAGTCGAGCCGCTCGAGGATGCTCTCGATCGTCAATTCGCGGACCGTCGACGCGGGCTGGCCCGCGGCCATCTCCAGCAGCACGTCCGCGGACGCGGCCGAGATGGCGCAGCAATCGCCGGTCCACCGTCCCTCGACGAGCCGCCCGTCGGCGAGGTTCGCCTGGATGCGCACGCGGTCTCCGCAGAGCGGGTTCACGTCCTCTCCCGAGATGTCCGGGCGCTCCAGGGTGCCGCGGTACCGCGGCCGGCGGAACCGGTCGCGGATGACGTTGCTGTAGAGCGCCATGTCACTCCGACAGCTCCCCGCGCGCGCCGTTCTTGCGGTAGGGCGGGAAGCGGTAGGCGCTGTCGCGTGACAGGAGGCCCCCGTGGCCGAGCGCGGCCAGCTCGGTCGGCCCGGCCGGCTCACCGGCCAGGATGCGGGGCAGGACGAGGTCGAAGGTGGTCGCCTGCGAGAACATCCCGCAGGCCGGCATGCCCAGCACCGGATGGCCGCGCAGGTCCGCGATCCAGAGCAGGCTGCCCGGATGGGCGGGCGCCCCGTGGCGGATCATCCGCCCACCGAGCCGCTCGAGGCCGGCGAAGACCGGATCGAGCGGATCGAGCGATCCGGCGCCCGCCGCGATCAGGATCTGAGCACCCGCGGCGAGCAGGCTCTCCATCTCGGCCGCGAGCGCCCCCGCGTCGCCCGGCGTATAGCGTACCGGCAGGAGGCGCGAGCCGAACCAGTCCACCTTCTCGGTCAGCGAGGACTCGAAGCGCTGGCGCTGGGGCGGGGCCAGGGTCTCGCGGCTCAGCGCGCCCAGGACGTGCGGGCGGAACGTCTTCACCGCCACCAGGCCGCCCGCGCTCCACGCCCGCGACTCGGCGTCCTTCACGAGCCGCTCGGGGATCGCGAGCGGGGTGATCTTGGCCCGCGCGACCACCTCGCCCGCCTCCACCGGCTGGAGGTCGTAGAGGGTGAACACCGACATGCCCTCGAGCGCGTTCACCGCCGCGAGCGCGTCCACGTTGACCCGCACGAGGCCCCGACGCTGGCCGGCGAGCGTCCACTGCCCGCCGGAGTAGCCCTTCACCTCGACCTGCTCACCGCACGCCGCCGCGGCCAGCCGCGACCCGGCCGGCTCCTCGTGCACGTCGCCGGGATCCAGCTCGAGCAGGTGCACCTCCGGGTCCCGCCACGGGAGCGCGAGCAGCCGGGCCGCCGCGGCCGCGTCGAGCGTCTGTCCCTTGGAGATCGCGATCCGTCCGGCCTCGTCCCGCACGTCGTGGCAGGCGATGCGCCCTTCGAGCGCGGAGGCGGCGGGCGCGGCCTCCTTCCGGATCGCGATGGCTCTCATGGCGCGCGCCCTACTTGAGGCCTCGGCGGACCTTCTCGGAGATCGGCATGCCGGTGGCGTTGCGCTGGGCCGCCAGGGCTTCGGCCAGGATACTGAGCGCGATCTCGGGCGCGGACTGGGCGCCCAGGTCGAGCCCGATCGGTACCCGCACGCGCGCGAGCGCGTCCTCGCTCACCCCGTCCTCCCGCAGCAGGTTCAGGATGGCGGCTCCGCGCCGGGTGCTGCCGAGGAGCCCGATGTAGCCGACCGGCGTGCTGAGGGCGTGCCGCAGCACCGGCAGATCGTACTTGTAGTCGTGGGCCACCAGCACCAGCGCGGTGGTCGGGATCAGCGGCACCTGCTGCACCAGCTCCGAGGGCACTCCGATCCGCAGGGCGTCGACGTGCGGGAAGCGCTCCGGGGTCGCGAAGCGGGGCCGCCCGTCCACCACGATGGTGCGGAAGCCCAGCTCCTTGGCCATGGCGGTGAGCGGCATCGCCACGTGGCTCGCCCCCACGACGAGCAGAATGGCGGGCGGGGTGAAGACCTCCGCGAAGGCCCGCACGTTCTCGAGGAAGAGCGTGCGCGACTTCCCCGCCTCCAGCGCCTGCCGGGCCTCCGACGCGAAGCGCTCGTCGAGGAATTGATCGCCGAGGCTGCCCTCGCGGTCGCCGCGGTCGAGGATCAGGAGCTTGGCCCCGTCGTGGGGCGGGTCGAGCCGGGTGACGATCGCGGCGCGGCCCCCGGTCTCGGCGTGGGCGCGCGCCTTCTCGTAGAAGGCCAGCGTCGCGTCGTCGGTCCGGCCGAGCGTCACCGGCTCCACGAAGACCTCGATGGTCCCTCCGCAGGTGAGCCCGATCTCCCACGCCTCCTCGTCGCCCAGGTTCAGCTCGAGCAGGCGCGGCGCGTTCTTGTCCATCACGTCGGCGGACTCCTCGATCACCTGGGCGTCCACGCACCCGCCGATGGTCACCGAGCCGAGAACGCGGCCCCCCTCACCCACTAGCATCTTGGCCCCTTCCTTCCGGGGCGTGGTGCCGCGGGTGTTGACGAGCGTGGCCACCGCCACGCGGGACTCGTTCTGCTTGAGCTGGTTCAGCTGATCGAAGAGCTCGTCGCCCATGGTCTCGCTTACCTCAGGTTGAGATGCCCGGCGAGGTCCCGCAGGCTCGCCAGATTGTGCGCCGCCGCGAAGTGGTCCACGAGCGGGAGCGCCGCGGCCATGCCGCGGGTCAGCGGCTCGTAGGACGGGTTGCCGAGCAGCGGATTGAGCCAGATGAGCCGGCCCGCCTTGCGCTTGATGGTGAGCATCTCGTTGGCCAGGAGGTCCGGCTCGCCGGTGTCCCACCCGTCCGACAGCAAGAGCACGATCGTGTGCCGATTCACCAGGTTCCCCCACCGCGCGTTGAACTCCTGCAGCGACTCGCCGATGCGCGTGCCGCCGGAGAAGTCCCGGACCTCGGTGAGGCGGGCCAGGGCCGTGCGGTAAGAGGCACCCTTGAGATGCTCGGTGACCCGCGTCAGTCGCGTGGAGAACGTGAAGGTCTCCACCCGGCCGAAGACGTTCTGGAGCGCGTAGAGGAACTGGAGGAGGAAGCGGCTGTAGAGATCCATGGAGCCCGATACGTCGCAGAGCAGGACCAGCCGGACCTTGCGCCTCCGGCGCTCACGTCTCCGCAGCTCGATGATCTCGCCCTTCATCAGGTTGGCCCGGATGCTGCGGCGCATGTCGATGACGCCGCCGCGCCGGGTCGGCCGCTTGCGGCGGCTGATCCGCCGCGCGAGCCGCTTGGCGATCAGGATGGTGAGCCGGGCCACCTCGTCCAGATCCTCAACCGGGAAGGACGAAAAGTCCTGATCCACGAGGATTTCCTTGTCGCTGACGCCGGGGACCTCGAGCGGCTCTCCGTCGTCGTCCCCCTGCTCCTCCCAGCCCTCCAGGGCGACCGAGACCTTCTTCTGGGCCGCCTCCGCCCCGCTGTCCCCCGCGTGCTCCTCCGGGATGGCGGGCGTGGCGGGTCCGGTGAGCCCTTCGAGCTCCTGGCCCTCCCCGGCCTGGAACCGCCAGAAGGTCTCGAAGCAGCGGTCGAAGATCGGGAACTCCTCGTACCGGGCCACCAGCGTGGTGCGGAGGGCCAGGTACACGTCCTGGCGGTCGAGCAGATCCACCGCCTCGAGGGCCCGCACCCCGTCCATCATCTCGCCGATGGTCAGCGGCATCCCCGACGCGCGCAGCATGTGGCCGAAGCGAAGCACCGAGGTGGTAAGGTCGCGAGAGCCGGCCACCGCTACCCCTCGGCGCCCACGAAGCGCTTGAGCCCGCTCGAGGTCAGCTCCCGCTTGAACCGCTTGACGTCGTCGGCGTCCTTGAGCACGCAGCCGAGGGTCTCGAGGACCAGCTCCTCGTCGATGTGGTCGGCGTGGAGCGAGGCGAGCGCCTGGGCCCAGTCCAGGGTCTCGGCCACCCCCGGCACCTTGGCGAGCCGGATGCCGCGCAGGCCCTCCATGAAGCGCGAGATCTGCCGGGCCAAGGCCTCGTTGACGCCCGGCACCTTGCGCATCACGATCCGGACCTCCTTCTCGAAGCCGGGGAAGTCCACCCAGAGGTAGAGGCAGCGGCGCCGGAGCGCGTCGGACAGCTCGCGCACCCGGTTCGACGTCAGGATCACGTACGGCGGGTGCGTCGCCTTGAGGGTCCCGATCTCGGGGATCGTCACCTGGAACTCCGAGAGGACTTCCAGCAAGAACGCTTCGAATTCCTCGTCGGCCCGGTCGACCTCGTCGATCAGCAGCACCGGCGGCTTGCCGTCCTGGCTGATCGCCTGCAGCAGCGGCCGCCGGATCAGGAAGGGCTCGGAGAAGATCGTGGCCTCCTTCTCCCGCAGGCTGTGGGTGGTGGACTCCTCGAGCTTGATGTGCAGCAGCTGCTTGGGGTAGTTCCACTCGTAGAGGGCCTGCGCCGCGTCGAGCCCCTCGTAGCACTGCAGCCGGATCAGGTTGGCGTGGAGCATCCGCGACATCACCTTGGCGATCTCGGTCTTGCCCACGCCCGCGTGCCCCTCGATCAGGAGGGGCTTCTTGAGGATCATCGCCAGGTGGACCGACGTGGCGATGGCGGGATCCGTCACGTAGTCGGCGCTCTCCATCATCTGCTGGATCTTCTCGATCTCGGCTCTCATGGCCCTCTCAGTCTACACCGCGTGGTTGGGACGGGTCGGCAGGTCGAGTGCGCTCCGGATCTTCTCATAGTCGGCGGGGGTATCGACATCTTGGGGCATGGGCAGGTCGAGGACCACCCATTGCACGCGGGCGGGCTCCCGGGCGATGACCGGGCGCGCGCCCTGGTCGCCCTGCAGCGCGAGGAGCTCGGCGAAGACGACGCGGTCGAAGAGCACCGGGTTGCCGGGCCCGTCCTGGTAGCGGGGCGCGACGATCGGCCGGCCGCTCGCGCGGTGGGCCGCCAGCAGCGCCGGGATGATCGTCGGAGCCAGGGCCGGCTGGTCACCCAGCGCGATCAGCACGGTGTCCACGGTTTCCGGCAGCGCGGCGATGCCGGCGCGCACGGAGCCAGCCTGTCCGGCCTCGGGGGTCGGATTCACGACGATCCG
>Ga0209388_1000376_pt1 | contig 9497 bp, 10 predicted proteins | sample Rivendell_Oct201_7_FD_188348 | JGI IMG/M metagenome (GOLD analysis project Ga0209388, IMG submission 188348) | Vadose zone soil and rhizosphere microbial communities from the Eel River Critical Zone Observatory, Northern California to study diel... | ecosystem: Environmental > Terrestrial > Soil...
TAGACATGCTGGCTGATCGCAAGCGGCCCGGGCGGCGAAACCAACAGCGTGTAGCCGTCGGGCGGCGACTTGAACACCATCTCGGCGCCGAGGTTCGATGCGGCGGCTACGCCGGCGTGATGGAGGGAGTGGCCGAGGGCGCCAAGGCCGCGGGCGGACGCGTCGTGGGCTGCACCTTGGATTGGTTCGAGGACACGCGCCGGCCCAACGGTTACCTGGACGAGGTTCTCCCAGCGCCGGATCTGCCGCGCAGGCTCGAGCTCTTGCTCCAGGGAACGAGCGCCGCCATCGCGCTGCCCGGGGGAATCGGCACGCTGAACGAAGTGTTCTGGCTCTGGACGCTGCTCCTTCATGGAAAGGGCGGCGGGAGGAAACTCATCCTCCTCGGCACCCCCTGGCTGGATCTCATGATGATGCTCGAGAACCGCTTCGAGGTGGATCCGCCGATCCGCGCGCTCGTGCATCTGGCCGCGAGTGCCGAGGAAGCCGCGGAGGTTGCGTGCGGAGGGTCGAGTTGAGCCGGCTCGAGGGGTGTCGGGCGGACCTGAGCGACCTGACGCCCGAGCGCATCGAGTTCATCGATTCGGCGCCCTGGGCCGGGGAGGCCCCGGAGGCGGGCGAAGCGGACCGGGACTTCTCCATCGAAGCCATCCGGACGTTCGTCTTCCAGCAGGATGTCATTCCGGACTACGGTGCCTACGCGCGGCATCTGGGACTGGAAACGCGCGATTGCCGGCTATGGAAAGACATCCCCGCGGTGCCGGTTTCGGCGTTCCGCTCGCATGACCTGAGCGCGTCCCCGTCCGAGGGCGAGACTACGACCTTCGAGACGAGCGGCACGACGATCTCGCGGCCGGGGCGCGTCCGCCTGACCGACACCTCCATCTATGAAGCCTCGGTCTCGCGGAATTTCGTCCGCCACCTGCTCTCCGATGGGGCCCGGCTTCATGCCGTGATCTTCGGCCCCGCGAAGGCCGAGGCACCTCACTCCTCGCTCTGGTTCATGGCGGACCACCTGGTGCGGGAGCTCTGCGCGGGTGGGACCTGGGTGGTTCAAGGCGGCGAGCCGAATTGGAAGCGGGCGGACGAGGAATTCGAGCGCGCCCAGGCCGGGGGCCAGCCGCTTCTTCTCTTCGGCACGACGCTGCTCTTCCAGGCCTGGTTCGAGCGCTGCGATCGCGAGGGGATTCGATTCCAGCTCCCGCGAGGGAGCCGCGCGATGGACACGGGTGGCTCCAAGGGCGCCGCCTTCGACATCAGCCGGGAGACCGTCCAGGACTCCTTCGAACGAGTGCTTGGAATTCCGGCCACGCACGCCGTCAACGAGTACGGGATGGCGGAGATGGGGAGCCAGTTCTACGGGGACTCGCTTCTCGCCGCGCATGAAGGCCGTGCCCCGTGTCCCGGATTCGCGATTCCGCCCTGGGTGCGCACGCGCGTGCTCGATCCGGAAACCATGCGCGACGTCCCCGAAGGGAAATCCGGCGTGCTCGTCCACTACGACCTCGCGAATCTGGAGATCCCGCTCGCGATCCAGACCGAGGACGTGGGCTCGGTCGCCGCGGGCCGCCTTCGTCTCGAGGGACGGCTTCCCGAGGCGGAGCGCCGGGGCTGCTCGCTTCCGTTCGAGCGCTTCGTGGAGCGGGAGCGCGCGTGACCCAGGGCCTCTTCGACGCCTTCTACCTTCCCCCCGCGCTCGCGCGCGACGCCGAGACCACCGTCCAGCGCTTCGGCCCGGCGCACGACGCGATCGAGCTTCGCCTCGCCACCGTCACGCCTTCGAACCTCGCGCGCTGGATCGACGCGCTCTGCGCGGCGCGCGCGAAGCATCTGGCCGCGCGTCCCGCGTCCGAGATCCATCGTGTTCTGGAGCGCGTGGCGCAGCGCTTTCTCGATCCGCAGAGCCCCGTACACCGGAATGCCACCGCATGGCTCGCGCGCTCGGGGCGATTCTCCACGCCGATGATCGCGCGCGCGATCGAGGATACGTTTCGACCGCTCGCACAGGGAGGTGTTTCGCGCTGGGTCGCCTCGGAGCTGGGATCGGTGGCGGTGCTGGATCATCCGGAGCCGGACCGATCCAGGATTCCCCGCCAGGCCTTCGGCCCCGAGTGGATGCTGCAGATCTACGCGGGCAACGTGCCGGGGCTCCCGGTCTGGCCCTTCTACTCGGCGCTCGCGATGAAGTCGGCCGTCCTTGCCAAGACCGCCTCGCAGGAGCCGGTCCTGGCCCCGCTTCTCGCGAGGACGATCGCCGAGGAGGATCCCGACCTCGGCGCTTGCTTCGCGGTAATCTGGTGGAAGGGGGGAACCGACGAGCTGGATCGCGCCGCCATCCGCCGCGCGCCCGCGGTGCTGGCGTTCGGAAGCGATAACGCGACCGCGAACATCGCGCGCGAGGCGCATCCCGACGCCACGCTGGTGCTCCATGGTCCCAAAGTCAGCGTGGGATACATCTCCAGCGCGTCCCTCACGCGATCGGCGCTGGGATCGCTCGCCTCACGCGCGGCCTACGACGTGGCGCTCTACGATCAGCAGGGCTGCCTCTCGCCGCACGCGTTCTACGTGGAGCGCGGGGGCGAGATCGGGCCCGCCGCGTTCGCCTCGGCGCTGGGCGCGGCGCTGGAGGCGCTGCGTGACGAGCTTCCTCGAGGGGAGCCTTCGGCCGAGCGAGCCGCTTCGGTCCAGCTCTATCGCGCGCAGGCTCAGTTCGAGGAGGCGATAGGGAATCGCGGCACCCAGGTCCTGGCATCGAGGGAGGGAACCGACTGGACGCTCGTCTACGAGGACGGCGCCGGGTTCACCCCCACTCCCGCCTATCGCACCGTGCGCATCCACGCCGTGCGCGGGATCGAGGAGGTGGTTCTGGCGCTCCAGCCCGTCGCGCATTCCATCGAGGCGGTCGGGATCGAGGCGAAGGGGAGGGAGAAGGCGGATCTTGCGGCGGAGTTCGCGGCGATCGGTGTGCCGCGGATCGCCGCGGTGGGCTCGCTCCAGAGCCCCGCGCTATCGGGAACGCACGGTGGCGTGCACCGCCTGGCGCCTTTCTTGAGGTGGAGCACGGTGGAGCTCGGGTCGATGCAGCCGCGGAGTCCCAAAGCGCGGAGGCCCAAGACCCGTCCTGCATCGGGCTCCAGGAGCCGGAAGCGGAAACCCACCACAAAACGACGACGAGGCAGGCGCTAGACTACCGCTCGGCGAAGTCCAGCTCCCAAGCAGCCACGGCTTGCCACGAGCCGTCCGACTTGTAGATCAGGCCCTCTTCGAGCTTCAGGTGATCGGTCAGGTGCTCCGCCAACCCCAGGGTGCCTTCGGACTCGCGACCACCTAACTCCGATGCCCCCAGCCCGCCGAACCCCCCGATCGTGCCCGACTGCCCGCGAATTCCGCCGGAGCCTCCGGCCGTGAGGACTTCGCCAACCACGTCAAGAAAATCGCTGAGGTGCCATTCGGCGGCCATCGACACCTCGTTGGTGTTCTGCAGCTGCACGCCGGGAGGGCTACCCACGAAGGTGTAGATCGCCTCGAGATCGAGATCCACGTGGACGAATTCCTTGCTGAGGAGGGCGCCGATCGAATAGTCCGTCTTGCCGGTTCCGATCCCGTCCTTCTTCGCGGTCGGCCACTTCACGGTTCCCTCCACCGCGAGCGAAGGCCTGTTGCGCCGCATCGAAAGAAATTCCCACGCCACGGTCGTCTCCAGGTCTCCAATTCCGCTGATCGTGCGTCCGGCGACCTTGTCCCGAACCCGGACGTAGCTGGGCTCCACCGCGAGTTTGAGCGCGTCCGAAGGTCCGTATTCGAGGAGGAAGGGGAAGCCATACTCCGTCTGATCGCTATCGGACTGGTACTCGATTCCGGATCCGACCACGAGCGCCAGCTCGTGGAACCGCCTCGTCTTCACGATCTTTGCCGATGCCGGCGCGTAGGTCCCGAGGATGCCGGCGGCGGCCAGAGCCAAGGAGACCAGCGTCCGGATTCGCGTGTTCACGGCTTCGTCATCGAGACCAGGGTCGCGACTTCCTTCTCCGTGGACTCTTCGCGAACGACCCCGATGCCTTTGGCGTACCACTTGTACTCGTGGCCCGGCTCGAGCAGCGACCACTCCTTCGTCTTTACACAATCCTTGAAGGTACCGAATGGCACCGTGACGGTCTGATCCAGGGCGGCAACTTGCCCCATGTCTTCAGCGTGCCCCGGTCCATATTCCTGACGGTAGGGAGGGGTGCCCGGCTTGGGATGAGCGGGCATGATGATTCCGGGCTGGTTCTTACCTATCCCCGCTTCCCAGGAGCCTTCGGTGCTCACCTTGTTGCCCGGGTGGTACTCCTTCGTGTCCTCGCCGAAGTACCAGACGTTCCCTTCCTTGTCCTGGGCGTACCAATCGTAGGTGTCCTCCGTGACGGCTCCCTTTTCCATGACCACGTCGTGGACGACGGTGCACGGCACTCCCAGGATCATCTTGACGACCTTCGTGACGGTGATTTCGTTGTCCCGGACGTGCTTCCCTTGTTTCTCGACGAACTTGTAGGTGGTGCCGGGGATGAGAGGGAGGTAGGGGTTGTCGACGGTCGCCTGGAAGTTGGACGGAAGGATCGTGGGATGGTAGGCCCCGCCCTTGGCAGACGCCTGGCCGGGGTTCACCGCACAGACCAGAATCAGGACGGAAAACAGGACGAGAAGCGCTGCTCGATCTCGGTGCATGTGCACCTCCTTTCGCCTAAGGAACAGGCGAGGGAGGTGCCTTGTGACGAATCAGGCTGGGGCTAGGGCAAAACGACCAGCCGGCCGGTCATCGTCGGGTGAATACCGCAGTGATAGTCGAATGTGCCCGCCGTGTTCATCTGAATCACGCCGCTATCGCCGTTGCCACCGACGTTCCCGGTGCTGAATACGCCGCTGGTGTTGGATGTGGCCGTATGCGTCATTCCGTCCGAGTTGTGCCAGGCCACCTTCATCCCGATCAGGACCGTGTCCGGGCTCGGGACGTACGAGCTGGCGCCCAGCTGGCCCGCGATCTGGATGACCTCATCGGCCGTCGGACCGGGCCCCGCGGGATTTGACTTGCCCTTGCACGACATTGCCGAGACTCCCACGAGCAGGAGAATGGTGACGAACAGCGCGCCCCCGATCGATTTCATGCGGTCCTCCCGGGTAGGTTCGATTTCCGGCTCCCACAATATATCATCTATATCACCCTCGGATGCCCCCTGGGTCCAAGTGGTTGCGGTGCAGGGGATTCTCCGGCCGTCCGCCCTCCCGATTCTCGAATCCAGCGGACAACCCGAGCATCTAAGTGATTGGTAACACGTACGTTCCGAAAGCCGAGGACCTCCGAGAATATCCCTAACGCATCCTGCGCTCAGGTGCCGAAGATTTGGTTAGACTCTGACGTTTGCGTAAGGGTAAGATGACTGGTCTGGAGGTACCCGATGGAAGGCACAACGAGCAAGCATCTCAAGGTCGGCGATCTCGCGAAACAAACGGGCAAGTCGGTCCGCGCGCTTCGGCTATACGAAGAGCTGGACCTGCTCCATCCTGTCGCGCGCAGCAGCGGCGGGTTCCGTCTCTACGACGAGTCGGCCCTGACCCGGATCCGGTGGATCGAGCTCCTTCAAGAGACCGGGCTCTCGCTCCACCAGATCCAGGCGCTCCTGAAGGCGTGGCAGGGGAGCCGCTACGGCCCCGAGGCCATGGCCGTCGTGCGCGAGACCTTCCAGACAAAGCTCGCGGAAACGAAGGTGGCCATCGCTCGCTTCCAGACGCTGGCGCGCGAGCTGGAGGGGACGCTGGAGTACCTGCGCACGTGCCAGGCATGCCGCCCGCCTCGCACCACGCAGCAAGATTGCCCACATTGCCCTGAGGATCACGGCATGAAGGAAGAGCCGGCCCTGGTCGCTGGATTCCACACTGATCCCGGCCGGACCATCGTGCTGCACCTCTCATCGGAGAGCTCATGAACGACATTCCCCTTTCTCTGACCCCCGCGGCCGTGGCGTACGTGAAGCGGTCCCGGACCCAGGAAGGAAAGGAAGGGCAGGCGCTGCGCGTCGGCGTGAAGGCGGGCGGCTGCTCCGGATTCAGCTACTTTCTCGGCTTCACCACGGAGCGGAAACCCAACGACTCCGTGTTCGAATACGAGGGGCTTTCGGTCTACGTGGACCCGCGCTCCCTCGAGGTGCTCGCCGGCACGGAGATCGATTATGAACGCGGTCTCCTGGGAGCCGGCATCCAGTTCAAAAACCCGCGCGCGAAGAAGTCCTGCGGATGCGGCGAGAGCTTCACGGTCTAGGTCAAGGTACCGTGACAAAACGGAAGGAGCGTATGAGCAAACCGACACTGGAAATTCGCAACCTACACATCGCCGTCGACGGCAAGCCGATACTAAAGGGGCTCACGTTGACCGTGAACAAGGGCGAGATCCACGCCCTCATGGGCCCGAACGGGTCGGGGAAGAGCACGCTGGCGAACGCCCTCATGGGCAATCCGAAGTACGAGGTGACGGAAGGATCGATCCTCTACAACGGTGAGGACGCCCTGGAGCTTTCGCCCGACGAGCGCGCCCGCAAGGGGATCTTCCTCGCGTTCCAGTACCCCACGGCGATCCCCGGCGTGAGCGTCGCGAATTTCCTCAGGAACGCCCTGAACATCCGCCGCAAGGAGATGGGCGACGAGAAGCCGATCCCCATGAAGGAATTCCGTGCGCTCATGAAGGAGAAGATGGCGCTGCTCCGCATGGACGAGTCCTTCGCGGGCCGCTACCTGAACGACGGATTCTCCGGCGGCGAGAAGAAGCGCGCGGAGATCTTGCAGATGGCGGTGCTTCGCCCCGAGATCGCCATTCTGGACGAGACCGATTCGGGGCTCGACATCGATGCCCTTCGGATCGTGTCCGAGGGTGTGAACGCACTCACGGGTCCGGATCTGGGTGTGCTCCTGATCACGCACTACCAGCGAATATTGAACTATATCAAGCCGCATTTCGTCCACGTGCTCGTGGACGGGCGGATCGTCAAGTCCGGTGGGGCCGACCTTGCGCTCGAGCTCGAGAAGCAGGGATATGACTGGATCCGCGAGGACCAGGCCGCGTAGGCGGCCGGGAGAACGACCATGACAACGACACCGCAGCCGACGCAGGATATCCGGGAAGGCTACACGGAGAAGTACGGCTTCCATGACGAGGAGCACGCGGTCTTCAAGACGCGCCGCGGCCTGGACAAGGAAGTCGTCGCTCAGATCTCCGACATCAAGAAGGAGCCCGCCTGGATGAAGGAGTTCAGGCTCAAGGCGCTCGAGCAGTTCGAGAAGAAGAAGCTGCCCATGTGGGGCGGCGCCGTCAACGAGATCGACTTCCAGAACATCTACTACTATCTGAAGCCGGCCGAGGAGCAGAGCAAGACCTGGGACGAGGTTCCGGCCGACATCAAGAAGACCTTCGACCGGCTGGGCATCCCCGAGGCGGAGCAGAAATTCCTCTCCGGCGTCGGGGCCCAGTACGACTCCGAGACCGTCTATCACAAGATCAAGGCGTCGCTCTCCGAGAAGGGCGTCATCTTCCTCGACACGGGCACCGCGCTGAAGGAGCACCCGGAGCTCTTCCGGGAGTACTTCGGGACGGTGATTCCGCCTTCGGACAACAAGTTCGCCGCGCTGAACAGCGCGGTGTGGAGCGGCGGGTCGTTCATCTACGTGCCCAAGGGCGTGAAGGTGGATCTTCCGCTTCAGGCCTATTTCAGGATCAACGCGAAGGACATGGGCCAGTTCGAGCGCACGCTCATCATCGTGGACGAGGGAGCCTCGGTGCATTACGTCGAAGGGTGTACCGCACCGACGTACGCCAGCGATTCGCTGCACTCGGCGGTGGTCGAGATCATCGTGAAGCGCGATGCCTATTGCCGCTACACCACCATCCAGAACTGGTCGAACAACGTCTACAACCTGGTCACGAAGCGGGCCATGGCCTACGGCAACGCGCGGATGGAGTGGGTGGACGCCAATCTGGGGTCCAAGCTCACCATGAAGTATCCGAGCGTCTATCTCATGGAACCGGGCGCGCACGCGGAGATTCTCTCGATCGCCTTCGCCGGCAAGGGACAGCACCAGGACGCGGGGGGCAAGGCGGTGCACGCCGCGCCCAACACCACGTCCAGCGTCGTCTCCAAGTCGATCAGCAAGGACGGCGGGCGCGCGGGATACCGCGGGCTCATCAAGGTCGCGAAGGGCGCCAAGGGATGCAAGTCCACGGTGCGCTGCGACGCACTCCTTCTCGACGAGCATTCACGATCCGACACGTATCCCTACATGGAGATCGAGGAAGACCAGGTCACGATTGGACACGAGGCGACCGTCTCGAAGATCGGCGACGAGCAGATCTTCTATCTCATGAGCCGCGGCATTCCCGAGGCGGAGGCTTCCGCGATGATCGTGAACGGGTTCATCGAGCCGATCACGAAGGAGCTTCCGATGGAATACGCGGTGGAGATGAACCGTCTCATCCAGCTTCAGATGGAGGGGTCGGTCGGCTGACCGCCCGCTCTGTGCTTTGGCAGCTCCAACCCATGGAGAACGAAGCGTGAATTCATCCGAAACACTGGCGCCCCCGCGGACCGAAGGGGTTCGCATCGGCGCTTTGAACGCAGAGGACATCGCCGCGATCAGCAAGCGCGTGAAGGAGCCGGAATTCCTGGCCGCACGCCGGAAAGCGGCCTGGGCCCATTGCGAGAAGACGCCGTTCCCGCCTCGCACGGAGGAGCTCTGGCGCCGGACCGACATCAGCTCCCTCAAGTGGGACGCCGTTCTCGCGGCGCGCGAGCCGCACGTTCCCGTGGCGGAAGCGAGCGAGCTTCCGGCGTCGCTTCGCCTGGAGATCGGGCCCCGCGAGGAGCGCTCGGCTTTATTGGTGCAGCTGGATTCGAGCACCATCCTGATCGAGCGCGACAAGGAGCTGGAGAAGCTGGGCGTGATCGTGATGCCCGTGCTCGAGGCGGCGCGCACCCATCCCGGGCTCGTGGAGCGCTACCTGGGCCGCACGGTTCGTCCCGACGAGAGCCGGTTCACGGCGCTCGCGGCCGCGCTGGAGAGCGGAGGGGCCTTCGTGTACGTGCCGGACCGCGTCAAGGTGCCGCGGCCCATCCGGCTTCTCTTCTCGCGGCAGACGCCCGATCTGGGGACCTTCCCGCACGTGATGCTGGCCCTGGGCGAGGGCGCGGAAGCCGCGGTGATCGAGGAATACGTCTCCCACGGGGAGCCCGGGCACGGAGTGAACGTGGGCGCGACCGAGGTCACGCTGGCCCGCGCGGCGAGTCTGCACCTCGCCACCTTCCAGCGGTGGGCCGGAAACGTCCATCACTTCGGAACGGAGCGCGTGCGCATCGGCCCCGATGCCCGCTTCCACTGGACCTACACCGCGCTCGGCGGAAAGCTCACGAAGGTGGATCTGGAAATGCACCTGGATGGAGAGGGGAGCGAGGCCAAGTTCTCGGGCTGCTACTTCGGGA
>Ga0209388_1000395_pt1 | contig 9363 bp, 8 predicted proteins | sample Rivendell_Oct201_7_FD_188348 | JGI IMG/M metagenome (GOLD analysis project Ga0209388, IMG submission 188348) | Vadose zone soil and rhizosphere microbial communities from the Eel River Critical Zone Observatory, Northern California to study diel... | ecosystem: Environmental > Terrestrial > Soil >...
CCAGCGCCTGCCGGCCTGCCGAGAGCCGCCGCCGGGTGACTCGGCTGTAGGCGAGCGACGAGTAGTCCTTGATCGCCACGTAGTGCCGCGCCGCGAGCAGGAAGAGGACCGCGAGCAGCACCATCAACGCGGAGATCACGATGCCCATGCGGAAGATCCGACGGTCCACGAACTGCACGATGTTGAGGTAGGCCTGGGGGGCGAGCAGATCCTGCACCCCGAGCACCAGCGGCGTGGCGAAATCGGAGAAGGTCCAGATGAACACGAGCAGCGCGCCCGCCACGTAGCCCGGGGTGGTGAGCGGCAGGGTCACCCGCCAGAGCTTGCTCCACCCGCGCGCCCCCACGCTCTCCGCCGCCTCCTCCAGCGAGGGGTCGACCTTGCCGAGCGCGTCCACCACGTTGAGAGTGATCATCGGGAAGAGGTGGAGCGTCTCGACGAGCACCACCCCGTGGATGCCGTAGAGGAAGTTCACCGGCCGCAGGAGGTCGAAGAGATCCATCAGGAGCACGTTCACGGTGCCCGCGCGCCCCAGGATGAAGGTGAAGCCCAGCACCCCCACCAGGGGGGGCGAGATGATCGGGATCATGGTGAGGTAGCTGAACAGGTTGCGGCCCACGAAGTCGTAGCGCACGAGCAGGAAGGCCACCGTGATGCCCAGCACCGAGGAGGCGATCACGGTCGCCACGCCCAGGATCATCGAGTGCCAGAGCGAGCGCAGATAGAAGCGGTCGGTGAAGAACTCGTGGAAGTTGGCCAGCGTCCAGCGGCCGGCCTCATCGGTCACCGCGTCGTAGAAGACGCGCCCGAGCGGGTAGACCAGGAAGAGGATCAGGAACGCCCAGATGAGCCCGACGCCCAGCGCGAGGCGCGGGCTACGCATCGTCCGCGACGGCCAGGGTCACCGACGAGGGGAAGTGGAGCGTCACCGGCCGGCCCACCGGCAGCGGATCGTGGTGCCACGCGTCCCGGATGTCGGCCTTGAGCACGAGGCCCGCCGCGGTCTCCACGTCGTAGCGCACCGTGCTCCCGAGGTAGGAGACGAGGCTCACCCGCCCCGCGACCCGGTTGCCCTCGCCGGTCGCGGCCGCCGCTCCCAGGGCCACGTTCTCGGGCCGCACCGCGAGCACGCAGCGCGCCGAGACGGCCCCGTTGGCGATGGCCCGCAGCGGGCCGAGCGCGGTGCGGACCACCATGTCGCCGCCCTCCGCGCCCCGACTCTCCACCTCGCCCGGCACCAGGTTGTTGGTCCCCACGAAGTCGGCCACGAACCGCGTGCGCGGCCGCTCGTAGAGGTCGCGGGGCGGACCCACCTGCAGCACGCGCCCGTCGCGCATGACCGCGACCCGGTCGGAGAGCGACAGCGCCTCCTCCTGATCGTGGGTCACGTAGATGGTGGTGATCGCCAGCTCCCGCTGGAGCCGGCGGATCTCCGCGCGCACCTGGATGCGGATCTTGGCGTCCAGGTTCGAGAGCGGCTCGTCCAGCAGCAGGATGTCCGGGTTCAGCACCAGCGCCCGCGCGAGCGCCACCCGCTGTTGCTGGCCCCCCGAGAGCTGGCCCGGGTAGCGGGCCTCGAAGCCGATCAGGTTGACCTTGCGCAGCCCCTCCTGCAGGCGCCGGGCGAGGTCCTCCCCGCGCAGGCGGCGCAGCCGCAGACCGTAGCCGACGTTCTCGGCCACCGTCATGTGCGGCCAGAGCGCGTAGTTCTGGAAGACCATGCCGATGCCGCGCTCGTAGGGGGCGAGGCCGTTGACCACTCGGTCGCCGAACCGGATGGTGCCGGAGTCCGGCTGGTAGAAGCCGGCGAGCAGGCGCAGGAGCGTGGTCTTGCCGCAGCCCGACGGCCCCAGCAGCGTGAACAGCTCGCCGTCGGCGACGGTGAGGTCCACCGCGTCGACCGCGGTCGCCGCGCCGAACCGCTTCACCACCCCCTGGATGGTGACGATCATCTGATCGCGCGGGGGATCGCGCCGGGCGGCGCTACTTCTTCAGCTCGTCCCACTTGGCCTCGATGTCCGAGCGGAAGCGGGTCTTGAGCGCCTCCGACCGCCTGGCCGCCACCGCCTCGTCGTACACGTTGGCGACGTCCCCGTCGAAGTACGACCGCACCCCGCCGGTGAACTCCACCGCGGTCTCCGCGGTCGAGCCCGCGGCGCCCTGCACCTTGTACTTCGGGTTGACCGAGAAGAGCCCGCGCTCCATGAACACCTTCTGCCCGCGCTCGGTCAGCAGGAACTCGATGAACGCGCGCGCCGCTTTGGGATTGCGGGCCCCGGCCAGGATCGCCATGGGCTCCGGGGTCACGAAGGCGTTCTTGGGCGCCACGTACTTGATGTCGAAGCCGGCCAGCTTCTCCTCGAAGGCCATGTAGGACGGCACCGCGAAGCCGGCCGCGAACTCGCCCTTGGCCACCACCGTCGGCACGTCCCGGCTCCGCGCGGTGAAGTGCCCGGTGTTGGCCGCCAGCTTGCGCAGCCAGCTCCAGCCCGGCTCCTCGCCCTGCAGCGAGAGGATGACCTCGTAGGTGGCGTTCGACGACGACGAGCGGGTCGGGGCGCACTGGGCGACCTCGCCCTTGAGCTTGGGATTGAGCAGGTCGTCCCAGTCCTTGAGGGGAGCGACGCCCAGCCGCTGCAGGCGCTTCGGGTTGTAGACGATCCCGTACGGCTCGAGCGTGGTGCCGACCCAGTACCCGTCCTTGTCCTTGAGCGGGATCGGCCTGGGCTTGCCGATGGAGGCCGGGATGGACTCCCACGCCTCCTTCGAGATCTCCACCTTCTGCAGGAGCTTCTGCTCGGCCAGCTTCTCGAACAACGCCGACTCCCCGCCCCAGAAGATGTCGACCTCCGGCTTGCCCTTCCACTCGGTGATGCGCCCGTACGCCACCGGCGTGCCGGCCGGGATCGCGTTCACCTTCACGGTGACGTTCCACTTCTCCTTCGCGTAGTCCGCGAAGGCCTTGAGCGCCGCGTCGTGGATGAACTTGGAGACCGGGGTGATCAGGTTCAGCTCGCCCTCGATGGGCGCCTGGGCCCGGGCCGGCGTCCCGGCCAGGGCGAGTGCGCACAGCACGGCAATCAGGGCCAGGGCGGCCCGCGTGACGGTCGATCGCATCATGCATCCCTCCTGTCGGGTTCGATCCATCCGCGCGCCCGCTCCACCGCACGGCGCCAGCCCGCGTAGCCCGCCTCGCGCGCGGGGGGCGACATCGCGGGGGTGAACTTGCGCTCGAGCTTCCAGCGGCCGCCGAGGTCCCGGCTCTTCCAGAGCCCCGCGCCCACCCCGGCCAGGTAGGCCGCGCCGAGCCCGGTGGTCTCGGTCACCGAGGGGCGCAATACCTCCACTCCGAGCACGTCGGCCTGGAACTGGCACAGGAAGTCGTTGGCCGCCGCGCCGCCGTCGACCCGCAGCGTGCTGAGCGGCACGCCGGACTCGCGCCGCATGGTGTCGAGCACGTCGCGGCTCTGGTAGGCGATGGCCTCGAGCGCGGCGCGGGCCAAATGGGCCCGCGTGGTGCCGCGCGTGATGCCCACCAGTGTGCCTCGCGCGTAGGGGTCCCAGTAGGGCGCGCCGAGCCCGACGAAGGCGGGCACCAGGTAGACCCCGCCGGTGTCCGGCACCGACTGGGCCAGGGCCTGCGTCTCCGCCGCCTGCTTGATCACGCCGAGGCCGTCGCGCAGCCACTGCACCGCCGCGCCCGCGATGAACACGGCGCCCTCGAGGGCATAGGCGGTCGCGCCCTCCACCGTCCACGCCACCGTGGTGAGCAGACCCTCGGTGGAGCCGACCGCGCGGCGCCCGGTGTTGAGCAGCGCGAAGCACCCGGTACCGTAGGTGTTCTTGGCCATGCCGGGCTCGACGCAGGCCTGGCCGAAGAGGGCGGCCTGCTGATCGCCCGCGATGCCGGCCACCGGGATGCCGGCGGGCAGCCCCGGGGTCGCCGTCGCGGTGGTCTCCCCGAACACGCCGGCCGACGGCTTCACCGTGGGCAGGAGCGCCATCGGCACGCCGAGCGTGCGGCAGAGCCCCTCGTCCCACCGAAGCGCATGGATGTCGTAGCAGAGCGTGCGGGAGGCGTTGGACGGATCGGTCGCGTGCACCGCCCCGCCGGTGAGCTGCCAGAGCAGCCACGAGTCCACCGTGCCGAAGCAGAGCTCGCCGCGCTCCGCCCGGGGCCGCAGCGCGGGCTCGTGGTCGAGCATCCAGCGGATCTTGGTGCCCGAGAAGTAGGCGTCCACCACCAGCCCGGTCTTCCGCCGGATCTCGGGCTCGGCCCCGTCGGCGCGGAGGCGATCGCAGAGCGCGGTGGTGCGCCGGCACTGCCAGACGATCGCGTTGCCGACCGGCCGCCCGGAGGCGCGCTCCCAGAGGATGGCGGTCTCGCGCTGGTTGGTGATGCCCACTGCCGCGATCTCGGCCGGCGCGATCCGGGCGGCGGCCACCGCCTGGCCGAGGGCCTGCACGGTGGTGGTCCAGATCTGGGCCGGATCGTGCTCCACCCAGCCCGGCTGCGGGTAGTGCTGCGGCAGCTCCGCGTAGCCCCGGGCCCGCACGAGGCCGTCGGGATCCACCACCAGCGCGGTCGAGCCCGTGGTTCCCTGATCGAGCGCCAGGACGAAGCGGCGCGCGGTCACCGGCCGAGCGCCGCCTTGGCCAGGTCCGGGCGATCGGTGATCACGATGCCGACCCCGTGGCCGATGAAGCGCTCGATGGCCTCGCGCTCGTTCACCGTCCACACCCCGAGGGTCAGGCCGGCCAGCCGCGCCTGCCGGGCCACGTCGGCGGTCACGGTGCGCTGCTCGAGCCCGACGAAGACGACGCCGGCCTGGCGGAGCGCCTGGAGCTCGGGCTCGATCGCGGGCGTGGGCAGCGCCCGCGAGGAGTAGAGGGCCCCGGTACGCGCGTCCGGGCGGAGCTGGCGCAGCCGCCGCCAGGTCTCCCCCTCGAACGCCATCACGATCGCGAAGGGGGTGAACCGGTGCCGGTCGAGGACCGCGAACACCTTCTCCTCGATGCCGGGGTAACGCCGCCGCTGCTCGTCGGTCTTGATCTCGAGCAGCATCTGCCGCTTGCCCGCCGCGGCGAGGGCCACCACCTGATCCAGGGTGGGCACCGGCTCCTCGGTGACCGCCCCGCTCCGGTCCTTGAGCCGCAGGGTCCCGAGCTCGGCCGCGGTGCGCTCCCGCACCGGCCCCCTCCCGGTGGTGGTGCGCTCGAGGGTGGCGTCGTGGATGACCATCACCTCGCCGTCGCGGCTCAGGTGCACGTCCAGCTCGAGATAGTCGACGCCCAGCCCGAGCGCGTTGCCGAAGGCGAGCAGGCTGTTCTCCGGCCAGAGGGCCGCCCCGCCCCGGTGGGCCGCGAACAGCGGCGCGATCATGTCGGGCGCCGCCGCGCTCACGGTGCCGAGCACCGCGGAGAAGCCGCCCAGGGCCAGGCTCCAGAGCAGGAGCCCTCTCACTTGTCGCTCTCCACCAGGCCCTTCACGAACCAGCGCTGCATGAAGACGATGATGGCCACCGGGGGCAGCAGGGCCATCATGGCCCCGGCCATGATGAGGTTCCAGGTGGGCAGGTCGGTGCCGCTGCGCGGGATGAGATGCTCGAGCCCGATCACCACCGTGCGCATCGCTTCGGTGTTGGTGATCATGAGCGGCCACAGGTACTGGTTCCAGCCGAAGATGAACAGCACCACGAAGAGCGCCGCGATGTTGGCCCACGACAGCGGCAGCAGGAACCGGAACAGGAAGCGCAGCGGGCCCGCCCCGTCGAGCTGCGCCGCCTCCGCCATCTCGTTCGGGATCGTCAGGTAGAACTGGCGAAACAGGAAGGTGGCGGTGGCGGAGGCCATGAGGGGCACGGTCAGCCCCTGGTAGCTGTTGAGCCAGCCCAGGGTGCCGATGACCTCGTAGGTCGAGACGAGCCGCACCGGCACCGGCAGCATCAGGGTCACGAAGATCATCCAGAAGCAGACCATGCGGCCGCGAAAGCTGAAGTACACGACCGCGAACGCGGACAGCATCGAGATGATGATCTTGCCCACCGCCACCGTCACCGCCATCACCGCGCTGTTGAAGAGCATGACGCCCATGCCCGACTTGCGCCACGCCTCGGTGTAGTTCTCCACCAGGTGGGTGGACGGCAGGAGCCGCGGCGGCCGCTGCACCACCTCCTTCAGGTCCTGGGTGGAGACCACGAAGGCGAAGTAGAGCGGGAACACCACCACCGCGATGCACGCGATCAGGAGCGCGTGGACGAGCAGCGCGCCTCCCCCGGCCCGCTCCCGTCGCGGGGCGTCGGCCGCGCGCGCCCGCACCTGCGCCTGCTCGAGCCCGGTCGCGCCGACCGCGCTCACCGGTAAGTCACCTTCTTCTCCGCGAAGCGAAATTGGAGGACGGTGAGGGCGATGACCATCGCCATCAGGATCACCGACTGGGCGCCCGAGGAGCCCAGGTTGAGCCCGATGAAGCCGTCGCGGTAGAGCTTGTAGACCATGATCTCGGTCGACCGGCCGGGCCCGCCCTTGGTGACCGCGTCGATGACCCCGAAGGACTCGAAGAAGGCGAACACCATGTTGAGCACGACCAGGTAGAAGGTGATCGGCGAGACGAGGGGGAACACGATGGCGGTGAAGCGCCGGATCGGCCCGGCCCCGTCCACGTCCGCGGCCTCGATCACCGACGCCGGGATGGCGAGGAGCCCCGCGATGTAGAACGCGATGTTGTAGCCGAGGTGGGTCCACGCGGTGGCCACGATCACCAGGATCATGGCCACCCAGCTCTTGAGCAGCCAGTTGAACTGGTAGTCGGTCACGAAGGAGAGGAAGTAGGGCAGGATCCCGTAGGCGGGATGGAAGATGAACAGGAAGATGATGCCCGCCACCGCGGGCGCGATGCCGTAGGGCCACAGCAGCAGGGTGCGGTAGACCGCGAGCCCGCGGATCTTCTGGGTGGCGAGGCCGGCGAGGACCAGCGAGCCCAGCACCGCGAGGACGGTCACCCCGCCCGCGAACACGAACGAGTTCACCACGCTCGCGTAGTAGTCGGGATCGGCCAGCAGCTTGGTGAAGTTCTCCAGGCCGACGAAGGTGGACTTGTCCCCGAAGGGAGAGACCCGGTAGAAGGAGAGCTGCAGCGACTTCAGCGCGGGCCAGAAGAAGAAGAGCACGGTGACCACCATCTGGGGGGCCACCAGCACGTATGGAAGCCACCGGCTCTTGAAGACCGTGCGCTGCATCGGCGACCGGACGCGCTACTGCTTGTTCGCGGCCGCGAACTCTTTCAGCATCTCGTTGGACTTGGCCACCGCGTCGTCGAGGCCCTGCTTGGCCGTCTTCTTGCCCGCGAAGACGTTCTCCATCTCCGCCTCGATCACGTCGCGGATCTGGGTGAAGTTCCCCAGGCGCAGCCCCTGGCTGTTCGGGGTCGCGGTGCCCTTGGTGAGCTGGGCGAACGCGGTGTACTGATCCGGGTTCTTCTTGAAGTGGTAGCCCGCCTCCAGGTTCTTCACCGCGCTGTTGGAGATGGCGAGGTACCCGGTGGTCACGTGCCACCACATCTGCTGGTTGGTGTCGGAGACGAACTTGAGGAAGCGGGCGGTCCCCCGGTTCTCCGGCGCCGGCTTGCCCTTCATCACCCAGAGGGTGGCACCGCCGATGATCGAGGTGGCCCGCTTGTAGGGAGCGCCGTGGTGCGGGAGCTGGCCCGTCCCCCACTTGAAGCTCGCGCCCTTCGTGAAGCCGCCGATCAGCGCGGACGACTGCATGTAGATGCCGCACTCCCCGCTGAGGAACTTGGGATCCGCGTCACCCCGGCGGCCGCCGTAGGAGAAGACGTTCTCCTTCTGCCACGCCGCGAGCTGGGCCAGGTGCTTGACCCCGAACTCCTGGTTGATCAGGAGCTGGGTGTCGAGGCCGTCGAAGCCATTGTGCTTGCTCGCGAACGGCTGGTCGTGGAGCGCGTGCATGTTCTCGATCTGGACCCACGAGGGCCAGCCGGTGGAGAAGCCGCACTTGGTGGCCCCGGAGGCGATAAGCTTCTTGCTGTACTCCTCGACCTGCTTCCAGGTCTGGGGCGGCTTGCTCGGATCGAGCCCCGCCTTCTGGAAGGCGTCCTTGTTGTAGTACAGGATGGGGGTCGAGGAGTTGAACGGCATCGAGTAGAGGTTGCCGTCCTTCGAGTAGTAGCCCACCACCGGCGCGATGAAGTCCTTCCAGTCGACCGCGATCTCCTGCTCCTTCATGAGCTGGTAGACCGGCAGGATCGCCCCGGAGAGCATCATGGTCTGGGTGCCCACCTCGAACACCTGCACGATGTGGGGCGCCTGGCGCTGGCGGTAGGCCGCGATCGCGGCGGTGAGCGTCTCGGCGTAGTTGCCCTTCTGCAGCGGCTTCACCTCGTACTCGGCCTGGCTCTCGTTGAACTGCTTGACGAGGGCGTTGACCGCGTCGTTGAGCTGGCCGGTCATGGCGTGCCAGAACTGGATCTCGGTCTTGGCGAGCGCGGGGGTGGCCGGGACCAGCAGCAATGCGGTGGCGAGCAGCAGCGCGGCTCCCGCCGACCACCAGGACGTCTTCGTCTCGGGCATGGGTGACCTCCGGGTTGTCAGGGTAGCGATTCGGTGTCTCGATCGGGCTGCGCGCGGATGACGTTCTCGCGACGCCCGCGACGGCGCTCGGAACTATAGCATCATTGGCGCGCGGCCGGGAAGCGGGGGCCGGCTACGGCCGCTTCTCGTACACCGCGTTCATCCCGGTCACCGCCGAGCGGGCGTAGAGCTCCCGCCGGTCCGAGCTGGGCGTGAGGGTGGTGATCACGGACTGGCTGCCGATCTTGTAGTCGATCTGGACCGCGTCGTCGGAGGCGTGGTAGCGGCCGGTGTAGCGCGGGCCGTTCCGCTTGGCCATGGCCACCTGGCCCTCGCGGTTGAACTCGAGCCAGTCCTGCGCGCCGCCGTCCGGGTCCCGCAGCAGGTCCCAGCGCCCGACGAGCCAGGCCTGGTCGGCTGCCCGGACCGGCGCCGCCGCGAGCAGCAGGAGCGCGAGGAGGGTGAGCGCGACGGGCAGGCGCCGCCGCGTCATGCGCGCTGCCGGAAGCGGCGGCTGCGCTCGACGTGCTGGGAGTAGGCCTCGAGCTCCGCGTCGAGCCTCCGCTTGGACCAGCCGCCCAGCTCGGCCATGCGCCCCGCGATGGACTCCGCGCAGTCGAGGCCCTGGCAGCGGCTCTGGCCGATGCCGGTGCGGCGCAGCAGCACGTCCTGCAGCGACACCGCGAGCTCCTCGCGGAGGGCGTGGTGGAGCTGGGCCACGATCTCGGGATTGCTCGGGCACAGGCGCTCGAAGCCGTCGGGCAGCTTGCGCCCC
>Ga0209388_1000401_pt1 | contig 9310 bp, 13 predicted proteins | sample Rivendell_Oct201_7_FD_188348 | JGI IMG/M metagenome (GOLD analysis project Ga0209388, IMG submission 188348) | Vadose zone soil and rhizosphere microbial communities from the Eel River Critical Zone Observatory, Northern California to study diel... | ecosystem: Environmental > Terrestrial > Soil...
CAGTGCCTGACGCGCGAGGAGGCGCTCGCCGGCGCCTCGCGCGAGGGGGCCTATCTCACCTTCGAGGAGGACGCGAAGGGCACCCTCGAGGTCGGCAAGCTGGCCGACATCGCGGTTCTCGACCAGGACCTGCTCACCGTCCCGGAGGACGCGATCCCGGCCATTCGCGCCGATCTCGTGGTGGTGGGCGGCGCGGTGGTCCTGGAGGCCTCCTAGCCGCCCCGCTTGAAGTACTGCACCGCCCGCTCGTGGCGCTCGGCGGCCGCGCGGGTCTTGAACGTCCCCAGGTTACGGCGGCGACCCGTACGGGGGTTCTTCTTCCGCGAGTACAGCCGGTACTCTCCCGACGGCAGATGGCGAATCATGCCGGCAGCTCCTGGCAAGCACGGTGCCAGCCGTCGACAAGCTTCGCCGGGGGCCTCCGGAGGGGCGCCTAGCGGAGATGCTCCAGCAGATATGCGCCGAGCCCGAGAACGCTCACGATGAGCAGCCCGGTCGTCAAGACTCGATATCGATCCCACAGTGCCAACAGGCGATAGAACATGCCGTCCTCCGTATCGGGTCACCACCCTCAACTTCTGAGACGTTCCAGGGGAGACGGGCATGCAGCGGGCTGCCTGGGCGCCCGGGAAAGTTGTACCGGGCAGGAACTCCCCAGGTGAGAGAGAGGTAAGAGATACATGAGACCGGCTCTATGGCGTGGGGAGAGACCCCGTCGTGGCCCCGACGATAGACGGCGCGGTGCGTCCCCGGACGGCGAGCTCGATCTCCTCGCCGACCATCGCCTCTCCGGGGCCTTGGCGCGGGCGCCGATTGCGATCACGACCTCCGGACCGAGGCGGAATCGCACCGAGTTGCCGGGCAGTTCCTCGTGAAAGATGACCTGCGGCGGCGGCCGCAGCTCGACCAGCACCTCGGTCGCGGTTACCGGCAGACGCTTTCCGACACGGATGTAATGCCTGGATCCTGATTCATCGGCCCACGATCTCGCGGTCGATGCGCAGGGTGTCCAGCATCGCCCCGACCGCCGGATCGGCGTACGCCCCATAGGCGTCGGTCAGGATCCCTCGCGTTCCACCTTGCTCTTCGATGGCATAGACCACCGCCATGTCATCCGGGTCCGAAACGCCCTCGAAGCGATAGTAGTCGCGGATGACGAGGTCGCGCGGGAGAAAGGACTTCCCGGCGTCGAGGGCGAGCAACGTGCGTCCGCTCACCTTGAAGTGATCCGTGAAGCCCCGGCGCCTCAGGTCCTCGATCGTGCTGGTGACCGTCCCCCACTCCATGGCCCCATGATACCGGAGCCGGATGAGAGCGGCGTTACCCGGGCCACCGGCGCGCCCACCGGTCGGCGTAGACGACCTCGGAGACCGGGCGACGGACGACCGGACCGAACGAGTCGAGCGGATAGCCGATCGGCATCAGCGCGAAGGTCTGTACGTCGTCCGGCACCCCGAGCACCGCCTTCACCTCGTCCTCGCAGCGGATGTGGTTGGTGGTGATCGTGGTGCCGAGCCCGAAGGCGCGGCACGCGAGGATGACGTTCTGCACCGCGGGGTAGATGCTGGCGCCGCGGATACGCTCGACGTAGCGCTGCTCGTCGAGATGGCGCGCGCGCACGTCGGGCGGCAGCGCGTCCGGGGGCGGGATCTTCGGCTGGGTCTGGCAGGGCACCAGGATCAGCGGGGCGTCCGCGAGGTGGTCCCACAGGAACGAGCCCGACGACATCAGCCGGCGAAACTGCCCCTCGGTCAGGTGCGGGGGTCGGCCGCGCGCCGCGTACATCGCGCTCGCGATGTCGGAGGCCTTGCGATAGAGGACCCCCAGCTTGCGCCGCTGCTCCGCGTCCCGGACGACGAGGAAGACCCAGTTCTGCGCGTTCCCGGCCGACGGGGCCCGGATCGCGGCGTCGAGGATCTCGGTGATGACCGTCTCGGGCACCGGATCGGGCTTGAATCGCCGGATCGCGCGAGCGCTGTGGATCGCCTCGAGCACGCCGAGCTCGGTCACGCCGCCATCTTACCCGGAAATCCCCCCGCTCCTCGCTCTGGAGTAAGATGCCGCCCGGAGGACCTGACCCGATGAAACGGAGCGTCGACCGCATCCTGACCACCCACACCGGCAGCCTGCCCCGGCCCGCCGACCTGATCCGCACTATGTTTGCCCGGGAAGAGGGGGTCCCGGTGGACGGCGCCGCCCTGGGCACGCGCATCCGGTCGGCGGTGGCCGAGGTCGTCCGCAAGCAGGTCGACGCCGGCATCGCGGTCGTCAACGACGGCGAGGTCAGCAAGCCGAGCTACGCGACCTACGTCAAGGACCGGCTGACCGGGTTCGGCGGCGCGAGCCAGGCGCTGCAGTACCAGGACCTGGTGGACTTCCCCGAGATGGCCAAGCGGGTGTTCGGCGATCCCGGCCGGTCGAGACGGAAGACGCCGGCCTGTACCGGCCCCATCGCCGTCCGCGATCCGGGTGCGGCCCAGGCCGACGTGGACAACCTGAAGGCGGCCGTCGCGGACGTCGCGGCGGACGACGTGTTCGTCAGCGCGGCCTCGCCCGGCGTCATCTCCCTCTTCTTCAGAGACGACCACTACGGCAGCCACGAGGCCTATCTGTTCGCCATCGCGGACGCCATGCGGCACGAGTACGAGACGGTGGCGCGGGCCGGCTTCGTCCTGCAGCTCGACTGCCCCGACCTGGCGATGGGGCGGCACATCCAGTTCGCCGCGCTCGGGCTCGAGGAGTTCCGGAAGATGGCGCGCCTGCATCTCGCCGCCCTCGACCACGCGGTGGCCGGCATCCCGCCCGAGCAGCTGCGGATGCACCTCTGCTGGGGCAACTACGAAGGCCCGCACCACTACGACGTGCCCCTCGCCGACCTCCTCGACCTCGTGTTCGCGGCCCGCCCGCAGGCCGTCTCCTTCGAGGCGGCCAACCCCCGCCACGCGCACGAGTGGAAGGTCTTCGAGCGGGTGAAGGTGCCGCCGGGCAAGATCATCATTCCCGGGGTGCTCGACTCCACGACCAATTTCATCGAGCATCCCGAGCTGGTGGCCGAGCGGATCGCGCGCTATGCGCGCCTGGTCGGCCGCGAGAACGTCATCGCGGGGACCGACTGCGGCTTCGGCACCTGGGTGGGCCAGGCCGCGGTCGATCCCGACATCGCGTGGGCGAAGCTGGCCAGTCTGGCCGAAGGCGCGCGGCTCGCCTCCCGCGAGCTCTGGTAGCTCCGGAGGCTCTCAGTAGCGCGCCGCCACCACCGGGGCCGAGCGGAACTGCACGCTGATCCGCAGTCCGGCGTGGGCCACCTTGGGCAGGGCGTGCTCCCACGTGCTCTGGCAGGTGCCGCCCATCACCAGGAGATCGCCCGCGCCCAGGTCGAGCGCGCGCGAGCGTCCCCCGCCGGTGGGTCGGAGCAGGAAGCGGCGGCGCGTGCCGAGCGCGACGATCGCCACGATCGCGTCGTCGCGCGCCGGCCCCAGCCGATCCCCGTGGAAGGCGACGCTGTCCTGGCCGCTGCGGTAGGCCGCGAGCGACACCCGCGGCAGCGGGCGCGCGTAGTGCGCGGCCAGCGCTTCGCGCAGCTCCGGCAACAGCGGATGGCCGGGTCCGTCCTCCGGCCAGGCGGCCACGAGCCGCGGCACGTCGACGACGCGGTCGTACATGCGTCGGCGCTGCGCCTGCCAGCGGGTGGTGGTCCACAGCGCCTCCAGCACCGCCTCGTGGCCCCGGACCCACTCCGGCAGGTGGTCGATCCACGCCCCCGCGCCCAGATCCGTGCGCTGCACGCCCGCCAGCGTCGGGTCGCACGCGGGCGCCTCGCCGAAGAGACCCGCCTGGTACAGCATCTTCTCCATGCTCTCACGTCCCGGAAGGGGTAGGATCCGGTCAGGCTTCCCATGATCTGGCTGCTCGTGGCCGTGCTCCTCGGTGCTCTCGTCGACGCGCCTTCCCCCGCGGCGGCGGCCGAATCGGCGGTGGTCATTCCGGCCCCCGCGGTGAACGACGTCAAGGCGGCGGGGCCCGTCCAGACCGCGGTGCTCGCGGGCGGCTGCTTCTGGGGCGTGCAGGGCGTGTACGAGCACGTGCGCGGCGTGCGGCAGGTCCTCTCGGGCTACGCGGGCGGCGACAAGGCGACCGCGACCTACGAGGCAGTCAGCGCGGGCCGGACCCGTCACGCGGAGTCGGTCCAGATCCGCTTCGACCCGAAGGAGATCTCGTACGGCGAGATCCTCCAGATCTTCTTCTCGGTGGTGCACGATCCCACCCAGCTCGATTACCAGGGGCCGGACGCGGGCCCCCAGTACCGCTCGAACATCTTCTACGCGGGCGGCGCGCAGCGGAAGATCGCGGAGGCGTACATCGCCCAGCTCGGCCTGGCCAAGGTGTTCGGCCGCGACATCGTCACCCGCGTCGATCCCCTGAAGGCGTTCTACCCGGCCGAGGAGTACCACCAGGACTTCCTGCAGCTGAATCCGGGTCACCCCTACATCGTGATCAACGATCTGCCCAAGATCGACAGCCTCCGGAAGGTGTTCCCGGCCTACTATCGGGATTCGCCCATCACCGTGAAGGGCAACTAGGAGTCGGCCGCGCGATGCAGTTCCAGCTCCGGAAGATTGGCCACGTCGTGCTCAACGTCACCGACCTCACCCGCGCGGTGACCTTCTACACGGACGTGCTCGGCCTCGAGGTCAGCGACCGTTACCCCGATTCGATGGTGCCCGGCGGGATGGTCTTCCTCCGGGTGAACACGGACCACCACGGCGTCGCCCTCGTCGGGGGCGCGCCGGGCAGCGAGCACACCAGCCTCAACCACTTCGCCTTCGAGGTCGGCTCGCTCGATGAGGTCTTCCGGGCCCGCGCGTGGCTGCGCGAGCGGGGCGTGCCGATCCATTTCGAGGGCCGGCGCCGCGCCGGCTGCCAGATCGCCATCGAGTTCCAGGACCCCGACAGCAACAACCTCGAGATCTACTGGAACATCGACCAGGTCGGCACCGTGGGGGCCGTTCGCGCCGCCGACGAGTGGCGGCCGGCGAAGACCCTCGAGGAAGCGGTCGCCAACCCGGTCACGGGGCAGACCCTCCCCCGCCGCGACTCCGCGCGGGCCTAGGGCCGGTCGGTGAGGCTCGCCACGATGGTGGAAAGCTCCGCCGGATCCACCCGCTTCGGGACGTGCATGCTGTAGCCCGCCGCGAGCGTCCGCAGCCGATCCTCGATGCGCCCGTAGGCGGTGAGGGCCACCGCCGTCGGCTCCTCAGGGGAGGCCGCCGGCGACGCGGCGCAGGTGGTCGATCATCTCGCGGGCCTCGTCGACCAGGACCCGGACCAGCTCCGCGGCCGGCAGCGGGCGGGCGAGCGAACCCGCTTGCCCGGACCATGCCGAGAACAGGTCGGCCGAGCCGGCGCGCGCGCTGGCCTGGCGCAGCGGAGCGGTGAGCTTGCCGTGGGCCGGGAACGGAAGCAGGGGCCACCCCTCGCGCTCGGCCGCCTCGGTAAATCGGTTACGCACGCCCCGCGCCGGCTTGCCGGAGAAGGCCCGCGTCATGGTCGTCTCGTCGCCGTCCATGTCGACGATGGCCTTCTTGTGCGTGGCGGGCGCGCCGCTCTCCGGGCACACGACGAAGGCGGTGCCGAGCTGGGCCGCCTGGGCTCCCAGGGCCAGCACCGCGGCGACGCCCGCGCCGTCCATGATGCCGCCCGCGGCCACCACCGGCACGCGCACCGCGCGCACGATCTGCCGGACGAGGGCGAGCGTTCCCGTCATGGCCTGCTCCCACGAGCCCAGGAAGGTGCCGCGGTGTCCTCCGGCCTCGCCACCCTGCGCGATGATGAAGTCCGCCCCGAGGCCCTCCAGGTGACGCGCCTCGCGCACCGAGGTGGCCGCGCTGCCGAGACGGATGCCGAGGCCGCGGATGCGGGCGAGCACGGCGGGTGACAGCTCGCCCAGGTGGATGGTGCAGACCGCGGGCCGCAGGTCGCACACCGCCTCGAGCTGAGTGGCGAGGTCCGGCGCGTACGGGGGTGGCACGCGCTCGGGCACCGCGAGGCCGTGCTCCTCGAAGAGCGGCCGGACCGCGGCGATGGCCGCCCGCTGCTGCTCGAGGGGAGCCTCGGCGACCACGGGGGCGACGAAGAGGTTTAGGTTGAAGGGCCGGGCGGTGCGCGTCCGCACCGCGGCCGCGTCTGCGCGCATGGCGTCCGCCGCGGTATAGGCGTGACCGAAGGAGCCGAGAGCCCCGGCCGCGCTCACCGCAGAGACGAGCTCCGGCGTGGTGGGCCCGCCCGCCATGGGTGCCTGGACGATCGGGTACTCGATTCCGAGCAGATCGCAGAGGGGAGTGTGCAGGGTCGCCATGTTCCATCCTCCTTAGCGCGCGGGCGCTGCCCCATCAAGGACGCGGATCGTCCACCGGGATGTAGACCACGGATGTAGACCACCGGTGCGGTGTGCTTCTTGTACGCCTTGCGTTCCCCGTTCTTGAGGCACCGGAATGCCTCGGCCGACAGCGACACCGTCCGGGCCGGAAGGGTCGCCGCGACGTTGACCTCGCTCCCGACCACGTCGAAATGCTCATCCTGGCCGAACGGGCCCACGGCCGCCCGACCGAAATGCGCCTTGACGACCACGCGGGAGTCCCAGCCCTGCGCGGCCCACCACGCATCGATGTCGCGCTTGATCCCGGAAAGCGCCGCGGCGCCGGTCCCCGCGCGCTCCTCCGGCCAGACCGCGAGAAATGCATCGCCCATGAACTTGACGACGCGTCCACCCACGGTCGAGATCAGGCCCTCCGCGTGTCGGTAGTACGCGTCGAGCAGCTCGGCGAGCGTGCCGGCCGGGGTGCTGTGCGAGTTGGCCATGAACCGGGTGAGATCCGCGAAGACGATGAGCAGCGCCTGCTCGGTGCGAGCGGACGAGACCGCATGGGGGCTCGACATGGTCACCTCCGTCATGTTCGGCGTGTTTCGCCGGTCCCGTGCCCGGCGGGGGGACGGAGTGGCGCCGGCCCTTGCGTCCGGCAGTCGACCGCAGTCTAGAAGAGACCCCGGCCGGATTTCAAGGAGACCCGGCCGAACGCCGGACCGAGCCGCGCCGGATCCGCGGCTTCGGGAAGCGGCCCCGGAGCCCCTTCGCCTGGATCTGGAACAGCGTCTCCACGTCCGGCAGTCCGGGCAGGCGATGCCGCCCGAGCCCGCGGAAGCGGACGCCGGTCGACGCCGATGTCCGGACCGCGGCCCGGGTCCGGCTGGAGACCACGATCTGCCCGCCGTGCGCCGCCGAGCAGACGCGCGCGGTGGTGTGAACCGCCAGTCCGATGTACCCGACCTCGGTCAGCGTCGGGCGTCCGCTGTGAATCCCCGCGCGAACCCGGACGTCGAGATCGTCGGGCCACCGGCGCTTGCCGAGTGCGCGCTGAACGGCCACCGCCGCCTCGACCGCGGCGGGCGCCTGCTCGAAGACCGCGAAGTACTCGTCGGCGCGGGCGTCGATCTCCCGGCCGCCCGCTCGCAGCACCGCGGTGCGCAAGATGCCCCGAACCTCGTTCAACAGGTCGCCGTAGCGATCGCCCAGCCGCCGCAGGAGGCCGGTGGACCCTTCGATGTCGGTCATCAAGAGGGTGACGAACCCGGTGGGGAGCGCGCCGGCATCCGTGGACGTGGCCTGGATCTGGCCGTGCAGGAGCTCCTTCTCGACCACGAAGCGCACCGCGGCCAGCACCGTCTCGGCCACACCCGGGTCGTCGAGGACCGTCGGGTCGTGCACGAGCGCCGTCATCGGCCGACCCCGGCGCTCGAGGAACGTCACGCCCCGCCGGTCTCCCTCGGCGGGAAGCGGGGCGGGCTTGCCGGTGCCGTCCAGGTACGCGCCGGAGGCCTCGGACCAGTGCAGGACCGCGAGGGTCGGATCGCGCAGGACGCTCCGCAGGCGCTGCTCGAGCTCACCGGGGGCCCCGTGGCGGCCCAGCTCGATCACGAGTCGCCCCGCCGTCGCGTTGCTGCGCTCCGATTGCAGCTGGCCGGTGATGAAGCCGACCGGCACGATGCCGTACTTCCTCGCCGCGTTCAGGAGCCGCGTGCGCGTGCGCTCCCGGGCGGCGTCGTTCTCGAAGCCGACGCGGCTGAACCGGGCCAGGGCGTTCCGGACGTGCGACTCGTCGTGGATCGGCAGCCGCCGCCGGCCGCGCGAGTCGACGTAGGCGAAGGCGCTGGCCGGCATCCGGGCGCGCTTGCTGGCGGCAAGTCGAGACATGCCGCAACGATAACGCGCTTCGCCCCCGGACGGGAGAGGCGAAGCGAGCTCCGAGATACGGCCCCTGCCGTTGCCGGCAAGGGCCGCCTGGGCCGTCCGAAGCGGGTCTAGAAGTCCCCGTGAGGCATCGGCGGGGCCGCCGCCGGCTTGTCCTCCGGCAGGTCGGTGATCAGCGCCTCCGTCGTCAGCAGCAGCGAGGCCACCGACGCCGCGTTCTGCAGCGCCACCCGCTCCACCTTGGTGGGGTCGATGATACCCGCCTGCATCATGTCCACGAACTCGAGCGACTCCGCGTCGAAGCCGCGGGTCACCCCTTTCTCGGCCTTCACCTTCTCCACGACCACACTACCCTCGAGCCCCGCGTTCTCCACGATCTGGCGGATGGGCTCCTCGAGCGCGCGCTTGACGATCATGGCGCCGACCTTCTCGTCGCCTTCCAGCTTCAACCCGTCGATGACCCTCGCGGCCCGCAGCAGGGCGACCCCACCGCCGGGCACGATCCCCTCCTCTACCGCGGCGCGGGTCGCGTTGAGCGCGTCCTCCACGCGGGCCTTCTTCTCCTTCATGGCCGTCTCGGTCGCCGCCCCCACCTTGACGATGGCGACGCCGCCCGCCAGCTTGGCCAACCGCTCCTGCAGCTTCTCCCGGTCATAGTCCGAGGTGGTCTCCTCGATCTGGGCGCGGATCTGCTTGATCCGACCCTCGATCGTCGACGTCTTGCCGGCGCCATCGATGATCGTGGTGTTGTCCTTGTCCACCACCACCTTCTTGGCCTTGCCCAGGTTCTCCAGCGTGATGTTCTCGAGCTTGATGCCGAGATCCTCGGTGACGGCCTTGCCACCGGTCAGAGTCGCGATGTCCTCCAGCATGGCCTTCCGCCGATCGCCAAAACCGGGCGCCTTGACCGCGGCGCAGTGCAGCGTGCCACGGAGCTTGTTGACGACGAGCGTGGCCAAGGCCTCTCCCTCCACGTCCTCGGCGACGATCAGGAAGGGCTTCCCTGCGCGGGCCACCTGCTCGAGGAGCGGCAGCATGTCCTTCATCACGCTCAGCTTCTTCTCA
>Ga0209388_1000417_pt1 | contig 9121 bp, 10 predicted proteins | sample Rivendell_Oct201_7_FD_188348 | JGI IMG/M metagenome (GOLD analysis project Ga0209388, IMG submission 188348) | Vadose zone soil and rhizosphere microbial communities from the Eel River Critical Zone Observatory, Northern California to study diel... | ecosystem: Environmental > Terrestrial > Soil...
CTGGCGGGGACGGGGGCCTTCCTGATCCCGCCGATCCCGCAGGACCCCGCCTACCATCGGCTGGCCGACGCGCGGAGCTGGCTCGGCATCCCCAACGCGCTGAACGTGCTCTCCAATGCGGGCTTCGTCCTGGTCGGCGCCCTGGGCCTCGGCTTTCTCAGGGACCGTGGTGCAACGGCGCGGGCCTTCCGCGAGCCCGGAGAGCGGTGGCCCTACACGGTCTTCTTCGCCGGCCTGCTCCTGACCGGGCTCGGCTCCGCCTACTACCACTGGACGCCCGGCAACCCGCGTCTCGCCTGGGATCGGCTGCCGCTGGCCATCACTCTCACGGGCCTCCTCGACGCGGTGATCGCCGAGCGCGTCGGGGTGCGGGCGGCCCTGCGCCTCCTGGCCCCGCTGGTGGCGCTCGCGGCCCTCTCGGTCGGCTACTGGGCGCTCACCGAGCAGCGGGGCGTGGGCGACCTGCGCCCCTACGCGCTGGTGCAGTTCTATCCGCTGGTCGCCGTCCCGCTCATGATCTGGCTGCTGCCGCCGCGCTACACCGGAAGCGCCGGGCTGCTGGCCGCCGCGGGCATCTACGCGCTGGCGAAGCTGCCCGAGCTCGCGGACGCGTGGATCCTCTCGACGACTCGCGTGGTCAGCGGGCACACCCTCAAACACGTGCTGGCCGCGGTGGCCGGCTACTCGGTGCTCCGGATGCTCCGGGATCGACAGGCGGTCTGAAACGGAGACACCATGATGGACGATCAGACGAAGGGGAAGGCGCTCGGTCGCCTGCGCCGCATCGAGGGCCAGGTCCAGGGCATCCAGCGGATGGTGGAGGAGGACAAGTACTGCGTGGACATCCTGCTCCAGCTCACCGCGGTCCAGGGGGCGGTCGAGCAGGTCCAGAAGCTCCTGCTCGGCCAGCACCTCGAGACGTGCGTGGCGGACGCGGTGCGGTCGGGCAGCTCGCGGGACCGCCAGCGGAAGCTCGACGAGCTGCTCGAGGTCTTCTCCCGGTTCTCCGGGCGATAGGAGCGGGTCTGGTGAGCCCTAAGACGTCCGGCGCCCCCCGCCTCGATCTCCCGGTGAAGGGCATGCACTGCGCGGCCTGCGTCGATAAGGTCGAGCGCGCGCTCCGGTCCGTGCCGGGGGTGACCGACGCCGCCGTCAACCTCGCCACCGAGCGCGCGCGCGTGGAGCTGGGCCCGGAGCCCGCCGCCCTCGACCAGCTCCGGGCTGCGGTCGCCGCCGCCGGCTACGCGATTCCCGAGGAGATCGCGGTCACCCCCGAGAGCCGCGAGCGAGAGCAGGCGGAGCGGGCCCGCGAGATCGCGCGGCTGCGCGTGAAGCTCGTGGTGGGCGCGCTCCTCGCCGTGCCGGTGCTGCTCGGCAGCATGACCGAGCTCTTCCCGTGGGCGCCCGGATGGCTCCGGGACCCCCGGCTCCTGTGGCTCCTGACCACGCCGGTGCAGTTCTGGGTCGGCGGGCAATTCCACGCCGCCTTCCTGCGCGAGCTGCGGCACCGCACCACGAGCATGAACACCCTCGTGTCGATCGGGACCAACGCGGCCTACTTCTTCAGCGTGGCGGTCACCCTCTGGCCGCACGCGTTCATGGCCGCGGGAGCGATGCCTTACTTCGAGGCCTCCGCGCTCCTCATGACCTTCCTGGTGCTCGGGCGCTGGCTCGAGGCGCGCGCCCGCGGCGGCACCTCGGAGGCGATCCGACGTCTCGTCGCGCTCCAGCCCCGCACCGCGCGCCTGGCCGAGCCGGGCGGGGAGCGCGACGTGCCGATCGGCGAGATCGTGCCCGGCGATCTGCTGCGCGTGCGCCCGGGCGAGCGGATCGCGGTGGACGGCCTGGTCGTCGAGGGCGCGTCCTCCGTCGACGAGTCGATGCTGACCGGCGAGAGCCTCCCGGTCGAAAGAGGCCCCGGGGCCCCGGTGGTCGGCGGCTCTATCAACCGCACCGGGACGTTCACCTTCCGGGCCACCCGGGTGGGGCGCGACACCGTGCTCGCCCGGATCGTGCGACTGGTCGAGGAGGCCCAGGGCTCGAAAGCGCCGATCCAGCGGCTCGCCGACCGGGTCGCGTCCGTCTTCGTCCCGGTGGTGCTGGGGGTCGCGACGCTCACGTTCGGGGCCTGGATGCTCTGGGGTCCTGCGCCGGCCTTCTTCCACGCGCTCACCAACGCGGTGGGGGTGCTCGTCATCGCCTGCCCGTGCGCGCTCGGGCTGGCGACGCCCACCGCGGTGATGGTGGCGACCGGCCGGGGCGCCGAGCTCGGGGTGCTGATCCGGAGCGCGGAAGTCCTCGAGACGCTGCACCGCACGCACACCGTGGTCCTGGACAAGACCGGCACGCTCACGATGGGACGGCCCGTCGTCACCGAAGTGGTTCCGGCGCCCGGAATCGAGACGGACGTGGTCCTGGCCCTGGCCGCCGCGGTCGAGCAGGGCTCGGAGCATCCCCTCGGCGAGGCGATCGTGACCGCGGCCAAGTCCCGTGGCCTCGCGCTGCCGCCGGTGCGCGAGTTCCGGGCCGTGCCGGGGCAGGGCGTCGAGGCGCTGGTCGAGCAGGGCAGGGTCCTGCTGGGCAATCAGCGCCTCGTGACGGATCGCGGGGTCGACCCGGGATCTCTGGCGGAGCCGGCCCGGCTGCTCGCTCAGGGAGGACAGAGCCTCGTCTACGTCGCGGTCGCGGGCGAGCCCCTCGGGCTGATCGCGGTGGCCGACGTGCTGCGGCCGGAGGCGGCCGCGGCGGTGGCCGCGCTCCGCGGGATGGGGGTGGAGGCGATCATGCTGAGCGGCGACGCGCAGAGCACTGCTGCGGCCATCGCGCGCCAGGCCGGCATCGATCGGGTGCACGCGGAAGTGCTTCCGGAGCAGAAGGCGACCGAGATCAAGCGACTGCAGGCCGACGGCCGACTGGTGGCCATGGTCGGCGACGGGATCAACGACGCGCCCGCGCTCGCCCAGGCCGACGTCGGGCTCGCGATGAGCTCGGGCACCGACGTGGCCATCGAGGCGGCCGACGTCACCCTCATGCGCGACGACCTGCGGGGGGTGGTCGCGGCGATCGAGCTGTCCCGCCGCACGATGCGCATTGTCAAGGAGAACCTGGGGTGGGCGTTCGGCTACAACCTCGTGCTGGTGCCGGTGGCCGCGGGTATGCTCTACCCGATCTGGGGCATCCAGCTCTCGCCGATCCTGGCCGGGCTCGCCATGGCCCTCTCGTCGGTATCGGTGGTCACCAACAGCCTGCGGCTCGGCCGGTTCCGTCCGAGCGCGTGGGGAACGGAGCGATGACGATGGCCAAGGACCCGGTGTGCCAGATGGACGTGGATCCGAGGAATGCGGCCGCGCAGTCGAGGTATCAAGGGCAGACCTACTACTTCTGCGCGGTGGGCTGCAAGGTGAAGTTCGACGCCGATCCAGCCAAATACCTCGCCCGATGATCGGCTCGCCGTTCCTTGCCGGCCGCGACCGCTATGAGCGGGTGATGGACGGCCGGGTCGACAACACCCACGACGCGGCCTTCACCCACACCGTGCGGTTGTCCGATCCGGATCGGTCCATCGAGGTGACCGCCGTCTGCACTCCCTCGCCGGGATACGAGGTGCGGGAGGCGAGCGTGCGTGTGCTGTCGGGCGCGGTCGACCCCGGCATTGCGGGTGACTTCCCCGGTCTCGCCGGAGCGCGGATGGTGGGCGGGTTCACCAGACGTCTGGCCGACCTCTGCGGCCCGCGCGAGGGCGCCGGGCTGCTCGTGGACGCCGGCATCGAGGTGGCCCGGCTCAGCCGCCAGGTGACCAAGATGCCCGCCGCGGCGGTCGCCTCGCTCGCGCCGGGCGACTCGCAAGCGTGCTGGGCGCTCGATATGGCCGGGTGGGTGGACCTGCCGGACTCCTGCTTCACCTACAGCCCGGCCGGGCGGGCGCTCTTCGGCACGCGGCCGGTCTCCTCCCCCATGGTCCCCACGCTCTACTGCCCTCCGCCCGGGGCCCTCGGCGTCTTCATCCGTAAGAAGGTGGCCCGTCTGGTAGTGACCGGGCCCCGGCTTCACCTGTTCCACTCCATGCACGACAACGTGCACGGGTTCGACGTGCACTACGAGATCGACCTCGACCGGGGCACCATCGTGGCGGCCGACTCCATCACCTCGCGCCTGCCTTATGCCGGGATCTGCTCCGAGCCGCAGGCTCGCATCGCGTCCCTGCGTGGGCAGGCGGTTGACGTCGCTCTCCGGAAGCGCATCCAGGGCCTACTCGGGGGCATCGGGGGCTGTGCGCAGCTCTACGACCTCACATCCGACCTCCTCAAGCTGCTGATATTGGAGGCAAATAGTGGATAAATAAGAATTAAAAGTTGTAATTTGACAGGGCGGGTCCGCACGGCTATATTTCTGTACCGACTGGTCAGTAAATTCACGAGGAGATCCAACGATGGCGGGTGGAGCCGCGGTGATATCCGAGACGAGGAGCACCAAGGGGGCGGCCACCCGTGACCAGATCCTGAACGCGGCGGCCCGGCTCATCCACGTGCAGGGTTACCAGTCCACTTCGCTGGACGACGTGCTCCGGGAGAGTGGGGTCGGCAAGGGCAACTTCTATTACTACTTCAAGAGCAAGGAAGACCTGGGTTACGCGATCATCGATCGCATCACCCAGGCGTTCGTCGAGCGCAGCCTGGGGCCGGCCTTCGCGGATACCGACGCGGATCCGGTGACCCAGATCCACGGGTTCCTCGATCGGGTGCTGGAGGCGCAGCGGCTTCGCAAGTGCGTGGGCGGCTGCGTGATGGGGAACCTGGCCTCGGAGCTCTCCGACGTGCACGAGGGGTTCCGGCAGCGGCTGGCGGGTATATTCGATCTCTGGCGCGTCCATCTCGCGGAGGCGGTGAGCCGCGGGCAGGCGCGGGGACGGCTGCGGGCAGACGTGGACGCTTCTCGGGTAGCCCAGTTCCTGGTCGCGGGCCTCGAGGGCTCCATCCTGCTCAGCAAGGTCGCCAAGGACATCACGGTCATGGAGAGATGCGTCGAGGAGCTGAAGCGGCACCTCACGCTCTATGGGACATGAGCATGTCGACGGTTCACGCAACGAACGGACACGAGCAGGACACGGGCGCCCCGCGGAAGGCGGATCGGGACGCGGAGCTGGTCGAGCGCCTGCGGCGGAAGGAACCGGGCGCTCCGGAGGCGCTGGTCGAGACGTATGGAGACCGCGTCTACCGGCTGGCCATCCGCATCACCGGCAACGAGCAGGACGCGGAGGAAGTGGTGCAGGACGCGCTCTGGACCGCGGCCCGGAAGATCGACACCTTCAAGGGAGAGTCGGCCTTCGGCAGCTGGATCTACCGTATCACCGCCAACGCGGCCTATCAGAAGCTGCGGAGCCGTCAGGGCCAGCGGAACGAGATCTCCTGGGACGCGATGTCGCCCGGCTTCGACGAGCTGGGCCAGCACGCGGAGCCGCTCCGCGACTGGTCGGCCCGCACCGAGGAGCCGGCGCTCCAGACCGAGCTGCGCTCGCTGCTGACCACCGCGATCGACGATCTGCCGGGGGACTACAAGACCGCGTTCCTGCTGCACGACGTGGAGGGGCTCTCGAACCCGGAGATCGCAGAGACGCTCCACATCAGCCTGCCCGCGGTGAAGTCGCGGGTCCACCGCTCGCGGCTGTTCCTGCGCCAGCGGCTGGCCGACTACATGCGGGCGGCCTGAGGACCGAGCCTAAAGCCCCGTCCGACTTGACTTTAGATCGGGCGCTGTGGTCAGATAGGCGCTCGCGGCAATCGGCTCATCGCGAAGCCGTCGGCTGGGCTCACCTGAGGGCAGAATCGAGTACGGGCGCCGGAGGGCGCCGGTAGTCGCAAGAAAGGTAGCGGGCATGGAAGCGGTCATCGCGACGGGTGGCAAGCAGTACCGGGTGGCCCCGGGCCAGATCATCAAGGTCGAGCGCCTCGGGAAGGACAAGGGCGCGGCGGTCGAGTTCACCAAGGTCCTCCTCGTCAACAACGAGGGGCAGGTGACGGTGGAGCCGAAGGCGCTGGCCGCAGCCAAAGTGGTGGGGCAGGTGGTGGCGGAGCGCAAGGGCGACAAGGTCCTGATCGTGAAGTTCAAGCGGCGGAAGAACTACCGGCGGCATCGCGGGCATCGCCAGACGATGACGGCGGTGCGCATCACCAAGATCGAGGTCTAGGGCAATGGCTCACAAGAAGGGTGTCGGCAGCTCCCGCAACGGTCGCGACTCCAATCCCCAGATGCTCGGGGTGAAGCGCTTCGGCGGACAGTTCGTGACCGCGGGCAGCATCCTGGTGCGACAGCGCGGGACCCGCTTCAAGCCCGGCGCGAACGTGGGCCTGGGTGTGGACCACACCCTCTTCGCCAAGTCGGACGGGTACGTGCGGTTCGAGCGCAAGGGCGACGACAAGTACGTCAGCATCGCCCAGCAGCAGCCCGCCTGAGCCGGTCCGGTCCCGCCGGACCGCGGCGATCACGCCATGTTCGTCGACGAGATCGACGTCTTCGTCAAAGGTGGCGATGGCGGCGCGGGATGCCTCAGCTTCCGGCGTGAGAAGTACGTCCCCCGCGGCGGCCCCGACGGCGGCGACGGGGGGAACGGGGGCAGCGTGATCCTCGAGGCGGATCCCGCCATCACCACGCTCCTCGACTTCCACTACCAGCGGCACTACACCGCCGAGCGCGGCACCCACGGGCAAGGCTCCAACAAGCACGGGCGGAGCGGAGAGGACACTGTGCTCCGCGTCCCGCTCGGCACCACCGTCTCCGAGAGGGATGGCCGGCTGCCCCTCGGGGACCTGACCGAGCGTGGGCAGCGCCTGGTGGTGGCCTGCGGCGCCCGGGGTGGACGCGGCAACGCCCGCTTCGCCACCTCCACCAACCGGGCCCCGCGTCGGGCGGACCTCGGCCGGTCCGGCGAGGAGCACTGGATCCACCTCGAGCTGAAGCTGCTGGCCGACGTCGGGGTGGTGGGCTTTCCGAACGCGGGCAAGTCCACGCTGGTGTCGCGGCTGTCCGCGGCCAAGCCCCGGATCGCCGACTACCCGTTCACCACGCTCGAGCCGAGCCTCGGCATCGTACGCGCCGGCGACGATCGCACGTTCGTGATCGCGGATCTGCCCGGGCTCATCCCCGGCGCGGCCCACGGCAAGGGGCTCGGCATCCGCTTCCTTCGCCACACCGAGCGGACGCGCCTGCTCGTGCACCTGATCGACCTCGATCCGGCGACCGGCCGCGATCCCCTCGCCGACTACCAGGCCATCCAGGACGAGCTGCGCGCCTACTCCGAGGAGCTGGCCGCGCGGCCGCAGATCGTGGCGGTGAACAAGATCGAGCTGCCCGGCACGGAGGAGTCCCGCGCGGCGGTCGAGCGCTTCTGCGCCCAGCACGGCTTCTCGTTCCACGCGATCTCCGCGGTGACCGGCGCCGGACTGCCCGGGCTGGTGCACGAGATGGCCCGGTGGCTGACGAGCGAGCCATGGGTTCCCGCCGCCCGCTGAGCCACGCGCGGCGCGTGGTGGTGAAGGTGGGTAGCGGCCTCGTCACCACTCCCGGCGAGGGCCCCTCGAGCGAGCACATCGGCCGGCTCGCGACCGATATCTCGACGCTGGTCCACGACCGCCACGAGGTCGCGCTGGTCACCTCGGGCGCCATCGCCACCGGGATGGCCCGGCTCGGGTTGAAGGCCCGTCCCCGCTCGATCCCCGAGAAGCAGGCCGCGGCGGCGGTCGGCCAGTCGGCCCTCATGTGGGAGTACGAGCAGGCCTTCAAGAAGCACGGCATCGCGGTGGGCCAGGTGCTCCTCACCGGCCAGGACATCAGCGATCGCTCGCGCTACCTCAACGCCCGCAACACGCTGTTGGCCCTGCTCGAGTTCGGGGTGCTGCCGATCGTGAACGAGAACGACACGGTGGCGGTGGACGAGATCAAGGTGGGGGACAACGACAACCTGGCCGCCCTGGTCGCCCACCTCATCGACGCCGACCTGCTCGTGCTCCTGACCGACGTGGACGGCCTCTACACCGCGGACCCGCGCCGCGATCCCACCGCCCGGCGCCTCGAGACCGTCGAGGCCATCAGCGACGAGATCCAGCGCATGGTCTACGACGCCTCCGCGTCGGTCTCGGTGGGGGGGATGAGCACCAAGCTCCAGGCGGCCCAGAAGGCGGGAGCCTCCGGCATTCCCATGGTGATCGCGAGCGGGCGCGAGCCCGGCACGCTGCCCCGCCTCCTCAAGGGCGAGCCGGTCGGCACCTACTTCCAGCCGCGCGACGACCGCCTCGCGGCCCGCAAGCGCTGGATCGCGTTCGCGGTCCCGCCCCAGGGCCGGCTCACGGTTGACGCGGGCGCGAAGAAGGCCTTAACTGAGAGGGGCAAGAGCCTGCTGCCCTCGGGCTTGGTGCACGTCGACGGCCAGTTCGACGCGGGCGACGTGGTCGCCCTGACCGAGGCCGACGGCCAGGAGTTCGCGCGCGGGCTCGTCAACTACGACACCGACGAGCTGCGGCGCATCCGGGGCGCGAAGACCGCGGACATCGAGCGGACGCTGGGCTACAAGGGCGTGGACGAAGTGGTGCACCGGGACAACCTGGTGATCCTCTAACCGATTCGCCGACGGGCGGAGAGCGCGAGCATGGATGCGGCGGCACACGTCGAGACGAAGGCGAAGGCGGCCAAGGAGGCATCGCGCGTCCTCGCGCTCGCCTCGACCCGCGTCAAGAACGAGGCGCTCGGCCAGATGGCCCGCGGGCTGGAGGAGCGCACCGGCGCGATCCTGGACGCCAACCGGCACGATCTCGAGCGCGCGCGGACGGCCGGGCACGCCCGGGCCTTCGTGGAGCGCCTGACCCTCACCGAGAGCCGCGTCGAGGAGATGGCGGCCGGACTCCGCCACGTGGCGAGCCTGCCCGACCCGGTGGGCGAGACGGTGGAGACGATCCGGCGGCCCTCGGGGCTCGAGATCGCGCGGGTGCGGGTTCCCCTCGGCGTAATCGGGTTTATCTACGAGTCGCGGCCGAACGTCACCGCCGACGCGGCCGGCCTCTGCCTGAAGTCGGGCAACGCGGTGCTCCTGCGCGGCGGGAGCGAGGCCCTCGAGTCGAACACCCTGCTCGCG